>Ga0126329_10000085_pt1 | contig 29463 bp, 33 predicted proteins | sample InaspJWI85metaG_FD_104915 | JGI IMG/M metagenome (GOLD analysis project Ga0126329, IMG submission 104915) | Marine gutless worms symbiont microbial communities from Oahu, Hawaii - Inanidrilus sp. 2 OAHU.JWI-85 metaG | ecosystem: Host-associated > Annelida > Digestive system > Unclassified...
AAAAGAATTTTTATGACCAAAATCGCATAGCGTTTTAGACACACCGAATATAACTCGTCTGGCTTGAGTATTTAAATCATGCAGATACAGAGGCGAATATGACTTCAACTTACGTATAATTCAAGATTCTTGTAGTTGGTCAGACGACAAAACATATGACGGACAGTCGTTCTTGGGACATGGAAATACGACGACCCGAGGTTGAAGATGTCACACTCGTGTGACATGTTCAACCTCGGGTCGTCGTATTTCCATGTCCCACTCACTACTGTCCGTCATCTGTTAAATGTCGCAGGTATTAAATGCACTAAAACGTTCGTGTTTACTGTGAAATGCTGTGTTTGCTTTATTGCAATGAACTGAATTCATCGATAACGCTGAATCCTGGCTCAGCATGCGCTAACCCATAAAGTAACCCATCGACCCACTGCCTATACTGGCCGTGACCCGACCCGCATGCCCCTTGGCCTATTCCCGAGGTCAAATCTTTCCGACGGCTTTAAGAAAATTTACCCATAACTTTTTTATAATGTACACGTACATATCATAGGCCTAACGAGACAAAAAAGAGAGCGAAAAAAGTAACTACACCACGAGTCAAACAAGAAGCTCAGCTATCGCCGAGGGACCGCGCAATGCGTCGTGTCAGTTGAAATCTTACCAACTGTCACGCAACAGTGCAGAAACTACTTTTATGACAAGTCCTGAACAAATGGAAGTTATGAAGTTGGAGGGTTACAGTGGGACAATGTGTAATAAACATGTGCATTCAACCATGACGCGATCGAGTCGCTTCCATTGTGCTGTAGGTGTGATAAACAAACCGACCACGGACGAGTTGTGGATATCACCTGCATACCGACGACTTGCTGTGGCGAAATTTTCTAAGTCCACAATGTAGAAATTGCTCACGTGACCCGACCACGCCCACTTCGGGAACACTCACTCATCGCAAGACTAAGACTTCGCATGGCCAACCCTTGTACAAAATTTGAAGTCTCTAGCGTTAGCCGTTGCGGAGATATTACATGGGGTGTAAAATTCTAAAAGGGGCCACCTTACCCTCACCACGCCCCTTTCGACAAGTAGTTTCTGCACTGTTGCGTGGCAATTGGCAAGATTTCAACTGACACGACGCATCGCGCGGTCCCTCGGCGATACTGAGCTTCTTGTCGAGATATAGCCGGTTATTTGTCAAAAGTCGCCAATTTTGACCCACCACACCTGCATTTGGCGCCCTCGTAGGCGGTGACCCTGGTCGAATTTCGCAGAGATCTTTGGCGTCAGAAAACTAGTGTCCCTGGGCTATCGTGTGGTTTTGTTGATGTGGTCCTACTTTTTGCCGTTTTAGTAGAACTCCGACTTGTGACAGACACAGACAGACGGACACAGGCCCAGGGCTAGTACCGCGCATGCATAGCATCGCGCGGAGACACTAACCGATTTTCAAAATTCTTTCGCGGACAGACTCCGTGGTAAATTTGCAACAAACTCATATTTAAATATTCCACCACACCTTAAATATGTCGCTATACACTACCCTTTGAAATATCTATGTTCAAAAATCGCAGTGCTCAAAAAGTAATTGAAGTAAACTACTGTGTAGGACTTAGCCACTCAAACTACTGTTTTAAAATATTTGTCTGGTTAAATATTCATAATTTAATTCACTAACAAAAAGATGTTCACACCAGCCATATAAAAATGCCATTATCGCCTGTACACAATCGTTGTAACAAAGAAAAAGACGTTGCAGAAAAATGCCGTACATGATCAGCAGTCGGTCAGTCACTGGTCGTGTCAGTCTATCGGTTGGTAAGTCAAAACTGGTCTACAGCAGGTTGATATTTGTTGACAGTAAACTCACATTAATCTGCCTATTAACACAACAACAATCAGCAACAGTTTCTGTCCGTAATGCACAAGTTATTTCACTTGTTCGGCGAGTTATGCATCTTTGAGGACAAAAGTCTAAGGCGAATGGAGTCTATGACACGAACAACCGTTTTGCTTGTAGGCCTAACTTTGCCAAATGTTCATCGGTTTTAAAAATCATTTCACCAGCAAACTGAACGATAAATCTGTATTGAAGTAACCCATCACAACTTAAATGCTTCGCTGTGCTATCTTGTGATTTTCAGATTGCCGCCAGTTTTCTGACATTCATATTTCACAAGGTAGTGTAGCGACATATTTTAGATGTGCTGGACTATTTGAATATAAATTTGTTGCAAATTTTCCAGTAAAATAATTGAGAAAAGCGGTTAATATTTGGGGAAGTTATGGGCAAGATTTTGATGTCTTGTTTTCTTGACTCATGGTGTAGATGAAACGCCCATCTTGGCAAAGGTAATTTAACTCACGTGTGTGGAAAACGGCTAGGCCTATGCAGTCGAACATTGCGAGAACTGGTTTTTCGTTGCGGGAACTGGCAACAGATCTACAGACTACAGCTGCTAAGTTCCGCGAGACTATTGAAACTCGTCGTGCGTGTCGGTGGTCTGTCAGAGATTTGATGAACGATGTTCGAAGACACAGTGCAGCTATGATAGGCACACAACGGAGAGCGTGATGGACAACGTCAAACTACATGTCCGCGACTCGATCTGTTAACTCACACGGCGAACATGCTCCAGTGCTTCCGATTGTAAGTTGTTTTCTTCTTAATCGCGCGACGCCATGCTAGCGGTATGGTATGGTCCTGGATCTGTTTGTCCGTCTGTCTGCACAAGTCTGTCAAAACGGCTAACGATATCGCGCAAACAATGCCACATTATACGGCTCTACTTTGTCTGGTTCTACTTTCCACCCCTGCATTTTGACGGTCCCGCATCTTCTGTTCCCGAATTTTCAGTCGATTCGTTTGTGCGTGTTTATCTAGCTGTGCTGATACATCATCTGCATATGGTTGCACTGAGCAAAGTTTTCAGTTTGGTAGTTGTGAATCATTAAATGTTTCATGTGTCTTTAATCACAACGTCAAGGCTACAACTGTCAAGTTTCACTCGAATCGGTTTCTGAAGACTGTTTGAGATATATTTTGCTGCCGCGGCAACGTCCCTTGAGGGATCGAGAAACTAATTTCAAATTGTATCATCTACGGCCACAGTTCTACTAACTCTGAAAATTTGGCGAAGATCGATCGGGTAGATGTTGAGACAATTAATCGGAAAGGAATCGTTAAATTTTGTTTAAAATAAATAAGAAACAGCAGCAGAACATATAGCCCGTAGGGCATGCTGCTGATTCTAAATAACCGATCCGACTGAGGACGATGCGATGCATCGATAGTATTTGACTGATGCGCCACATGGTGAATATCATTAACGGCAGTTATGTGCAACCCGACTATAGCCAAAATAGTGTTCAAACAGCTACGCGCGTAGGCAAGAAGTAAACATAAACGTTAAAATACTACAAGAAGCTCTGTTACGTTCGCAGACAAACCGCGCGACGCGCTGACAGTCGAAAAATCTTGTCAACTGCTGCACAACTGTAGGAACAAGTTGTACAACAAATCCATAACAAACTGAAGTAATTTTGGAGTTAAAGCATTACGTTGTTTTAGGCCCTATACCAACTGTCTATACTTAACATCGATCGCATTAATCGTTCTACCTATGGGCGTTATTGTCCGGGGGGTGAATGCCTGGACACCGTGCAAGTAATCACACTGCACGAGGCGAGCAGGTTGTTGAAATGACGTCAGCAGACGGGGAGCGTGACGTCACACTCCGAGACAGCGCAGCGATCGTCACAGCAGTAGAGTGCCGTGTCGGTCGCACTTTGGTCCACGTCACTGCGACCACGTCTAGACCTATATACACGTGCTGCGTCACGCTTCTACGAACCAGCACAGCACGCCAGCGATATCTGTGCCGGAGTCACATCGCTCCACTTGCACGTTGCGACGAATAAATAACCACGATGACGAGAATATTCACAACAATCAAGCTGCTAGAGTAGACTGGTAGTCGGAGATCACATCGCCTCTGTCCCCTAGCGAATAGGATTGAGATTATTGCCGCTGGCAAGTCTCAGCCAAAAGTGACCCTTCTCGTAAGGGATCCGGGCCCCCACCTAATACGTGGTTTTGGGACCCCACAAATCAATTACATACCAAACGGCATCTTGATCAGTTCAGTCGCTTTGGCACTGCTCACGGATATGTCACGGCAGCCTCGTCCCTCGCTGTCAACACGACACTGCCCGCATGTGCTGCTGAACTGAACGCCATTGCTGCTGGGCCTGCCGTTGTTGAACGACATTTCCTGCCTGCACGGCGCTCAGCAGCAAACTCGACGCACGCCGCCGCTGCTGTCGATCGATGGAACAGACTTGCGGCCAGACGGACGGATGCTGTCGCCATACTACGCATACTACGTGGGCAGTGTCAATAACCTGGTCGCTGATTAGTGATCGCATGACATTCAGTTCCAGTTCCAATAACCTTGAAGGCCAGTGACCGTATTTGACGGGCCTTTAACGAATGTAGTGACCGTGTCTCAAGTATATCAGTAGCATCTCTGATTGGTTTAATAACTGCCCTTCACTTTTAAAAACAGTATGTAGCGCCACCATTTTGACTCATAGTTGCTTACTTCCGTTTTTGTTCATCCTGGACTTGATTGATTGGTTTATTTGTACATATGTTATACGATACGATACGAGACGACGGAGATGTTATTTTAACGTGCGCTCGAAAGCTGACATAAGTTAGCTTAATCTACCGCACGGAACCAAAAACTAAAAACTGGAAAAAAGAACTAAATTTTTAAAAACTGATATGCGCAGAAGTATCGGTAACAGTCCGGGGGACACTGTATAACTTGAGTCTTGACGTAACGACTAGAGCGATGTGTGTCTGTGCCTCGCGCGCAGCTGGAGTACGTCTAACTCTGCTGATTCTAGGCATAACTCGCCGACATGTTCTGTGAGCTAAACGATAACTAGATCTGATGAGAGGAGGTTAGGTTGCTTGGCGACGCCGTGATTATGGGACTAAACACAAGCCAAGAAACCAGTTGGATGACGTCGCTACATGCCGACGTTGACACAGTTGTGGTCAGACGGCAGGCGCGGCAGTGAACGGTCAAGCGAGCAACGTGGGACGCCCAGCAGTAGTGACTAGCTGTCCAGTCAGTGTCCAGCACTCACTCGACCACTGCTTGGTCGTCACGGCTAAATGGCCTCGCCCACACACGCGCACACACGCCAGTTTACACGCCAGTGTGACGTTTCGCACACCTTTATTGTTCCCCGAGACGATTGAGACGATTCGCATACCTCATAACCTGGTGCGGGGTGCGGACTGTGGAGCAAATGTATGTAACGACAACTACACTGTGTCCCTATTGCAGTGACGTCAAAATCAAATCTGTATAGATACCACGAGACTCAGCATTATTTTAATTACACAAATTACTATTTATTGTGCGTCCACTGTGTAAATTTCAACAAAATATACTTAACAGTTTTTGTTATGTAAATGTTTAAAAAAGTTTAGTTGAAAACTTCACTGTCCGGCATTGTGAATGCCCATTGGTTACTGAATGAGTTGCCATTGGCGTCATTTACATTGTAGTCCATTGATCATGAGAGATGGAAAACTAAGCAGTTTTGATCATAATATGCGTTAATTTCTTACGTTTCATTGTGGACTTTGTGCTGCAGTGAATCTGTTGCGACCCGGCCACCTAAAGATTTGCTGCACTAACGTAAATGCAAGTTGCGCAAGCAATGTTGCAATTAATGTTTATGTTTTCTTGATGTGATACCATTCTCAAAGAAAACATAATTTTCCTGAATATTTTAAGACAAAATAAGTGCCATACGGCAAGGTAGTTATTAAAATATTTTTTTATTTTACGCAATGGTTTCATTTATCGCTGGATTGCAGCGAGTACTTGAAATAACCGATTTCCTGTACTGGCAACGTGACTCTCAAACATGTCTGAGAAAGTAGGCTGTAGGCCTATATTTTGTTGAAACTCATATATGTTGTGTTTACTTCGTATTTCAGTGGATTTAAATTTTGGCGTCACTTCAATTGGGACACAGTGTATGTCGATTGTTGACGAACTTGAAAACTACACTGTAGTCGTCGCCCAGCCTACACCGTCACTCCCCTCGTCCGGTATACGAATCGTCCTTTTGGAATCAAAGGAAGTATATGAAACATCTCATAATCGCACGCACACACACATGTGGAGAGGAATGGGACGTGCATTGATTCATCTCGCCGTTATGTTCAGTCATGTGCGACGGGGCGTGGATAGGCCTACCTACCTGCGCTTGAATGCAAGAGTCGCACTTTGCTCTGCTACCGTCCAGTTTCGTAGTTTGCAGACTGCACACTTCGTCTTTCAGCAACTGTACTTCTTTTAGTCTTTATTCAGGCCAGTGCAATAACATTTCATTTATTTTTTGATTGTTGTCGCAATTTACTAGCCTATACAATTTATATTAATATTAAAAACTGCAGTTTATCCACAGTGTTAACGGCGACGGATCAAAAACCGCAAAAAAAATCATTAAGAACACGATATTACCCACCATCACATCGCCTGAATGTCAACGTGATGCTGAGTATCACCTTTAATGATTTTTATTGCGGTTTTTGATCTGTCGCCGTTAACATTATGGATATACTGCAGTTTTTAATATTAATATTTGCTGTTTTATCGTCAAAATTGTGTAATGTGTGATTGTGTAATTACAAAAAAAATATTTAAGCAGTTTTTCGAGTCTCAAGGTAATGGCTGTCCGCCATATAAGGTTGTCGAAAATTAAAAATTTAACTTTACGTCGGGCTCTGGAAACCGATATGCATCACCATGAAAAATTTCATCAAAATCGGTCGAACGGTTGCAGAGACATGGCAATTTAATGGTTTTCAAAATGGCGGCCGTCTGCCATCTTGGATTTTTTTGAAATTCAAATTGTTTAACGGTTGAGCGGTTAAGAGATCCATTTTGCATCATCATACCAAATTTTGCAAAGACCGGTCATACCGTGGCGGAGATATCGCGATTTTTGTCATTTTAAGACGGCAGCCGCCGCCATCTTGGATTTTCAAAAATTCGAAATCTTAACGGTCGGTCCGCTGTAAGGGGTAAATATGCGTCATTTTGCCAAATTTCGTGGAAATTGGTCAAATAATTGCAGATATGGCGATTTAACAGGGTTTTTTTCAAAATGGCGGCCGTCCGTCATCTTGGATTTGTTGGGCGACTATTAAGAGACCCATGATGACTGCTTAGTGGTCTCTATCGTTTTGCAAAAATCGGTTGAAATCGATGCAGTAGTTTCTATAACATGAAACTTTGAATGTTTTGCCCGTTTGGCTTGAAAACGCCTATTCTCGCCCCCCAAAAAATAAACTGGGGGATGTCGCCCCCAAAATGGGGGGCAATGTCAACGAAACCCCAAAAGGCACACCCTTGTACGAGTCCGTGTCGTTTGAGCCATTAAGCGTGAAAATCCATCGACGGGTCTGACCTATACGTGAGTTCCCGAAAAAAAGTAAAATAAATAAATTTTTAAAAATATCGTTATATTTCACACATTAGCCCAGAAACCCCCGTGGACGGATTTGTACCAAATTTAGCACAGCCCTAGGGGCTGACGACGTAATCACCGGTAACAAATTTGTTGGTGATCAGTCAAGGGGTGTGGATTCTGTGGGGGGTCAAAAATTGCCATCTCCCATTGACAAGGCCAGTCGCCCTTAACACAGGACTGTCGCTACCGCGCAGCCCGTGACAACGCAACCAAAACATTTGTTAGGCCTATCTCTGACGTTTCGACCTCTGATCTTCTTACCAACCTCAGAAACTGTTCGCAGTGTCATTGCAACTTTTACTCGTCGGTATTAAATTATTTGCACGTCTGCATGTTCGGTGCACGCTGTCGCGATTCTGTCCGTTATACTCGTGAAACCTTTTCACCAGCTGATAGCACTATCGTCACAGTTTTCGCACATGCATGCGTTTTGATTCATTTTTACCGCGCGACGCTACGCTAGCGCAGTATATGCCATGGTTCTGTGTCTGTCTGTTTTTTTTTGGGGGGGGGGCGAGAATAGGCGTTTACCACGACTATTTTGCACTCAGTCCGCACTTGTTGATGTGGAGATTACAGAAAGATTGCAACGAAATGTATGTTTTGTTGCAGGGCGCGACTTTCTGCAATGGCCAGTGGTCGTGCATCACAATTAGACCAACGTCGACTGCTGCGCCTTACAGTGTTAGTAACAAGTAAGTAAAAGAAATATGCACGAACATGCACAAGAACTATCGCACATAACAGAAACTTATTACAGATAGATTTGTGTAAAATATGCAACAGTTGATTGTTCTATGTAGTGCCACTTTATTATTATGTTGAAGCATTAGTATGTTTAATATTATGATTTGGCTATTTATTTACCTATACCCTCGTTTGAGAAATAGATTTTTATCGCCCACCCAATAGCTTTAACTTTTCAGATCTGTAGACGTACAATGGACAATAATGTACTACATAATGTCGCAAAGCTTTGCTACAGCAGTGTATAGGTGGACGACGAACACACGAAATTACTTTTTTCGCACTACCAAAACTCTTTTTCTAATACAACAAAACATTGACACCACCACTGCTTGCGTATGTTCCCACACTACCCTGTGAAACGTTAATGTCAGAAAACAAGCGATTAACGATATTTACGGTGTTGTGGGGTTGTTAATAACCATATTAAGAAAGGTTTATTGTCGAGTCTGTTAGTGAAAACCAAATTCTTTAAATCAGTGAATATGTGGCAAAGTTACAAGCAAGAATACGGTTGTCTCGTACACTTTGTGTGCCTGACCACCATACTGCTAAAAGACGAAGAAAGTGTGCGAGACAGCCACGTTCTTGCTTGTAACTTTGCCAAATATTCACCGATTTTAAAAATTCTTCCATTGGCACACTCATCGATAAACCGCTCTTAATAGCAGCTCTACCACACCTTAAATATGTAGCTACTCTACCTTGTAATTTATCGTCAATCGCTTGTTTTCTGAATTATTCGCAAAATAAGAAAGTGGTTTTGGACCGCAGTGTAGAATATTCCGTTCTGGTTGTGATCAATTACGTGCTATTCAGCTGTATACATAGGATGACAGTGACGTAATTTTGTTCCATATCTATGCCAGTTGATTTTTGCCGCCATCTTGTGGGTAAAACTCCGAGAAATGTTTGTCACTATGATAGCGCTTAAATACGCTTTGTTGGTAAGTCAGTGATCATATGGACATTTTCTTAAACTAACTGATTCAATTTTATTTGAATAACACGCTAAATATTCGCCTTTTAACTCAACGCATTATATCGTGTTATACCCACAAAATGGCGATCGTATCGTGACCATAGATTCTGTGACGTCACTTCACCCAATGTATAATAACGTATCGCCTTTCGATCGCATTTGTCCAGCCTACGTGCACTCGCGCGTTGTCTGTGGGAGGGGCAGGCCAATACACACAATTCTTCGATACAGTGGCTAGTCAGAATAACATAGTTTCAACGTAAGCGCTTAACACGTCGAAGTCGCTTGTTCGCTGTATCGTGTCAGTACTCGAATCGTGCTATATTTGCATTATGTTGCTCCGTTTAAATGTCATCCGCGGCTTAAGCACCGTCGCGTGACATTTGTCTTTGGGCATCAAACATCACACACCAGAAAAATGAAAACACAGCATTAAGTGTAGGCAACTTCTAAGTAATAAGAAGTGGTCAAAGTACTTTGGCATAAGGACGCACCGCCGCCACGTACGCTCATTCAGTCGTAATTGCCAGGTTGCCAGGTGGCGTCGAATCGATGTGCCCTTACATGGTTCCTTGGCCCCCTTATCGGTTCAGCTGTTTTTGCAGCAAAGTCATGCCCAACACACCAAAATTCTATGCCTTACAATACCTGTTATTGGGCCTAGCCGCCTCTCAAAAGTTCCCCTTTTTGGGAAGGATCTGAATTCCATTCTAATATGTGGTTTCTTTGTCCAATCCGAGTCTACATCTCAAACGACATGTAAATTGGTTCATCCGTTTTTGCAAAGTTCACTGTCGTGACTAACAGACACACACGCAGACAGACAGACAGGCAGGCAGATAGACAGACAGACAGACAGACACAGGGACACACAAACAGATCACGAAACGTCAAGACATGACATGTAGGAGTGGGCCACATTTACGCATGCGATGGGTCCAATAATGTCACCTTTTGTATTAAGTGGTTTACATGCCAGCAACTTTCACATAGTTGTAAATTGTTTAAATTTTATGTTAACGTGTTATCAGTTGGATGAACGATTTCGTCGTTGTCGTACTTAGCTCTCGTCTTGTGTCAGTCTGTCCGTCTCTCTGTCTCTCTTAGGTTACACATTTTGAATATCACGACTGACAGACTAATGTGATAGTGCATGTGTTTCATGTTTAGTATTTACCATTTATTTTAATTTTTCGCCATTTTAGAGTTTTGGCTTATACAACATCAGATAAACTGTGAACACCTACAATAACAATATGGAGTCTTTGTTCTTGGTTGAGTTCGATCTTTCTGTGGGTTTTCGGTGTGTTGACTGTAAATATATTTTTGCTATAGGCCTATATTGTGAACAATGTGGTGGCGAATGTTTTGGCGGCTATTATGAGCGGCTGATCCTTGCATACCGGTAACAGTTCGCTTCATCCGGTTCGTGATTATGGCGACTTTTTAACATAAATATTTATACATTACAAAGTAGTGCAGACTGCAGAGACGCGTTTGAGGTACGATAGAACTGATCAACGTATTGGAAAATTTATTACTGAGTTTGCTGGTAAACAAAGTGTGAAAATCGGTCAGCATATTTGCATATGGGTATGAAGAAACGATGTCCTTTATGGAACACAGCGTGCTTACCTTTGAACTATATCGAAACTTTAGGATTAAAATGAGTAGTTTGTAATTTAGTTCAGCTTGTGCTCGGCTCTTGAATGACAAATTTTCAGTATCTTAACGGTAACGACGGGTTTGTGGATTGTGTTTAATAGCGATCGTATGCGCAAAGGCGACAAATCGGGACACAGCTGTACAAGCAACAGACGCATTGGTAAATTCCTCTTCGTTACAGTCGTTCAACTTGACCTCAGCAGCGAGTCTTGCCGGCAGTGCGGGGCCTGCCACTATCACTGCGTCATCTGTCACACTGCCAACACCAGCGTCAACCGACACTGATACCAAGACAGAAGTGACAACGACGTCACAAACGACTGTCGTCAGCACAGAGCCAGCGACGACAACAGCTGCTACAGACACAACTACAACATGGCTGAGAGCACCTACTGCAGGAGCCGCGAGGACAAGTCCAGAAACAACATCAGGTCGCAATCAGACGAAACTGGCGACTGACGAATCGGCTACAACGACAGCATCAGCAGCTGATGTCAGCTCTACTACAACAGAAACGACTACGCATACGGCGACCATCAGAGACACCAGAACCTTGGCTACAGTGCCACACATCACAGCCAACATGTCTGGAACAGATATAGCAGCCGAGAATATAGCTACCACAGAATCAGCAATGACAACATCAGTCACCGCATCCGGTTTTATTGAGCCAGAAGTGACTATGGATAAAAACACTAGCAAAGAAACTAGAACGACGGTGATAATTACGACAACAAGAGTTACTGAGACAGATATGACAACGGAAGAGACCACCACCGCTCCAGTAACAAAAACGGCATCATCAGTCACCACTTTCGACTTCAATGAACGGAACATAGGCCTGACTACAAACTTGACGACCAATAATGAAATAACAACACGAATGCCAGCCACAAAATCTCGAATAACCACAACAGGTGGCTCATCGGACCGGATGACTTCCTCGACAAAAACTACAACTCTCACTGCTTCCACTACCACACTGCCGTCGAAGACTACGAACGTAACGACTACTAAAGAAGCCTCGACTACAACGCCAATTTCCAAGACCAGCTTTACACCAGCAGATGTAGCTCATCAAAAATTAACTACCGATACAACAACTACAAAACAGATCACGTCTACACCGCCAGCCATGACATCTGGCGTAATGACAACAGGTTCGACAACGGAAGAGGTCACTGCAGCAGCAGAAACAGTAGCTCCAATAGTTACAATCTCCGGCTCCACTGAAATACCTGAAACAGCCGACATGGCGACCAGTAAAGTAACCGTGACTATGATGCCAGCCACTACTGAGCATATCACTGTAACAGGGGTAACTGCAGATCTAAGGAATGCAGCGAGAACGGCATCCACAGCAAAATCGAAAGAAACAACGAAAATGGCGACTCCCGTAGACTTCACCGCTACCGAGGCAGCTGACACCGCACGTATTACAAAAACCGATGGGGCAGTAGGCGTAACATCGGCTACGACAAAAGCACTGGTTGTCACTTTGGCTTCAGGTGATCTAGAAATGGCTGTCGATACTTCAACAACCGACGAATTTACGACTACAGAGGCAGAGATTCCAACAAGCATTGCCAAAATAGTTTCGACGAGAGAGGATACGACCGGAGGAGCTGCAGCGGCGACGACTGCACCAGTTATCATTTCCAGTTCCACTAAACCACCTGTGACGTCAGAAATGACGACCAGCAAAGTAAAGGTCACTACAACGCCAGGCACCACAACTCACGCTAATACTCGTACAGCATCTACTACGACACCTACAACCACGTCCGATACAACCTCCGTTGCCATAGAAACAGAAGTAACTAACAAAATGACGACAAATAACGAAGCCAAAACTGGTAACCCTAATACCTCGACGCGCTCTACTACCACAGATGTAACAACTGGTGAGACGTCCACTACACCAACAACAACGACATCAGTCTCCACGGACGGTTCCAGTCATCACGAAACAACTACGCATACGTCGTCTGTCGGAGAAGTCATGACTACAAAGTCAGAGATTTCCGCTCAGGTTACTATGATAGGTTCCACCACAGAAGAGACAACTACAACAGCAGCGTCAACGACTACTACAGTCGTAATTTTCGATTCCACTGATAGAGAAATAACGTCCGAAACGACGACTGCAAAAGAAGCAGCGATTACCACGCCAACAGTAAGAACCAGCATTACAACAACAGATGTAGAAACAGATAAGTCCTCTGCCAGTGCAATGACAACGACAACACGAGATACAACTTTCAGTACATCTGAACCAGGAATAACTACTATGAAATTAACGAATACTAAAGACGCCACCACTGCAAAGCCAGATATGCCAGCTGCTTACACCGCAACAGATGTAACGGCACAAGGAAAGACTGCAGCAGCATCAACGACTGCACAGTTTGCAACTTCCGTATCTACTGAAATAGCTGCAATATCAGAAATGACGAATGGTACAGTAACCACCACTTCAATGCCAGACACCACAGTTCAGTTCACAACTACGGGTGTAACCGCGAACCCCACGTCTACTACCTTGGCATCTGCAACGCCAGTTACAACATCCACCACTACTAGCGAACCAACAGTGACAACGACTATTAAAACGAATGATGAAGCCGCAACTACAAAGCCCGTTACCCCGGCCCGCAATACTACGACAGATGTTATGACTGGACAGACAACTACTACACCAGCAACGACGACAATAGTGGTTACTTCCGGATCCACAGGAGCAAGGACTACAAATCCACACATTTCAGGTCGCATTACTACAAAGGATATGGCGACACAAACAACGACTACAAAAGTAGACCGAACGACAACAGCAGACGCCAGTGCGACTTTAACACAGCAGTCTGAAAGAACGAAAATAACCAGTGCCAAGGAAGCCATGAGTGTTGCCAAAACCCGCCATATTACATCTGCAGCTAAACAGACGACATCGACAACGTCAGCTACAAGAATCGCCTCTGCTGTCACAGAAAAAAGAATCGGAGACCAAGACACGGCTTCAACGCTAGTCGGCACAGATGGTATGACTGTAACAGATGGGAAATCAATCATCAATTCTGACTCAGCTACAATAATAGACAACGCGACAACACAGTCACAGTTTTCAGCTCGCAGTACCAAAGTAGGTTTCAATGTAATAGAGACGAGTGCAGAGGTAGCAACAACGATTACAGCAGCTGCAACTGGCGATGTCACTGAAACGCCTTTGACGTCAGAAATGCCGACCAGTAAAATAAACGTGACTACAATGCCAGACACCTCAGCTCTCGTTGGTACAAGCAGCGTAATGACGGATCAAACGTCTACTGCGACGGCAACCACCACACCAGGTTCATTTTCCCGTGCCATCGAACCAGAAGTATCTACTAAAATAACGACAACGGGGGAATTCGCAACTACAGAGCCCTCTACCTCGATGAGCGTTACTACAACAGACGCAACGACAACAACACCAACAGCAAGAGCCAGCATTACAACAACAGACGTAGAAACAGATAAGACCTCTGCCAGTGCAGTAAAAACGACAACACGGGAGAAAACTTTCAGGACGACCGAACCAGAAATAACTACTACGAAATTAAGGACAGCAACAGCATCAGTTACAACTTCCAGCACTAGTGACCCAAGAGTAGTAATGACAAATGCGACTATCGAGGATGCCGGGACTACAAAGCCCGCTACCACGGCGCATAATACTACGACAGACGTGATAACAGGACAAACAACTACTGCAGAAACAACGACAACAACAGTGGCCACTTCCAATTATGAAGAAGCAAGGACTACAAAACCACACATTTCAAATCGTATTACTACAACAGATTTGGCAACAGAGGCAACGAGCACAACAGCGGACAGAACGACAGGAGACACCGGTGCAACTTTATTGCCGCTAGAAGCTGAGAGCACGAAAATAACGACCACCAAGGCAGCGACGATCGGAGTCCAAGAGACGATTACAACGCCAGTCGTCACAGATGGCATTACTGCCATAGGTGGGACACCTAGTACAGCAAGAACACCAGTCATCACTTCTCACATAGCGACAACCAAAGACGCCACGACAACGCAGTCGCCGTTATCAACTCGAGGTACAAAAGTAGGTTTGAATACAATAGTGAAGACTGCAGAAGTAGCAACAGCAACAACGATTACGCCACTTGCAACTTACGGCGTCACTGAAACACCTGTGATGTCAGAAATGCCGACCAGTAAAATAAACGTGACTACAACATCAGACACATCAGCTCTCGTTAGTACAAGCAGTGTAATCAAAGATCTAGCGTCTACTACAGTGGCTACCACCACCACCACCACCACACCAGGTTCATCTTCCCGTGTCATCGAAACAGAAGTACCCACCAAAATAACGACAACTGGGGAATCCGCAAGCAGTAATCCCGCCACCTCGACGCACGTTACTACAACAGACGTAACTACTACGCCAACAACAACGACATTAGTCGTCACGAACCGTTCCAGGCATCACGAACCCACTACGCATACGTCAGGTATCAAAGAAGCCATGACTGGAAAGCCAGAAATTTCGGCTCGCATTACAACGATAGGTTCTACAGCAGAAAAGACGACCAGAGAAGCAACCTTCGATTCCACCGATACAAAAATAACGTCAAAAACGACGACAACGAAGGAAGCAGCGAGTACAACACCAACAGCAAGAAGCAGCGTTACAGCAAGAGACGTAGAAATAGACAAGACTTCTGCCAGTGCAGTGACAACAAGACAAGAGACAACTTTTAGTGCCGCTCAATTGTTAGTAACGACGAAATTAATTACTACTAAAGACGCCACCGCTACTAAACTACTCACCTCACCCAGCGTTTCTACAACTAACGTAACAACGCAAACCGCTGTGGCATCAGAAATGGCAACTATTGCAATGGTTTCTACCACGCCAGTCGCCACTGACGCCACAGACATGATGTCTCATACAGCAACATCTTTAGTTGTCAATTCTGTTTCCAGTGACCAAGAAGTGACAAGAGATATAACGACTGCCGAAGTAGTCACGACTACAGAGCCATATATCGCTACTCGCATTGCTACAACTGGTTTGAAGTCAGAAGGGAAGACTGCAGCAGCAGAAGCAGTGTCTGCACCTATTACAACTTCCGCTTCCACGGAGACGTCTGTCACGTCGGAAATGACGACTAGTAGCAAACTGATGACTGTTACGCCACACAACACATCTCGCACTACTACAACGGAGTCCAATGCGGACAATGTCGTGCTTACGACAACAGCAGTACCAAACACGTCTTTTGTTTCCACCGAAGCAAGAGTAGCCACGGAAACAGCTAGTGCAGAAGCCCCTCCAGTCACCACAGCCTTCGTTACTACAACAGACGTGAAGTCAGAGCGTTCGACTACTAGAATGGCAACCGCGACAACGCCTGTTGCTACTTCCCGTGCCAGTGAATCAAACGGAACCGCGGAAATTACTGAAAAAGTTACGATCGTTGAGCCCGTCACCAGGGCCCATGTTACTACTGCAAGCGTAACATCTGCTTCACCGGCGACAACGACATCAGTCGCTGGTGGCGAACCCAAACAAGCCAACACTACAAGCTCCGACAATCCAGATCACACTGCTTCAGAACACGGGAAAACAGAGGAGATGACTGCAGCAGTAAATACAACGCACGTCATCGCTTCCGCTTTTACAGCGCAGCTGCCAGAGGTTACGAAAACAAAAGAAGCCGCGACAAAAGCGCCAATAGCTGGAACCAGTATTAAAGCAACAGAAGTAGGCCTAATGACGGATGCTACAGAAGCCGTAACTACAACAGACGTCACAACGGACATGACTTCTGTTAACGCAGCAAGAACGACAACGCGTGTTGAAACCTCTAGCATCACTGAACCAGAAATAACTGCGAAAGTAACGACTACTGAAGAATCCACGACTACTAAACCAGTTACTACAGACAGCAACATGACAAAGAATCGGACACCCGAAGTGATGTCGACAACACCGATAACACCGGTTATAAGTTCCGGTCCCAAAGATGGAAACGCGGCTACGGATATATCAACCATCAAAAAAGCCACGACTGCAGAGCCAGAAATTCCAGCTCACGATACTACAGTAGGCTTGACAACAGACAAGACGAGTAGAGCAGTAACAGCTGCAACGACTACGCCAGTTGTAACTTCCGGCTTCAGTGAAACAGCTGTGACGGCAGAAACGATGACTGCTGAAATAGCCATTACTACCACAACGTCAGGCACCACAAATCGATTCACTAAAACAGGTGTAACCACGGATCGGACAACCTCTGCTGCGGCAGCCGCAACAGCAGTTGCAACTTCCAGTACCACCGGATCAGAACTAAGTATGAGAAACACAACTGTTGAAGAATTCACAACTGTTAAGCAGGTTACCGCGGCTCACCTTACCGTCACCACACACGTGACAGTTGGAGCATCGTCCAACGAAACGGCAACAACATCAACAGTGACTAATTTTCTTTCCACCGATCATGAAGTGGCTACGAATGCATCGACTACCAAAGAATCCACGACCACAGAGCCCGAGATACCAGTCTCATTAGAATCGTCTACAGGAGAGACCACAGTGGCAGCAGTGATGACTACACAAGTTATAACTTCCAGTTCGACTGATACAGGAGTCACAACGGAAACAACTGTGACAAAAGAAGCGGCGACTAGAACGCCAGACTCCATAACCACAATTATGGCAACAGATGTGACGCCGGAGGAAACGACTACCATTGTAGCAACAACGACATCAGGCATCACTGCCAGGTCCAACGAATCTCGCGTCGCTACGGGAATGTCAACTACAACAGAAGCAGCGACTTATGCGCAAACAGCCAGAACTAGCATCACAGAAACACGCATGACAGAGAACGAGACAACTACCACAACAGCAACTACAACAACTTCGTTGACCACTTTTACGTCAACAAAACCGCCACAGAAAATTGCAGAAACCGTAACTACGACTCCAGTTACCACAAGCCGCCTTACTATAACAGACATGTCAACAGATGAGACAGTTGCCGCTGCAGAAACGACATCCACACGAGCTAGAACTTCGGGTGCGTCTGTGCCAGAAGTTTCTACGAAAACAGCCACGACTACTGCGCCAGCCACCACAGCAAGCGTTACGACAAGTGACGAAGTTACTTCTGACAAACTAGCAACAACAACACTAGGTACATTTTACAGTTCCAGTAAACAAGACGTGGACACGGAAATGACTACAAAGAAAAAAACAACGACATCGGCAACAGCAACGACTAGACTCGTTGCAACTTCAGATCGCGATGAAGCAGCAGTAACATCGAAAAACACGACTAGTGAAAAGAGCACTAGTATAACGCCAGACACCACAGCTACAACAGATTTAACAACGGACAAGACCACATTTACAACAGTAGCAACAACAACAGTACCAGGCATATCTGTAAGTTCTAGTGAACGACAGATAGCTGCGGAAACAACTACTGCACACGAAGTTCCACCAGCCACCACAGCTGGCACTACTACAAGAGATATGACCACAGAGCATCCGTATACTGCAGTGGCGACCGCGACAACAGTTGTCACTTCAAGGTCCAAGGAAGCGAAGACTACAAATCTGGACATTTTAGGTGGCACAACCACAGAAGTTTTGAGGACTTTTGAGATAACTGCAGCAGCTGAAAATAGGACTACTCCACTTATAACTTCCGGTTCGACTGATACTGGTGTGACATCAGAAATGATAACTAAAACAGATGATGTAACTACTACGCCAGTCAGCACGAAACAGTTTACTGCAACAGACGTCGCAACGGATAAGAGCTTTGCCAGTATAGCAACGACGACAACTCGAGCTAACACTGGTAACACTCAGTCAGAAATTACAGCAAAAGTAAGGACTATCGAACAAGCCACGACTACTCAGCCAGCCGACACATCAAGCATTACAATGACTTCTACATTAGCGATATTAGATACTCTTTTTAGTTCCGGTGAGCAAGATGTATCTACAAAAACGACAACTACAAAACCAACAACTACATCAGCAGCAGCAACGACTACACTTGCTACAAGTATTGATCCCATTGATACAGGTGTGACATCTGAAATGGCAACTACGAAAGAAGATGTAACTACAACGCCGATTACCTCGAAACAGTTTATTACGACGGGCGTCGCAACGGATAAGAGCATTGCCAGTACAACGAGAACGCAAGCTACAACTTCTGATGCTACTCTGCCAGAAATAACGGCGAAATTAACGACTACAAAAGAAGCCACAACTACTAAGCCTGCCGCCACAGCCAACATTACAGCGACCAATGTGAGTGTGGAAGTGACTTCTGCATCGCTAGCAACAACTGCAACGTTAGATGCACATCTGATTTCTAGTACAGAAGAAGTAACGACGGATACGACCACTAGAGAACCAGCCGCAACTGCAGTAGGAGCACAAACGACTACACTTGTTATAACTTCCAATACCACTGACGCAGATGTGACGTCGGAAATGTCATCTAAAACAGAAGATGTAACTACAACTACAGTTACCACCATACAGCTTACTGCAAGAAATGGCACAACGGATAAGAGCTTTACCAGTGTAGCAACAACAACACGAGCCACAACTTCCGGTGCCGCTGACCCAGAAGTAACTTCGAAATTAATGACTACAAAAGAAGCCACAACTACTGAGCCAGTCTCCACAGTAAGCATTACAACATCCAATGAGACAGTCGACGTTACGACACGAGGTGCAGTTTTTAGTTCTAGTGAACCAGGTATGACCACAGAACCAGAAACATCGCCAGCAGCAACAACGACAACTGCAATTATTGCACCAACTTTTTACTCCACTGATGCAGCAAAAACATCGAAAATGACTAGTGAAAAAATCACGAGTGTAACACCAAACAGTACAGCTACAGCAGATTTAACAACGACAGAAACCACATTTACAGCAGCAACAACCGCAGTACGACGCGTTACTGTGGAAACAACTACTACAGAAGGTGTTCCACCGGACCCTAGAGACATCACTGAAACAGCGGCAGCCACGACAACAGCGGTCACTTCTCGGTCTAAGGAATCGAAGACTAGAAGTACAGATGTTCCAGATGGAGCAACAACTCGAGCTACAACTTCCGGTGCATTGGAGAAAGTGACGACTATAGAAGGAGCCAAAACTACAAGGCTTGCCCCCGCAGCCAACATTACAGCGACCAGTGAGAGTGTCGAAGTGACTTCTGCATCGCTAGCAACAACTGCAACGTTAGATGCACATTTCAGTTCTAGTAGACAAAAAGTAACGACGGATACGACCACTAGAGAACCAGCCGCAACTGCAGTAGGAGCACAAACGACTACACTTGTTATAACGTCCAATACCACTGACGCAGGTGTGACGTCGGAAATGTCATCTAAAACAGAAGATGTAACTACAACTCCAGTTACCACCATACAGCTTACTGCAAGAAATGGCACAACGGATAAGAGCTTTACCAGTGTAGCAACAACAACAACACGAGCCACAACTTCCGGTGCCGCTGTGCAAGAACTAATTACGAAATTAATGACTACAAATGAAGCCACAAATACTGAGCCTGTCTCCACAGCAAGCATGACAACAACCAATGAGCCAGTCGAAGGCACTTCTGCTACATTAGCTGCAACGACATCAGACACACTTTTCAGTTCTATTGAACCAGATGTGACCACGCAAACGACTACTAGAGAAAGCGCCGCAACTGCTACAGGAACGGCTACGACTATAACATCAGTTACAACTTCCGATTCCTCAGAAACAGCATTGACATCGGAAATTATGACAAGTGAGCAAACCACGAGTTTTTCTCCAGACACCATCGCTCGTGTAACTATAACAGGTTTGACAATCGACAAGGCTACACTAACAACAGCAGGAGTACCAATCGCGTCTTCCGGTACCACTGAACCAGCAGTAGCGACGCATATAACGACCACTGAAGTAGCCACGACTACTAAGCCCGTTACGGCGGCCCGCGTTACTACGACATCTGCTACACCACCAACAACGACACCAGTCGCTAACGCTGCTTACTCCGACATTCAAGGTCGCATTACGACAACAAAGGAAATGACTGCAACAGTGGAAACAACGATTACACCAGTCAACGCTTCCGGGAACACTGATGGGGGTGTGACAACGGATACGACGACTACAAAACAGGCGGTAAATGCAACGACAACAACCATAATCAGTGTTTCGGTAACAGACGAGACAATAAATGAGACAACTATCACAGTGGCGACACCAGTCATTAATTCTCGTACAACTGAAACAGCTATGACGTTGCAGACGACCAGTAAACAAACCACGACTACGATGCCAGACACCACGCCACGCGTTACGACAACAGATTCGACGACGAACGAGACGACTAGTACAGCGGCGTCATTCATTTCACTAGTCACGTCGTCCGTCTCTAGTGAACCAGGAGTGTCTACAGATACGACGACTACAAATATAGGCGCAGGTACATCGCCTGGTGACACTGTAAGAACAGATGTGACGACGGCTGCTGCATCTGTAACAGCAGTGTCAACAACAGCAACTGTAGATACCGGTTCCAGTTCGACTAAAAGAGGAGTTAATGAAAGAACGACGACCACTGAAGAAGCTGTGGCCAGAACGCTTGACACTGCAGCCGGCGTTACTACATCAGGTTCGACAGCAGAAGAGACGCCTGGCTCAGCAGTAACTACAGCAACTCCCGCCGCTAGTTCAATTTTCACTCGACCAGAACAGACTTCTGGTATAACAGCTTCTGGAGAAACAGCGATAGCCCGCGTCACTAGTTCAGATATGACAACAAACGTGACGTCCGCTGTAGTAGCAGCAACAACGACAACAGCAGTCAACACTCACACTGCCACTGAAACAAGCGTAACGACGACACGACAAGCCACGAACACTGCCGCGCCAGTCACTGGAGCTACAGAAAACGTGACAACGGATGAGACCAGTGCCAGCAGAGCAACCACTATGACAGATGGAGTTGTCATCTCCGGTTCTACTGAACTAGCAGTGATGGCGGAAGCGACGACTACTGATAAAACCACGATTGCAACCTCAGATACTGCAGCCCACATTAGTACGATAGACATCGCTACTACAGAAGTCATGAAAACCGAGACAGATGTCACTTCAACAGTAGAAACGACAACTATACAAGCTACAACAACAAATCCACCGTCTGCTGCCGGTAATACTGCAGCTGTAGCGCAAGAAACGACTGTTATAGAAGCTACGACAGCAACATCGACTACTGATGGCGTGTCTAGTGCAAGGGAAAAAACATTGACTACTGTTGCAATAAATGCCACAGCTACGTTGCCAGTCACCAGTGCTAGTACTACTACAACTGGAGTGACAACAGACCACATGACGACCACCATTGCTGGAGAACCCACATCCACAACACCAGTTGCAAGAGTCGTTTCTGTTACAACCGAGGTGACAGACGCAGAAAATACTACTAAGAATGTTGCAACAACAACACCAGTTACAACTCCTACTTCCAGTGAACCAGTCTTTAGCGCGAAAACAACGATTACTGATATAGTCGAAAGTAAAATGCCGGACAGTACAGGTAATATTACTACAGCAGATGTGACAGCGGAAGTGAAGACTACTAAATCATCATCAACAACAACGCCAGTAGTCACTTCTGGAACCACTGATCACGGATTGACTGCAGATATAACGACAACCAAAAAAGCCGTGACTACACAGCCAGACATTGCAGTTAGCGATATCACAATAGCGTTGACGACGGAAGAGACAGCTACAGCAGCAGTAACGTCTTCACCAGACACAACTTCCAGCTCCACTGAGAGAACTACCACAGGAGAAACAACGTCCACGACGATATCACAAGACACCGATAGGCTTACCGGTAACACTACTGTAAAAACGGCAGCACTGGAAACGACCACTGCAGAAGCCATAACGACAACACCAATTACTTCTGCTGGTACTTCTACAGCGGTCGTGACAACTGAGAAAAGGTCGACCGCTGTTAATGCTACAGCTATAACAGTCCGCACTGTCCATAGCAGTACGGAAATAGTGACTACAAAAGGGACAACGGCCATTTATACTACGGAAGCTACGGCCACACTGCGAGATACTACTACAGTTGAAAAGGTTGATCACGGGACAATTACTAGGGACGTTACAACGACGACACCAGTTATCAGTACCGATACTACTACAGCCGAACTGACAACGAAAGATACAACCACCACTGTTATCTCGGAAGCCACTAACATGTCGGCAATTACTACTACCGATACAACTGTCACAGATATGACTGTGGCTGCTTCAAAAGCCACAACGACAACGACAGTTACATCCGTCGGTGTTACGACAGTAGAAGAGACGATGACTTTAGAGGCCGCGACGACAACACCAGTCAGCACTGTGGGTACTACGGCAACAGGATCGACAGTGGACAAATCGTCGACAGCTGGTGTTATGACGACAACAACAACAACGACACCAGTTGCTACCGTGCACATCACTGCAACAGAGCGTACGACGACAGCCACCGCACAAGTCAAGACGACTACTACTTCCGGTACTAGAACACCATCTTTAAATGACAGATAAAATTGTTGTTGTGTCTATTTTTTATACTACGTCCTATTATTTGCTACTTGCTCTACTAAAGACTAATGTTCCTGTATTTCGATCTGACGTCTACTAACGAACTAACGAACTGTAGGCGTTGTCCTGTATACAATGTGTATAGACTAATGTCTCTGACTTTACGAGTTGGTTTATGTTATTCTCTAATCTTGTTCAAACAGATGTTCCAGCCACTCGTGCTAACAGTAACGACTATAAGATATAACTAATAAGCTTACTTTACGACATGACAATGACGTGCACTGGTAGGGCTCTTAAAATCGTTGGAGAAGCCGGCGGATCTAAAGCAATGTGCCGCATGTATGTATGCGTTGCAGAATCGTCGAATGCTTGTTCGACTAGGCCTTGCCTGAATGGCGGAACGTGCGTGCCGACAGGCAACACGTACTCTTGTCGATGTGCTTGCGGCTGGACTGGAAACAACTGCAATAGTAAGATCATTTACTGTATCACTACTGTGGCCCCCTATCGTCGTGGCTCGTCCTCCTCTGGTAGCGTTGCGATACATTATGTACTTCCGGTTTTACGGATGACGTCATGTTTGCACATGATGGAATAAGCGATGCAAGAAAAGCCAAAAAGCGTACTCAGCGTGACTCTACAGGGGGCAGCACGAATTTGACACGTCGGCGTATGCTCAAACGGAGCTAGCTCGGACCGGGGGCGGAGTCTGATATATACGATTGCCTCGTTTCATTCAATGTGTGCTAAGTTAATTCTACGTGCATGACGGTCGGCGACAACGAATCACCGTCGTCAGGTGGTGCTACTAGCTACAGATTAATCCTGCTGGTATTACGGGTACAATGCCTTCTTGGAGTTGCTTACAATTTTATGTGCAGATGTTAGTTGTGTGAATTTATATTGCAATGTTCAGCGACGGACGGTTTTCTTCCGTACGGCTCTGCTTACGACGACGTCGTTAACTTCAACAACCTCGACGATGGCAACTCCGACAAATTGTTCTTCCATCACAAGTTTCTGTTCGGTTGCAAGTTCTACAGACGATTCTGGGTGAGTTTTTAGGCGTGACTTACCTTTGCCGAATAACTTCATAACTTTGAAGGCAGCATTTTTATCGTGTATTGAAAATGCTGCCCTCAAACTTTATTTCACCGTGACAGTAATGATATTAGTTTGACGTAACAGCGATGTGATTTCGCATTTTTCCTTTTCAGTGCTGTAGCAGAACACAGCCACGTTGATGAGATGAGGTAACACAGTTTTCCGTAAGTAAAAGCATATCGCTTTGAGTCAAAAAGCATTATTGATACCTACGGTCTTGAGTTGCATTGGGTCAAAATAACTCTGATTTGTTGTCGGTTAAATTGAGTTTGGTCCAGCATGTATTGGGTTTGGTTTGGTTAGGTCGTTGTAAAAATTGACCTATGTTGTCACCTCTCTGGTAGCCTATTTCTGATAAGCGTGCGTCTAAGATTCGGTATTCGTTGACCATTGTGCTCGTGTATAAATTAGATTTGCTTGCTAGTTATATACACCATGTCCAAAAAGAACACACCAAACACATGGTAGTAACTTCTTCAAACCTTGAACGACTTTTTGATTTCTTTCACTGTCAGATTTTACAGGAAATTTGCAATGAAATGATTATTAAAGAACCCACCACGCCATATTCGTCGCTACACTGTCTTGTAAAACATTAATGTCCGAAAACAAGCGACATTGTAAACTACTAGTACGACAAGTCCTGAACAAATCGAAGTTATGAAGTTGAAGGGTTACCGTCGGCCGATGTGTAATAAACATGTGCACTCAACCATGACGCGATCGAGTCGCTTCCATTGTCTCATAGGTGTCATAAACAAACCGACCACGGGCGAGTTGTGGATATCACCTGTATACCGACGACTTGCTGTGGCGAAATTTTCTATGTCCACTATGTAGAAATTGTTCACGTGACTCTGACCATGCCCACTTAGGCAACACTCACTCATCACAAGACTAACATGGCCGACCCGTGTACAAAATTTGAAGTCTCTAGCGTTAGTCACCTTACCCAGACCTCGCCCCTTTCAGGGAATATTTTTCGTCGGCAGTCTGAGACTTGCACTGTGTAATCTGTGTACCAAATTTAAAGTCCCTGCGTGCAGCTGTTACGAAGATATGAATGGCGGTGCAAAATGTAAAAATTGGGGTTGTTTGGGGCAGTTGTCGGTCACTCGAGGTCATCCGCAATGTCACCATTCGATAGAGCGCATATGACTTCCTATTCGACATTAATAGAAATGATGCGTCTATCTTGTACCGTTTTCGAGATATAGCCGGTTATTTGTCGAAAGTCGCCGATTTTGACCCACCCCGTCTGCATTTGGCGCCCCCGTAGGGGGTGACTCCGGTGAATTTCTCGGAGATCTTTGGCACCAGAAAACTAGAGTCCCTGATCTATCGTGTGGTTTTGTTTGTGCGATCCTACGTTTAGCCGTTTTAGTAGAACACCGACTTGTGACAGACATAGACACAGACAGACACAGGCCCATGGCTAGTACCGCGCATGCATCGCATCGCGCGGTAAAAATTGGTTAAGGTTTAGCGAAGTTACTCACTGCCATGAGATTGATATCTCCGTTTGTGGCACATGGTGGGTGTATTGATGAGTGTACTAGATCAGCGTGAACGGGTACGTGTCACTGAGGCGGCCGGTCGTCGACCCACGCCCGCAGCTGTTTCCCGTGCCACGTCGCGCGATGATCGCGCCGTTTTGGGCCGACATAGATCTGTCAGTCGGCCGCTCCGCCAGCGTCTACTACCGACAGTACACGGATGACGACGATGACGATGCTGGGGGCGTGCTTGCCGCAGCAGCCGACCTGATCGGCCGTCACACGCCAGACATGGACTTCGTGCCGACCTCTGTTGCCAAGATCACGTGGACCGACGTTCCGCCGTACCCGAGCGCCACGACCGCCGACACAGAGGTCCGTCAGTAGCGTCCAGTAGACAGACAGCATCCGAGCGGTGATGACTGCAGGCGATAGTCAGACCTGCTCCATGCTATGTTGTGCACAATGATGCGCACACAAAATACTGTGAACAGTTCTTTAACTTGCGTGTTTGTTAGATTTACGTTTCGTTTTAACGTAAGTTTTTTGTTTAGGTTATCTTGCATTTTATGAGATCACGTGCTAGCTATAGATCACTCAGTTTTGTCGGGTTTAGTTCTTTCAACACTAAGTCAATCGATTGGCTGGGACAAACGTCTCTGAAATGATCTATTATGTGTCACAACGGACGTAAAATCTTAACTCCATCAAGTAGTCAGTCCCCGGTCTGCTGAAAGCAGGCCGCCCGCGGGCTATAATTTCTGCTTTTGTTTCTTATTTATTTATTTATTTTTAACGATTCCTGTCAGACCAATTATCTCAACATCTACCAGACCGATCTTCGCCAAATTTGCAGGGTTGGTAGACTTATGGCTGTACATGATCGATTTTAAAATAGTTTTAGATCCCTCAACGGACGTTGCCATGGCAACCAACATTTTGTTGGTTTTAGTGCATGGGAGTCGCTGGACGCAAGTTGCTAGTGGCGCAGCCGGGTGGGTTAACGTTGGGCTTTGCCCTGCATCTAGTCACGTCTGAAACGCACATGCGTAGCGTCATGTCGAGAGCCGACGGAGGAGGCTCGGCACAGACATACATGTACTGACCAGTGTCAGTGTGGTGGTGCTGTAGAGAGCGTGCTTCCAGCTGGTGATGGCGAGCGATGAGCGGACAGCGCGTAGTTACGTCGTGTTCATCTACCGCAACGTGAGCTGGACGACGTTGCGTCACAGCGTGCAGGGCTTCCACGCCTCACAACAACACTTCCACAACGTCGCCACGTCGCTCACACCGCGCGCTTACCAGCTCGACGACCTGCCAGGAAACCGCGGTACGTCGCCTCCCTCCCCCCGCTCACATCCTTACTGCGCCACGCTCTGCCAGCTACCACCCTGTATCCCTCACAATCCGCTACGTATCGAAACGACTGGACGAATCGAGCTGGCTTTTCGTACGGAGGCTTCCTTTCTTCCTTCCATCTATCCCATGCTGTGTTATAAGAAATGCGGGTACTTTCAAAAACAGCGGTACTTCTGTCTGGAACTTTGTCCCAAACTCTGGACTTAGGCCTATAAAATTTTGCCATGGCAAGTTGATCTTGCCGAAACTCGTTGTCGGTCGAGCTTGCTGACCACATCTACGATGGTCCCCGCGCCGTGGCTGTTTACTACACGTCGGTCAACCGTAATGCTCTAACTCACATTCTTCTGGAGTTGTTGTACATCTTGTTGGAGAACAACTCCGCAACATTTCAAAACAATAAAGAGTTGGAGCGTATATACCACGGAACATCGCGCGCTCGTCCGTCTGTGACTAGTTGTAGTGTGTCACTTGTATGCATAGAACTATGAGCACTGCCGAACAAAATATGACGCACGATCTGTCTGCGTTAGCTAAGTATTTCCAACTGGAAGTCGACGATCATATTTGCAACATCCCGCACGGTTTCAACTGACAGTGCGTCGCGCGGTCCCTCGGCGACAGCTGGTCTTCTTACCGACCATGTTAGCGACATGGTAGGTAATGCGATCGGTCGTGTCCGTCCGTCAGTGTGAACTGTAGAGATTGTGCTGACATGTGCAGATGAGCGGGGTCTGTGGCTGTTTCGTTCGTCCAAGCAGCAGTGCGAACATGACGAGATCAGCTACGACTTGCGCTGTCGTCGCTGGGTCGACGAGCAGAAGACACGATATGACAGTGGCAGGTACTTCAGCGTCCGACTGCCGGCCTGCCCTTGCTTCCTGTGGCAGGCTGACTGGGATCCACGCTACTACGTCGACAGAACAACCAGCTGCGCTGTTCTTGCCTTTCCAGTCACCTCGACGACCATAGCGCAGGTACCGGCGAGTTTTTGAGAAAGCGTCTGCAACAACTCAAAAAAACGTAAAAAGTCACGTTTTGAATTTTTAAAAAAATATAAACGTGAGTGACTGAGTAGCATTTTTACCGCGCGATGCTATGCATCCGCGGTATATGACTAACAAAAATGATAAGGGACATTATGTGTGAAACTAAAGCGAAGTTATGAACTCTTTTCGAAATTCGAAGGAACGAGGACTAAACTTTTCCTAACGACTTATTACGACTTTTTGACATGTCAGTTGAAAAAACGTAAAAATGCGGTTCTTGAAATCTGAAAAAAATACATAAAATACTTATTCTCCGACACTGCGGCACCGCTGACAAAGCCGCCACAGCCGTCACTCTGTTTTTTGTTTTATTGTTTTACTCACAGAGAATAAGTCCACGGTATCTTAGTTTCATTGTGTGTATGTTGTGTTTCTAGCAATGCTGCTACGGCGCTGGTGGACAGCTGGTGACACGGCCGTCACTGGCCGCTGGTTCAGCGCTCGCCTACCATCCTCTCTATTACAGCACGCAGCATCAGCGCGGTGATGTTGAGCCGAAACAGTGGTGCTGTCAGCACTCAGACAACTGCCAACTGTTCTACACAGTCAGACCTCTCGACAACTGTTTCGGATACGTCAACCCGCAGATCTGTGAGCAATGAACGCAAAATACCGCGAGAAGAATGCTTCATGTAGTTATGTAATTAATAATAATAATAATAATATGCTGGAATGGCCTTCTCCGACTCGGTTGTTTACGTTGTTGAGCTGGTATTATTTTGCGACTTTTGCTATGCTTATAGGAGTTGTCAGTTACTCCTGTCTGGCAAGCTGAATCTGTGAGGTCCTGAGATTGGTTTTATCGTTCGATTT
>Ga0126329_10000086_pt1 | contig 29450 bp, 25 predicted proteins | sample InaspJWI85metaG_FD_104915 | JGI IMG/M metagenome (GOLD analysis project Ga0126329, IMG submission 104915) | Marine gutless worms symbiont microbial communities from Oahu, Hawaii - Inanidrilus sp. 2 OAHU.JWI-85 metaG | ecosystem: Host-associated > Annelida > Digestive system > Unclassified...
ATTGCCCACGATGAGCCCGGCATTCTGCAAACCAATGAAGGCGATAAAGAGTCCAATGCCAACGCTGATCGCTTTTCTGACATTCGCGGGAATGGCATTGATGATTGCTTCCCGGACATTGAATGCCGTTAGCAGCAGGAAGATAAGGCCCTCAAGAAATACAGCCGTGAGTGCAAACTGCCAGCTCTTGCCCATTCCCAATACAACCGTGAAGGCGAAAAAGGCGTTTAATCCCATTCCTGGGGCTAGGGCAAAGGGAAGTCTGGCGACGAGGGCCATAACCAGCGTTGCAACGGCGGATGCAATTGCCGTGGCCATAAACACCGAATCCCTAGGTAAACCCGCTACGGATAGAATATTCGGATTAACAGCCAGTATGTAGGCCATGGTAAGGAAGGTTGTGAGGCCGGCCAGGATTTCGGTTCTAACATCAGAACCGCTTTCCTTGATAGCGAAAAAACTTTTCATGAACATTCCTTTTGAATGAATTTTCTTAGCAAGATGCATGGCGCGATAACTATGGCATGCTGACCATAGTTCATGTATAGCTCCAAAATACTTCCTGGCCCCGCAGGGCAGTGGCGCTAGAGAGTTTGGTGTCTTGGCGGCGCTCTACCCTGGCCTTGGACACTATTGCCAAGCTTATTAGCCTGGGAATCAGAGAGGGCAGAGGGAGGCTTCATAGCGCGCAAAGACGCTATTCTTCTACAAGTCCGCCAGTCGGCGCAGTATCAGTAAGCAAAGAAGTAGTAGGGATTTGGAACCGAATCTCCTCCCCAAAATCCACCAACCAGTACAGGCACGCCTTGGCCGCGCACGATCTTAAAAGCTACAGTCGGCCTATGCGCCGCCGCCCTCGAAGCGGTGCTTCACACCTTCTACAAGATTCCTAAAGGCGAAATAGAAAGAAACACTCGATACACGAGTATCTATAAGGGAGAATAAACAGGGTTACCGAACCCCGGATTCGAACCGGGCTCCTTCATGACATCGCCAAGCTAGAATCGCTGTACATCCCAGGCAAGCGTCTCTCAGCAGGACTGGTTCTCACTAAAACGACCGGAGGCCATCCGCCATCTCGCAGGCTCTTACTCCGGCAACCCAGCAAAATTATAGCACAATCAAAATAATTTAGCAGGCTTTTTTCGCAATCTTCCATTTTTCCCCTATGCCCCCTACATATTTTCCAATCCCACCTAGAGCCATGCCTCGGCAACTCAATATTGTTATTGGCGCAATCAATAATTTTTGGCAAAATTCCCACTTTTCGAACGAAAAAACGAAAATTCTCTCATTTTTTCTCATTTTGAAGGACCAAAAAACCCTTGGCAAATATTATTCTAATGCGCTGCTATATAAAAAATTAGCTCAATCTCACCCTAAAATTCCATTTTCTCAAACTATCTGCCCCCTACATGAATCTATCGGAAGGCGCTGTGAAGAACTACATTTCCAATATGTTGGTAGCCGCTGGACTCAAGGATCCGACAAGCCTGATCTTGAGAGCATTCCGGAACGGGTGGGAAGTAAACTCACTGACGCCAACATCAATTGGAATGTATTCAAACCGTTATTCACGAAGGAGCTTAAGCAGAAAGCATTTGATTCACCGTCTGAGGTGGTCTCCAACGTCGTAGAAACGCGAGAACTATTAGGATGCACAGTATCACTAGAGACTGTAAATAAATCTGTGTCTATTATGCGGAAGTGATCCGGATGCTCGCCAAGGTAGCGATAGAGCGTGCCTTGGAAACTGAAATAGAAGAGCATCTGGGAGAGAAATCGAATGGCCGGCGAAAGAATGGGAACTCCCGGAACGGCTACTCTCCAAAGACTCTGAAAACAGACACAGCCGAAATTCCACTTGAGATTCCCAGAGACAGGAACGCTGACTTCGAGCCGCAGTTGGTGAAAAAGAACCAGCGTCGCAGCGATGATCTGGATAGCAAGATCCTCATCCCTATACGCAAGGGGAATGACAACCCGGGATATCACTGACACCTTCAAGGAAATGTACGATACGCTGGTATCTGAAGTAGCAGAATGTGTCATGGAAGAAGTCATCACCTGGCAGAACCGGCCTCTAGATTCGGTTTACCCCCCTCTCTTCCTGGGTTGCATTGTCGTCAAAGTCAGGGCAGATAAGCGCGTCATCAACAAGAGCGTCTATCTGGCCCTGGCCATCAACTTGGAGGGAAGAGCTGCTAGGCCTGTGGATCACTCAGAACGAAGACTCGAGTTCTGAATGAGTGTTCTGATGGAACTCCAGAATCGTGGCGTGATAAGATATCTTCATTGCCAGCGTTGATGGCCTTAAGTGGTTTCCCTGAAGCTATCGAAGCTACTTTCCCAGATACCAAAGTCCAGCTCTGCTGAGGTTCATCAGATCCGTAATTCCCTGAAGTACGTTTCCTACAAAGACCGCAAAACTGTGGCCGCTAACCTGAAGTCTATCTACCAATCGGTAAGTGAAGAAGAAGCCAGGATGCGCCCAGAAATGGGATTCACAGTATCCCTCTATCAGCAGAGGCTGGCGATTAAACTGGGGAAACCTGATAAACCTGTTCGATTATTCGGATGAAATTCGCCGGATCATCTATACTGCCAATGCGATTGAATCCTTGCGTTCGGTGATTCGAAAATCCACCAAGAACCGAAAGATCTTCCCGAATGACAATTCGGTGTTTAAGATTATCTATCTGGCTACTTAGAAGGCATCTTAGGAAATGGACAATGCCTATTCGGGAATGGAAGCCCGCCATGAATCGCATCGCCCTGGGAGGGGCGATTTAACCTGTGAACCTGGGCTCTACACAGGAGAATTTACAGGCTCGCTGATTCGCCTATTTTTTTCGCCAAAGGAGAAAATATCGAACAGAACCTCTCGAAGCGCTTCCCGCTCAGCAAGGAATTTCTTGCCCCTTGTCAGCTTACTCACAAAGCGAGATACCAAATTCCGGGCGCTCGCATCCCATTCGCGGGTAACCCTGAGCCTGCCAGCCGCGACGGCAATATCGATGCTCTCGCGTCGTGCATGGGCAAGATGGCTGAGTATGTCTACATAGAGGAGCGATCTATCGATTAGAACGAAGGCGAGTTGAACGGTCTTTGGGGGCCCAATCTCAATAAAACTGCGTCCCAGCCGCCTACCCAGGGGCCGAAGCTTAACGCGAGATAGAGAGCGGCCACCAGTCAGCCCCCCAATTCCTCCCACCAACGCGCCACCCACCATAAATGCGCCCAGGGATACCTCTCCAATCGCTAAATCCAGGAATGCGCCGCCAAGGGCGCCCGCCAGAGCCGCCGCCATACCCAACTGGATCCGGCTCAGGCCAAGAACTCTCCAAGTTTCCTTTGAAAACAAGTCGCCAATGCCAAGCTCGGACTCATCCAGGATCAGTTTTAATTGTCGGTGTCTGAAGACATTCTTAATTTCTTTCAAGGCCTCTCTCTCCGAACGTCGCAGCCACTCCTTATAGCGGGTTCCTCCTCGCGCATCCTCGCGGGCATCAGCATCGACACGCCTCCCCCCCTGCAGCCATTTTCGCGCTCTTTTTTGGATCGATGAGCCTTCTTCGGCCTCGACTGGAATCCTGATCCGCTTTGTATAGCAGTTCCTTAAAAGCTCGCAGACAATTTCGGCCGCCCGTCTCAGCCTAGCCGTCCAATCCCGATTCAATATCCCTATAACCCCATCCAGTTTTTCCCCCCAGCTCTGATAGCTAATGCCAAGGGCGCCAAGTAGATTGACACGCTCGCCAAAAGCTGCCCGTTTCGCGTCAAAGCGCCGTACCGAATTGAAGTGGCGATTCAATTCCCCCTGCCACTCCTTGATGTAGGCCAAGTCTTCCCCCTTGCTATTGATAACAGCCATGCGCGCCTTCCCCAATAACCTCAAAATTTCCATCTCAGCGAGATCGTCAAGGCCAAGCGGTTTTGCGGCATCTATCACATAGAGGAGTCCGTCAGCGCCCCCCACCGCGCTTAAAATGCGTTCATCATGCGCAAAGGCTCTCCTACCCCCATAGGCCTTCGCAAATGCCGCCGCCGTTTCAGCAGCTGATTCACCCGAACTCCTGGATCTTAGCCATTTAAGGGTTTTGCGCGGCACTTGGAACCCAGGCGTATCGATAAATCGGAGAACAGGCGTCTGATCTATCTCTATTATGTACTCGGTGTTATACTCGGTTTCCCCCGGAGTTGTGCTTATGGGCACATCATCACGCTCGGTCAAAGTGGAAACAACAGACGATTTGCCCTCGTTCGGGTGTCCTAGCACCGCGAAGGATAGAATTCCGGCTTCTGAAGTTCTCATACCGGCTGCTCCAATACGCGGGTGACAGAGATTTCCGCCATCGAGGCCGCGGGCAGCAGGCGAGTCCACTGGGTGAGGGTTTTGGCATCCTGTTCCTTCAAGAAATCCTCCCCGCTCGGACGGCCCGCCAGGCCGGCGACAAGCCTTGTCCGCTTCGGAAGCCTTTCGCTAAGCGCATCGACATAGAGGGCCGCCGCGCTCGTATAGGGACGCCAACCCTCAAAAACAATCATAACTACCTCATCGTCTTTCATGGAGGCCTCGAGTTGGTCAAAGGCCTCTTGGTCGGAATCATCATCCAGCTCAACAGGTATTAACTGACGCAATTCGGCCTGCCAACGTTCATGCAAGTACTTACTCCAAAATTCGGATTCGCTTAAATCCGGACGAATCGAAGGGCTGAGAATGTGAATCTTCGTGGCCTCAAGCCGCCAAAGCGGCGCTGCCAAATCCGATTCACCGCTTCCTGCGGGAACAATGCTAAGCGATTCCATAGCAGCAATGAGATTGCGGCCCCGCTCGTCCCAGAAACTGAATCTGCAAACCGCAATGGCTCGTCGAACCAGGCAATACAGAAGGGTTATCAGTCTTGGCACCAAGCCATAAGCCAAAGAGGCGCAAACTATGTAAGGCCACCAAGATAGCAAATCGGCATTTGCCAAGGCGGAAATTCCTTCTTTTAGAATCAGCTGGCTGCCAGCCACCTGCTCCAAGGTTGGAGGCGATATCAAATGGCGCCATGGCCAGGCAAGGCTCTCTGCGACACTGTGAATATAAGTGGGTTCGAGAGAAAGGCTGGTTTGCCAGGCAAATGCCAGATCCTGAATGGCGCCACGAAGCAGAATCGCCAAGAAAATGCTGAGGTTGAAAAAAACCGCGCGAATTTGCAGGATGACAGAGAGATACCACCGTGTGATTGAGGAATAGTTCCATAAATGTTCTCTAAATCCCGCCATTCCGCCTTCTATCGCATCTGATTTGCCACGGCTGACAAGTCCAAGCCGGCGAATGGCGCCGAGTCCGAGATTGAAAAGCCGAGTGAACCTTTGCGCCAACTTTGCATAGCGCCTCTTGGACGGAGGCAGCAGGACTAGAAGCATAGAAACCAATGTCAGGCAGGCCGGAAAGACAATGAGCAGGGCAAGGGCGAGAAAAAGATTTACCGGCGTTCTTCCTCCATAGGCTAAAAGACCCCAGCCCAGTCCCCCGCCGCCAATGAAGCCGATAATCGCCAAGCCGAGAATGGAAATTCTATAGATGCCTCTAGCCGCCTTCCCAGCATTCTCCGTATGAAACCTTGTCCAGGCGAGAAGCACACTGCGATGATTTCCACGATAGTTCTTGAACCAGCGCCGATACGACTCCCTACGGCTCGATGTTACTTTGGAAAGCAGGAATTCATAGTTTACGAAATCGCCAAGGGTCCAGCATCCCCGCATCTAAGTATTTAGCCCGACAATTTAGCAAAAAACAAGTGGGTAAACCCAATCGTTCCGGTTGACCTCGAATCAAAGTAGATGCTAGTATTGCCGAGCTGCGAATGCGCCGATTCGGCTGCCCTAGCCAACGGCGACATAGCGAGCGGCCAAAACCCGATGCGGACCGGATCCGAAAAGGACAGGTACCCAAGATGACTATACTCGACTTCCGGAAAAGGAAGACAAGCGGTCTTCCAATATCTATAGTAACTTCCTATGACGCATGGAGCGCGAGGATTATTGCCGATAGCGACGTTGATTGCATCCTGGTAGGCGATTCCGCGGCCATGGTTATGCACGGACACGCCAGCACGGTTCCAGCTAGCACCTCGATGATGGCAGCCCATATCTCAGCGGCGCGGCGCGGCGCGCCCGAAGCCCTCATAATAGGCGATCTGCCGTTTCTATCGGTTCGAATGGGACTGCCCGAAGCCGTAAGAAGCATCGCCGCTCTCATGCGAGCTGGCGCCAACGCGGTGAAGCTCGAGGGCGCCGAGGGCAATCTCGAACTAATCACCCATATCGTTCAATCGGGTGTTCCGGTTATGGGGCATCTTGGACTCATTCCGCAGTCCATCAACGCCTTTGGAGGATACAGGGTTCAGGGCAGGGGGGAGGTAGCCTCAATGAGGCTTCTCGATAATGCCCGCTCACTCGAGGAATCCGGCTGCTTCGCAGTAGTTCTCGAAGCGGTTCCCGGCAAACTCGCAAAGCGCGTTAGCGGCGCATTGGCAATTCCAGTTATCGGTATCGGCGCCGGCGCAGCTGTAGACGGCCAGGTTCTCGTTTTGCAGGATCTGCTCGGCTTGAACACCCAATTCACCCCCAAGTTTGTCCGAAAATTTCTCAACGGCGCCGAGCTGATAAGGAAGGCCCTAAACAGATACCATGAGGAGGTGCTAAAGAGAACCTTCCCCCTCGAGAAAGAAAGCTACGAATAATGAAAGCACGCGGAACACTGTCCAGCCTCGCCGCAGAGAAGGGGGGCTAGGGACGATGGAAGTATTCAGGACCGTCCAAAGCGCTTGTGATTATTTTAAAGGACTCGGGAGCCTATCTGTAGGTTTCATTCCAACCATGGGAGCCCTGCATGACGGACATTTGAGCCTGGTTAGGCGGGCGGCGGTTGAAAACGACATAGCTGCTGTAAGTATCTTCGTTAACCCCCCGCAATTCAACGACGGAAGCGATCTCGAACAGTATCCAAGAAAGCTCAAAGCTGATATATCCCTGCTGGAATCGCTCGAAACCGATGCGCTCCTAGCTCCCGAAGCGGATGATATGTACCCCGATGAGTACCGTTATCAAGTTAGTGAAAGCAGGGAAAGCAGGGTTCTAGAGGGCCTATATCGCCCCAGCCATTTCGAGGGTGTGCTAACCGTGGTTCTCAAGCTATTGAACATTGTCCGCCCTGCAAGGGCCTACTTTGGCGAAAAGGATTGGCAGCAGCTGAGACTAATCCAGGGCATGGCCGAGGCTCTCTTTCTCGACACCGAGATAATAGCCTGCCCTACAATCCGCGAAAAAGATGGCCTGGCCATGAGTTCCAGAAACATTCTTCTAGGCGGAAATGAGCGTAAGCGCGCGGCCAAATTTCACCAGATTCTGAGTGAAAAAACCGCGCCCGAGGAAAAGAGAGCCGCCCTGGCCAAGGCCGGCTTCAAGGTAGACTATGTTGAACTGCGGCAGGGACGCATACTGGGCGCCGTCCGCCTTGGGGGAGTGAGGTTAATCGACAATGAGCAAGTCTGAAAAGAGCAAAAACCTACTGCTAATCTGCAGCGGATCCATTTCAGCCTTCAAAGCCGCCGCTCTGACATCCCTTGCCGCAAAGAACAACTGGAATGTTCAGTGTATCAGCAGCGAGGGCGGTCAGCGCTTCATCGGCGATGCCACATTGGAGGGTTTGAGCGGCAATAGCGTGCTAAGCGACATGTTCGAACGCGGCCGTGCGCTGCATCATATAAGTCTTATCGACTGGGCTCATTTGATACTTGTCTACCCGGCCTCGGCCAATTGCATAGCGCGCCTTCGAGCCGGCCTTGCCGACAGCCTCACGGGCGCTCTCTTTCTAGCCAACAATTTTCGTAAGCCCTGGTGGATATCGCCCGCGATGAACAGCGGCATGCTTGAACACCCCGCCATCAAGCAGGCTCTGGAAGTACTCGAAGAATGGGGCTGTAGGATACTGCCGAGCGGCAGGGGCCGCCTCGCCTGCGGAGCCATTGGCTATGGGCGCCTGCTCGAACCCGAGGAAGTCTTCGCCCTGATAGAAAGCGAAAAATTTTGAGAATAATCATCAGCTCCGGCGGAACCGAAGAGCCCATCGACTCGGTTCGCAAGATATCGAACTTCTCAAGCGGCAGCACCGGCGCCCGCCTGGCGAGTTACTTTGCCTCCCGTAACGCCGAGGTAAGCCTAGTTCGCGGCCAAAACGCAGCTTCGCCCATGATGCCCGAAATAATGGAACACAGCTATCAAAGCCATCGCAATCTACACGGCATCCTTCGCTCGCAGCTAGGCGGCAAGCATTGGGACGCCATAATTCACCTCGCCGCGGTTAGCGATTATATAGTTGAACGCATTCAAGTCGATGAGCGCGATTTCCCGATAGGTGGGCATGGAAAAATTCCGAGCGGCCATAAAATCCTGCTCCATCTCCGGCCCAGCGAAAAAATATTGGATTCGCTCAGAAAATGGAGCCTCAACAAGTCGATTTGCATCGTTGCCTTTAAGCTAAGCTCCGCCATTATCGACGATCGTGGGGCCTTCGAGGCAAGAACTCTCTCCAAGCAGGAAGGCGTAGACTACATAGTGCATAACAACCTGCCGGATATCGGCCCGCAAAGTCACCCGGCCGGCATATGGAAGGCGGGTGAATTGATACAAGAAACAAGAACCAAGGATGAATTATCCCGGGTTCTATACGAAGTCTTGGCCCGGGAGAGCCGATGAACCTCTGCCTCGATGTGGGAAATTCGCAGATATTCGGCGGCCTCTTCCAGGGAGAGAGGCTCCTGTTCCGCTTCCGCCGAATAACCGAACGCATCGCATCTAGCGATGAGCTTGGCATCTTCTTTAGAAACGTGATAAGAGAAAACGGCCACGATCCGAAGGATGTGGAATCCGCTGCCTACTGCTCGGTAGTACCCGATATAAACCACTCACTGCGAAATTCCTGCATCCACTACTTCGATACCGAACCCTTCGAACTCAAGGCAGGAGTAAAGACAGGTCTCAAAATTCGATATAAAAACCCCGCCGAAGTTGGCGCGGATAGAATTGCGGATGCCATCGGCGCGGTAAACCGCCACCCCGACACCAACCTCATCATAGTGGATTTCGGCACGGCGAGCACCGTGGAGGCAATAACGGCAAAGAGGGAGTATCTTGGCGGCGCCATCGCACCGGGGCTTCGAATTTCGATGGGGGCGCTCGAAAAGGCTACTGCCCGCCTGCCGAAGGTCGAAATCCTACGTCCGGATAAAACCTGCGGGCGCTCCACCGTCGAGAGCATACAATCGGGGCTTTACTGGGGCCATCTCGGAATGCTGCGAGAGATAATAAAGCGATACCGCGGCGAATGCTTCCCCAAGGAGCAGACATCGCTTGTAATCGCAACCGGCGGCTTCGCGGGCCTGTTCGCGAACTCGGGCCTCTTCGACGCAATCCATCCGGATTTAGTGCTTGAGGGCATTCGGCTGGCTCAAGTTCTGAATCACCAATCAAAGCGCTATACCTAGCCTCCCAAATCAAAGACGCTTCTTGGACTAAGCGAAAAGTGACGCCTGATTCCTAGGCTCATTCCAGTCTCACGGGAGAGAGCTGGCCCTAGCTGAGCCCAAAATCAAGAAAAATTGCGCAAATAAAAAAAACGCTTGTTTAACTTCGCCAAGAACGATAATTCATAGAGGTAATTCATTTTTGGAGGTTAATTGTGAAGAGACTACTATGGATTATGGCGGCGCTGGCAATAGTGCTCGGCGCCTGCTCGAACGCGACAGATTCGGCTAGGGCAATAGAGGAGGATCCCCCCCTCGTGGGATTGGACATAGGCACCCTGACTTCGCTGGATGATATCTACTTCTCCCAGAGAGAGAGTATCAACGTTAAGCTTGGATTGGCTGGCGCTTCCAGTTTTTCGATAGACCCATCAGGCAGCCTGCCCTCTGGACTCTCGATGGATTCCACCGGCCTAATCACTGGCACTGCGGATGTGGTGGAGGCCGACACTACCGCGAACTTCACCGTTGTGTCCGATACCAGTGTCGAGAAACCGATCACCTGGACGGTAAAGGCGCCTAGAACCCAGGAAATTACCGCAAGCGGGGACTGGACGGCGCCTAGTGATCTCGGCGGTTACTCCACCAGTACTAAAATTTCCCTGCAGGTGCTTATAGCCGGCGGAGGCGGCGGTGGGGGCAAAACGTTTGGTAATGCCAGATCTGGAGGCGGTGGAGGCGGCCAGGTAGTAGAAGATGAGGTTCTGGTTGCACCCGGCGAGACTATCTCAGTCGGTATCGGCGGTGGAGGCGGTGGAGGCTATATCCCGGGTAATAATAATTATGCTACACTCCTAGGCCTTCCTGGCGGCACAACGAGTTTCGGCTCGTATCTTAGCGCGGTAGGCGGAGGAGGGGGGGCAGCCGAAATAGGACCAGGAGTAACCCCTCCCGGAGGGAATCCGGGTGGAGCTAGCCCGGCGGGAACAGATGGCACAGGCGCTAGCGGAAGTGGCAAAAACGGTAAAATCTCCACCAACAAATACAATGGAGGGCTTATAACCCTAGGCGGCGGTGGAGCCGGCACAGGAAGTGGCACCAATCACCCTGGCGGCGCCGGAGGCGGCGGCACCTATCATAGTACAAGCACCTCAAGCCCTGGCGCTCCTAATACCGGCGGCGGGGGCGCGGGCGGTGTAAACAACAATGGCGCGGCCGGTGGCACCGGCGTGGTTTATGTAAATTACTAGAGCCCTAGGCGGGCCTCAGGGCTCGCCTAGAAGCTAGCGAATTCTTGGCCGCCCCGCCGAGAGTAGTTTTTCCACTGCTTCGGCGGGCCTTGGAAATCTGGAACTCAGTATCATTGCGGCAATGATGTAGGGCTTGTAGCTCGCTTCCTTGTACAGGGAGCCGCGGTGCTCATCAAATACCTGGGCCGCAACCTCGCCCTGGGCGCAGCTTACCCCACTGATGTCGGCCGGGAGGCAGTGCATGTAAAGGGCCTTCTGCGTTTTGGCCATCAGCGCCGTGCTGCACTCCCAGTCTCTATGCTTGGAGTTCTGCTCCAATAATTTCTTTTCCAGGGCCCTTATTCCAGCTAAATCGTTCTCGGCGTAGAGTTCGGTGCGTCTTTCCATGGCGGCATAGGGCGCCCAGGACTTGGGGTAGACTACGTGCGCGCCCTCAAAGGCCGCGGCCATGGAGCTACCCTTCGTGAAGGAACCCCCCCTGCCGCTGGCATTTTCAACGGCAATCCCTTCCACCTCGGCCATCAGCTCATAGCCCTCCGGGTGAGCGAGATGCACCTCCATTCCTAGGCGGGTGAAAAGTCCTATAAGGCCCTGGGGCACCGATAGGGGCTTGCCGTAGGAGGGCGAGAAGGCCCAGGTTATAGCGATTTTCTTGCCCCTTAGCCCCTCAATGCCGCCGAAGCGCTCGATTAGGTGAAGAGCATCGGCCATGGTTTGGGTGGGATGATCCATGTCGCACTGAAGGTTCACCAGCGTGGGCCGCTGTTCCAGAATGCCCTCTTTATAGCCCTCCTCGACTGCCTTTGCCACCTCGCGCATGTAGGCATTGCCCCTGCCTATGTACATGTCGTCGCGGATTCCGATTACATCGGCCATGAAGCTTATCATGTTAGCGGTTTCGCGGACGGTTTCGCCATGGGCGATTTGACTTTTCCCCTCATCCAAATCCTGCACTTCGAGGCCAAGCATGTTGGCTGCGCTGGCGTAGCTGAAGCGGGTTCGGGTGGAATTATCGCGAAATAGGCTGATGGCTAGGCCCGAATCGAAGAGCCTGGCCGATATGTTCCTCTCGCGAAGGGCGCGGAGTATCTGCGCTATCTTGAAAACGGACTGGATTTCCCGATCGCTCTTTTCCCAGCTTAGAAGGAAGTCGCTTTGATACATTGCGCTAGCTTCGAGTTCCGCAAGTTCCGAGATAGCCGTACTCAGTTTCTTATCCATCCTGTTCTCCGAAATCTATATCTTCCCGAGGGCCCGAAGGACATTCTCGGGGCTAAATGGCCATTTACGAAGCCAGATTCCGCAGGCATCATGGATTGCGTTTGCCAGCGTGGGAGCCGCGCCGTTTACGGATATCTCCGCTATGGACTTGGCCCCAAAGGGACCATGGGGATCGTTTACTTCCACCAGTTCCGCCCTGAAATCATCTGGAACATCGCCTATCATCGGCACTCCGTAGCTTCTAAGATCGGTATTCAGGCAGCAACCGTTCTCATCCAAGAGCAGCTCCTCGTACATGGAGTGGCCGATTGATTTTAGCACTCCCCCGTAAATCTGTCCCTTCGCGTATCCAGGATTTACGGGCGTGCCGCAGTCCTGCAGGGCATAGTATTTTTGAATCTTCACCCCGCCCGTTCGGATGTTTACGGCCACTTGGGCGAAGTGCGCGCCATACGGAAAGGAGGATTTCTCCGTGGTGAAACTGGCGGTCGCCACGAGTTGTCCGCTCCCCTCGCCGCCTTGAGTATGCCAGGCCAGTTTTGCATAGTCGAGCTCGCCGGCGCTTCCAAGCACCTTGCCGGGGAATTCCAATCGGAGTTCATTCGGGTTGGTTTTCAGTATGGCGGCCGCCTCCCTCAGAATCATTTCCGAGAGCAGCCTAGCGGCGTTCCGAGCGGCGCCGCCGGAGAAATAAGTGCCGCTTGATGCGTATGCCCCGGTGTCGAATGGCGCGGCATCGGTGTCGCCGGATTGAACTGTTATCCTGGCGATATCGGTTTTCAATACCTCGGCCACCATTTTCGCCGACACCGTATCCAATCCGCTTCCTAGATCGGCTCCACCCGATTGGACAACAAAGCTGCCATCGCCGAGCATTTTAACTGTACAATTGGCCTGATCGATACCGGGAAGGCCGGAGCCTTGCTGGATTATACATAGTCCCTTGCCTATCTTGATGTCCGGATTCTTGGATTCTTCCTTCCTGCCCCAATTGATGAGCTTCGAACCTCGCTCCAGCGCCTCGCCTAGGCCGCAGCTATCCACGGGCTCGGGCTTGCCCTCCCTTCCCTCTCCAAGGCATCGGAGGATTTCAAGCACCTCGCCTTCCCGAACTCGATTCTTTTCCACGAGTTCGTAGTGGCCGATTTTCAGTTCCTCGGCAAGCTCCTTCACCGCTACCTGCAGGGCGTAGTTAACCTTCGGAGCGCCATAGCCCTGATAGGCGCCGGTGGGCGGTATGTTCGAGTAGTAGGAGGTAACTGTGAAGCGGGCGTTCTCGCAGGGGAAGAGGGGCAGGCTCTTGGAAACGCCATTCATCGGCACGGTTAGGGTATGGGCGCCATAGGCTCCCTGGTTGGATTCCACATCCATTTGCATGGCTGTGAACCTGCCTTCCCTAGTTGCCCCAAGCCTCACTCTAACCCTCATGGGTTTGCGGGTGCTGCAGGAGATGAATTCTTCCCTTCTGGTATACTGATGAAAAACCGGCCTAGCGCTTGTATAGGCCGCCCATGCGGCCAACTCATCTAGGAGTATGTCCTGCTTGGAGCCATATCCCCCGCCGACCCGCTCCTTGATAACCCTGATTCTGTTCTCGGGAATGCCGAGCTGATTGGCAACTATGCGTCTAAGATGGTAGGGGACCTGTGTGGAAGCGTGTATGGTAATTCTATCGCCATCGGGTTTGACATAGGTGCTGTGCAATTCGAGGGGGGTGCACTGTATTTGAGTGGTTTGGTAAGTTCTATCTAGAACTACATCCGCCGCCTCGAAGCCCTTCGCGACATCTCCTATGCCACCCTCCACATAGGAGGAAATATTCTTTCTGGGGTTGCCGCCTATGGGAAACTGGTAGATTACGGAGGTTTCATTCGGATTCGCCTCCTTGTTGAGATCCTCCAGATTTTCCGGGGCCCCGCTGGCATAGACAATCGGACCATCATGAACGAGGGGCGCCCCCTCGGCCTTCGCATCATCCCAATTCATTACAACGGGAAGGAGTTCGTATTCCACCTTGATTAGTTCGCAGCCGCGAATCGCGGTTTCCTCATCCTCCGCCAGAACAGCGGCAACCCTATCGCCATGGTGGCGTACCTTGGCATCAAGCAGAACCCTGTCGTAGGGCGAGGGCTCCGGAAAACCCTGGCCCGCCTGGCTGTATGGCCTATGCGGCACATTCTTGTGCGTGAATACCGCCACAACTCCCGGAAGGGCCTCTGCGGCGCTGGTATCGATCGATTTGATACTGGCATGGGCGTGGGGACTGCGTAGAACCTTCAATATGCAGGCATCTTCTTCCACGCAGTCTTCCACAAAGGCCCTTTCACCCGCAACCAATTTCGTTGCATCGAGCTTACGATAACTTTTCCCCACATAGCGGGAAGAGCCGCCGAAGCTGCCCGTATTCGCCGGTTCATAGGCCTGATTTTTTTTCTTGGCAACCGCGATTCGAACAGCCTCGAAGAACTGCTCGTAGCCGGTCGCGCGGTTGAAGAGGCCCGAAAGGGCATCCTGTATATCGGCGCGGCTAGGAAAGTCTACTCTCTCGATTAGATCGTGAATCATAAGAGCGGCGGCTGGAGCGTTATAACCGGACTGTACACAACAGGCTTCCACCATTGCTTCTTGCACAATTGAGAGGGTTCTGCCCTTCCGCAGCGAATTGATTGTTTCAACTTCCCGTCCATCCAGCTGGGCCGCGATAAGTAGATTCGCGCCAACAATCTTCCCGTCGAGCAGTATTGTATCCGAGCCGGCAAAGCCGAATCCGTCGTCGCTGTTTCTTACCGAATTCACGCCAAGCCGCTTCAGCAGCCTCTGTGCGCTCAGGCCGCACCTGGCCTTGATTGTTCTTTCTCTTCCATCCAATGTCAGATTGATAATCATGAGAGTTCCTCCAAGCAGCGGAGTATCGCATCGGCCACTCGCACGGAATTGATGTAGATTTTATATTCCGCGCTTCCCAGGATATCCGACTTGGGGCTTATAGAAGCCCCGACTGCCTTTTCCATATCCTCGCGTGTTTTTAAAACGCCGGACTCCAGTTCCCGTTCCACCTCTCGCAGACGAAGAGTTCTGGACGCTACACAGCCGAGGGCAACGCAGGCGAGTAAATTCTTGGAGCCGTCTCGCCTAAGTGAGACGGCCGCGCTAACCACGGGAGGAGCGATGTGCGAGCGAGATTCCTTTACCGCAGCAATCGAGGCAGGCAGCCTCGGAAGATGGATATCGTATATCAGTTCGCTGCTGCTCTGCTCGAGGTATTCCTCTATTCGCAGCCTGCCTTGAACCGTCTCAAGGGTGGCCGACAAGGCTAATAGGGTGGGTATTATGTAGGAATCCGGACAGCCGGCCCCTATATTGCCTCCGATGCTCGCCTGATTGCGAATACTGCGTGTTGGTATGAATGCGGCCGCCTCCCTTAGCGCGGGGGGAAGCGCCGCGCTATCGGCCACTTCCTGCAGAGTGGCCATCGCGCCGATTACTGTCTCGGATTCCTTCCTGGTGATTGTTTCCGATAAGGCGCCGCGAATATCTATTACTGTTTCCGGCATTTCCCAGTATAGGGCCTCCCTGTTTATTTGGGTGCCTCCGGCAAGAAAAACGGCTTGCGGATGAGCCCTTTTCAAGGCGAGGGCATCGGCTGCATCCGAGGCCCTGTAATAGTTTTGAATCATAATCCAGACCTCCTGTATAGGCTGTTTACGGCTTCTGAAGCCTTGGCCACAAGTTCCTCTTCAGCTATTCCCGCAAGGCGCCCCCCCTCTACCACTACCCTGCCATTCACGATTGTATAGACGGTTTTATGGCTGTAGCCCGCAAAAACCAGAGCCGCGACGGGATCGCTGAGAGCTCCCACATAGGGGATGTCCATTACATCGAATATGGCAAGATCCGCGGCCCAGCCAGCCTCTATCCGTCCGATCTTTTCGAAGCCTAGTAAAGAGGCTCCATTTTCACTCGCCATCTTCCATGCTTCCTGGGCATTCAGCGCGGAGGCTCCCTTGGCGACTCGCTGGAGCAGCAGCGCCTGCCGAACCTCGCCTAGCATATCGGAGCTGTCGTTAGACGCCGAGCCATCTATGGAGATTGATACATTGACTTTCTTATCCAGCATCTCCCGCACCCGGCAGATTCCCGACCCTAGACGCATATTGGAACTTGGGCAATGAGCTATATGAGTTCTGGTGCTCGCTAGTTGGTCTAGCTCAAAGTCATCAAAGAAAATACCATGCGCAAACCAAACATCCTCTCCAATGAAGCTACAATCTTCCATAAGCTGAAGGGGCCGGCGCTTATAGATTTGCACGCAATAATCGTTTTCGTCCCTTGTCTCGGCAAGATGGGTATGCATGCGAACCTTGTATTCGCGCGCGAGGGCCGCGGTTTGCCTCATGAGCTCCTCGGAGACCGAGAACGGACTGCAGGGAGCCAGGGCAACCTTACGCATGGCATGGGGGCGATTATCGTGAAATTCCTTGATGACTCGTTCGCTGTCTGCAAGTATGGCCTCCTCGCTTTGAACCGTTGTATCGGGCGGTAGGCCGCCATCCTTCTTGGAGCGGCTCATAGAACCTCGAGTTGGGCAGAATCTGATGCCAAGCCTGCTAGCCGCATCGAACTGTAGCGCCATGATATCCGCGCCTATCCCCCTTGGGTAAAGGTAGTGGTGATCGGAACTCGTGGTGCAACCTGTTTTAAGCAGCTCGGCGCTTGCCAGCGCTGTAGACCACCAAATCGTATCTGCGTCCATGTGCTTCCAGATGTCATATAAGTAGATTAGCCAGTCGAATAACTCGGCGTTTTGAACAGCCGGAAGATTTCGAGTGAAGGTTTGGTAAAAGTGGTGATGAGCGTTTACCATTCCGGGAATCACCACCATCCCGGTGGCGTCGATGATTTTGGTGCCGGCCTTTGATTTAGGGGAGGAGAGATTAGTCCCCACCTTGAGAATTCGACTGCCTTCGATAAGTATGTCGCAGTTTTTTATTTGCCGAGCATCGCCGCTCGGAAGAATCGACAGGGCGTTTTTTATATGAATCATATCTTTATCGACAGCACTCTTCGGTTGAATTCTTCTATCATTCTATCCAACTCCGTTCTTGATTTATATAGCTCATCCCAGTAATCCTTCCGGTACCACTGTGCATTTATCTCATCATAGGTTTTTCCCTGCTGTTCCACCCAAGTATAATACTTCAGATTGTGAATTCGCTTCTTGTCCCAGTAGCTCAGTTCATACGTATGATCGATTCCCAAGCCCCGTAACAGTTGGAAATCGGCGATGGCGTTCTCAGGGGTGTAGATGCCTCTCTCTTGGCGAAGTTCTTCCAGGCGCGAGGTATACAGGGCCTCAGAATCGGTGAATACAGTTATAACAATATCCTCCTCGTCGAGCTCGTAATACTTCGCGAACTTGATGGCCGTAAGCATGTTGCATATGCCGCTGATACCTAAAAGGTCGATTCTATCCAGCGTGCCGCCAAAGACGCCCTTGGCGGATAGATATTCCCTGCCTGCCTCCTCGTTGAATAGCCTTAGAAATCTGATGACATGCTCATCGTCAATGGCTGTTACCATGTCGGTATCGCGCACATTGTGAACCCAGGGAACATGCTTGTCTCCAATTCCCTCAATGCGATGCGCTCCAAAACCATTGTTGGTAAGCGTTGGACATTGGAGGGCTTCGCTAACGGCAAGCTTGGAGCCAGGAAAGATCCTCTTGATATAGGAAGCCGAGGCCAAGGTGCCCGCGGAACCCGAAGAGAGGCAGATACCCGCCAAACGGCTCCGCGAACCAGATATTTGTTTAAAGAGCTTTTCCATCGCCACGCCCGTAACCTCATGATGCCAGAGATGGTTGGGCATTTGATCGAACTGATTGAAAATAAACACAGCCGCGCCACGTTCGGTTTCCAATTCATGGCATTTGTCGAATATCTCCTTAACATTGCTTTCAGAACCAGGCGTGGCGATGATTTCATCTGCCATTTCTTCTAGCCAATCGAAGCGTTCGCGAGACATTTCCTCCGGCAGGATGGCAGCGGATTTACAGGCCAGGAGGCGTGAAATATAGGCGCCGCCACGGCAGTAATTGCCGGTGGAGGGCCAAACGGCCATGCTTTTCTCGGGGTTGAACTGGCCGCTAACCAGAGTTGGGGCTAGGCAGCTGAAGGCAGCGCCCACCTTATGGGCGCCCGTGGGGAAGAATTTTCCCGACATTCCAACGATTTTCGCCCTAACGCCGGAAAGCTCGGAGGGAATCAGCAGGTGGTTTACGCCGGTGAATCCGCCGCCGGATTCCACCGGTTCATTTTCCCAGTTGACTCTGAAGAGATTTCTCGAATGTACTTCATCGCGTCCGATTTTTCTCAATTCCAGCTTGATTTCCTCTGGAATCGTGGATGGATGAGCCATTTGCGTGTAAGTTGGAAGTATAATCCCCCGTTCTGCGCAAATTTTCGCATTCTCTGCAATTCGGGCTTCATTTCTGCTTAGATTTATCATGGGCCCCTCCGTGTTACAAGCGACTCTATGGCGTCGCCTACTAGATTCAAGGCTACAGCCCCGCGGTACTTGGCGGTGGAACGCTGATCGTCTATCGGCGTAATCAGCGCCGAGAGGAGCCCTGCCGCCTTCGCGGCAATTTCCTTCAATTCCGCTTTTAAGGCAGCTATCAACTTATCCTGCAGCAATCTCTCAATCTCACGCGCCCGGACTACCCTGGGTCCAACGGCGCCAAGGGCAAGGAAGCAGCGTTCGATTCCGCCATCCCTGATTGTGGCGGCGGCCGCGAGGGAAACCTTGGTTAGAGCGTTTGTCCGCCTAGTTCCCACCTTACGCCAATAAGTCCAACTAGGCAGGGGGGCCGGTATGCGGATTGCGCGAATGATCTCATCTTCCCTAAGATCAATCTCTCCGGGTCCCAGGATGAATTCCTCAATGGGAATCTCGCGCTCGCCCTCCAGGGAATTTAGAACAACTTCTGCAGAGAGCGCATATAGGGCTGCGATGCTGTCTCCCGCCGGCGATGCGTTTGCCAAATTGCCGCCAATGGTGGCCCTGTTCCTGAGGGCCGGCGCTCCCACCGCCGCGGCAGCAAGTCTTAACACGCCGGGTATTGCCGCCAGAACTGCATCATCAGGCGCGGTGCCGAAGCTAGGCCCCGCTCCGCCTCGATCGCCTGCCAGGGTTGAGAAGGGCAGGGATGCGCCTAGTATCAATCCACCACTATCCATGCGAATTGTCCTTAGTTCCGGGAGCGAATCCACAAAAACTATGGGCAGCTTGAAGGAGGGCGCCATGCCATCTCTCGCCCGAAAACGAACCATCAAATCAGTGCCGCCGGCAAAGGGAATCGCATGCCTTTCCGAACGTATTTTCAATGCCTCGGCAAGAGAAGTCGGCTTAAAGGCTTCTACCATATGCCAGACCCTCTTTCGGCGGCCAGCCGAACCGCATCGATAATCATATCATAACCCGTGCATCGACAGATATTTCCCGCCAACGCCTCTCTAATCTCCATCTCCGACGGCCTCTTGTTCCTGTAGAGCAGTTCCGCCGAAGCCATCATCATCCCCGGCGTGCAAAAACCGCACTGCGCGCCGTGGCATTCGGTGAAGCATTCCGCTAGAAGTTTTCCCGCCTCGGTTTTCGCCAAGCCCTCAGGCGTAAGAATATCTGCCCTATCAACCTGCAAGGCCGGTATTAAACAGCTATTGACAAGGGCGCCGTTCAGCATTACCGCGCAGGCTCCGCACTCGCCCTCCCCACAGCCTTCCTTTGTTCCCGTTAAGCCAATATCCTCCCGAATAACATCCAGCAAGCGGCGAATGGGATGTGAGATTTCCACTTCCCGCTCCAGGCCATTGACACGCAACCTTATCACATCAAGCCTCCATGATTTCCATCAGAGTTTCGGGAACCAGAGGAATCACCGGGCAGTTTCTTCCACAGGCCTGCTCAACAGCGGCCGCAAAGGCTGCGTGGCCCCCATCGTGCACCATTTCACCCATGCCCTTGGCTCCAAAGGCCCCGTAGAGGTAGGGATTATCCACCGTGAGCGCCTCGGTTCTCGGAAAGTCCAAAGTGGTGGGCACCATGTAATCCGCCATCGTTATCTGCCTAAATCGCCCCTGATCATCAATCTCCAATTTTTCCATTGCCCCATAACCCAGGGCCTGACTCATACCGCCCTGAATCTGGCCATTGACAACCCGGTGGTCCACCGCCCGTCCAACATCGAAGAGGGCCCAAGCGCCGATAACACTGGTTTCCCAGGTTAGGGGATCCAACTCAACCTCGCAGACATTGACCCCCCACCCGTAGGTGGCATAGGAGTCACCTCGCAGCCGCTTCTGATCCCAACTCATGCCGGGCGGCATCTGGTAGTTCCGCTCTACCCGCTGCTCTTCGCCGCTAACCCATATGGATTTCAGTTCCTCGGCAGCCTTCTGCAGAAGGTACCCAACAATCATGATTGTTCGGCTGGCCACCGTGGGACCGGAATCAGGCACGAAATCAGTATCGGGATAGTTGAATATAACCGCTTCCGGTTCGATACCGAGCACTTCGGCCACTACCGTCCTAAATGTAGTTTGCGGGCCCTGACCGAAATCCACCGCGGCGCAGAGAATTTCCACACCATCATCGCGGCGCTTTTTCAAGGCCACCCTGCTTTTGATTATCCTCTGCTCGCCATCGCCGGTGAAGCCGCAGCCATGGAGAATGAAGGACATGCCTATGCCTCGACCTTGGCCGCTGGCATATCGCTTGCGTTTTTCTGAATAATCCGATAGGCGTTCTGCTTCCGCGACTAGTTTGTCTAGAATAACCTCATCCCTGAAAATTCCGCCGGTAACCGTGCTATCGCCCTTTTTCAGGAAATAATCCTTCTTGTAATCGAGAACCTCGCGCCTATTCCGCCTTGCGATTTCTTCCATGTGCATCTCTATTCCAAAGAGGGACTGCGGTGCGCCGAAGCCTCTGAATGCTCCCGATGGAACCGTGTTAGTGGCTATGCCTCGCCCACGAATTCGGAAAACCGGTATTCTGTAAACCCCAAGAGAGTGGAAGACCGCTCTCATCAAGACTACCCTGGTGTAGGTTTCATATGCGCCGCCGTCCAAATCGACGGAGGCATCAATGGCCAGTATCCTGCCCTCGCTATCGAGAGCACTGCGATAGGCGCACCTGGAGGGATGGCGTTTGCTTGTAAAGGCCATATCCTCCACTCTGTCCATCAGCATTCTTATCGGCTTCCCGCTCACCCAAGACGCCACTGCCAGCGGGGCGCCCATAATTTCCGGGTAATCTTCCTTCCCGCCGAAGCCGCCGCCTACCGTGTCGGCAATAACCCTAACCTCATCGTGTTCCAAGCCCAGCACATGGCTAACCGCATGATGAACATAGTAGGGGCACTGCATCGAACCTCGAATCCCGCACTTGTTCCCGAATCGCCAAGCAATCAGACCCTGTCCTTCCATATAGAACTGTTCCTGAAAGCCAGTTTCATAAACACCCTCAACCACGGTTGCGGCGCCAGCAAAAGCCGTATCGATATCTCCCTCGTCCAAATCCACCCTGCAGAAAATATTGTCCTCCCCATGGATGGCGCCGCCTTTTAGAGCCAGGGCCTCATCGATATTCTTGGCTACCGGAATTTCATCCACCTCCAGTCTGATCGCTCGAATCAATCGCTCAATCTCATAGGCATCGGGGCCTGCCACCAAGGCGATGATCTGACCCGCATACCGTATTTCGCCTTCGGCAAAGCAGGGCATATCCCGCGATGCCGCCATTGGAATCTCGTTTTTGCCGCTCCGCGGGATATCGGCGGCGCTGATTATATGATATCCGCTCGGGCACTTAGGCAGCCGCAGGCGGCGAATCCTGCCTCTTGAATATGGCGAACGGTAGAAACGGCCCAGAAGCATCTCCTTCGACAAACCCGATTCCGATCCGAGAGCCACACCGCCGTCAACGCTCCGTCCGCCCTCGGCCCCATTGAACTTCAAATCAGCCACGTAGAGCGCCGAGCCATCCGCCTTCGCCATGCCATCGGCCCTGGGAATTGATTGGTATTTCACGACTGCACTCCTTTAAGAGCCGTAGCGATATCCTTCAGACCGCTGCCAGTGAGGAGCAGCACGACTAAGTCGCCGGCCGCGGGGCCGCTTCCAGAATCGATATCAGCCAGAAGTCCCGCAAAGGCGGCGGCAGCGGCGGGTTCAGCGAAGAATCCGCTCGATGCAGAGAGACGGCGCTGCGCGGCAAGAATGGCCTCATCGCTCACTGTGACACAGCGTCCGCCATGCCTTTTCAAACGGTCCAGCGCGAAAAACCCCCCGCGAGGCACATCCACCGAAATGGAATCCGCAATAGTAGCGGCAGGATGAATCAATCCAAACTCTCCATCTTCATGCGCTCTTGAAATGGCCGCGCTGCCCTTGGCCTGAACACACACCAGCGTTGGCACCGCGTCCGTCAATCCCAGGGTCACCAAGTCCTCAAAGCCCTTGTAAACGCCCGAGAGAATCACGCCGTCCCCCGTGGGTACATAGATCAAGTCCGGCGTTCTTCTCCCAAGCTGCAGAAAAATCTCCAGCGAAACTGTTTTCTTACCCTCCACTGTTAGCGGATTATGCGCCGTATTTCTGGACAACCCCCCTCTTTCCGCTACATAGGCGAGTGACATATCGAAGGCGGTGTCATAGCCGCCATCCACCCTGATAAGGTCCGCTCCATACTGCAGCGCCTGAACCATCTTCGCCTCGGGCGCCGAGGCCGGCAAATAAAGCCTCACGTGGAGGTTCCCGGCCGCGCCAATGCCCGCCATCGAACTCCCCGCATTGCCCGTGGAAGCCACGATGACATCTTCAAGTTCATGCTCGGCGGCAAAGCCGGCCACAAGGTAGCTAGCCCGATCCTTCAAAGATCCCGTCGGATTGGCTCCCTCATCCTTTAGAAACAGTCCGTCGAGCCCCAGATCCCTTCGGAGCCGGGTGGGAGCCCAAAGCGGAGTGCCTCCCACCGGGATTGGAGGCAGGCAATCCTTTCTAACTGGCAACAGCGCCCTAATATCAGGGCAGGGCGTTGATTCTGCGCGCCCAGGGTTTAGAACTCTGCCGCTTCGATCCCAGCAAGCGCCGATATCGGAAACAGGAGTCTTTTCGCCGCGTTCAACCGCCATCCAATCTCTAGGCGGATCGCCAGAAAGACGAACCTCAAGCAAGCCTCTTAGGGGCTCGTCCTTTCCCTGTGTAGAGGAGCAATTGTCACAGAGATAGCGCCCTATGGCAATGGGATAGGAATTCCCGCACTCTATGCAGGAATACTCGAAATTCAACGGTGAGGCTCCACGCCTTCAAGCGCATAAACCAAGCTCGCGTAAAATGCGCTGCATATTACTAAGTCTTCGATTCTGTTAATCTCGTTAGGGGCATGAGCCTCTCTCTCATCCCCGGGGCCAAAACCAATCCCAGGGATGCCGTGTCTGCCGGAAGCCGATACCAGATTCGTGCTGAATGTCCACTTGCCTAGCGCCGGCGCCTTGGCGAACAGTCCCTTGTAGGCTCGCACCCCGGCCTGAACCAAGGGATGACTCTCATCGGTTTTCCAAGTAGGAAAATAAAGCTCCTGTGAATACTTCGTTCCCTTCCACCCGGTTTTCACATAGTCTGGCATCAGGCAGTCTACGCTGTCCACGCCTAGCGCATGTCCAACCCTTTCCTTTACCTGGCCAATCGCCAGATCGGCATCTTCGCCCCAGGTAAGGCGCCGGTCCATATACAGACGCGCCACATCCGGAACCGCGCACTGACTTGGTCCCCTTACATCGATTCGGCTCACAACAATGGTTCCCTTTCCTAAGAAACCCTCCTTATCTGGTTTCAGTTCCTCATTTAGAGCCTCCAGCGCCAGCGCCGCCCGCGCCGCCTTATACGCGGCCGAATCGCCCCTCTCCGGGGCGGAACCGTGCGCGGAAATGCCCTTCAGGCTCAGTTCCATTTCCATCCTGCCCCTATGTCCCCGCGTCAATCGGCAGCTAGTGGGCTCCGTGGAGAGAATGAAGTCCGGAACCAGGCCCTCCTCCTCGATCAGGTATTTCCAGCACATTCCATCGCAGTCCTCTTCCATTACCGTGAAGGCAAACCAAACCGTCCACTCCCCCTCATAGTCCAAGTTCTTCAGAATTCTGCCCGCGCTCAGCATTGAGGCAGCCCCACCCTTCTGATCCGACGAACCCCTGCCATGCACCAAACCATTCTCGATATCGCCGCTGAAAGGATTCCGCTTCCATTGACTTGCATCGCCAACTTCCACCGTATCAACATGCGCATCAATCGCTAGAACCTTCCTTCCACTTCCAATTCTCGCAAGCACCGAGCCCAGCTTGTCTATCCTCACCTCATCGAAGCCCAATCTCTCACAGAGTGAAGCAACATGCCTGCAAATCTCCTCTTCCTGTCCGCTATACGATTTAATCTTCACCATATCCGAGAGAAATTTTGCTGTATCATCCCGATAGGCCTCCGCCCTCTTCCAAATATCCCCTACCCTTCCATCAAAATTCATCCTTTCTCCTTCTCATGAGAGCCTCAGCGTTCAAAGTTCTAGTTCTTTCCGGGCAATCCCGCCTAGGGAGCAATTCCCTCCATTCGCTTCCAAAGCAAGGCGGCCTGTTCCCTAGCCCCAGCGGCAATCGCTTCCCGATCGATCTCATCAGCGAATTCGCCATCCTTCAACACGATGCAGCCATCTACTATCACGGTCCGTATAATTCCCGAGGAAAGTCCAAAAACGAAGTGTCCCGCTAGGTTTTCGGCGCTAAGCGGAGTTGGAGGACTGTATTGGGCTACAGCCAAATCCGCCATATATCCGGGTTCTATGCGTCCAAATCGAAGTCCAAAACATCGTTCCAAAATCCGATTACCCGCCTGTAGGGAGGCTAAAAACTCTCCTGGCCACCACGGCCCGCCATCATCCTTATGCTTGAAATACGCTGTTTGCAGCTCGGCAAACATATCCGCGCCAATGCCATCGGTGCCCAGGGCAAGATTCCGCAGTTTGGGCAGAAGTTTGTTATAGCCCACGTTGTTGTTCATATTCGAACGAGCATTATGCACCAAAAAACTGTCTCGCTCATTGAGAAGTTCTACCTCCTCCTCAGTCAAATGCACCCCGTGAACCAAGATTGCCTTCTCATCCACCAAGCCATGCCGGTCTAGACGCCTTACAATGTCCTCTCCATAGACAATGTGGGACTGGGAAACATCATATTTGTCTTCCGCGATATGGAGATGCAGACCCCTGCCTGTTTCGCGCATAACATCACCCATGCGTTCATAGGCCTCTTCGGGCAGGGTGCAGGGAGCATGTCCCCCTATATGCGCCTCAACCAGCTGCGCTCCGGCGCTCTTCTCCCGCTCAATCTCCAAAGCAAATCGCCGATTCTCCTCAATCCCTGCATGCATTCCTCCCCGTCCATGCCTATCGGTTACCTCGTAGCAGGTGGCTCCCCGCACGCCGACAAGTTCCATACCCTCTTTAACCACATCCAAAGAACCCTCGATGAAGGAGGGGGATGCATGATGATCGATGATTGCAGTGGCGCCGCAGCGAATCGCATCCAGCGACGCAACAAGCGTGCTAAAGCGGAGTGCATCCCTATCTATCGCCCTATCAAGGCGCCACCAAAGATTCTTGAGTATCGATACAAAATCGTTTGTTGGCCCAATTGGCGCCAAAATTCCCCGGCTTAGAGCCGAATAAATATGGTGGTGAGAGCAGACAATGCCCGGAAACACAATCTTCCCCCTGCCATCGATTAGCTCACAGTCATCATATTTGCGTGCGGCGCTCTCGTTCACCGAGGCAATTCTATTGCCTTCGATAAGCACATCCATATTCTCTCGAACACGCGGGGGATCGAATTCAACCGCGCAGGCTCCCCTTATAACTATTGCGCTATTTCCAGACGATCTTTTGGCTTTCATACTTCCAGCTCCTCGGGACTATGTTCCTCGACTCTTCCAAACAGCGTCGAACGCTTCTTTAGCACCAGCTCGAAAAGTCGGAAAAATTTCTCTCCTCCCGCTGGAATTCTCTGAACAAGTCCGTTGACTACTTCGTTCTTCCCCTGCTTACCATTCATGCGCCAAAGCAGCTTACCGCTGCCTTGCAGAAGCCAGCCAGGGTTGACGCTGTCGTCGAAATCCATCCTGGTATTGAAAATCGTCGGCTTGTCCTTATAAGGGACTCCCCTGGTCCAAGGACAGAAATGCCCGCAGTTGCCGCACTCATTGCAGTAGGCGTCGATGTGAACTATCTGACCAGGATCGTTGAAGAGGGGTTCCGCATCGATATCTATCGGGATTGATATATTGGCTCGATTCGGGCAGACATCCACACACTTATCGCAGATATGGTTGCATTCCAAGCATCGTGCCCGCTCGGCCACAGCATAGGCCTCGGGTTTCTTCCTGTCGTAGTGCCGTCCTAGGTGAGCCGTAATCTCACTCTTCTTAGTCCGTATCTCATCGCGGCGCTCCCTCATTGTCCAATACGGAACTTTTTCATCGTAGCGCCAGGATGGATCGACAGTCTTCATAATCGCGTCTGCCACTCGGCGACCCTCGGCGATGCAATTCACAATCGTGGCTGAACCGGTTCGTCCATCCCCTGCCAAGTAAACTCCTTCCTGTTCGGTCATCTGATTTGCGTCGTGCACAACCCGTCCTCGTTCATCGGCTCTAGCTCCGAGCTCCGAGTAATCATCCGCCTCGGGCATATCTCCAATCGCATATAACAGGGTGCCAACCTTCCAGTTTTCGGTTTTATCCGTTGCCACCGGCCGGCGTCTGCCAGATTCATCCTTCTCTCCAAGTTCCATCACCCTGGCGCTAAGAGCGCCATTTGAATCAAAGCGTTCGGGGTTGCGCAGGAAGGCAAATTTAACACCCTCCGCGAGCGCATCTTCATATTCTTCCTGACTGGCCGGCATCTGCTCAAAGGCGCGCCTATAGAGTATCCAGCTCTCCTTAACGCCCGGCACTCTTAGCGCCGAACGCGCCGAATCCATCGCGGTATCGCCCGCGCCCACTGTTACCACCGTTTCTCCCATTGCCTCCGGGAAAATTCCGTGATTGAAATCATAAAGGAACTTAATGGATGGAATGACATTGGGATTGCCTCCCTTCACAGGCAGTTTCGGGCTCTTCCATGCGCCAATTCCCAAAATAACCTTATCGAATCCCTGCGCTTTGAGACTCGCCACGCTCAAATTCCTCTGATTGAATCTGAATTCCACCCCCATGGCGAGAATAACATCGATATCGCTTTCAATTGCCTCCCGGCTGATTCGGAAATGAGGAACTACATAGCGTACAACCCCTCCCGCATCGCTCTCCCGTTCAAAAACTGTAGCTCTTATCCCCGCTCTTGCAAGGAAGAAGGCCGCGCTAAGCCCCGCGGGACCGGCTCCGACAACCGCCACCCTTAGGTTATCTCTCTTCTCAGAGGCCTTCCAACGAGCGCGCCACTCTTCCATACCCTTCTCAACAGCCATCAACTTGATTTCCCGAATGTTAACCGCCCCCTCATAATCCAAACGCGTACAGCGAATCTGACACTGATGGTCGCATATCGAACCCGTGATAGACGGCAGGGCATTGCGTTCATAGATAAGTTCGAGGGCGTCGGCATAGCGCTTCTCGCCCACAAGCCTTATGTACTCCGGTATGTGCTGCTCAATCGCGCAGGCGCTCACACAGGGAGCCACATAGCAATCGCTCTCCGGCAAGGTTCCCTCGTGCAGAACGACATCTTCTCCCCTGAATGCCTTCAACGAGCTTCTCTCCCCCACGGCGCGCTCAGCCAATCGACTTAGCGCGGATACATCAATGCTTGGCAAATCCCATCCGGGTGCATTCTCCAGTTTCTCGGCAATTTGCTTCTGCCGACTGTATCCACCCGGTTTGAGCATGTCGGAGCAGAGCGTGAGCGGCCTAATCCCCGTTGACAGAAGGTGCTCCGCGGTATGCACCGAGACGCCGCCGGAAAAGGAAATAGGCATAAGTCCATCGAACTCGTTGGAAATCATCGCGGCAACCGCCACCGTAATCGGGTAGAGCGCCCTACCGGACATATACATCTCTTCCCCGGGAAGCTCCTCCCTGTTGTTAACCGAGGCCAGGGTATTGGTTAGCTTAACCCCGAAACGTCTATTTCTTTCCCGCGCCAACGCCATCATGCGGGCTAGCATCACCTTCCCATCTTCCCACTGCAAATCGTGATCGAAGGAATCCTGAGTTACTTTAACGCTCTTGAATCCAAGCTCATCCAAAATCCCCCTTACCCTATTGCAGCCTAATAAGGTGGGATTTAGTTTCACATAGGTATCCAATCCCTTTTCCTCGATCATATAGCTGCAAATCGATTCAATCTCGGCCGGTGGACAGCCGTGCATAGTTGAAATCGAAACGCTCTGAACAATCTCGCTAGGAATCGCATCCACCAGTCCCTCGAGAGCCTCCTGCCGATGTTCCAGACCCATTTCCTTCAAAAAAGACGAATCCGCCAATCGCTCTCCCAGCTGCGAAAGCCATTCCTTGTATCTTCTCTCGGTTCCCGAGTTTTTCATCCGCTCGATGTAGCGATCCATAGGCGGTTGTTTGATGCCTGCCAAATCGTATCCTACCGAGATATTGAACACAAAGGATCGCTCCAAATTAGGCATACCCAGGTTGAAAAGCCGCTCGATTAAATGAAGCAGAATCCAAGCCTTACTATATTCCTCCCAGGCCTGACCCAGGGTAAGCTCCGTGGACCACTCGGTGTTGAATCCCTCGTCAGTCATATCGATACAGGGCTTATCGATTTCCAAACCGTCCAGAATTTGCACTGTCTTGAGTTCGATGAAGCGGCTGCCGGTAAGGTAGGAAGTGATGATATTTTGTGTGATTTGAGTTTGAGGACCTGCCGCAGGGCCTAGCGGAATGGCAAGTTTCTGCCCGAAAACCTCGTAAACCCGCTTATCGCTCTTGCGATAAAAATCGCCCTCGGGAATTTCGAAAATGGACCGCGTGCGGCGCCACTCCTCCATCATTCTATCAATCAGGGCATCAAACGGGATTAGCCGCATCTTATCACTCATATCTCAAACTCCTTATCCTAAGGCAACTATTCCGCTGGATAACGCTTCCAGCCGCATCGCTTAGAAGCCTAGCTCACTGGGAGACGCCGGTTTCATCTGGCCAGTTTACAAGTGGGTAGTTCTCAAGAAGCGCACGCACGGCGCAGGGCTAAGCTGGCCCGAGATGAGAAAATGCACAGAAAAGATACTGCCTCAAAGGAGTGAGACAGGTTCTGGCATCAACCCCCTCTGGCGTATTGGGCGATTAGAACGTCACCAAATTTCAATAATCAGGGTGCTTTTAGTGTAAAGCACCGCGGGTTAATTGTC
>Ga0126329_10000088_pt1 | contig 28638 bp, 41 predicted proteins | sample InaspJWI85metaG_FD_104915 | JGI IMG/M metagenome (GOLD analysis project Ga0126329, IMG submission 104915) | Marine gutless worms symbiont microbial communities from Oahu, Hawaii - Inanidrilus sp. 2 OAHU.JWI-85 metaG | ecosystem: Host-associated > Annelida > Digestive system > Unclassified...
AGAGAAATAAACGATCTCCTTATTCATATTGATGGAGATAAGGCTTGGTGGAGAGACTGAGCACAGAACAAATCGCTGGAGAACGACGCGGAAAAACTTCGCGTCTCAGCTCAACCGTTATGTTTACATAATGACTATAGCAAAATCGGATCATATATAGAAATGTGGATTCGTTTCAAAAACTATTGCCTTAGACTCTCTAATGAACCGCTCAGTAAAATGCGTCTTTGGGACAGAGACTATTCACGGCCTACCCTAAAAGACTATTCTAACGCTACTTGGCTGACAGTATTAGTATCTTCACCATTTCATGCTGCTATAGGTTTTATTTTTTGGATAGAATTTCAGAATGAAGCTTACTCTCTTTCTGAGTATCTAATGTGGCAGTTGTATTTTTATTTACTATTTATCCTGGTATTCATTGTTCCAGATAGGGTGCATCGTATTGTTCGTGATAATCTTCTCATCAAATTCAAATATTGGAATATGCCGCATTGGTTTGAGGGAACAAGGAATGCTGAGTATAGAAAGGGAAGGCAGCGACAAATAGTATTGCTTATGGGCAATATTTCAGTATCACTAAGTTATCTTTTCTTTTTTGTTTTCTTGCTCATAATCATGAAATATATGGGACCTGATCTTTATAGATTCCAAATCGGGCCTATGGCCTTACTTTTTGTCTTCATAACACACATGTCATTTATTTTTTCTTTCTACATTATTAAACAATTCTCAAAGCCAAGGCGAATATTCTTACCGATACAAAAGAGATAAGACCTAACATAACAAATCGCTGGAAAACCCGACGCGCAAAAACAGCGCGCGTCTCAGCTCAACCGTTAGGCACGAAAATAATTATTTTAAACTTAAAATGGTAAATGACGGAATCAATATCATTTTATCTGCATCTCTTGGTGCTATAATTTGGGCTATATCTCCTACCCTTACGGGATTTATTGAACCTTGGGATTCCAGTCTAAAATATTACGTAATATGCCTATTTGCTGCAGGTGTAATTATCGGGATTGTATGTCATAAAAATTTACTATGTACATACATAGGAATAGTGGCAGGCCAATTAATATACATCGTACTTCTTGGACAAGTAGGCCCATTACTTTCTATAGGGATTTTATTTCTAATTATTTTAGGATTAGCTACCATTGCCGGAGCAGCACTTGGTTCGAGATTTCGAAGTTTCATAAGTGAATTTATTAAGGGTTCAAAGGCCGGTGCCTAACATATAGCTGGAATCGACGCGCTGAAAGACGCGCGCGTCTCAGCTCAGACGTTATGGACAAAAATTTAGGTGGTCGCATTTTGCGACCAGATAGACCAATCGTCATTTCTCTTTTCCTCTGAAATACATCATCTTGAAGTCTCGAATTGCGACATCAAGATAAATTAAGGACACTTACCAATACCAACCATTAATACGAAATTATAATGGTTTGATTCTACGGGATACTAAAGCCATATAAATAGCCATACAAATATATTGACAAGTATAATCCCCCGCCGTATCTTATTCTTATGACAAAACGATCTGATTTTGAGTGGGACTCCGCCAAAGATCTGATAAATCAAGAAAAACATGGGGTCTCATTTGCTCTGGCGCAACTCGCATTCCTCGATCACCATCGTATTATTCTTGAGGACCTTGAACATAGCCAGGATGAAAACCGCTATTATTGCTTAGGCTTGGTGGCTGGCGGAATCCTGACAGTACGATTCACGCACCGAAAGCGCAAAATCAGAATCATTGGCGCTGGGTATTGGCGGAAAGGTAAAAAGATATATGAAAAGGAAAATCAAATACACGGATGAGCCAATGGGCAAGGTAAAGGTTGTTGCTGACTTCCTACCTTCACCGGAGGAACTTGCATTGAAAGATGAGACTGTCAAAGTAACAATATCTCTTAGCAAAACGAGTGTTGATTTCTTTAAGAAGGAAGCAAAGAAATACAATACGCAGTATCAGAAAATGATACGTCGGCTGCTGGATGAATATACAGCTCATCAATAGGACTGCGTCCATAACAATACACTGGTGGGGACGCTAAGAGCATGCGCCCCACAGCTCAACCGTTCGCTTATCAATTAAACCTCCAATAGTTGCAATATGCAACGTTTTGTGTTATATTGCGACAAACTTCAATAGGAGGCCCCACCATGACAACTGCAATCAGAGTCTCAGGCGAATTGGTCAAAGAGGCTAAAATTTATAGCAAAATTGATAAAAGATCCATCACCGGCCAAATCGAGCACTGGGCCAGGATCGGAAAATGTGCCGAGGAAAACCCCGACCTCACATACAGCCTGATTAAAGAAATATTAATTGGAATCGCTGAGTTAGAACAAGGTGAAATGTCGGAATACAAATTCGGATAGGGCATAATGAAAATATTTCAATCAAGGTCCTTCGAACGAAAAGTCAAAAAATTCAGCAAAACTCAAAAATCGCAACTCGATAAGCAAATTAAACGCATCCTTGAAGACCCTGCCATTGGCGCCGAAAAAAAGGGAGATTTGCGGGGTGTCTACGTCCATAAATTTAAACTCAAAACGATGCTGCATCTTTTAGCTTATCGCTTAGTTAATGAGAACCTTGAACTTATCATGATTGGCCCACACCAAAATTACTATCGTGATCTGAAGAAATATATAAAAAGCACCTAAGCGAACAAACCACTGGTGGGGACGCTAAGATAATGCGCCCCACAGCTCAACCGTTCTCCAATAATTAAGGAAAAAATATGCCCAAAAAATAGAATGAAATTGTAGCAGAAGACCGAATCCTGCAATTCATTTTGTTTATCCGGGGCGAAAAAGTTATCTTGGATTCGGACCTTGCCCGATTGTACGGTGTTGAAACCAGACAGCTCAATCAACAGGTACGGAGGAATTTCGATAAATTTCCTGCTGATTTTATGTTCCAACTAACTAAAGAAGAATTTTCAAACTTGAAATCACAAATTGTGACATCAAGTTCCGGCTGGGGTGGGCGCCGGAAACCACCGTTGGTTTTCACGGAGCACGGCGCGCTACAAGCTGCGAATGTCCTGAACTCCAGCCAAGCCAATAAAATGAGCGTCTTTATTATTCGGGCCTTTGTTCGTTTGCGTGAAATGGCTTTGACGAATGAAAAATTGGCTCGAAAAGTCGATCAATTGGAAAACCGAGTTAGTGACCATGACGAAATATTATTGGAACTGATCAAGGAAATCCGGAAATTGGTAGATGGGCCAAAAACGGGAAAGAAACATCCTATTGGCTTTCTGAAGTCAGGCAAAGGTAAAAACTAAGGCTTAGGAGAACATATCAGTGAACCGAACGCCAAAAAAACGGCGCTGGTTACTTCAACCGTTATAACAATATATTTGAATAGAAGAATTATGGTAGGTTTCGGTAGATATCCTTGCGATGGCCGACTTTGACTATCAGAATAACAAGAACCTCCTCCTGGACCTCATAGATGATGCGATAATCACCAATGCGGACTTTGTGAAAGGGGTTGTTTCCTTTCATCTTCGTGGTGTCCGGATTCGGGAGATTTTCAGCCAAGCTGTCAATCTTTTCAATTATTCGTTTTCTATCAAGTTTGGGGATCTTTTTGAGAGATTTTGCTGCAGACCTTTGACCGCTATCCGGTAAGTCAAATTTCAAGTTCCTTTTTCAGTTCTTCCCAGGGGATCGGTTCGCCTGGTTCGCTTTTGGCCTTCCAAGCATCATCAACATCAATTTGGTCCTCTAATTCCTGCAAAAGCTTCAGTTCCCGCATAGAAACCAGGGCTGCCATTGGTTCACCACGACGAGTCAGAACAAAAGACTCATCTCCAAAGGCTACCCTATTGATTATATTTGAAAATTTTTTTCTGGCATCAGCAGTAGTGATCTTGTTAAGCATAATGAATACCTCATAAGTACAATATGTTCATTTTGTACAAATTGTACGCATTGTTGCCCAGATTGTCAACTAATATGATTTTATGTAATTCAGAGGCGTTATAACATATCACTGGTGGGGACGGTGAAATCTCTCGCCCCACAGCCCAAACGTTCGGTGTAATAAAAGGCAGTACGACCATTAGATGCATGGAGGAATTGAAATGACAGAAAGAACCGATGTTAGATTTCTTGAAAATGAGGTCTTCCTATGTACTATCTCTAACAGTACTCGACGCAGCCTGGAATTTCTTATGAAAAAAGTTTCGCAGTTGGACATTTCTCCAACAGACACCGTTGCATTGGAAAAGCTGAATCTCATGAAAGCCCATCTGGAAGGATTGCTTGATAAAATTGAGCCTAAAGACAATTATCAAGTTAATTGGAGCTTCAACTGGGTTGGCGTCATCATTGGGCTTATCGCTGTTTGTGCCTATTTCGTACTTGTTGCAGTGTTAAATTAGAACAGACTTGATCAAAATTCGATCTTAACTAAATTAATAAACGCAACCGAACTAACCATTGGTGGGGACGCTAAGATCATGCGCCACACAGTTCAACCGTTCGCTTCAAATATTTGACGTCATGACGTTATAACGTTATATTGTCACAAAAAAATATTGGAGGTGACATTATGGCAACACCCGCAAAACGTGCCACTGTGTATTTTGACCCAATTATACATAAGGCACTGAAATTAAAATCAATAGAAACTTCTAAATCAATTTCTGAGCTTGTGAATACAGCCGTCAGGGATGCCCTTGCAGAAGATGCGGAGGACATTTTCGCATTTGAGGAAAGGGCAAATGAACCCCTTATTAGTTTTTCCGAAATGGTCAAAAGGCTGAAAAAAGATGGCAGGATTTGAAATCCTATTCAAAGAATCGGTTTGGAAGGACCTGAGAAAGATCCCTAAAAACCATATAAAAAAAATCCTGTCTCAAATTGAGAAATTGAAGGACGAACCCCGCCCAATCGGTTGCGAAAAATTTACCGGCCAGGAACTATACCGTGTTCGACAGGGAAAATATCGTATTGTTTATTCCATCCAAGATAATGAACTGACGATCTGGGTAATTAAAGTCGGACACCGAAGTAGTGTTTATCGCTAACGCGAACAAATCGCTGGAGAACGACGCGCAAAACCCGCGTATCTCAGCTCAACCGTTATGAATAGGGAGAACAATAAATTGGATTTAGGCTATATATTAATGATCGCCAGATGGGTCGGACTAGGATTGATAGTTCTCACTTGGATTCAAGCTATACCTTTGATTTTAGGCTGGGTCGGTTTTGGTATAGCGACAATTTCATTTGTTTTGGAGGCGATATATAAAAAAAACCTACCACCGCCAAACAAAGGTGGCAATTCTGGGTAACAAAATGCCTCTAATAACATGACTTAAAAACAATTCATAACAAATCACTGAACTTGACGGGGAAAAACTAACGTGGCTGACGGAATCGTTTCTATCACGCAAGTTAGCTCAAACGTTTGCCGACAGAAAATATAATTGGAGACTTGAAAATCTGCGAGGTATGATATATTGTCATACCGGAGGTGGTTAAAATGGCAGCATCTAAAATAGCAATTACAATCGACGACAAACTACTAAAACAATTAGATATTATGGTTAAATCCAAAGTGTATCCGAATCGCAGCAAGGCGATCCAGGAGGCTGTCGCAGACAAGCTTCAACGTCTTGAGCGAACTCGCTTGGCTCAAGAGTGCGCTAAACTCGACCCGGTGTATGAACAAAATATGGCGGAAGAGGGGCTTGCCATGGAGATGGATGAATGGCCGGACTATTGAGAGGAGATGTCCATTGGGCTGATTTAAATCCTGTCATTGGAAGCGAACAGGGCGGTTTCCGCCCTGTTCTTATTTTGAGCCATAACATTTTCAATGACCGGTCTGGAACCATTATTGCGGTCGCAATCACAAGTCAGCCACAGCGTGCGGGATTCCCGCTAACGCTTGAACTTTCTGACACAAAACTTCCGAAAAAATCCTGGGTGAAGATCAGCCAGATCAGAACGCTTTCGACAAAAAGAATAGGGGAAAGGATAGCGAGTGCTTCTCCCGAGGAACTTGCCAGCATTATTGACGGATTGAATGAAATCATCGGCGGCTAACATAACACTGGTGCGGACGCTAAGAACATGCGCCCCACAGCTCAAACGTTATAAGCCTTTATATAATTATGACTGAGCTGCAAATACTTTCTTCCCCACCAATATCCGGAACCATAGATGAATTCCGATTTGACGCGGCTGGTAATTGCACCTGGGTAAAGTTCACTGATGATACATATGAAGAATGGTGTGGAATTTTTGGACATGGCTATTATGCTAACTCGAATGACGCTATTGTTAATGATAATGGACAAGCATTTGTTATCTCAGGTGGTCAAGGATATATAATAGATGTATATTCTCGTAATCTTATATACAAAACTGACAACGACTGTTTAACATCCGTAGTTTATATACCAGAAGGTGAATTTTTTATCTCTTGCACCTTTACTAATTTATTTGCCTATTCGCCAAAAGGATTGATGTGGGGCAGTGATCGAATATCTGTTGATGGAATAAAGCTATTAGAATTCGATGATAAAATGGTCAAAGGTCAAGTTTGGAACATGCAAAATTGGGTTGGCTTCACATTAGTTGTCAACGGTTGGAAATATCAAAGCGAGTTTAAGTGTAATTTTTAGGTGGCTTATAACTATCGGTTAGAAGAGGCCGCACTTTACCTCTGGCGTTTCAGCACATACGTTATAGTAAAATTAATGTTGATTCTTACAAAAAGACTAAGATTATCCAATTTCAAAATGGATTTTGCTGATGAATTTACCAGGACACTTAATGATCCAAAAATATTCGAATATCTTCCTGAAAGTGTACCTGATTTAAACGACATTAAAATCTTATCAAACGGTATATTGAAAGGGATATACAGAATGAGAAAGTTGGATTTACGGGCACAAATCTAGCAATTATATCTAAAGACAGAAATGAAATTATTGGTTGGTGTGGTTTACAACCTTTTGAACCTATGCCAGAAAAAAAGGAAATATTTTATGAATTATCTCCAAAATATTGGAACAAAGGATATGTGACAGAAGCCGCAGAATCAGTCTTGGAGCATGGTTTTAAGGAACTGCATTTGGAGGAAATCGTTGCAGGGGTTAAACCGAATAATATTGCCTCAATTAAGGTTTTAGAAAAAATCGGATTGACTTTCAAAAATATTATTACCGATGTTCCCAAAGGCAGTGAGTTTTATTTAGGGGAGCGTTTTTATACCATTTCAAAAACTCATATTTGATGAAAAAAGTATAGCAAATCATTTCACCCAGATTTTTTGCTGGCGTAAAAATCAGGTGAACTCAGCGTTATGTTTAATCAAATATAATAATTCCGAAATAATATCTAACGTGAAAAAAGGCAAAAATAAATACATAGGTAGTTGGACCGAACCTATTTCTAAAAAGATTGAATTGCCGTTTTCAATCGAATCGATGTTGAAAGTTCTAACCTGGGGTGCAAAACCAGGCGAATCAGCATATACTCATCAAGACATTGCGCATTGGTGTGATCGATTTCGTACTGCAATGTTTGATACTGATGCGGATAGTGCAATGGACATTGTGACCGCAGTAGCTGCTGACGTTGATGCCCAATGGGACATGTTTTTGGCAAACAGCTATGAACTTAAAAAATTACAAGAATTAGACTTCTCGGAAGTTCGAATGCCACTTGAATTTTTCGAGGATTGGTTAAAACAACTCGCAGACACATGGCAAATTGCTGGAGGATCCGACGCGTAATAACCGCGTGTGTCTCAGCTCAACCAGTATCCGCTGGTATATATGATGAAAAACGATCAAGTTGAAACCAGTAAGTTCTTAAGCTATATTCTCAGACATCGCCCAGGTGAGATCGGTATTGTACTTGATGGTTCAGGGTGGGCTTCAGTTAATGAACTCATTCAGAAAGCAAATGTGGCCGGAAAGAGCCTAACCAGAGAATTGATTGGGCGAGTCGTCGCGAATAATGACAAGAAGCGATTCTCATTATCAAGTGACGGTTCAAAGATCCGTGCTAATCAAGGGCATTCGGTCCATGTAGATTTGAAGCTTAGAGAGGTAATTCCACCTGACAAGCTATACCATGGTACCGCAACGAGATTTATGAATAGCATTGAGAAGAAGGGGTTAATGCCGGGCTCAAGACACCATGTGCACTTATCTTGTGATGTTGTAGCGGCAACTAAAGTCGGTAGAAGGCATGGAAAACCTATAGTCTTGTTAATCAACGCAAAGCAAATGACTGAAGATGGACATAAGTTCTATTTATCAGAAAATGGCGTCTGGCTAACAGATTCCGTAAGCTTCAAATATATTAAGGTGTTGAAGGGATAACACGCGGATCAGGATCGACACTAATCACTCGCGACTTGTCCGCAACCCTAGTCATAGAAAGAAAGATGTACGAATATCATTCTTGGATCACTGTGCGCTACCATGCACACGACACGAACGCCTCTCTGCAGAATGAATGGTGGCATCAGGTTCAATCCCTGTTGACGCAATTCGACTTCCCTTTGAAGGCATCAGGGCAATACAATGGTTTGGACACAATTCATATTGCAGGGCACCATAACCACGCAAGCACCAAAGCAGAAGAGTTCTTGCGCAGAATCGCTGAAATTGCTCCAGGCCCATATGGAATAATGCATATCCACGATGATGAAGACCCCAAATCCTTTAACAGCTTCAAAAAGCTGACTTTCAAAAGAGGGAAAATAGAGGAGACCATAGATAATGATCTCTCGCCCTATATGCCAGTACTTGAGGACGAGTCTGACGAAACCCGCGGAGACTAATGCCTAACCAATGCGTGGGGTAGACGGTGTGAAGACTGCGGTTTACGAAAAGGCCGTGCAAGCTTATAATTTATCTGGGTCGCTGCTCACGCTCGATGTTAGGCTTATGAATGTACACAAAAACGAGAGGCCTAATACCTCGTGAATATATTAACAAACGGGTTGGTGATCTTTGGGGCTTGTTTTCTAGCCCTGGCTCTTGCTCCTGCTCGGGGTATAATTAAGCAACTTCCTCAAGGAAGCGTTCAGCGCAGATGGAAAATTCTCGTCCTCCTCATTCTGTTTTTTATCGTTGGATACATCGGATACGCCATAGTAAGTTGGAACAGCTATGGCAAGTTTTCTGACCTACTGGTGCCGGCTATATTTTTCTTTGGCGCCTTGTTCGTATTACTGGTAAACACCATTTCTTTGCAGGCGGCCCTCGATGTGAAACGGATTTCTACCCTCGAAATAGAAAACATCACTGATCCGTTGACGGGCATTCACAACCGTCGTTACCTTGATCGCAGGCTTGACGAAGAATTTGCCAGGGCCCATAGGTATGGCCTACCACTCTCAATTTTCTTACTTGATATTGATCATTTCAAGAGGATCAACGATACCTTTGGACATCAGATCGGTGACTCTGTTCTGGTAAATATTGGTCGCCTGATTCAGAAGACGGTCAGGCAAGCAGATATCGTGGCCCGTTACGGAGGCGAGGAGATCCTTGTGATAGCAACCAATACCTCATCTTCAGATGCAATAACTCTTGCGGAGCGTGTACGGCAGAAGGTGGGAACATCGGTGATGGCCTCTGCAAAGCAAGAGAAGGTTCACCAGAATATAAGCGTAACAGTAAGTATAGGCGTCGCGGCAATAGGCCCAGCAATTGTTGACAGTCATGGATTAATAGCCAGTGCGGATAAGGCTCTCTATCTGGCGAAGCAAGGCGGGCGCAACCGGGTCGTTTTTGACAATAATCTCAACAACGATCATAGACATGAATGAATTGCCGGCCTCTCCTCCTGCAGGCAGGCACGCACTAAGACCAGCGCGCCTCACAGAGGGGCCGTTGGGCGCTGTCATGCAACGACTGTGTTTAAGTAGAGTTAAAAACTAATTTGATGGATACGATGTTCAACTTGCCGAACTTGCCCATATTTCTGTTGGCAGCCTTGATTCTTCTGGTCACACCCGGACCGGCCGTGCTTTATATTGTGGCCCGTAGTCTGGATCAGGGCCGGTTGGCTGGGTTCATGTCAGTTCTCAGTATCGAAGTCGGAAACCTTGTACATGTTTTGGCCGCTAGCTTGGGATTGTCTGCCATCCTCGTTTCGTCAGCACTTGCTTTCTCCATCGTCAAATACCTTGGGGCCGCCTACCTTATTTATCTGGGGGTGCGCCGACTTTTTGCACGTGGCATACCTCATCAGCCGGCGAAACTACAGCACCAGAGTCTAATTCGCATTTTTCGCCAAGGTTTACTGGTAGCTATACTTAACCCGAAGACGGCCCTATTTTTTTTCGCTTTCTTGCCACAATTTGCCGATTCATCGAATAGCGCATTCACTTTCCAGTTGCTGACCCTCGGAAGTCTTTTTGTACTAATGGCCATTGTCACCGACAGCCTTTATGCTCTTTTAGCGGGTACGGTTGGAAAGTGGCTCAAAGGCACGCGTTCATTTCTGCGGGCTGAGCGGTATTTGGTCGGAAGCGTTTATATCGGTTTAGGCGTAATGGCCGCACTGTCTGACACCAAACGTCATTGAGGAGCCCAAAAGCCGTGCCCGACCAGTTACTGAAGCGGACCGGGGTGATTATGCGGTTTTCCGTAAAAGCCGTGCATGCCCAAAAACGAATAGGGCCGGCGGGTTCACGCAAATCGTAGCAGGAGGTAGGAATGTCAGCCGCCATCCGCGACACACGCTCAAAATTTACAGATGATGCTGAGTTAAAGGTAACCGAACTAAGTAGAAATAGAATCACTATCTCGGTGTCGCTAACTTCTGAAGACAACCCAGCACTTCGTTAGATTAACAAAGATGAGACTAATCTTTCCTATTGGCATTTTTGCTGTATTTATATTGGGCGTTTCCTTATGCGAAGCAGAAGTCGGAAGCGACAATCAGGATACACAAAGTTCCTGTTTACCGGCTAAGGACAAGAATTTCAAATTCGAAGAGATTGACCGTTTAGTTGATCAACTTCTGAATTCGAAAAAAAACGGCAATACTGATACGGCGGCGTCATCCGAATGTATCTTGAACCTAATTTATAAAAAACGAGCAGAAGATAGGAGGAAGGCAACGAAGATTCTATTGCGGATGTATCAATATTCAAATGTGGAAAGTAGTGAATTTATCACGCAGATGTTAAACGAAATGTTCTACTACCATCCAGCTATCGTGGTAAGTGCGCTTAATGAAATAGAAAGCCATCTCTTTGTGGAGCACAGAAATGAAAAGTACGTTAATTACCTCATCCAGAGTTCGTGCGGCCTACCGCCAATTGTCTCGGAAGATATAAATATCAACCAAGACATTTTAAGTGAGAATGCGAATCGGATTATTTCAGAAATAGAGTCTTTGAATGTCAACAAGGCATTAAAATACAAGGTTATAAATATTGTAACGCAATGGAAATAAGCATGGTAGTTGGTTTTTTAATCTAACAAATAGTTTAAGCTGACGTGCTTAGCTTTCACGAATTTTGTGGTCCCAACCCGCGCGCCAGCACAGCTGCACGTAGCTGAGCTCAAATGGTAGCACAAAAATATGAGCCGAAAATTAGCTGAAGAAATTTTAAAAAAAGCCCTCCTTGGAAATTCATACTCATATTTTGATTATGGAGATTGGTTGGGTCTTGAATTGAAAGAATATTGGCTAGTTGCCCAAGAAATTAGTTCCCCGGAGGAAATTAGTTTAAATCAGTTATTGGAAAATGCCGATCCCCTAATTCTCGATGGTGTTGATCCACAAAATATTACCAAAAGTGCATTGCTTCACAGAAATTCCCGGAAGGAAATCAATGATCTCACTTTAAACCCGGATGGCTCTTTGAGTCTGCTTTTTGATCAAAACCGAGAAATCATACTGATTACATCAACAGCCATAGTTGATTGGCACTGGTGCTTAAATAGAACGGGTCAAGACCCTTACCATGATTATATTGTAGCTTGTTTTGAAGCCGGCAAATTCGACGTTAGTACTTAACCCAAGTGTTAACGAACCACCGGAGCAAACGGGGACAGCTGGGCGGTTTATTCGTAAAGGACTGAGAGTCATCCGCGTTCGGTACGTTTGCTACTCAACTCAATCCTTAGCGGATACCACCATTAAGGTGCAAATCAAACAATTATGCGATTCATTATATTTTTCATTTTTCTTTCACTATTTTCTACGTCTTATGCGGCAGATAAAAGAGAGAAAATGGAAAAAGAGATACGGCACCTTTTGGAATATCTAGTTAACTCTGATTGTAAATTTTATCGTAATGGCGAATGGTATAACGCTTACGAGGCAAGGCAGCATATAAATTATAAATATAAATATTTGATTGAAAAAGGTCTCATAAATTCAACAGAACAATTTATTTTACGAGCTGCCTCTGGAAGTAGTATGAGCGGGAAACCCTATATGGTTAAGTGCGGCGATTCTGAACCAATAAAGAGTTCTGTTTGGTTCAACAGTGAATTGACGAATTTTAGGAAAAAAAACGGTTCCAACCATTAACAATCATTTAAGATGGCTACGCACCGCCTTGTGACTTGAAATCAGCTTTTATTCAAAAAGGCATAGAGACCTTTTAAAGCGTTTGGATAAAGAATAGTTGGAACCAAAACATATAACAAATAGCATTGAGAATGCGACGCGCTACAATTGCAGGCTGGTCGGCGCAAATAAAGTAACCGCATATGAATGCAAAGAAAGATTCGATACAAACCGCTCTTGCGGTAGCTGACGTGCTGTGGCCGGAATTTGTGTTGGTTGATGACCACATATTCTTTGCTTGGACCGCACCAGATAGCGTCAATCTGAACCAGTGGCGCGACAGTACCGAGGTCGAGGCATTATTAAACCATACTCACCTTTTAGATATATTTGGTCATGGCGCGAGTATTGAGCACGATCCTTGGATGAATCAGAATCACCCTGATTTTTTGGCGGCCTGTAAGTTTGGGTTGGTTTGGGCGGAGACTATATCAAACAAATTGGCCAAAGATTTTCCAGGACGGCCGTTCTTCGTTTACTACACCGAACAGGATGATCCAATTGTACGTTTCCACCAAGAGCACACTGGAGAAACTCCTTGGCTTATCGCAAAAGACTGGCAGGCGGAGATAGCGGCAGGGTCTGTTGTTATTCACCACGTGTGCGGTTATAAAAATTCCCTCAAGGCGTCAGATTCCGGGAGTGTCTGATTTCAGACGTTATAGGAGGAGAGATTAAATGTCCCATAAAACTGGTTGCTTTGTCTGTGGCCAAGACCTTATCTATGCCGAAGAAAATGAAAGCTTAGAATGTTTCTATTGCGAGAAAATCTATTCTACCAATACAAAATGTATAGAAGGTCATTATATATGTGACCATTGCCATTCGCTAAATGCAAATGATATCATAGAAGCATATTGTGGCGCGTGCCTGTCTGAGGATCCATTTGATATTGCCATCGCCCTTATGAAACACCCAGCTTTAAAGATGCATGGACCAGAACATCATTTTTTAGTACCTGCCGTTTTACTAACCGTATATTACAACCGGGAAAAAAACTATTCCCAAAAAGAAGCAAAGATCAAGCAAGCACGCAAAAGATCAAAAAACGTTCCCGGAGGAGCATGTGGATTTCATGGTGCCTGCGGAGCTGCCGTTGGAACCGGCATTTTTATGAGCCTTATAACCAATGCCACCCCTCTATCAAAGGGAGAATGGAAAATATCTAATAGAATCACCGCAGAAAGTTTAATTTCAATAGCCAACTACGGTGGACCGCGCTGCTGCAAAAGAGATACGTTTTTAGCCATAGATACCGTGGTAAAACATTTTAAATGGCAAACTAAGAAAACTTTGTATTGCGATTTCAGCCATTTAAACAAAGAGTGTTTAAAAAAAGCCTGTCTATTTTATAATGACAGCCTATAACCATTTTCGTTCCTGACCTCTGTCTAGCGGTGCTTAGCACCGTCAGGTGAGAAATACATTCGGTGCTAAAGCAGGGACTATGGATCAAGTCCCGGTTTAAGGGTAAGGGCAAAGGAGGCGTTATGTTTTTACGTAATCTTGGTCAATCAGAGATTTCAGTATCGGCCATTGGACTTGGATGTATGGGCTTTTCCGAGTTTTACGGGGAACCCACGCCTGAGTCGGAGGCCATCAATCTACTCCACCGCGCCGTAGATCTGGGTATCACTCATTTCGATACCGCGGAAATCTACGGCCAAGGACACAATGAGCAACTACTGGGTAAGGCTTTTGCCCGACGTTGGGACCGAATTGTTGTGGCGACCAAGTTTGGTCCCCAGCGGGATCCTGCCGCGGGCACCTTTTTAGGGGTGGACGGCTCACCTGCCAATGTACGGGACTCTTGCGAAAAGAGTCTTAAGCGCCTGGGTACCGAAAAGATTGACCTGTATTATCTCCACCGTGTTGATCCGGCGACGCAGATCGAGGATACAGTCGGCGAGATGGCCAAGTTAGTTCAAGAGGGCAAGATCGGGGCTGTTGGCTTGTCAGAGGCTTCAGCCAAGACGATTCAGCGGGCACATGCAGTTCATCCCATTGTCGCCCTTCAGACAGAGTACTCGATATTTAGCCGGGATATTGAGAAGGACATCCTCCCCGTATGTGTGGAGCTTGGCATCAGCTTGGTAGCTTACTCGCCCTTGGGTAGGGGAATGCTGACCGGCCGCTACACCTCAACCGCTGATCGGCCTACCAGCGAGAGTGATTTCCGGGCCGAGATGCAGCCTCGGTTTCAGCCGGAAAATATCGAGTATAACCTCAAACTGGTGGATGCGATCAAGGAGATTGCCGCCCAGAAGGGATGCGCAGCAGCGCAGGTTGCTTTAGCCTGGGTTTTGGACCACGGAGATCATGTTGTCGCCATTCCAGGCACGACCAAGCTCGCCAATCTACAGACCAACCTGGGGACACTTGACTGTCGCCTCACGGATGAGAATCGAGATCGGCTCAATGAATTGGCGGATCAGGTGCGCGGGGATCGATACTCGCCTGAAGCGATGGCAGCGGTCAACCAGTAACAGTTGCGGGCTCTGCCTTCCAGCCGGGGGCAACAACTTTCCACCTAACCGGGCGCTGGCGCGGACCACCGCGTGCGTGGCGCACTTTGGACATCCGCTTAGCTTGTAACGTTAAGTGTATAAGTAAATGAAAATACATAACCCTGCTTGTTTCTGCGGACAGCGCTATGTATAAACTAAATGAGAAGGCCGCTTTCTTTCGAATAGGACTGCAGGTCGGTGTCTGTACGGTTGATGATGTTGTTGATTGGGTTGACTCCGAAATAGCAAGTGCTGAAAGGCCACATGATCTTTTACTCGATCTAACGCTTATGAAAGCATCCAATCCCAAAGAAGTGTTGAGTAAGCTTCAAGAGCTATCATCCGGTGCCGACAATATGCTGGCCCTTCGTCGTGTACTGGGGGAAATGTATCCCTTATTACAATCAAATTCTAAATATGGCCCTACTTTCGCTAAGGGGTTGTATGAAATTTTCGTTGAATTCGATTACGATGTCCCGGAAGATTTAACCCCTATTTGTGCACTAGATGATGATTATTCCATGGCTATTCAGGGAACTTTTGGAACTGAAAAGGCCGCGAATGAGGGGTTTTTAGACTTTTTAGAGCCGTTTTTTAACAAATATGGCAGCGCTAACAAGGCGCTGCTCCAGAAGTTCAAGACTGCTGACCGGTAATTAACCGTTAGCTCCGATTAAAATGACTCCTGGTGAAATACACGAATTGAAGCGTCAGAATTTCATCGAATATGCAACCAGATATTTTCGTTTTCTGTGCACTGAATTGGGCTATGCAGGACCGGTGCATTCTTTCTCGCAACAGCAGAACGGGACCATCATTTTAGACAAACTTGAATACCATAACAAACGGATCGACAGACTCGTGGTAATTTGCAACGCCTATCATCCCGTTGACTATGGATTTAAGGTTCAGTTCTATAGACCCACAATTTCTTTAGAGCATTCTGACAGAGTGATGGCGTATTGGGTTCTGAAAGAGGACCAAGATATTGAGCAAACTTACCTAGAAAAAGCGGCCAAAACAATAAAAGCTAAACTCTATAACATTATTTCCGGCAGGCAATGGAAGAAAGAGAGCTAAAAAGCGGCCTTGCGAGCTGTCCGCGAGGTTCAGGTGGCCGGTGAGCCGGCACGTTAGCCCCTAAATCATGGATCGAAAAATACTAGCTTAACTGAAAGGATCTATTGCAATGAGAATTCTGTACGGTATCTTGATTGTTGCTATAATGCCGGTATTTTCTTGCTCAGCTTCCAAGGCTGTCTATAAATCCCAATATGCTGGGCAAGAAAGAGGCGAAATTAAGAGTTTGTCTGAGTCCGATATAGCCGAGTTGAAAAATGGCAGAGGATGGGGATTAGCGAAGGCCGCGGAACTAAACGGGGTTCCGGGCCCTGCGCACTTGTTGGAAATGAAAAAGGAAATAGGCCTGAATGCGGAGCAGATAGAAAAAATCGAACGCCTTTATCAAACAATGAAAAAGCAGGCAATTCCGTTAGGCTTCAAATTAATTGAGCTTGAAAGAAATTTGAATCACCATTTTGCGAATGGAACCATTAGTGAGAGGTTGCTGCATGAACAACTCGAGAAAATCGCCCAAGTTCAAAAACAATTGCGTTATGTGCATCTTTCAACTCATTTGAAAACGCCGTCTATCATAACGCCTGAACAAACGGCCCTGTATAATAAGTTACGGGGATATTCCTCAGATGACCCCTGTGCAAATATTCCCAAAGGACATGATCCTGAAATGTGGAAAAGGCATCATAAGTGCCCATAGCCGAAAAGGATTACCCATAGTCATTACAGATACGGCTTACAGCTTTCCAACAAGGCGCTAAAGCTGACGGCACAAATCGCCGCCGCTGAACTAAAGCCTCAGCCACAGAAACAGATTCAACCATCTTGTAATCCGGAATAACGCTTTTGGAAACCTTCCTTGAACCAATAGAATTGGTGGAAAATCCTGAATTCCAGGAACAAAGAAGCAGCAGTCTTGCTCGCCTCAAAGATGAAAGCATTGATCCGCCGATAATTGAGCTGATCAATAAAATCAACAAATTACCTTGTTGCTTTACGATTCAAAGCTGTTATGGCCATTTCTTGTACAAGGGGCAGGATAATTCCCATAACCTTGACCCTTTACCTGTTTCAAAAAATCTGGGCAGAATGGACTACAGGCTTGCCTATATTGCTTTATGCATTGACAATAACGATTCAGGGAGAAGCCTTCTAAAGGCTTTAAGGAAAATCCCGCTGCTTGATCCTGAGAATATTCAGTTCTGTTGCGCCGAGTGGTTTTGGCAAAGGCAGCTCAATTCATATGCGTTACAGGTAGAACTGGACCGGTATAAAGATAAAGACCAATTACACTAGAGTATGCGGAGGCTCTCAAGATCGAAAAAGTGCGAAATTCGTTCTTTGAGCGACTGAGTGAGTTGCTGGAAAATCAGTGATTTTTATTTGAGAATGGCAAACCAACCGCTGGAAGTGACGACATCAAAGGTCGCGCACATCTCAGCGCAACCGCTATGTGCAATAAGGATACTACGATGCAGAGCGCAATCCCAAACATTGGTGCCGGCATAAATTTACTGTTAGGGGTGGTGGCAATTATATGGCCGTCTAAAATTGAGAGTTTTGTATCTATCAAGGGAAAAGGAAAAGAGGGCATTTCCGAAGTTCGGGCCACATACGGCGGCTTCTTTGCCGGGGTTGCGTTATATGCAATGTTTACTCAGTTGCCGGCAGCATTTATAGCTTTAGGCTTGGGATGGCTATCTGCGGCAATCATTCGGTTGGGCACGTTACTGTTTGGATATTATACACCGAAAAATTTAATCGGTACCATCTTTGAATCAGCCATTGGATTCATGTGTACTGCCGCGTTGTTCTCATAACAAGGCGCTGGCGCAAGACATGCAAAAATTGCGTGCGGCTCAGCGCAACCGTTGGGTGCTGCCATGCATAACGATTCAAATAGATACATGGGGGTTGGGGTTGGCTTGCTTCTTGGCGATGCCCACTGCGCCCCCTATGAAGGCGGCCCTCTTGAAAGGGGGCTTTGGTGGCTGATTGGGAGATCTAAAGGAAAGCAAAGGTATACAGACGATTCCCAAATGGCATTCGATCTCGGCAATCATTTACTGAAGGCGGGCCGTATTGATCAAAAAAACTTGGCCATAGATTTCGCCAGTTCCTACAAATGGTCTCGCGGTTATGGGCCCAGCACAGTGGCTGTGCTCAAGCAAATCAAGAAGGGCAAGGATTGGCAGAGTGCCGCCACGCATCGCTACAAAGATGGCTCCTTCGGCAATGGTGCCGCCATGCGGATACCCATTTTATCCGTCTTTCTCCATAAAAGAGTACGTACCGCTGAAATTATGACTTGGGCAAAGCAATCGGCAGAAGTCACCCACCCCAATCCAAAAGCAATAGACGGCGCAACGGCAATCGCCATCTGCATCAACAATGCGCTTGACAACGTACCTCCAAAGGCGTACGTCGAATCTGTAATCAATACCATGCAGACACCTGCAATGCTGGCAAACATCAAAGTTGTCGCTGCATGGCTCTCTCAGGTTCCGGGTCCATCCGTCAGGCAGGCCAAGAAGGTCCTGGGGGCGGGCACGGCAGCCATTGAGTCTTGTCCAGTCGCAATTTATATTGCCCTCATGGGCATCGATAGGCCGTTTGATGTTATCATTAAGCATGCTATCGAAGGTGGGGGCGACACAGATACCATTGGCGCAATGGCCGGTGCCATTTGGGGCGCCTATAACGGCTATGAAAAAATGTCGCCTACTTATATCAACATGACCGAAGGGGTCGATGCCATGCAGGGGCTGATAAGCAAGCTACGCGCAAACCATCCTGCTATTCAATGAGATGGACGTCTTGACCGTTGCCGTTTACTTTTAACAGATAGCTGGGAAAATAGATCATGAATGATATCAATTATGCCCCCGTATGTGGAATCTATTGTGGTGAATGCAATTTTTTAGGGAAGCAATGTACCGGATGTGGAAATGTTAGAGGGAAACCATTCTGGACAAGCTTAATGGAGCTTGAAATTTGCCCGCTGTATGACTGTTGCCTGAACCAAAAACAATTGGAGCATTGCGGATTGTGTCATGATCTTCCATGTGAAGCATTCATCTCGTTGCGAGATCCGAACATGAGTGATAAAGAATTTGAAGAATCACTCATCTCAAGACAACAAACATTAAGAAGGCGGGCTGAGATAGGTACAGATGCATGGCTGAAAGAAAAGGCCGCCAGTTAAAAAACTGCCGGAGTAGGATGCGAGATAATTGCGTGTGTCTGCACGCAGAAGTCAGTACGAAAGGGAACTGATGCTATGTTCGCTCATTGCATAATCAAACAGGTCGACGGGATAACGACAATCCACTTTTCCCGGGCCCCAATATTTGATGAAGCGAGACAGGTGATCGATCAGCTTGCCGTAGAGAAGAGCTATCATTTGCGGTTGTGGGACTTCAGCGACATTCTGTTTGACTTCAACATGGATGAAATCAGACAAATAGCGCTTTATGGCAAATCAAAATTTACGGAACCGAATAGAGTGGCTGTCGTGGCGCCCCAAGACTCGGCTTATGGGACCCTAAGGGCGTTTGAAGTATATCGCCAGGAGAAAACGCACTCGATTACAAGGGCTTTCAGAACGAAACCGGAAGCGATCGAGTGGCTTGAAGATCAGCGGGGTATATTGAAATCTCTTATGGACGCCTCAAGCGGCACCTAACCACTGGCTGAAAGGCGGACCGGCCTGCAGGCCGCACCACGCTTCCGCCCGCCCTTTCGCCAGCATGTAAAATTCAATAGGAGACAAACTTTGGATCAAATTCTTATATATTTAGATAGTCTTACCTGGGGAATAATACCAAATACGCGAAATCGGCTGCCTTTTGACAAAAGGTGGCCCGGTGTTTTAGAAAACACCCTCAATGAAAAGAGAAAGAACGTCAGAATTATCGAAAACTGTTTGAATGGGCGCAGAACTGCCTGGCCGGATCCATTCAAAAATGGTCGCGACGGTTCCCAGGGGCTCTCAGAACTTATTGAAATATGCTCCCCGCTCAAGCTTGTTATTCTAATGCTCGGTACGAACGATTTTCAAAGCACACATGATATCAATGCCTGGATGTCTGCGCAGGGTACGGCCAAGTTGGTTCAGATCATAAGGCAAGCCCCAATTGAACCCGGGATGCCCGTGCCGGAAATCATGATTGTCGCGCCCCCGAAAATAATTGAGCCAAAGGGCGACATCGCGAATAAATTTCAAGGCGCAAAAACGCGTAACGCGGGTCTATCTAGCGAACTGGAAAAAATAGCCAGTGAGCAAACCGCGCTGTTTTTCGATACAGCCAGGGTTACAGCGGCCAGTAAGGTTGACGGTATTCACCTCGACGAAGATCAGCACCACCTGTTGGGCGAAGCCATCGCTCGGGATATTTTAGAAAGAGAATTTTTTTAACACCACGCGGGAGGACCCTACCTGTAAAACCGCACGTGCCCAGGCTCAATCGTTATATGTAAAATAATGGAAAAAACCAAAAGACACCCCACGCATTTAAAATTGACAAGTTACGTCGGCGGGTTATTATTGCTTTTATCCCTGGTCTCCTTTGGGGTCGGCATCTATCAACAGCAGAAAGGCGCAACTGAATTGAGTCACACTTTCGCGTTTTTCTTTCTCATCAATACCGGGTTACTGTTCGCGTGGCTTGTTTTTCGAATGAAACTCTGCAAATGCCCTTCCTGTGGAAAATGGTTGCATAAAATGGCACCGGGCAACAAACACAGATCAAGAAAATTCATTTGTCCAGGGTGCAGCATTGTTTGGGATACTGGTTATGTGATGTATTTTGAACCTGATGATCCTGGTTAAACCGGAAATATATCGATAGAGAACGATAGGTGAGCCCGCGCGGGTCTCACCGCAACCACTGGCTAACCACTAATACGCAATATGAAATACGTGCTCATTGTCATAATCGCGATTTTCTCGGGGTGCTCTGCGGTACAAACGATTAACACCGAGATTCCGCAAAAATATATACAAACCAATCCGAGCATAAATTCTCGAGGTGCTACTGCTAATGTAAACATATCAAGAAAAGAATCCTTTTTCGCAAGTGCCGCATATTACTGGATCAGCTTGGATTCGGTAATTGTAATGGCGCTCAGATCAGGAGATTACACGTCATTCAAAATTCAACCAGGAGATTACCAGCTCGCTGTGCATTGCTTTGGTGACGGTTCATGGCATCGCACTACTACCAATATCAACATAAGATCTGGTGAGTCGTTGTTTTTAGAGATGTCGCCGGCATTAAAAAGATATTGTGATTTTTCCACTGTCCCTGAAGATGGCTTTTTAGAAAATTACAAAAACCCAACAAGTGTCGATTTTGGAGTCGCTCCCGATCCTAATAGATAAGCAGATAAGGGGCGATCCCAAAACCCGTATTTCAGGAGCGTTTTTTTGCATGCGCCACGCGCAGCCATCAATAACCACAGCCAGCGTGGCGCGCAGACGAACCCATTCACTCTTTTGATGGCAAAACGAAGGGATTGCGGCCTATGGCAGCCGTCCACAGTCCGTCCAAGGAGCAACGCAATCGAGATCATAACCCGCCGCCCGGACAACCGACTTGAGCACGAGGTGGGAGAACGATGGACTCTTTAACGCAGCTGACATTTGGAGCCGCTTGCGGTGAGGCGATTCTTGGTAAAAAGGTCGGGGGCAAGGCCCTGGGGTGGGGCGCCGTCCTGGGGACATTGCCCGATCTGGATGTATTTATTCCATTAGGCGGGCCGGTTAATGACTTTGTCTACCACCGGGGTTTTAGCCACTCCCTGATTCTTCTCGCCCTGTTGGCGCCGCTGGCAGCCTGGCTGATTACGAAGGTCCATCCCGACACCAAGCGGTATTATCGGGGATGGCTACTGCTGTCCTTCCTTGTGCTGGAAGCCAGTGTGCTTCTAGACCTGCTGACCATCTACGGCACGCAAATCTTCTGGCCTTTTGACACAACTCCCCGGGCGATTCCGATTCTATTCATCATCGACCCCCTATTTACCCTACCGATACTATCCGGCGTGCTGGCTGCGCTGGTGCTAAAAAGACAAACGCTTCTAGGGCATCGTCTCAATACGATTGGGCTGACGATCAGTCTGGTTTACCTGATCTGGGCGTTCGGCGCCGCCGAATTTGTCGAACGCCGGGTGAAGGCAAAACTTGCCCGTCAGAATGTGTCCTATTCCCAGTTGATATGCTCTCCGGCGCCATTCAACACGTTGCTTTGGCGAGTATTGGGTGTCGAGAAAGACCGGTATTTTGAAGCTTATTTTTCAATATTCGATGGGGAGACACCCTTATTGGTCGATTATTATCCCAGAAACCTGGCCTTGATGGCGGGTATAGAAGCACACCCTCCGGTTGCCAGACTAAAATGGTTCACCCGGGGGTATTATGCCTTTGCATCCATGGGTCCGGATGTCGCTATGACCGATCTGCGCATGGGGTCGGAACCCAATTACGTCTTCCGCTTCAAGGTTGCCCGGCTGGCCGGTTCGCGTCTCATCCCAATTGACGATGAGAGGGTGAAAACCACCATGGATTGGCGGCGTCTGACCAATGTATGGACGCGAATTTGGGATCCCAGGCCGCAGCCATAATAAAGCGTGCCGGGCCGGGAGATTGGGTGCGCCCTTGAACAATAGAGCACCGGGTTATAAAACGGGACCATCTGCCTAACTGTGTATGGCTCACGGATTGAACGCAGCGGGAGAGTGGGTATGCGTGTCACAATTGCTTTGCTATTAATGCTACTGTGCGGCGGGTGGATAGCTTACGCCGGGAATGAAAATGCCGGGATTTGGGTCGGCAGGCAATTTCGACCCGAACAATGCGTAAAAATCACCCCCGGCCGGGTTACATTCAAGCGTAAATTATGCGCCATCATCTACAACATTAAACAAAAAGACAGTATCTATACGGTCGAAGGTCTGCTTCGATTTGACAAGAAATTTATCCCGGATACGGTCTCGCACGTCGATTTGGAAGTATTGCTGATAGATGAGAAGGGGACGTGTACCAAACAATTGAATCTTTACGCCGGAGTTGCCGGTTACCAGGCAAAGTTCTTTTTCAGGACTGACAACATACCTGCCCAGCGGTATGTCAGAACGTACTATATTATTCATTACAGACGGCAATAGACGTTTCGTAGAGGCCGAGTTGGGGAAATCTGGTAATACCTAGAGATGGTCAAAGCATTTCTAAGAATCAGTCTCTGCATCGTGGCTCTGATCGGTTTCGGTATCATCCTGGGTGAAGTGTTGAAAAAATGGCAGGTAGCCGATCCGGATTTCAGTCTGGTGTGGATTGTGACCCCTATCTCTGGTTCGGTACCATAGAGGAGCCGGGGAAAAGAGGGGGGCGGTAGGGGCAGTGCCTGTTTATCAACGGGAATGGTGGTTGTTTAGGTAATCAATATAGGAGGAACCAACCATGCTGACCGGTATCCATTTTCTGCTGACCTACACCTGCAACCTGGAATGTGACCATTGTTTTCTGTATTGCAGTCCCTGGGCCAGAGGCACGTTCACCATTGACCAGGTAGAGCAGGTCCTCGATGACGCCGTTAAAATCGACACCATGCAGTGGATTTACTTTGAAGGGGGCGAACCGTGGCTCTATTTTCCCCTGCTGGAAGCCGGCATTGCCTATGCCCACCATAAAGGATTTAACACCGGCGTGGTCACCAATGCTTATGGTGCTGTTTCCCGACGGGATGCCCGCCTCTGGCTGGAGCCGCTGATGAAGGCCGGGTTGAATTACCTCGGTGTCAGCGATGACCAGTTCCATTACGGTGAGGAGCAGGAAACGCCGGCCGCAATTGCCCACGCCGTAGCCCGCGACCTGGGGTTGGACACAGATCCATTCTGTATTGATCCGCCCAGGGTTATCGAAGAGCCCACAGCGTCGGGTGACAAAGGGCAGCCGGTGATCGGCGGTGGGGCCAGGTTCCGGGGCCGGGCCGTGGATAAGCTCACCACCGGTCTGCCGCGGCGGCCTTGGGAGACCCTGTGCGAATGTCCCGATGAAGACCTTGCCTCGCCCTCGCGGGTGCACATCGATGCTTTCGGCAACGTGCACATCTGCCAGGGGATCAGCATGGGAAATATGTGGGAAACACCTCTTTCGGTAATGGATCGCAATTACAACCCTCAGACGCATCCCATTTGCGGGCCGCTGCTCAGGGGCGGTCCGGCCGAACTGTCCCGGGCCCTGGGTTTTGAACCTGATGAGGGTTATATCGATGAGTGCCACCTGTGTTACCTGGTGCGTAAAAACAGGTTGTCTGCACACGGTGAATACCTTGTCCCACGCCAGGTCTACAATCTTGACTGATTTTGGGGCCGCTTAGCGGTAGAGTCAGGGTCGCCGCATGGGACCGGCGACCCTGGTCGTCTCAAGACCAGCTGTCCAACCTGCTGCTGGCAAACTCCGCAAAAGTCAAGCCCAGGAGGGCCACACACCTAACCCGGGTTGAAGTCGGCCCGGTCGATGTCTACTTTATAGGCAAAACGGGCATTTTCATCAACCGAGAGGGGTTGCCGCATGTCTTACAATGAACAGATTGAACAGAGAATCCAGAAGGCGATACAGGGTTGGCCAAACACTGCCCACAAAAATATGTTCGGTGGGGTCTGTCACCTGTTGAACGGGAACATGTTCTGTGGGGTCCACAAAGATTACCTGATCCTGCGGCTGGGGGCAGAAAAGGGCGGCATGGCTTTGGAAAAGCCCCACACGCGTCCGTTCGACATCACAGGCCGGCCTATGAAAGGTTGGGTCATGGTGTCCGAGAAGTGGTTTGCAAGTGATGCCGAACTGGCCGACTGGCTGGCAATGGCCAAAGCGTTTGCTGATTCCCTGCCGCCCAAATAATTTACCTGCAGGTTACAGCAGCACTTGAAAGGACCAGGTTTGAAACGGCTGTATATCATCAAAACGGGGACCACGTTTCCCGCGACTTTGGCGCAACTGGGTGATTTTGATACCTGGACCCGGGTGGGCCTGGGCGGGACCACGACCGAGATCGGGATTGTGGATGCCGAAAATGGCGCCAAGCTGCCCCCGGCGTCGGACTGCGCCGGGGTGGTCATCACCGGTGCGCATCCCATGGTCACCGATGATCTGCCCTGGAGCGTTGCCATTGAACAGTGGCTGCCATCCTTGCTGGCCGCCGAAACGCCTATCTTCGGTATTTGCTATGGGCACCAACTACTGGCGCGGGCGACCGGCGGTACGGTCGGGTATCATCCCCGGGGCAAGGAGATTGGGACCGTGGCGGTCAGCTGTCTACCGGAAGCAGAGCACGATTCCCTGTTTCGGGGCCTGCCGGTATCCTTTCGGGCCCATGTTACCCACGCTCAGACCGTGCTGACCCTGCCGCCCGGTGCAATCCGGCTGGCCGCCAACGGGTATGAACCCAACCACGCCTTTCGCATTGGCCCGTGCGCCTGGGGAGTGCAATTTCACCCGGAATATACAGCGGACATCATGCGTGCATATATTCGCGAACAGGCCGGTGAACTGACAGCCGCCGGTATGGAAACCGAACGCCTTCTACAGGCGGTCGTACCGACCCCAGCGGCCGGTGAGTTGCTCAGAACTTTCGCCGGCCTGGTCGCAGAGCGCGACGGTTGACCGTCTCTCTTCGCGAGTTATACTTCAAATCGGAGCAGGATATGCGAACACAGCTGAAGAAACTCATCCTTTTGGGGCCCCTGCTGGGTCTCCTTGTGCTGGGGGCTTGTGCCACTGGGCCGGGTGTAAGGGTGTCGGGAGCCCCGGCCGTCTATACCGCGGCTGCTGACCAGACCCTCCTTGCAAGGCATGCCCCGGTATTCCTGGTGGAAAACAACCAGGCGCCTCACAACCGGATTGGCACGCCCCGCGCCGTTGTCCGAGAGGATGGCCGGGAAGAAATTTATATCGATTCAGCGCGAGCTACCATATACGCTCGGAAACAGACATTCACCACAACCAATGGAATCTACACCAACCTGATTTATCGGGTGCACTTCGCGGAAATCCCGGGCGGCTGGGAACCTTTCTATTTGGGCGCTGGACGGAATGTCGGGCTGCTGGTGGTGGTTACCCTCGATCTTTTAAATCAACCCGTGCTCTATACTACCGTGCACACCTGCGGCTGTTACCTGGCCTTTGTTCCAACCTCCCGTCTTTCGGCGGAGGTGTTCCCACACGGCTGGAACAAGGGGCGGCAGTCCGTGTACGGTGAATCCCTGCCGGGAATTCTGGATTTTGAAAAACTTTCGGTGGTGAACAGGCGTGCCTTGGTGGTACTGCGGGATGGAACCCACCGGGTGAAAGATATCCGCCCGCCCGACCCCAACGACCTGCTGACTGTCCCCGTTCATGCCGCCGGCCTCCAGCCTCTGGAGGCCCTGGAATCCCTGCCCTTGGAAGACGGGCGAACCACCTCGTTGTACGAAACCGCCGGTGACCGGCGGGGGTATGTGAAAGGCAGCTACAAGGTGCGTGAAAGGTGGCTGATGAGCTGGTGGTCACTGGACTGGCGCGTAGGCGAGGACAAAAAGTTCGGTAAGAACAAAGCCGCAGGTATCAATTTTTACACCAGCCTCAAACCCTGGGCGCGGGACGCATCGGATATGCGCGACTTTGCGGCATTTTTAGATTACTGGGGTTGGAAGTTGTGATTGCCTGATAAGCCTATCCTGGACCGACGCTATCTTTTGGCCAGGGTGAGACTCTTACGACCAGTAATCAGGCAAATCTAATCCTTGTAGCAGCGTAGGCTAGCAATAGCATTTCATTTTGAAACGCTGTGTTACGTTTCTTTTCCGAAAAAGAATAGTAACCAAAAGAAATCGCCCGGTGACGCGGCCCTGCGGCTGCCCTGCGCTTCTCGGAATGGGCGCGCTCAGCTCAACGCGCTCAGCTCAAACACGCACTTCTTCGCCCCAAGCTAAATTATGGTCGCCCTTTCCTGCGATGCTCGGCGCGTCCCAAAAGGGATGTTAAAACCAGTTAGGTTGTTAGCCTTCTTTCTTGGGATAATTCGCGTTTCCAGGATGTTATTGTATGGAAGGAGAACAACTACATTCAGTGTGTCAAAGGTCTAATATATTGCCTGATCACTTGGACCCTGGACCCCTTGAACCCGGCAATAAAAAAGGGCTTGCGAGATGTTGCTCGCAAGCCCTCGGTGTAAGCTGGCTGGGGCACCAGGGTTCGAACCTGGGCTAACGGGGCCAGAACCCGCCGTCCTACCACTAGACCATGCCCCAGTAAGAGTAAATGACCCTGATATAGAATATTGGGAGGTCCGTCAAGGCCTTTTTCGTTAGTTACTACTCTTCCATAAAGGCCACAGCTTTGGCAAGCCTTTTAAGCACTTTTTCCCGGCCGATGATCTCGATAATTTCGAAAATGCCGGGGCTGGCGGTTCGCCCGGTAAGGGCCACCCGGACGGGTTGGGCGATCTTGCCCAGTTTCAGCCCGGTTTCTGCCATAACGGCCCGGAACACGTCTTCCAGGGCTGTTTCCTCAAAAACATCCAGATCGGTCAACTTTGCGGCCAGCAGGCGTACCGGTTCTAGGGCCACCGGCTTGAGAAATTTTCGGGCAGCCTTCTCTTCGTATTCGATGTCATCGGCAAAATAGAATCCCGCGGCGGCGGCCATTTCTTCCAGCGTCTTGCTGCGCTGGTTCAAAGTTGCGATGATTTTTTCGATACATTCTCCGGGACCGGGGTCATAGCCGGCTTTGACCAGGAACGGCTGCAGATGGGGATAGAGCTTTGCGGGGGCCATGGCCTGGATATGGTCCGCGTTGAGCGCCTGCAGTTTTTCCTGGTCAAAGATACCGGCCGATTTGCCAATGTTCTCCAGGGAGAACTTTTCGATCAGCTCTGCGGTGTGAAAGAATTCCTGGTCGCCGTATGACCATCCGAGACGAACCAGGTAATTAAGCACGGCCTCGGGTAGATAGCCCATGTCGCGGTAAGCGGTGACCGACATGGCACCATGCCGTTTGCTCAGCCGGGTGCGGTCCGCCCCGAGCACCATGGGTACGTGGCCATACACCGGCAGTTCACAACCCAGGGCCTGGTAGAGCTGAATCTGCTTGGGGGTGTTCATGACGTGGTCGTCGCCCCGGATGATGGTATTGATACCCATGGTGATGTCATCCACCACCACCACGAAATTGTAGGTGGGCGATCCGTCACCGCGGGCGATGACAAAATCATCGAGCTCGCTGTTTTGAAACTCGATATGGCCCTTGATGACATCTTTTATGATAGTGCTGCCGACCAGGGGAGCCTTGAAGCGAACGACAGCCCCTTCTGTTTTGGGCAGATCTTTATCACGGCAGGTGCCGTCATATTTCGGCTTGCCGCCCGAGGCCATGGCCGTCTGGCGCATGGCTTCGATCTTTTCCTGGCTGCAGGTGCAGTAGTAA
>Ga0126329_10000090_pt1 | contig 27861 bp, 23 predicted proteins | sample InaspJWI85metaG_FD_104915 | JGI IMG/M metagenome (GOLD analysis project Ga0126329, IMG submission 104915) | Marine gutless worms symbiont microbial communities from Oahu, Hawaii - Inanidrilus sp. 2 OAHU.JWI-85 metaG | ecosystem: Host-associated > Annelida > Digestive system > Unclassified...
CGCCGCCGGCGGCGCCGCCCACCGCTCCTAGTGCAGCACCCTGCCCGGCCCGCTGGCCGGTTTGGCTGGAGCAGGCACTGATAAGGGATATGCAGCCAAAAACTAGTAGTATCGTAATGGGAACTTGTAACTGCCTCGATGCCATTTTTCACCTCTCAAGTTATTAATTTCAATAATGCACCGACACGTTAGATGCATTGTTGTATAAACCTCATGAATACAATGTAGTTTACTTTTTGCAGTTCCAACTATAGCTCAGGTTTTATCTGTAGACAACAAGTTAGGCCACCCGGCCGGGCAAATCCAGGATAACTGCCACACGATAACCGGGATAGATCCGATAGAAAACACCTTCATCAAGCCGACGCCGATTCCGGGCCGAAAAAACGAACCGCAAAGTATCGATAGGCCAGCATGGCGATAACTGCACCGACCAAAAAACCAGAATAAAGGCGATCCCCAAGAAAAAACCCAAATCGTATAAAATTGTCCATATGTTTAGGGCATATGAACCACGCACTTTTCCAACGGATAGGGTTAACGATAATCTGTCAAGGAACCACTTACACTTGTACCGGATCTTGTATCGGCGGGCCGCCAATAAAAGGCAACTACGTAACAATTACGGATCTCATCGAGTTGCTCGTTAACGCCAACCAGCGCGTGATTGACCAAATTTGAATGATTCCCGTCCGCATACTTTTCCTCCCAGATTTTTTAAGACTGCGGCTTTCTGCCCGAGATAAAAACGGTAATACACAATTGCCGCAACTGTCACTTGCAATTATAACTGAGGTCCAATATTGAGAGGATGGTTTCTCACAATGTTCGGGTTACACCAGAAAATAGGGGACGGAATCGAACTTGAAAGCACCGGATCCGAAAATGGAACCACCATCAAACACAAACAGCCCAACCTCGAAGGCACCTTTTAGAAAGACCCTGAGGTTCTGGACCCGCCTGGGGTTCATCAGCTTCGGCGGCCCAGCCGGCCAGATTGCCATGATGCACCGGGAGGTGGTTGAAAAGCGCGGCTGGCTGGGTGAGAACCAGTTTTTACGGGCCCTCAATTTCTGCATGCTTCTGCCCGGTCCGGAAGCCCAGCAGCTGGCCACCTACATCGGCTGGCGACTGAATGGCGTGCTGGGCGGCCTTGCGGCCGGGGCGCTCTTTGTCATTCCGTCTATCTTCGTCATGCTGCTGCTCAGCTACCTGGCGGTGGCCCACTACGATGTCCGGGCTGTGGCGGCGGCCTTCTACGGCATCCAGCCGGTTGTCGTCGCCGTGGTGATCGAAGCCGTGCTGCGCATCGGCAAAAAGACGCTCAACCACTGGGCGCTCTATGGATTTGCGGTCCTGGCGTTTGCGGCCATCTTCGTTTTCAAAGCCCCCTTTCCCTACGTGGTTGCCGGGGCGGCCTGCGGCGGTCTCATCATGCAGCGCCGTCTGCCCCGGGTATTTTGCAGGGGTGAGTTCGATCCGGAATCCGGTGAATGCCGTATAGCGGTCGAGCCCGCCAGCGCCAATAAGATTGCCCCGCCCACCGGGGCCCACTTGATTTGGGTTTCCCTTATCTGCTTCGCTTTATGGGCCGCAGTGGTAGGCGCTGTCTGGGCCTGGCAGGGCGGCAGCGGCATTTTGACCCAGATCGCCCTCTTTTTCACCAAGGCGGCCTTTGTCACCTTCGGGGGGGCCTACGCGGTGCTGAGTTACATCAACGAAGTTGCGGTTGGCAGCGGCTGGTTGAGCAGCGGCCAAATGCTCATCGGCCTCGGCCTGGCGGAGACCACGCCCGGCCCATTTATTATGGTGACGCAGTACGTGGGTTTCCTGGGGGCCTGGCACCTGCCTGGCGGGCTTTCGCCGCTGACCGCCGGCGTCCTGGGCGCCCTGCTGACGACGTATGTTACCTTCTTGCCCTGTTTTTTCTTCATCTTCGCCGGCGCGCCCTACATCGAGACGATGGCGGAAAGCGAAAAACTCCAGGCGGCGCTCACCGGTGTCACGGCGGCCGTGGTCGGGGTTATTCTGAACCTGGCGGTCTGGTTCGGCTACAAGGTAATCTGGCCGTCCCAGGCCGTTGACCTTTATGCCCTGATCGTATCCGGGATCTCCCTGCTCTTTCTCCAGAAATTCCACCTGCCCATCCACTACCTGATACCCATCGCCGCAGTTGCCGGAATCATCTGGAAGTTAATGATCGTGGGATAGAGAAGCGGCTGGGATCCAGAAACCAACCTGGATGCCGGGTCCGTCATCCCGGATCCCGGATCGATGTCCGGGACAGGCTTTTTTGATCCGGGATCCAGCGGAGTTTCTGGTTGCCCGGTCCGTCATCCCGGACTCGATCCGGGACCGGCATGACAGGTTCAAAACCGCTGTCCAGACAACCGTCCTATCCAGATCCATTCTTAATGAAGTATAGTACGCTGGCCACCAGGAAATATAGCCCGACCAATTCAACGACCAGAAACAGCCAATAGTACCAGAGCTTGCGGATAAGGGTGGTCGGAATCAGGCTCCCCATGGCCACGACACCAAGGCAGATCAGAGAATAGAAGGTAAAATAATAACCCCGGGCCACCAAACCGGTCAGGAAAAACATACTGATATTCATGATGACCAGCAGGTTGTTGACCTGGCTCAGATTGCCCCAGAAATTCATGTGGTCGGCGTCGAAGGCGGTGTCCAATTTTTCATAGTGTGTTTCCGGCATGAATGTCCCTCTATAGCTTAACCATTTGAATTTTCGTCGACTATGGCCGGCAAACCTTACAGAGCATCGGCTTCTGTCGATAAACGAAACAGAGCCGATTATAAAAATGTGCAATTTTGCAAATAAAACCTGTGAATTTGTAAGGCATGGCCCGAGCGAGCGACAAAATGCTAAACTCGATCGCATTGCGAGGCATTCCGATGAAAAGGAAAAACAAAATGTCAGCCAAAACATATATATCAGCATTACCCCGCTTGATTGTGTGGGTGGTGCTCCTTTCGGCGCTATTTTTTGGGACGGCATCTGCCGCTGCAGTAGACCACACCCTGTATGCCGGCCTGTTAAATAAGTACAACAGCAACGGGAGTGTGGATTATGCCGGTTTCAAAAAAGACGAAGTCCGCCTGGATGACTATCTGGAACGGTTGGCGAAAATCGATCCGAAGTCACTGTCGCGCGATGAACAGTTTGCTTATTACGCCAACGCATACAATGCCTGGACCATCAAGCTTATCCTGACCGGGTATCCCGGGGTTGAATCCATCAAGGACCTGGGCAGTTTGTTTAAAAGTCCCTGGAAGAAGAAATTCGTCAAACTGGACGGCAAGGTCATTACGCTGGACCACATCGAACATGATATCCTGCGGCCGCAGTTCAAAGATCCCCGGGTACACATGGCGGTGAACTGCGCTTCCAAAGGCTGCCCGCCGCTTTGGAGCGAGCCCTTTACAGGCAGCCGCCTGAATGAGCAGTTGAACGCGGCAACCCGTAACTTCATCAACAATCCTGGATTCAATCGCCTGGAAGGCAACACCCTATATGTGAGTAAAATTTTCAAATGGTTCAGCGAAGACTTCGATGATGATGTCATCGGCTACGTTGAAAAATACGCGGAGGGCGAACTCAAACGCAGCATCACGACCAACCGGTCAAACCTCGAAGTAGAGTATCTCGATTATGACTGGTCGCTGAATGGGCGCTGATACTGCTCCAAAATCTGATCTCAGATATGTTTCAAAATTTTCCGGCTTGCATTCCATCGCCAATTTGGTACCCTAACTGCAATCACGCTACTTCTCGAAAGGGTACCCACCTGCATGAAAGATGGCCCGCAAATTGATCCTGAGTCCTGGGTGGACCGTTATGGCGATGCGCTATTTCATTTTGCCCTGGCACGTGTCAAGGACAGAGAAATCGCTGAAGATCTTGTCCAGGAAACCTTTCTGGCGGCTGTCAAAGCCAAGGACCGCTTCAAAGGAAAATCCACGGAAAAGACCTGGTTGTTCGGCATCCTGAAGTACAAAGTGATCGACCACTACCGTAAAAACAGGGCGGTCATCTACGAACAGGACCTGAGTGAGGGAACCGAGGACCTGGATGCATTTTTCAACGCCAGGGGCGCCTGGCAGACCATGCCGGAAAACTGGCGCTTGAATCCCGGTAAGTCCCAGGAGGTTAGAGAATTCATTGACCATTTCTACCAATGCCTGGCCGACTTGCCAAATAAAACAGCAGATGTATTCGCCTTTCGGGAAATCGACGGTCTGAGTACCAAGGAAATCTGTAAACGCCTCAACATCACCGCCAGCAATTGCTGGGTAATTCTTTACCGGGCCAGAATGCTGCTGCGTAAATGTCTCGAGTTGGCTGGACTCGGGCCAAGCGGGGTTGCCGAATAAGGGTAAAACCTGTTTTAGGATAGAAAAAAATGATGAACCATTGGATGTTTCGCTGCAAAGATATTTCCCGGAAGGTATCCCTGGGAATGGATGCTGGGCTGCCCTTTCATGAGCGCCTGGCGGTTGAGTTTCACCTGGTGATGTGCCGCTATTGTGCCCGCTTTAGCAGCCAGCTGCGGCAACTGCGCGAGGTGAGCGGCCAGATCGACACCGATCTTCCCGGGTATGAGCCCTCGGAACATCTGTCCGAAGTGTGTAAAGACCGTATCAAGGAAGCGTTGCAAAGCCATCTGTAAATCCACCCGGCTTATTCTGGTATTGCCCCTCCCCCGAAACAAATGGTGTCCCCCAATTCTCCTGTAAGGATTTCGGTCTCTAACTGACAATAACAATATAGCCTCTAAGAACTCATATCGATAGCCGCGGCCCAAAATTGCCCCGGCTACCGGAAATGGGGGTCCCATGAAAACCAAACTAAATAGAAAATGGATCTTGTTGCTGATCCTGTTTGCCTTCGCAGGAACGCTGCTGGTCTCCCAGTCTTCCGGGACAGCCGCCCGCAAAGAAGGTGACAAAATCTATATTGTCGATCAAACCGGCGAACGCTGGGACATTACCCAGGCGGTATCCCTCGGATTCAATCCACGTTATTTCGAGTTCGGCATCGGCCGGAATGCTTTCACGCCCCTGGGCGAGAACAATTGGCAGGAAAGCCCGGTGGACGAATATTCCCGGATGCGGGTGATCGGCGTGACCGGTAACGGCGAGGCGCACGCTTATTCGATAGCGAAGCTTTGGTCACACGAAACCGCCAACACCTATCTGGGTTCCCAGCCAATCGTCGCCGGCTACTGACCGCTTGTCAATCTGGCGGCTGTGTACAGCCGCGAAATCGATGGACAGGAACTTACACTGGCGCCTTCGGGGTGGACTTATCGCCGCACATTCGTACTCTACGACAAGGAGACCGGCACGCTCTGGTACCCGGACAAGGGCGATCTGATGGGCATTCAGGGCAAGTACTTCAAAAAAAGGCTGCCGGGAATGGAATCTTCCGATACCAGGTTCAATAAATGGGTAAAAGAGAATCCAGCGACCAAGTTAATGAAGTAAAGAATCCTGGCCCGGTCGACCAGGTTTTGGATTGCCCCTGGAAGGGGCGTGAAACCAAATCATCCTGTATTAGCATGGCCAGATACAGGGTATTGGGACGAAGACTGAAGACCGAAGAAAAACCTTAAAACCTCTCTGACTGAATTCATTGAAATTAAGACAAACGCCGCGATTTATCGAATAAGCCCTTGTCTTTATATCTTTTTAAACGCTTTGGCCTTCAGTCTTAAGCCTTCAGCCTAAACACCAGGGAATCCTTACCCCGGCGAGGGCCCCTGTTTCCGGCCAACCTTGTTGATCAGTTCGCCGACTTGCTGGGTCAGCAGGTCCACTTTCCGGTTCAATTCGGCAACTGTCTCTGCCTTCGGATGGGATTCATCACCATTTTCAGCTTGATACTCCGCCATGACCTGGTCATAGTTATTGACCACGGCGCCCACGACCAAATTAATCAGCAGGAAGGCCGAAAGCCCCAACCAGGAGACATGATAGGCGGTAATCAACCAGTCCGTAGCCCCGACGACCTGCCCGCCAAGCATGTTATACCGCAGATCCGTCCAGTCCTCACCGGTCATAACCCGAAAGAGCGTAAAAAATGACTCGGCAATCGTCCCGTAGGGATCGGGACTGGTCGGTCCGACAGCCGGCCCGTTCGCGGCCACCGGCCCGCCTCTAAATAGAATGACGCCCATAATGGCGTACATATACATAAATATAAACAGCAGGATGAAGGTGTATCCGAGCGATTTAAGTGATTTCAGCAGCACACTGACAATCACTTTCAATTCCGGAAGCGTTTTGACAAGTCGCAGGATCCGGAAAACCCGCATGATCCGGAAAACGCTCAATGCCGCGCTGTTTTCGAAAAGCGAATCGGGTATATAGGCAATGCTGACAATCACGATATCAAACAGGTTCCAGCCATCCGAAAAGTAATCCCTGGTTGAGGTTCGGCCGATAAAACGCAGGGCAATCTCAAGTGTAAAAATTCCGAGTATAACCCTCTGGGTATAAACGATCAGTGCACTGGTGTGAAATGTCTCAATCCCGATTATAGTGGCATTGATCACAATGATCAGGTTGATCCAGAGAGCAAAGGCAAGCGAATTGACCATTACATGAATTTTTTCGCGCATCTTTTCAATCCTCACTCATCAGGTCGGCATCAAGGCGGGGCATCTTACGGCCCTCTGTTTGGCAGCAGAGGGTTTGATCGGTAAAGTGCAAGCAGATCCCCGCTTAGCAACCGAACGCGGAATCGGTAGTTATATCAAAAGTCTAAATGTTTTCTGTGTTTTAGACCTGGCAGAATGCCAGCCCCGCAGGTCTCTGCGCCGGGTTGGCTGATAGGTATGATGGCACCTTTGGTGTATTTCGGTTAAGGACAGGTCTAACTTGCTAAATATGGGAAGAGCAATCCGTCTTGTCAAATTCCCGACTTGATCGCAGCGACCGTTTCTCCGCAAAACATACATGCGAGCAGAAGCCGAGCCGCATGGCACTCAGAAATGGACAGCAATGAAAATATATTGTTGACACTTATATTCAATTATACTATATTGTGCATAATTTAAGGGCAGCCAAAGCCAATACCAAGTTGCTTGTCTGCCCAAACGACATTGTGTGCCGTAGCCATGTGCCGAGTGCTCATCATCGACGACGACGAGGCCATCTGCAACCTGCTTCTATACGCGTTTTCGCGTAACGATATTGATGCGGAAATAGCGACCGATGGTCGTGAAGGGTTGGATCGCTTCCACCAGGAGCATTTTGATCTGGTCATCACGGACATGCTGATGCCCGGCATCAACGGTAATCATGTCGCCCGCCAGATTCGTTCTTCCACCCGGCCTGATACCCCTATTATCGGCATCTCCGCCACTGCCTGGCTACTCGACCGGAAGGATTTCGACGTGGTGTTTGAAAAACCAATGTCGATCCATTCACTGTTGGAAGCGGTGATTGACCTGACGTCAGCCTGCCATCCCGCAACGGTCTAAACAGCCGCAGACCTACCCAAGTTCTGCTTAACGACTTGATCTTGATGGGTCAAGGGATGGGTTGAAGACTGAAGAAAAGCCTTAAAACCAATTTGGCCGAATTGATTGCATTGAAGACAAAAGCTGCGATGGATCGGATAAGGACTTGTCATTATATCTTTTTTAGCGATCTCACCTTCAGTCTTCAGACTTCAGCCTGAAAACCTCGGGCCCCTTACCCCGGCATAGCTAATGATTTCTAGCTTCAGCCTGAGAACCAGGCTTTTAGGGACTGAATATGGGGAGGTTCGTCTGGATTGAAACCGGAGTTACTTAAAACAACCGGCGGCCGACTCTAACAGTGCGGCCGGCGCGACCGGCTTTCTCAAGTAACCACTCACGCCTAATTCAGCCGCGGCCACGACCTCGCTTTTGGATGCCGTAGCCGTCAGAACCAACACCTTGGCCTGTGGCGCTGATTCGCGTATTTTATCGATAGCACACAGGCCATCCATATTTGGCATGACGATGTCCATGACCGTCAGGGCAGGCGCCTCGGCATGAAACTTTTCGACAGCATCCTGGCCATCCACCGCCTCTACCACCACGCACCCCCGTTTTTCAAAGGCCCGGGACAGCAGTGTGCGCATCATGCGCGAGTCATCGGCAACGAGCACCTTTTTTCCCAGAAGCACGTTTTCCTCAATTTCCTCGAAGGTTACAAAAAGGGCAATTGCTTCCCCGTTAATACTCGAGCTGATCATATGAGTTTCACGCGAGATTGTCACGGCTGTTGGGTTTTTCACTTCCTCCAGCGCTCGCGGAATACCAACTTCAAGAGGCCGGCCAATTTTCTTCGCATCTTGCGGCCGATAAGCGACCACTTTCTTTAAGAATTGTTCCAGGGTCCGCATTGCCAATTCGCTGAGTTCCGACAGACCGGCCTGCTCCTTGCTTGATAAAATTGTCGCTGCCAGACGAATAGCTTTTTTCGGGTCCGTAAAACCGAGCAGGTATTGCCCTTTCTGGCGGGATCTACGGTCTTCATAAGGGACGGTGAGGCCTACTGCAAAATCGTGGGCGGTTCGTTCCCGGCTGGCCAGGACAACGTGGCTGTCGGTCCTTTTTTTTGTCATCTCAACGAAGACCTGTTTGAACGATTGAGCGAGATGTTGAAGATACGCTTCATTATGGGAGGCCATCCGGACACGATCCTTTAACTATATTTTGTGCTTGGAAGGGCGGGCTGGCAATCCATCCAATATACCCTAGACCGGCCCACCAGACTGATATCGGCCGGGAGCATAGAAACTTTAGCAGATTTCACAAAAATATAGGCTACAAGCCGTCATGACCGCTATAACTCTCTGCAAACTAAAGGAGTTTATCAATAGACCGCTATAAGGTAAAGCATGCTACTTCAACTTGCGGATCAAATTGCCGGCGTATCGCTCTAATGTGGATACCCGCTAAACTTTACTTGCAGTTTCAATGGCCGGTTATTATCTTGATGGGTAAGTCAACGCCGGCATCATCTTAATCAGCGAATACCACCTATTAACCAATTGATATAATTTTTTAAAAATGCCAGACATCATCAAGAATAGTATCGGCATGGAATTTGTTCTGATCCAGCCGGGGTCCTTCCATATGGGCGGGGACAAGGTCCGCGAACAGGCTGAGGATCATGAAAACCCCGTTCATCGCGTTGATATCGGGAAAGCATTTCTGATGGGCCGTTACACGGTCACCCAGGAGCAGTGGTCCCAGGTCATGGATACCAACCCGAGCGAGTTCACCGGTAATCAGCAGCCGGTTGAGAGCGTTTCCTGGCATGACGCCCAGTTGTTTATCGAGGCCCTGAACGCAAAAGAAAATACCCCGACGTATCGTCTGCCAACCGAGGCAGAATGGGAATATGTCGCCCGGGCGGGCGGAGCGACGGCTTATAGTTTTGGGAATGAAACCGGCTCATTGATGGCGTATGCCTGGTTCAAAAAAAACGCCGGTGATAAACCACGACCGGTCGGCCAACTGAAACCGAACGCCTGGGGGCTCTATGACCTGCATGGCAATGTCCATGAATGGTGCCAGGATTGGTTTGATCGAAACTATTACGCCCAGAGCCCCAAAACAGATCCTAAAGGCCCATCTAAAGGCCTGGCCCGGGCATTGCGGGGCGGCGACTGGAGCAGTCTTGACTGGTATTGCCGCTGTGCTTCGCGGAGTCTCAGCTCACCGGATCGCCGCAGCAGCCGGGTTGGATTTCGTATAGTTCAAGACATTTCAGGGGATTAGGCAGCAGACTGAAGGCTGAAGAAAAAGCTTAAAACCAATCTGACCGAATTAATTGTATTGAAGAGAAAAGCTGCAATTAATCGGACAAGCCATAGTTTTTATATCTTTTTTAGCGCTTTAACCTTCAGCCTTCAGCCTAAACACCTGGGCACCCTCACCCCGGCATAGCCAATTGTCTCAGCCTTGCCCCTGAGGACCAGGATTTTAATAGCTTAATAAACGCCAAGGCAAGCGCAAATGATAGCCAAGTTGCGGGATCTATATGCTGACCTGGAAAACCGACGTCATACTTTGATTGCGGAACTAGAACTCTGCTCGGAAGCTGCGCTCAGGTTTCAACCAGGGCCGAATCGTTGGTCGATCCTCATGGTCGTTGAACACATGGTCATGGGCGAAAGAGGTATTCGGTTGAAAGGGGCCGAGATTGTTGGCGATCAGATCGAGGCAGACCCACAGACCGAGGAACTGTTCAAAGTGGTCATCGATATCCTGGACAGAGACGTACCCGTGGATGTCCCGGATCCGAGTATCGAGCCGGTCGGCGACAAAACCCTACCGGCGCTCCTAAGTCTTTGGGATGCTGAACGTAAAAAACTCGGCAACCTTCTGGAGGCCGTCACCTCTGCAGATATCGGCAAGGCATTGGCCCGTCATGCGGTAACCGGACCACTGAATCCGGTCAGGACACTAGAACTGGCCCTGGCCCATTTCGATACCCACCACCGCCAAATCCGCCGTATTCTCGCAGATACAAAATCGGGTGGGGTAATCACCCCTTAGCGCGTTCGACCGCTGAAAGCTTTAAGTCCGGATAGAGGGTTTTGATGCAATCGGGACAGAGACTGTGGGTGAGTTGGGTGCCGGCCTTGCGGCTCAGGTAGTATTCAATGGTTTCCCATTTATTTTCTGGACTTCTTATATTTTTGCAATGTGAGCAAATGGGCACAAGTTCACGCAGGAGGACAAGTTCCGTAATATCTTCCAAAGATAAAATAGCCAAAGTTTGGTCTTCATGCTGAAAAGGCGATGCGGAAACTAAATATACGCTCCGGTATACCTCGTTTTGTTCCTCCCGCAACAACTCCGCCTTCCTTTTGACAACATGTTGGCCGGCGCAGCAATCCCGGACAGTGTTTCTGATAACACAGTCGGGACAATGATCCGTGGTCCCACAGCCATGCGGAGCATTCAAAGCATGGACACAATGTAGGAGCTCGCCGCACAACCGATGTAGAGAAACATCCTGTATATTTTGGGTGAGTTGCGCTCCAAAATGATTCATATCGATAATCCGGGCGTCTTGATCCACAATGAACAAGGCGGCCGGAATTGTATCGATGATGGTGCGTAAGTTTATATCTTTCAGGCTTCTTGGAGACGTCATGGTACAAAATCCTTCGTATGATTCTCGAGACGCAGGAAAGCTACCTGTCTGTGTTGGTATCGGCCCCGACGGATAATCCTTTAATTCAATGACCAAAATAAATACAAAAAACTGCTTGTAAAGAAAATTGACTTCAAAATTCGATTTTACAAATCGAACGGCTAGCGCCGGCCATCGCCCACAATGGCATATGGCGCCCAGAAGATGGGATGGGCGTAGGAAAATCCTTGATCATGGTTCTTGGCTATCATGGCGTTCATGGTCTGGCGTAGCGCCTCGGCCCGGTTGATGCCCGGGTTTTCCAATTGCCGTTTGAACAGATCGGTGGTCAGCAGTTTGGCGCTGACCGTCTCCACCGGCCAGCCGGTCACCAGCAGAGACCGGGCGCCAGCGTAGAAAAAAGCCTGGCCCAGACCCGAAACCGCTTCGGCACCCTCACCCTCGGCCGCCCCGGTATTGCACGCCGAAAGCACTACCCAGTCAGCATGCAGCCGCAGGCCCATGATCTCGCCCATGGTCAGTAGGCCATCTTCGTCCTTATTACCGGTGACGTCCGGTGCGCTTAACGCCAGGGCCGGCTGGTCGAGTCCGTCCAGGTCACCCGGCACCAAACCGTGCGTGGCAAAGACCACCACCTTGCGGTTGCTCAGGTTCAGGGATTTGACGGTCTGTTCGCTGGCCTGCCTGCCGATGAACACATCCTTTTTCGTGTCCGCCTTCAGCGTCTCCGCAATGTTGATGACCTCCTCGCGGGTATCCGGTAGCCGGTTGAGCATACTAATATCGATGGAAGTGATCTTCTTCTTATCAATCCGCCCCGCTGCGGTCACCCGGATACCCCGCATCTGGATGGGAGCATTGCGCATGGCCAGCATTTGGGATTCTTTGGCTTCTGCTTCAGCGGCGGCCAGCTGTTCCTGGCTGAAGTAAGGATCACCGAAGCCGGCATAGGCGGCTCGCTGGGTTTCTTGTGAAGCGATGGACCGCAGATTGATCAGTGCTGAGACCGACGGCAAAACCGTCACCGAATGGGTTTTGATCAGCCAGTTGACGTCCCTGTAGTAAGAGAAAGCCAGCTGGCTCGGATCGGCTTCGGTTTTATATTTCGAGGTCGTCGGCAGAATGGACAGCGGGATCTGGCCGATGGGTCCCTGGGTGATGACCATCAGGTGTTTGGCTTCTTTCCACCCGGATTCGACCGGTTTCAAGGTCTGCGTATACAGACTGTGGGCCAGCTCCAGGTCAAAAGGGGGCAATTCCAGGATACCGTACACTTCTCCAGGATTGAGGGCTTTTCTCAATTTGCCCACCATGGTGGCCATCTTGATTTTGCCCAGCGGCACCTTGGCCAGGGCAACCGATCCGGTCTTCGGGATTGCCCAAACAAAGGTATATTTCGTTCCTGAAAAGATAGAAATAAGGGCCTCGCCATCGTCTAACGTATTGCGGACCTTGGCCACATCAGTGTTCGCGGGGTCGACGATGTTGGCATAGTCGGGAAAGCGTTCCCGGATTTCTTCTTCGAGGGTGCTTGCGGCCAGATTGAGCGTCTCTACCTGGTTCTGCAGCTCGGTAATGACTTCCGTATTGATCAGTTCCGGGGGCGCATAGAGGGCATTGGTAAGCCGATTTTTAAAAGATGACAGTTTGAGATCCAGATCCTGCCGCTGCCGGATAAGTTCGGCGAGGGCCGGGTCTTTCACCGCAGTGCGGGCTGCGCTCAAAGCCACCGCCTGTCCGATGATTTTGTCCTGGAGTGCATTCGCGTACTGAAAGCTTCTATTTATATCATCGGTGTTACCGCTGTCGGCCAGGAGTGTCAGGTATGCCTCTAGAATCAATCTGAACTTGAAGGCTCGGGCGTTCTGGGAGTGGCCGCCCTCAGTATTGCTGTTCCAGTTTTTCAAAAGCAACGGGACATGCAGGTCAAAAGCTTTCCGCGCAGCCGCCTTTTGTCCGGCTTGCGCAAGCGCCATAGCGCGTAGAGTCTGCAACTCCGCCATGGCATAGGTGTCCGGCCCCGTAATTTTTTCACTCTGCCGAGCGGCAAATTCCATTTTCTCAATGGCGGCCTGTGTATCGCCATTCATCAACAAGGCCAAAGCCCATACGGCATTCCCCTTGAACCGGCGGTCAAAAGTCTCCGGGTCGGTTTTCAACTCTTCTTTTATCAGGTTAAACTGTTCCAGTGATTCTCGGTAATGCCCAAGCGCAAAAAGTGCCCGGGCATACACCTGGCGGGCATTGGCCCTGATAAATGCATCAATGGGTGCCCTTACGGACATGGCGGCGTGCAAGCCTGTACGGGCACATATGCGGGCGTCATCAAAGCGCCCTTTCTCAAAAAAAATTCTACTTAAAGCAATAAATGCGTGCGGTACTGTTTTCGGGAATCCCTGCCGAATTGCTTCGCGCACGTTGAATTCAGCCTCCTCCACGCGCCCCTGAGCCAACAGAACCCGGGCTAGATTGATCAGGGCTTCAGTATCACGGGATGCTGGTTCAGCTGCAATTTTGCCCCTATGGCGAAAGGTCTCAAGGTCGGACAAAAGCTGTCGATACGTTAATTCGGCGGCTGTTAAATTACCTTGTGCAAAATAAATGGCTGCCCTGGCACGGGTCACGTCCGCTTTCATGAGAAGGGATCTAGGGTGGGAAGTGTGGTCCCGTCCCCGCCAAGACCTGTACTGGCTGTACCAGCGGTTTGCTGCCGAGAGAGCTCGTTCGGCGCCTTTATAGTCTCCAGCCTCTGCCAGGATTGCAGCTTTGAAAGAAAACCCTTCGCATTTACTGCCCGAATAATCCTGGGGCGCACTTGAAATCGCCCAATCTACCAGCCGGATTGAAAGGGCGAGATTGCCCCGCAGGTATTCGTCATAGGCCATAGTGGCGTAAAAACGCGGTTCTACCCACGCGTCGCTTTTTCCCCTCACTGTAAACAGGTTTTTCAGATCCTCATCCGTGTATTTTCCCCGCGGAACCAAGAATTCTGCAGGAACGTTCGGGGGATCATGGTAATAGGCTACTTTCCTTTCAATCGTTGCACCCAGTCCTCTGGGGGGAACGGTCTTGTATGTTTCCTGGAACTCCGGAGCCACATCCTGGGCCTCCTGGACTGACATGGTGTTGGTCTTACAACCATGAATGATTCCCACCATAGTCATGAATACAAGGACCCTGGCCAGCCACGCAGCAATCGTATGCATATCACTTCCTTTCCATTAAAAAGTGATGATGGGGATTTGTTGATACCAATGCAAAAGTTGCAGAGGCACCAAAGGTATGCTCAGAAAAGGGTTGCCCCTTCATACCAAAAAACTAACAAATGATCAATTTTCCAAGGTCTGCTGACAGGTGGATGTGGCCGCTATTGAGGCAACGATTTTTCCGAATACCGTATAAAACCAACTTTTTTGCACTTTTTATACAAGACCATAAAGAACTGGTTAAGATAGGGATATCTGGATATTCCAATTTCAGGTAGTGGGGTTACGGGTCCAGATCTTGAACTTTGGAGGCAACATCAGGGTGGGTCGACTTAGGAGGCATAATCAGCCCCCTCATGAGGATGAGCGCTTTCTGCCCGCATTCGTGATGTGGTGAGGCCTACCGGCGGCAGAAAGTGGTTCGCGGAGCAACCTTCTTTGCTCCAAACTGCCAATCACACTATTTATTTTATAGAAATATACAGCGAAAAATAAGAAAAGTCCGCGATCAGTGACCGTGGACTTTTCTGTAATAGTTATTGTAGGGTGCTCAAGAGAACATGCAGGCGCGCGAGCGTTTTCCGCTTTCGCGGGCCACCTCGCGAGAACACCGGTGAAATTCATCGTAACTCGTAGAACTCATGTCACACTTGCGCAGCTCCTCAATTAGGCGTTTTTTTTCAATGCTGCAACATTTGGCACTCTTATTTGAAAAGGATTTCATAAACTATACCCCCCATGGGATATCAGGGTAAACCCTGGTGAACATTGATCAGCACCTCACAACGAATCAAGCGGAGGCCTATTATTTAAGCTAAACGTATCCAGGTCAAAGTCAATCGCAGCAGACTACAAATCAATCACCTTGCAGTCGAGTTTTGACCAGGTTCAGCACGCCGCCGGCCAGCACGATATCCACCTGCCGCCGGTTGAGGTGATGGGCAACCTTATAGATTTCACCCTTGGTTCGGTTGATCACCTCAAAGCTTGATTCCGGCTGCAGGTTTATATGGATGTCGGCAATCTCGATCTGATCCCCCTGTTCAACTGCATGGTAGTCGGCTGCTATGGCAAAGGTCAGCGGCAATATACCAAAATTAATCAAATTCTGACGATGGATCCGGGCAAAACCTTTGGCCACGACAGCGCGCAGCCCCAAGTAACGGGGAGCCAGGGCAGCGTGTTCGCGACTCGAGCCCTGCCCGTAGTTTTCTCCGGCAACCCATAGAAATCCGCTTTCCTGGAAATCTCGTGCGCGTTCATAGAAGGATTCATCAACCCGGTGATAAACGAATTTACTTATCTCCTTGATATTACTCCGAAATGGCAATACAGCCGCTCCGGCCGGCATGATCTCATCGGTGGAAATATCGTCGCCCACTTTTAAAATAACTGGGCCGGAAATAGAATCCGGTAACGGGTCGAAAACCGGCAAGGATTGGATGTTGGGCCCCATCTCCAGTTCTACCGGGCCACTGCCGTTACCCGGCGGCGGCGTCAGCATCCGAGTGTTGATACGCAGTTTTTCGGGTTCTTCGTAGACAGGATACGGCATCCCCAGTGTGCGCGGGTCGGTTATCATCCCGGTGAGAGCTGACGCGGTAGCCGTTTCCGGGCTGCACAGATAGACCTGGTCTTCCTTGGTACCGGAACGACCCGGGAAGTTGCGCGGTACCGAACGCAGGCTAATCTTACCGGTGGCCGGCGCCTGGCCCATGCCGATGCAGCCATTGCACCCCGCCTGGTGAAAACGCGCCCCGGAATGGAGCAACTTTTCCACCATGCCAGCATTTATGAGGTTTTCGAGCATTTGCCGTGAGGTGGGGTTGATGTCAAAGGAAATGCGTTCGGGGATTTGCTGCCCGTCCACCATCAGGGCCGGTATTGTAAAATCGCGCTGCCCTGGGTTGGCCGAAGATCCGATGTAAGCCTGGAATATTTCACGGCCGGCCACTTCGCGCACCGGCACGACATTTCCGGGACTGCTGGGCAAAGCGATCAGCGGTTCCAGAGCTGACAGATCGATTGCGTCTGTAAATGCATACACGGCATCCGCATCGGCTGCCAGCGGCTGCCAATCCGCTCCGCGTCCCTGGACGTTCAAAAACTGTTTGACAAGATCATCCGATGGAAAGACCGTGGAGGTAGCCCCTAATTCAGCACCCATATTGGCGATGACGTGGCGATCCATGACGCCTAAACCATCCAGGCCGGGGCCGTAATATTCGATCACCTTGCCCACGCCACCATCGACACCGTGACGCCTGAGCATCTCCAGGATGACGTCCTTGGCACTGACCCAGTCGGGCAGTTTGCCTTCCAGGCGTACCCCCATTACAGCCGGCATGGGGATATAGATGGGTTCACCGGCCATGGCCATGGCGACCTCAAGACCGCCGGCGCCCATGGCCAGCATCCCTAATGCGCCTGCGGCTGGTGTGTGACTGTCAGACCCGAGTAGGGTCCGACCGGGAATCCCGAACCGTTCCATGTGCACCGGGTGGCTGATACCATTGCCGGGGCGGCTGTACCAAACCCCGAATTTCTCACAGGCGCTTCTCAAAAAAAGGTGGTCGTCGGCATTTTTATAATCTGTCTGGATCAGGTTGTGATCTACATATTGAACTGAAACTTCGGTTCTTACCCTGTCAATGCCGAGGCTGTCGAATTCCAACATGACCATTGTACCCGTGGCATCCTGGGCAAGGGTCTGGTCGATCTTCAACCCGATTTCCATACCTATTTCCATGCTGCCATGAACCAGATGGGCAGCGATCAATTTTTCGGTAACGTTTGCTCCCATGTTTACCTCCCGCAGGTTGTATATATGCAACAAAGGTTCGCTCCGGGTTGCAGACTCTTTAAGCATTCGCTTCGCCAGACGTCAGGCCTGCATGGATAGCAACCCACAGAACTGTTGGGCGTTATCAAGATCTTTCAATGACTTTGCTGCTGAAACGAGAGTGTGGAACATGCAGGGCAAGCGCAGGGAGCGTATGGTTGTACTGAGGACGAACCTTGTTAATGTTCAGGGAAATGAAAGATCTGCTAGAAAATGAGAACCCAAGCACCAAATGTCAAATTGCTTTTTGGATAACCCGGCAGACTGATCGTAGAAGATAGTTCACAATAAATAAAATAGTCTTTCCCGGTATCCTCACCGAGCATATTTATTCCACAAGCGCTGGTAGGTCCCGCTTTGCCTGATTTGATCCAGTGATTTCTGGAGCCGGTTCACAAGCGTATCCGCCGTATGTTTGTTGATCGCCAGATAGTATTGGTAACGATCATCCAGCAGAATCGTTTTCGCGACCACAGTTTGGTCGAGCCCCAGGTCGCTGAGTCTAGCGGCCATGGTAAGTTCGAGTGAGGGCATCAGTTCGATGCGTTCCCTGACCAGCATCTTGGTGATATGGGGCTGAGCAGGAACGATATGGACATCAAACCCCAGTTCAAGCAGATAAAGGGTATCCGCGGATTGGTTGTATCCCCCGACTTTAAAACGTTTTGCATCGGCAAGGCTGTTCAATTGGATATCCGTGCGCTTTTTGAGCTTGTACAGCCACATCACCCGCGGTGCCAAGGGGCCGACCCATTTGAACAAGGGCTCTCTTTTTCGGGTTTGCACGGTCATGAATACCGCGGTGTTCTTTTCTTTCAACACCCTGGCGTAAGCTCTGGCCCAAGGATAAAGCCGAATCAGGTTCCTCTTTATCTCTATATCCGCCCCTGCAAAGATTTTTTTAACCAGCTCTACTCCAAAACCGGTTAACACCCCCTGGGCATCCTTGTATTGAAAGGGTTTGTAATCTTCCGTGTATACGGTGAGTTCCTGTCCAGGGCAGTTTGAACCAAGACTCAGCAGTATCGCTATTCCAACTATAAATGTCTGCAGAGATCGATTTGACATGCGACATATCTGCGCAATTTGATTCAAAAAATGGGTAAATATTTTGGAGAGAGGGGCCGATTGATGAAAACATTAGTTCATAACCGCCAAACAGGCAACTCAATTTTTGCCGAGCGATTAAAGCCCCCTATACGGAAAGGACGTCTACCACCCCCCTGCCGGGCAGGCCATTGCGTCTGCCCGGCAATAACTGATCACGAGCGGGCGTTCGCCATTCGGGTATTGTTGGCCTTTGGGAACCGGATTTTCCAGATCGGCATTCATCTGGGAATTGCAGCGCGGACGGTTGTAGGCACCCTTGGGGGAGGCATCTGGGTGGCAGACTTTTTGGTGGTACACTCTAAAATCATGGTAGGGGGCAAACCCCTTCAACTTTTGGGTGGCCGGGCATTCACCTGGAAGCAAAATAGCCCGCAGCCTGATGCGCGAACCCCACTCAGGCTGTATCAGCAGATTGTTGCGGCCGATAATTCCCAACGCGGCCCCTTAAAAGGCATGCCCTAACGGTAGTCGCCGATAATCTGAAAGGCCGCCCAGTAATAAGGGTGCTTGTATTCCGGGTGCCCGATCATTTCGATCTGGGCTTGCCGCATGGCGGCAAACTTGTCCTTGGATTTTAAATTCGCGTAAAAGTGTTTCATCAATACACTGGTGGACTTATCGTTGACACTCCAGAAGGTGCTCATGATCGAGGGTGTCCCGGCAAACATGAAGGCCCGGGTCAGACCCATAAGCTCGTCGCCGCTGGCCATTTTGCCCATGGCTGTATTGCAGGCGCTGAGCGTCACCAGATAGGCATTCAGATTGAGATCGAAGATCTCGGCGGTTTCCAGCCGGCCGTCTTCGTCACCTCCCGGAGCCAGCCGCAGGCAGGACAGCAGGGGTGTGTCCTGGTTGAACTCACCGTGGGAAGCGATATGCAGGATGTCGTAGCTGCCGGCTTTTTTCTTGAACGTTGCCTCCGAAGCCTGGTTCTGGGTCAAAATGGTTGTCTGGTTGAAAAGTTGCTGGATATCCCGAACTTCAATCTCCGCATAGGGCAGCGCCATTTGGGGGGCGCCCAAGTCCGGGTTTCCAAGTGCCAGGACAGCCTTCTTGACGGTCTTCTTTTTATCAAAAACGTGCCCGAGAACAGAGGCACTGGGTGAATAGCCAATCTCGAATCTCTCAATTAAATACCGGCCGTCCAGGGTTAGGGCCTGGAAAGGCAGGTAGTGCAGAATGCCGTGCGGAATGATGTAAATCTTCCGGGATGGAATTTCAGACAGAATGTCCTTAACCAGGATAGCTTCCAATTTCCGCCGCAGGGTTTTCAAACTCGCCTGGGTCTGGCCTGGCACCACCTGTTCGGTTACTTCCAGGCCACGGACCGCATCCGGCCGACTGATAATACCGCGGTAGGTCCTGACAAGCTCAAGCAGCTCTTTTTCGTCTACCTGTTTCTGGACAAACTGGAGTGATTGCGGCCCGATGAGCCAGGCGTAGAGCTGCTTTCCCCGGAAATAATATTCCACCAGGTGGGCATCCGCCGGAAGCAGGGCCTGGACTTTTTCGATTGGCAGGGTGTCCGCCGATCGCAGGGAGGCGAAATCTTTATTGCGGCGAAACCAGCGCGAAAAGAATTCACCCAGCGCTCCGCGGGCGGCCCTGATCTCCCGGCTGTCAGTATCGGTTGCACCACGCTCCTGGAACATGCGTGTGTTCATTTCGGTCCGGTACTGAGCACTCAGCAGGTTGTCCCGCAGCCTTTTTTCTTCTTCGGTTATCTCCTTGAGGGCCTCGTTTTTTTGGCCAATCGCTCTATCCGATCTCGCAATCAAGTCGAGAAATGCGCGTGCCTTTGACTTTTCCACATAGTTGTAGGCCGCAGTCGTTTGCTTGAGTTTAACCAGGCAGTTTACCATGCGCGCATAGGGTTCCTGCTTATCCGACATGAAGTTTATTTTTAAGCCGTGTGATGTAAGCCGGGCCCGCGAGAATTCGATCGCATCAATCGCTCTCTGGTACAATTCAACAGCTTGCCCCAAACTGTTTTCAGATTCAGCAATCATCCCCTGCAGCTGGTAGGATCGCCACAAAAAGGCGTTGGTCGGGGATTTTACTTTTTGCAGAATCTCGCGCGCCCGGTCGTATTGCCCCTGGTGGTAAAGTGTTTTGGCAATCCCGATTTGAATCGCGATCATCTGGTCATGGTATATGGCGGGGCGGACCTCGTAGCCAAGATACTTTTCAGCCTCGCCATAATAGTTCAGCGCCTCGGCATAGGAACCGCTGCGCAGGGCGGCATCACCCATGGTCTGGTAAGCAAGAGATAGCGGGACGAATCTTCCGATCTCCATGGTGCGGGTGCTGTAATGCGCCCAGGTATCGTCAAAATTGTTAATGACCCGGTAGGCGTAGTATTCGGCTTCGGAGGCATCCTGCAAGTGGTAATGGTTGATGGCCAGGTAGGCGCTTACCAGAAATTCAAGGTGATCTGCTTTGTGGGTAAAGTGTTTGGGCACCGGATGAATCTGGAGCGCCCGGGCCTGCTCGATTTCTGCCAGGGCCTTTTCACATTCGTCCACCGAGCTGTGGTAGTCCCCAACGAAGTTGTAGGCCAACGCCAGGCCGGCCCGCACCTTGGGCGTAAGCAGGGTCGGGGGTTTTTCCGCCTGCAGCCGGTTGGCCTTGCGGTGATAATCCAGGCTCTTATTGTATAAACCGGTCCAGCGGTAGTAATCGCCGATCCGGGCGTAAACATAACTCAGGCTGTCACTGGCCAGGCCCCCGGAATCACTTAATTCCGCCAACAGGTAGGGCAGTTTTACCAGGGCGATATAGAGTTCTTCATCGCTGAGATCTTTAAAAAACGCAAATTGATCCGGGAAACGGCGTTTTTTATTCACACGGGCGGCCGTTTCTGGTGACCGCGGCAGTGTCCGGGTTTTTATAACCGCCAGGTTTATTTTCTTTATTATATACTGTTCATAAGAAATCTTGCCGGCCTGGTTGGCCTTGTGCAATTTCTGGTGGCCGAACTCGATCGTGTTCTTCCCGGCCCGGAAATATGCCGCCGGCAGGTAGCGCTGGGTGCGGGCCTCCTTTTTTCTCTGCTTGGGTCCCTCTTGACCGGCGTACCATTTGTCCTGGTTGATCCCGTAACCTGCGCGTTTTAAAAAGCCAATTGCATGTCCGTTTAAATAGAGCGGGTTTTCAGGCCTGTCCACACCAAGGGTGTCAATACTCAAATAGGCGTACCGAATCAGATCCGTATCTTTCAGGTTGAAATCAAACTGGTAGGATTTACGCACGCCGCCGCCCCGGCCCAAACCGCCCATTTGCACACCCAGGGATTGGCCCTGAATGAGCTCTTGCTCCAGGTGCAGGTTCTCGGAGCCCTGGGGTATCGTGATATTGATGGAGGTGGATTGGCTGACGCAGGCCACGCTCAGGAAGGCAAGTGCAAGCAGCCGGCCGACCAAGACTATTCTGTTTTTATACAGCTGCACTCGGGAATTAACAGTATTTGAAAGTAGCATTGAACTCAATTCTCCATACAGGCAACCGCGTTAAAGTCATTGTCTCAGGTGTTATCCTCATCCAGAATCTCGCGGACTTTCTGGGACAGGTCGGCGATATTGTAGGGTTTCTGGATAAACCCGTTGCATCCTTTTTTCATAATCTCGTTCGCCTGGCCGTCGATGGCGTAACCGCTTGCGAGAATTACGGGTATATCCGGCCGGATCTCCTTGATGAGATCGAAGGTCTTGCCGCCGTCCAGGTCCGGCATGATGAGGTCCAGGATCACCAGATCTATTGCGTGGCCATTTTGTTTGATCTGATCCAACGCCTGTTCACCGCTATCGGCAACCAAGATACTATACCCCAACTTGGTCAACATGGCTTCACCCACATCACGGATCATCTCTTCGTCATCGACCAGGAGAACGGTTTCAGCGCCACTGATCAAATCGCCATTGACGGAAGTCTCCGGCAGGACCTTTTTATCGGTCAAGGGTAAATGAATGTTAAAGGTGGTGCCGATACCGACTTCACTATTCACCACGATAAAACCGTCGTGGTTGTTAATGATGCCATAGACCGAAGCCAGCCCCAGACCTGTTCCGCGTCCCTTCTTTTTGGTAGTGAAAAAGGGATCGAAAATCTGCTGGCTGGTGTCTTCGTCCATGCCGATACCGGTATCCGTCACCGATAGCTTAACGTATCGGCCCGGCTCTATGTTGTATGGTTGACGGTAGGCCTCGTCCAGATCGACTACCTGGGTCGCCAGATAAAGCTCGCCGCCAGCGGGCATGGCCTGCCAGGCATTGATATACAAATTCAGCAATACCTGCTCGATCTGACCGCGGTCCACAGCCACCACCGGTGATGGGTCTTGGAGCCGGGTGTGTATCCGGATCTCTTTTTTCGTTCGCCCGAACATTCTGGCGCTATTGCTTACCAGGTCATTAATTTCGGTGGGTTTGACTTCATATTTTCCACCCTTGGCCAGCCCCAGTAGCTGTCTGGTCAGATCGGTGGCCTGCCGGATATAGGTTTCTATCGCCTTGACATGCTCCAGATACTCATGGGAAGACTCGAGATCCACCGCCAAAAGGGAGGCCCGGCCCTGAATGCCCATGAGAAGATTGTTGAAATCGTGGGCAATCCCGCCGGCCAATGTGCCGATCGCTTCGAACTTCTGGGTTTGCTGAATTTGTTGTTCCATTCTTTTCAAATCGGTAATATCGGTTGCAATCTGCAGCCTGACCAACCGGCCGTCCGTCCACTGGATGGCGCGGTCATGGTTGATGTACCATTTTCCGGTCAACGGGTTTTTACCCTGCCAGATGCATACATCTTTTGGCTTTCCATCGTCATTCACCAGTTGATCATTGGTGCAATGCGGGCAGGGGCCGTCCGAGCCCCGGAACACCTCCCAGCACAATTGACCGGTCATATCCCCCCCGAAGCTCTCGATCATGTTTTTGTTCATGAAAAGAATTTCATAGGTATCCATATCAGCCACATAGATGGTGGCGTCGATACTGTCCAGGACCGTAAGAAACCTTTCATGGGATAGACGCAGTGCTTCCCGCGCGCGCTTGCGCTCGGTGATATCCAACGCTGTGAAGGTCACGCCCTTGGAAAAGTCGTTTAGATCCATAGGTGTGGAGCTGAGCAGTACATCGAGGATGCGGCCGTCTTTGGACTGCCAGCGCGTCTCCACCGACCCGGTGCCGTGCTCGCGTAACTGTCGGTATTTTTCGCGACCGACGTATTCATAATCCTCATCACCGGGATAGAGTATTCTGGCACTCTGGTCGATCAGTTCCTCCTCGGAATAACCTGTCATTTCACAGATGCGCGCATTGACCTGCTTCAACACACGCTCGATGACCACGCCGATACCGGTCGGTGCAATGCGAAACACGCTCGACAATTGCTCCTCGCTTTCTTTGAGGGCCATCTCAGCCTGCTTGCGTTCCCTGACATCTCGAATCACGCTCAGCAACGCGGGTGCTCCGGCGTATTCGATGTAAGTGACTGCCCCTTCAGCCGCCATTAATTGACCATCAAGCTTGGTATACTCAAATTCCGCCGGTGGTAAGGTGATGTGATCATTGTAGGCTCTGTTGATGCGCGCACTTATTCGTTCATGGTGTCGAGGATGCACGAGATCCATCACCAAATGGCCGATGAGCTCCTGAGAGTCGCCGGCCCCAAACATTTTAACACCTTTGGGATTAATGTACTTGATGACACCATCCTGGTGCACGAAAATAGCATCCGGGGACAACTCCACAAGGCTTTTATAGCGGTTCTCCGATTCACTTAACCGATCGATAAGGCTCTGGACCTCTTGGGTCTTCATCTTAAGACTGGCGACCATCGTGTTAAAAAATGCCACCAACTGGCCGATTTCATTCTCATGAGTCGGGTCAACCGGCAGCAATTTCCCTGCGGCAATATCTTGGGTCGCCTGGATCAACCGGTTGAGCGGTTTCGTGAGGGTGTACCGGAGCATAAACAGCAGCACGAAAAACACGGCGACCAGCAGCCCAGTGGTGCTGATGACAACGCTGCGACGGGCTGTCGTCATGGGGGCCTGGATATCTTTTAAATACCCGAAACTGATGATGTGCCAGTCCCAGAAAGGAAAATACTGGACCTGCGCGCGGATCGGTTCCGGGCCCAGTCGGACGTCCATAAGTTTGCCTTCAGGCCCGTTTAAGGGCGGCAGTTTCCAGACATCACGAGGATAGTCGACCGATATAGCTCGGATCGTCTGCTTATCTTCCAAAACCAGCAGCTGCACACCGGGCACCTGGGCCCCAATGGTCTTTATGGCTGCCAGGGCCTGTTTTTGCATGGCAGCGTTCATTTCCGGATTATCTTCCAAGCGCATATCCAGAAGCTGGTTGAAATGGGTCTCGCAAACCCCTACTCCCAGACTGGCAGCGAGCCGCAGGTTGGCTTCAAAATGCGCGTTTGTATAGTCTTCAATTGCTGGGGTTATGAAAGCAATCAGCAACCAGGCAATCAGGAAGCCGACAATCAATACCGGTAAAAACAGCCAGAAAATGATTCGCCTGTAAAAAGGAAGTTTGTGAGTTTTGTTTGAAGGGGCCATAAATCTTAAAAGAGTGCTGGAGCGGTTTGCATCTTGTAAGGCCAGACGATCTCTTTCTTGCCTTGTTGCCATTGAATAATGATTGGATTGTGCCCGACCTGTTTACCGTTGAGGTCTACTTTGAAGCGGCCGATCACGGTCACCGTGTCCAGTGCGGCAATGTAATTGCGAAGTTTACCGTTGTCCAGTGACCCCGTAAACCGAATAGCCTCAGTAACCAACTGGCAAGCGGCATAAGCCGACCCGGCGTGATAGGACGGTATCTTTCCAGAAAATTTGCTGAACGCATTCACAAATTCTTTGGTTCCCGGAAAAGGGACGCGTTCATTGGGTTCCCATTGGGAGGGTCCGAAAACACGGTCGGCCATAGGGCCGGCTTTTTTTGCAAAGTCCGGATGGATCGGTGCAATGGTCATCGCCAGAACCCGGGGATGGAAGTCAAGCTGCCGCATCAGATCTAATGTTTGGTAACAGTCCGGTGGATAAGCGGAAACGATAATCTGGTTGGCGCCTGCCGCTTTTAATTTAGAAACAATCCCCGGCAGTTCCTTTTCACCATCCTGGTAGGACTTTTCGTGTAATACGGATATCTTGAATCTCCGGGCCCATTTTTTGGACCCAGTAGCCACATCCACGTTAAAAGGCGAAGCTTTGTTGTAAACAATTGATACCGTGTCGATTCCCTGACGTGCCATCATGTCCAGCAGCCCGATAAAATATCTATTCGCCAGCGCGTAGACACCAAGAATGTACTCGAAGTCTCTTTCCCAGATAACTTCACCTGAGGCAGCACAGGCCAGCATCAGCAGTTTGTGCTGTTCGCTGACTTCCGAGGCAACCAAAGTTAGCGGAGTACCATAGGGGGACAAGACAAGTTCTACCCGATCTTTCTCAATCAATTGGTGGTAGAGGGTTTTCGTCCTTTCCTTTTGACTTTTATCGTCATAAAGGATCAGTTTCACTTGGCGGCCGAGCAGGCCGCCCTGCTGGTTTACTTCATGGGCCCACAATTGATAGGCTTTTTGTATCATCAGCGAAGGCTCCTTGTAAGGCCCCTCCAAGGATACCGTCGCCCCAATTTTAATGGGCGCTTCTGCGGCAAAGCATACAACCAGAGGACCATATAAGATGCCAAGAATCACGATAAGGGTTGTCCAGGCAATATATGTTCTCATCTGAGATCCTCCCCAATCTTGAGTTCACCGACAGGGAAAATTGGGTGGCTGACAAATCCAGAAATCGCAATGCAATGGTAAGTTTGTCGATTTTAGTTCCGGATAGATGGCATTATACATGAATCAGTAAAATTTTCAGCATATTTGCGGCATGTTCATTTACCCAAAAAAAATATTCCTTATCAAACGGGCCTGGTCTAAATTGGGGCGGCTGATTGCATCTTTTAGAAAAATCGGCGAGCCGATCACATCATGACAGATGAGAAGTGTCGATTTATCGGTGGGTTAGCTTTATCTTTGCGGGATGGGGCTACAAACGCAACGAATCGATCCGTGGGCGCACCCATCGGGCTACAAGGCCGTCACAACGCAATCGTCCGCTGTGCATCCCGGCTGGCGTCTACCAGTCCCCAGCGCCCAGCGGCGGGCGGCCTAATAATTTTTTCAAATGACCTATTCATCCAAAGCTTAGCGTCAATTCCTGCCCAAACACCTATTTGGCCATGGTCGGGTAGCCGGCCGCGATCCATTCATCCCAGCCGCCCTTGAGAGCATAAACTTTGCTGTAACCCTGCTCGATTAAATTGAACGCCACACTGGCGCTCGTCTGTTCGCTGGCTCAATCGCAATACAATACAATCATTTGGTCCTTGGGGTACTTGTGGATCCAGGTGCCGACTTCCATCGGTTCTTCGCGTACAGCCCCGACTATCAGGCGATCACTCTTTTTCCAGTTGGTGCTATACCGGACATCAATAATGCTGACTGCCGGGTCGCCCAGTTTTTGCTTGAGCTCTTCCTTGGTTATCCTGGGGATGTGTTCCACCTGTTTGATGGATTTGATACGGTGGTGACATCCAAATGTGAATACCAGGGTGAGAAGAATACATATGTGTATTGCTATGGTCCGATAGTTTCGCATAAGAAATCCTCGCAACAGAGCTTTTATTTTTTTTCGGTTGGATACCCGGCCTGCACCCAGGCATCCCAGCCCCCCTTGAGCGCAAAGACACGCTCAAATCCCAGCTCTTTCATCCTGCGCGCCACACTGGCGCTCGTATACTCGCTGGGTCAGGCACAGTAAATGACATAGGTATTCTGCTTCGGTGAATTGGCCGCCCACGAACTGACATTGTGCGGGTCCTGGCGCACCGCACCGGCGATTTTGCGGTCACTTGTGCGCCAATCCGATACGATCCGCACGTCAATCACCGTGAGATTTTTTTGATTGAGCATGGCGTTCAACGCGGCCGGTTCAATCTTAAGCGAGTTTTCGACTGCATAAACGCCTGTGGATAGAGATAATATGGAGACACAAACAATTAGGATATTAAAAAGCGCCGTATGGTATTTCATTTTCAGCTCACTTTCCCCGGAAAAGTTTCAGCGACAAGCGCATGGTTACTGGAGATGGCACTGGAACCTATCTCAAAAATCGGATTTTGGTTCAAAATGACGCGAAGCGAATACCTAACGTGGTGCAAGGCGGCCGCGAATATCAACCCGGAGGTGCCAGCGAAGCCAACGCCTATCGTGGTGAATACGATAGTATTTCGAGGACTTGATATGTACAGCCAGCGCCGTGTTTGGACCAAAAGACTTTTTTGAGATGGGCTCTAATCAACATAACACCCGGTAAGCGGTCTGGAATCTGCTTGATCGGCGCCGGGAAAACCACAGATCACAGATAGATAGGGTGCAGGATCATAGGGATAGAGTTATACCCCGTTGCGGCATGTCAAGGTGCTGGCTAACCAAATCAGCCGGCCCGACTGTTGGTAAGCC
>Ga0126329_10000091_pt1 | contig 27757 bp, 25 predicted proteins | sample InaspJWI85metaG_FD_104915 | JGI IMG/M metagenome (GOLD analysis project Ga0126329, IMG submission 104915) | Marine gutless worms symbiont microbial communities from Oahu, Hawaii - Inanidrilus sp. 2 OAHU.JWI-85 metaG | ecosystem: Host-associated > Annelida > Digestive system > Unclassified...
CAGCCTCCTGATTATTTTCCCCACCTACCACCCCCACCCCATCTCCCTCTACACTACCATAGGTATCGACCCCCATTAAGCTAACTATTTGTAAATGCTATTTATGTGGTTTGCATGGCTTTCCAGGTTTTAATCTAAAGCTCGCCCCGAAGATACCGATATACCCAGATGAGGGTTGCATACCCTTAGCGAGCAACTGCTTATTTAAAATGGGTCGGGCAAGATGAGGGAAGAATCATGAAAATTGGGGAAAGAAACATGAGCGCAACTAATAGGCTGTATTTATTTACAATAGTGGCTATCGCCATTGTGCTCGGGATGGCGCCGTTTGCGGACGCAAACACTAATCCGGAAACCGAGAAAGACGAGATCCGTTACCTGAAAAGTCTCAGTATCGAAGACTTGGCCTACCTGGAAGTGACCTCGGTATCCAAAAAAGCCGAAAAGCTATCGGATGCGGCCGCGGCCGTTTTCGTCATTTCTGAAGAGGATATCCGCAGATCCGGCGTCACGACCATCGCCGAAGCACTGCGCATGGTGCCTGGCATCCAGGTCGCCCATATCGATGCCAATAAATGGGCCATCACCGCCAGGGGTTTCAGCGGCAGTTTTGCCAATAAACTGCTGGTCATGATCGATGGCCGCACAGTCTATTCACCGAGCTGGTCGGGTGTTTTCTGGAACGTGCAGGATACCATGCTCGAAGACATTGCGCGCATCGAGGTCATCCGGGGGCCCGGGGCCTCGCTGTGGGGCGCCAATGCGGTCAACGGTATTATCAACATCATCACCAAAAAAGCCGGAGAAACCCAGGGTGGCTTGATAAGCGGCGGCGTGGGCACCGAGGAGCGTGGATTTGCCAGTGCGCGTTATGGCTGGCGGACATCGGACACATCGCACTTGCGCCTGTATACCAAATATTATGATCGGGATCACAGAGCCGAAGCCGACGGGCAAGATGGCCATGACCAATGGTCTGCCTTGCGCAGTGGTTTTCGTTTCGATTGGGAGATGGATACAACCGACGCCTTCACCCTGCAGGGTGACGTATATTCCCAGCGGGCCAACGCCACCTATGAGTTCACGTCCCTTACCCCGCCAAGCTACCAGGAGACAGTCCGCGATGAATCCGAACTGGGTGGGGGCAATGTTCTATCGCGGTGGGAACATACCCTGGCGAACGACTCCGAATTTGCCCTCCAGGTATATTTTGATCACACTCGGGCCGCTGATGAACTTTTCGACGAGGTCCGCAATACGTTTGACATCGATTTCCAGCACCGCGGAATGCTGAACGAGGCCAATGAAATCATCTGGGGCCTGGGGTACCGGAACTCGCGGGATGAAACCAAGCCTCTGCGCAACACTTTGTTCGACCCCCTGGAAAAGACGCTGGAACTCTACAGCTTGTTCATCCAGGACCGAATCACGGTGGTACCGGACCGGTTCTGGCTGACCATCGGATCGAAATTCGAAAACCATACCTACACGGATTGGGAAGTCCAGCCCACCGGCCGCTTCCTGTGGAAGCCGCGCGAAGACCACTCGGTTTGGGGCGCCGTCTCCCGGGCCGTGCGGACCCCTTCCCGGGCGGAGAGAGAGGTGCAGTTTGAGCTGCAAACCCTGCCTCCGGGCACGCCGCAAAATCCAGGCCCGTTTCCTGTCCGGGTGCGGGTCAACGGCAGTGAACATGTCCGATCCGAAGAAGTCGTGGCCTACGAGCTTGGCTATCGTTTCCCGCTTACCGATCGGATGCTCTGGGATGTGGCCGTATTCTACAACAAATACAAAGACCTGGGTACGTCCACCACCGGGGCCCAATCCTTTGTACCCGGGCCGCCGCCCTACGTGGTGTCGCCGGAAACTTTAATCAATGGCGAGTCCGCCGACACGCGGGGCATCGAAATCGCCACCAATTTCATCCCAATCGAATGGTGGAAGCTGGATCTGGCCTACACCTATTTGAAGATGGACAAAGACCCGCGACTATCACAGATTGCTGGAACCAGCCCCCAGAACCAGTTCAGTGCCCGGTCGGCCATGGACCTGCCCCGTGATTTTGAATTGGACCTGTGGTTACGCTATGTGGACGAACTGCCGGCGTTGCAGATAGACGATTATCTGACCTTCGATGCCCGCCTGGCCTGGAAGCCCTCCACCGACCTGGAAATCGCCCTGGTCGGCCGGAATCTGGCCGACGACAGCATCTCGAGTTCGTGGATCTATTTTTTCCAGCGCGTTCCACCGAGGTCGAACGCAGTGTTTACACCAAGGTAACCTGGAACTTTTAATTATAAATCCCGAGGCCGGTCGGTGGCTTGCCTTTGCGATTGCAGGCCGACTGACCAAAGTCATTGAATCGAGACAGGATGTATCCTTTTAAAGCCCCAAGGCCGTTTCAATTCTCCCTGCGACCCTTTCTGCGCAGGGTGCTGGGCTTTCTGCTGGTACCTGTCATTATCGCCGCCGCCACCTTTCACGCCGAGGCCCGGGGTTTTTCCGAAGTTCAGATCAAAGCGGTCTATTTGTTCAACCTGACTAGTTTTGTACAGTGGCCGCCCAAAGCGTTTACCGACCCGGCGGCCCCCTTGCGGATTGCCGTCTACGGCGATGACAAGGCGTCCGACTTCATAGAGATATTTCGGAAGGTGATCCGGGGAGAGCGTCACGGCCAGCGGCCGATCGTCATCGAACGCTTCTCAGCGACCGCCGACCCGACCGGCTACCACCTCCTTTTCATTGCCGCTGCCGGCCAAAAAGAAACGGATAAACTGCTGGCCGCCGTTGCGGGGCAGGCCATCCTCACCGTGGGGGCCAGCCCCGGTTTCTGCCAGCGCGGGGGTGTGATCAATTTGCTGCGTCGGGGCAACCGTATCGGTCTCGAAGCCAACATCGGGGCCGCCAAAGCGGCCGGGCTCCAGGTCAGCTCCAAGTTGCTGCGCATCGCCACCATCGTCAACGCCCCGCGCGGAAAAGGCGGTGGCTCATGAAACGGTTTCACAACTTTTCCCTGCAGACCAAACTGACCATCGTTTCCATGCTGACCTGTCTGCCGGTGCTGGTTCTCACGGCCATCTTTTTTATCCAGAACGAGCGGACAACCTATCGCAACGAGCTCATCCACAGCGTCTCGACCCTGGCGAAAGTGATCGGTATCAACTCGGCCGCCCTGGTATTCCAGGATCCGAACGCCGCGCGGGAGACGCTGGCAGCGCTCAGTGCGGAGCGTTTGTGGCCGCCGCCGCGATTATCCGGCGTGATGAAGGTCTGTTCGCGGCTTATCAAAAAGGTCAAAGCGAAAACGACGCCAATGACCGGCCATCGTCCGGGGACAGCCACCTGGCGGACCTGCCGCCGGGTTTTATCGATCCGGGCGCACCTTCGGAGAAGCACCACTTCACCGGCAATGCCTTCATGCTGGTGCAACCGATCCTCTTTCGCAGCGAGCCCATCGGCCAGGTGTTTATCCGGGTTAACCTGAAGGAGTTCAATGAAAAACTGACCCTGTATGTGTTGATCGTCCTCGGCGTTTTGCTGGCGGCGGTGGTCCTGGCCTTTTTCCTTTCCGCCCGGCTGCAACTGTTGATCTCGCGACCTATTTTAAACCTGGCCGACAAGGTGCGGCTCATCACGCGCGAGGCGAACTACGCGGTCCGGGCCGAGAAGACCACGAACGATGAAATCGGTGAACTCATCGGCGGCTTCAACGAGATGCTCACCCAGATTGAAAAGCGCGACGCCGAACTGACCACCCACCGGGCCAATCTGGAGAGCCAGGTAGCCGACCGTACCGCCGAGCTGGCCAATGCCGTTGCCAGCCTGGAAACTGAGATGAGCGAGCGTAAACGGACCCAGCGTGCCTTGGAGCAAAGCGAGGTCCGCTATCGCGAAATGTTTGCCAACATGAGCAACGGGGTGGCGGTCTTTCGAAAGCATCCGGAGCAAGACGGATTTGTCCTGACCGACATGAACAAGGCTGCCGAAAAAATCGTTGCGGTCAAACGCGACAATGTCCTGAGCCTTCCGCTGCAGATGATCGCATCGCCCTACGCCCATCTGGGGTTGGATGAGGTCCTCCAGCGTGTGTGGCAGAAGGGTGGGGCCGAACACGTGCCGGTCAAGCGCTATGTCGGCGGCTCCAAGGCGTTGTGGCTGGAGTACTTTGCCTACAAGCTGATCACCGACGACATTGTCTTGATTTTTATCGACGAAACCGACAAAAAGCAGGCCGAAGTTGAGAAAACCCGCATGGAGAGCCAGCTTTTGCGCGCCCAGAAAATGGAGGCGATCGGCATGCTGGCCGGCGGGGTCGCCCATGACCTCAACAACATCCTCTCCGGCATCATGAGCTATCCGGAACTGCTTTTACTGGACCTGGAAGACGGCCATCCGATGAAGAGCCCGCTCGAAATGATTCAGAACTCGGGACAGCGCGCCGCAGCCATCGTCCAGGACCTGTTGACGCTGGCACGCCGGGGTGTGGCCGTTACCGAGACGGTCTCCCTGAAAGATATCGTCACCGAGTACCTGGGGAGCCCCGAGTTCCGGAAATTGATCTCCTATCATGCGAATATCGACATCAAGACCGATATGGGCGCCGGCAGCTTCAATGTGAAAGGGTCCGCGGTCCATCTGTCCAAAACCGTCATGAACCTCACCTCCAATGCCGTCGAAGCCATGCCCGACGGCGGTACCGTGACCATCTCGGTCGCGCGCGTCTTTGTGGACACGCCCGTGCCGGGATACGACTCGATCGAACCCGGTGATTTTATCGTCCTGCGGGTTGCCGATGAAGGGATCGGCATCTCGGCCGAGGACCTGGAACGGATTTTCGAACCCTTTTATACCAAGAAAGTCATGGGGCGCAGCGGCACCGGCCTGGGCATGGCCGTGGTGTGGGGGACCGTCAAAGATCACCAGGGCTACATCGACGTCAAGAGCGCCGTGGGACGGGGTACCCAGTTTACCCTGTATTTCCCTGAGGTTGAAGAATCCACCCCCGCCAGGTCCGTAGGGCATTCTGCCGCGGTACCCCGGGGAGACGGCGAAACGATTCTGGTAGTCGACGAAGTCTTGGAGCAGCGCCAAATTGCCTGCGCCATGCTGCAGCGCCTGGGATACAGCGCCGAGGCGGTTGCCAGCGGCGAAGAGGCGGTGTCCTATGTGCGGCAGACGCAACCCGACCTGCTGCTGCTGGACATGATCATGGACCCGGGCATCGATGGCTACGAAACCTACCGCCGCATCCTCAAGTATGCTCCCGGGCAAAAGGCCCTTATCGCCAGCGGCTTTTCCGAGTCCCGGCGGGCCCGCATGACCCAGGAGCTGGGGGCCGGGGCCTACCTGAAAAAACCCTACAACTTCGATCAATTCGCCCGTGCGGTTCAGAAAGAACTCAATCGCGAAAAGAATTGATTGCCTGGCAACGTGCTTACTAAATAAAGCCAGCCTGTACCAGTAACCATTACTAATGCTTGCAATTTCAAATCTTTTCAGCCTATCTATTCATTGACAAAGCCGGGCACCTGGGGTTTGTTAAAATTTGATTGGGAGCCTTTTCTACAAGTCGGTGTATAATCGAAATCGCTATCGAAATCGATGTGCGGCGACCACTATCTTTTTGATTAGCCGCCCGTTTGCGTTGCTCACTCGACACACGCAGACAAAGCCTGGCCAGCTTGTCCGGCATAGCCTTCTGGCGACGACGGAACTTGCCCGGGCTTGGGTAGCCATCGCTTCGCGATAATGAACCAATGCTTCATTAGCAGCAGCCGTTGAAGTAGCCTTGTTGCTTATCTGCCCGCAGGCATGGCAAGTTTCATCCGGTCAGGTCGACCGGATGATGTCCGCGTACGTCCGCGGCTAATTGAAGCTTTTTAGTTTTACCCGCAACTACATGAAATCTAAGGACTTCGGTCCAGTTTAACTTGAGGAAACATCATGAAACGGGAAAATAGAATTCGCGCCGGCCTTTGCACCCTGATTCTCTGCGCCGTATCGTGTTTCAGCGGCTGCGAAGGTAGTGAACCGAGAGAGCATGTCGACGACGCAGTGAAGGATCTCAGTGGGCAAGAACAGGTCGAGCAGATGGAAAGGATGAAAAAGCAAATCGACGCGATCAACAGAAAACAGGCCGACCGCCTCAAGCAGTTCGACGAGAGCAACGAGGATTAGATTGTAAATGCAGGGAAAAGTTCCCTGTATTTAAGGTGTTAAGTCTTTCCCCGCTCTGCGGGACTGTGCATTATATTTCGTTTTCGATGGTGGACGGGTTTTATGTGCTACGATTTTCTCCCGCGAAGCGGGACCCAAACTAATGTTTTCCCTGCGCCTCTGCGCCTCCGTGCGATGCAATGGTTTAAGTTTGATTGGTTTGTTGTTTCACCTGGCGTAGCCGGCAACATTCTGCTTTTATTCGTGTCCGTCCGTGTGCGTCTGTGGCTGATATATCTTTTAGTTATTAGCAGTTAGTTGTTAGGTCTTCTCCCGCAACGCGGGAACTTAACCGTGTAATCTGTTTTCATCCGTGTCAAAGAAGGGCTTTAGGTTTAAGGTCGAAGGCTTAATGTTTCAAGTCAAACTGATTAAAAGGAGGTAAAATGTCATTTTATCGTTGTGTTGTGTTGATCATGGCCGTGTGTTTTCTGAGCGTTGCAATTGTGGATTCCGCCGATGCCGGCAAAAAGAAGCAAATGGCTAAGTATTTAAAGTGCATAGAACAAGAGGAGGATGCCTGTTATCGGGCGCTGGATGTTTGTCCGGAACAAGTCCATAAGAATGCTATTGGCATGTGGATGACCGGAGAAATTGAAGATATTAGAGACAGAGACAAGATAATCATGAAGAGGCATAAATTCTGCCGAAAACAGCACGTTAAGTGCATGAATGAGATGCTTCAAAAATGTCTTCAAATACTTGAGTAGGGGGGAATAGGTATAAGGCTGCAAGCTGAAGGTGAAGACCAAGAGACCGGATATCAGAAAAGGCGTTGAAGCTGGATATCAGACATCAGAAGTGCTTTCCGACATCTGACATCTGACTTCCGACGTCATAACGCCATCGTTGTGAGTACCATGTTATGCCAAAACTATTGAATGGGATGGCAATATGCTCGATGTAGAGTTCATTCGCTCTCAATACCCCGTCTTCCAAAACCCCGATACCGCCCGCTGGGCGATGTTCGAGAACGCCGGCGGCTCGTACGTTCCCAGGCAGGTCATCGACCGCCTCCACGATTTTTTCCGTTACACGAAGGTCCAGCCCTACGGCCTGTTCGACGCGTCGGTGGTGGCCGGCGAAGCCATGGACGCCGGCTACCGGGCCATGGCCGGGCTGCTCAACTGCGATACGGACGAGCTGACCCTGGGCCCTTCCACCACCATGAACTTCTACGTCCTGGCCCAGGCGATCCGGCCCCTGATCGAACCGGGCGACGAAATCATCGTCACCAACCAGGACCACGAGGCCAACATCGGGTGCTGGCGGCGGCTTTCCGAGTTCGGGGCGACCATCAAGGAGTGGCAAATCGACCCGCAGTCCGGCGAACTGGACATCGAAGATCTCAAAAAGCTGGTTAACGCGAAGACCGCATTGGTCTGCTTCAGCCTCTGCTCCAACATCGTGGGCACCATGAACGATTATGCGGCCATCTGCGAAATCGCCCACGCGGTCGATGCCCTGGCCATCGGGGATGGGGTCTCCTTTGCCCCCCACCGGGTCCTGGACGTGAACTCCAGTGGCCTGGACATCTACTGCTTTTCCACCTACAAGACCTTCGGCACCCACATCGGGGTCATGTGGGGCCGCCGGGAAGTCCTCGACCAGCTCGAACCTCAGGGCCACTATTTCAACCGGGACCTCCCCCACTATAAATTCAACCCGGCCGGCCCGCTCCACGCCGAAATCGCCGCCCTGGCCGGGATCGAGGAATACATCGAAGCGGTTTACCACCACCATTTCGAACAGAGCCACTACGATTTCCACACCCACGCCTGCAAGGTCTTCGACCTGTTCACCGAGTACGAAACCGTCCAGGCCAACCGGGTTCTGGAGGCGATCAAGGCCATACCCGGTGCGAGGATCATCGGGCAAGATAAAGCTGAAATGGGTTTGCGCGCCGCAACGATTTCTCTTACTCTGGATGGCGTTGAATGCAGTGATGCCGTTAAATACCTGGTCGGAAAACAAATAGCAGTGCGCAACGGGCATTTCTACGCGTTAAGATGTCTTGAAGGGCTTGGCATTGAGGATACGAACGAGGGAATCATTCGAATAAGCCTGGTCCACTATAACAATGAAACCGACGTGGACAGGTTGGTGGCAGGGTTAGAAGATCTGTAGCGAGTTCAACATCGATATTTGATTAGCCGCCCGTTCGCGTTGCTCACTCGACCAGGCTTCGCACGAGGCTACGGCCCGGCAAGCACACGCAGACAAAGCCCAGCCGACATGGCTGGGCTTGGATAGCCATCGTTTCTACAAAAGACAGTGTTAAGTGTTAGGTTTTAGGTGTTAAGATTTTTCCCGCGCAGCGGGACCAGATATTGCATTTCTCTGCGTCTTTGCGTCTCTGCGCGATGCATGGGTGTTGTCTTTAGGGCTTCTCTGCGTTCTCGTTGACCTCTGTGAGAGTTGGCAATAATCATTGGTTTAACCGCCCGTTCGCTTAGCTCACTCGACACACGCGGACAGAGCCCGGCCGACTTGCCCGGGCTTAGGTAGCCATCGCTTCGCGAAAGAAGACCTGGAAATCGGATATTCGCGAGGTGGCATTGAAACTTATAGTGTTCTAATTGCCCGCAGGGCATGACAAGTGTCAGCTGGCCACGTCGGCCAGATGATGTCTGCGTTTGTCTGCGGCTAAACAGTTTTTAAGGTTGAAGGTTTTTCCGAAAACTGCCCGTCGTCTTGGCCTGCGAGGCTCAAAAAGCGATATTGGCAGCTTTGACGGAAGATTGATCCAGATACCCACCAAATGGAGGCAATAGCATGGGTTACCAGCAAGAATGGAAAACCGCGAAAACAAATTTTACCAAGGTAACCGGGAAAAAGAAACCAACCGAAAAGTTTCTCGGGCTTTTCCGTAAAGGGACCGGTGTCGAAGCGGCGCTAAAAAACTTTGATAAAGCCCAAACCTTTGCCCAAAAGGAGAAGGCCTGCCTGGTGACCTTTAAAAGCAAAGAAGCATATGTCAAGGTGCTGAATGCCAGCATCCGGGAAAATACCGATATTAAAGCGGAGCTCACCAAGCTCAAGTCCACCCTGGAGGACATTTACAAACGGGTTGAGCAAGAAGCCCAGCCGGTACCGACCGGCCGTATGGTCAAGCCGGAAATCATTCGGTCGTTTAAGCTCAACGGCAATGCAAAGCCGAAATGGCTCAACATGGGCGACATAACCGTCACCGCCTATGTGGAGATGGATTCTTTCCTGGGCGACCTTTTCAAGCAAAAGGCGGAGGGGCTGCGGATCGAAAAATTGGGGGAGGTCGCCCTGAAAGCCATGAAGCCCTGGCAAACGGCTATTGAAGAAGTCATCATGAAGGACGACAAACGGCTTGAAACCGAAAAAAAAGAAAAACATGCCGCCTTGATCAAAGACCTCAATCATACCCTCAAAGTGCATGCCGAACGCTGCGAAAAGATGATGAACCAGGCGGTTGAACGCGAGCTTGATGCCATGGTCGGCCGGATCGATGCCCTGAAATCGTTCAAGCGCGGCGCATACGTATCCATCGCGATAAAACTTACCACCATCGGCGTTGCCATCACCTCCATCGCCCTCACGCTCGGGGCAGCCGCGGTCAGCATGCTCTCGGCGTTGAAGGCCGCACTCGAACTGAGTATGGTGGCGGCCGAACTTTTCGAAGATTTGGATACGGCGCATTTCGACGTGGAAGAGGACCTCACCTATATGGCGTTGCATTACGATGAACTGGGGGGTGCCGAAAAAACACTGAAAGAGATGCTGGCCGAGGCGTCCCCGCTATCGAAACTCTTCAACAAAAGCCTGAGCAGCGCCCGGGGCAATGTGAAAAAGCTCACCGCTAAAATCGCCGAAGCTGAAAAACAGTGCGATAAAGTGGTCGCCAAACTCAACGAAGCCCTGGATGAAGGACGCAAAATACCGCTAAAGCATGTGAACGACAAACAGAAGAAAATGCTCAACGAGATCGAAAAAGTCGTCAACAAGGCGCTCACAGAGATACGTGCGGGCAGCAAGGAAATCGATAAAGAAATCAAGTACCAGAAACATGCCGATCAATTCCTCACCAGCGTCGAAAAAAAGCAAAAGATCGCCCTGTATGGCGGCGCTACCGTCAAGTGGTCCACCCGCGCCGGAGGTGTCTACGCCCTGGCCAATTTTATCAAAAAGGTATCCACGGGTGCGGGTTTACTCTTTTAAGAGCCGGCGCCGGAATCAGGAGTCTGGGGTCCGGAGTCCGGGGTCAGAAAGGTCCTCAGACTCCTGACTCCCGACTCCAGGCCCCTAACTATGAAAGGTCTGAGTAGGCCCATTTTTCCGGAACCCGAATCAGCGGCTGGGCGGTTATCTGCCGGTTGATCTGATATACTTCGCGGCCCGGATAGACGACCCACAAATGTTCGAGCTCAAGGTCTTTCATAACCTGGTTCATAGAGCGGGTTTTCGTCGGTGCATCGGCATATTTGAATTCGACACCCCAATTTTTTCCCGCGTGCTGCCAGAAAAGATCCAGTTCGGAACCGGAATGAACCTTCCAAAAGTAATACTCGTTATCCTTTTTTCCGATACTCCGGCAGACACATTCCAGGGAGAACCCTTCCCAGGACGCACCCAGTTTAGGGTGGGAATTCAATTGATCAAGGTCCTCGATACTCATCAAGGAATGGAACAGGCCCGAATCCCGGAGGTATAACTTCGGGCTTTTGACCAAACGTTTCCCCAGATTCGCATACCAGGGGGAAAGTGTCCGCACCATGAAAGTCCCTTCGAGAATATCGATGTACTTGCGGGCCGTCATGTCCGAGATACCGAAAGAGCGGGCCAGCTCGGAATAGTTTAAAAGCTGGCCATGATAGTGAGCCAGCATTGTCCAAAATCGTCTCAGGGTGCGGGCCGGAATATTGATCCCCAATTGGGGAATATCTCTCTCCAGAAATGTCGTAATGTAGTTGTCGCGCCACATGCGGCTCTCGGCGGAGGTCGCTGCCAGGAAAGCGTCCGGCAGGCTGCCGCGAGACCACAGGCGCTTCAAGGTATCCGGGCCCACGTCATGCAGCCGCAGGCCGCCCAGGTGATAATAAGCAATCCGGCCGGCCAGGGATTCGGAGCTTTGGCGAATCAGCTCTCGTGAAGCGCTGCCCAGGATCAGAAACTTCTGCGGTCTCTTTCGGTCAACCAGATAGCGCAGCAAAGGGAAAAGGTCTGCCTGGCGCTGTATTTCGTCTATGATCACCAGCCCTTCAAGGTCTTCCAGGGCCAGTTGGGGATTATCCAGTCTTGCCAGATCCCGAGGATTTTCCAGATCAAAATAGTGGTTGTGATCCAACCCCCGGGCCAGTGTCGTTTTGCCGCACTGCCTGGCCCCCAAAATGGCGGTGACGGGAAAAGTGTCAACCAACCCGGTTACAGATTCAATATCCATCTTGCGATTTATGAGTTTCATAGGGGCACCGTTTCATATAAAACATGAAATGTCAAACTATAAATATGTATTTTCATGTTTATTCGGCCACTGCAAGTCCTGCCGACCTCGTTAACTATCTCACCTTGCATTGTTTTTCGGCGACTTGCCTTTTGTTTAAAAAGTGTTACTTATTCTAAGGACGACGGATGCGCTTTGCCCAGCGGCTTTATTATTTGGCTTGCGCTGCAGGCTCAGCGGTGGAAACCAACATCCGATCTTAAAGCGTGTGTCGCGTGCCGAAGTCACATTTACCCGAAACAATCTTTGGGAACAAACAGCACATACAAGGGAAACAACCCGATATGAAGGGCACGGAACTGGTCCTCAAAGCGTTGGTCGACAATGGTGTCAAATATGTCTTTGGCTACACCGGCGGCGCCATCATGCCCATATTCGACGAAATGGAGAAGCAAAACACCCTCGCCTTCATCATGGCGCGGCATGAGCAGGGCGCGGCCTTTATGGCCCAGGGCATCTCCCGCGCCTCCCTATCCACCGCCGATCCCCGCACGGGCGTCTGTATGGCCACCTCGGGCCCCGGCGCCATGAACCTTGTGACCGGCATTGCCGACGCCTATATGGATTCTGTCCCGGTCCTGGCCATTACCGGCCAGGTCCCCACCGGGGTTATTTCCACCGATGCCTTCCAGGAGAGTGACGTGGTGGGGGTGATGATGCCGTTGACCAAGCAAAGCTATCTGCCGCTGGCCGTGGGGGACATCGAAGCCACTATTCACGAGGCCATGTACGTGGCTGAAACCAGGCGCGGCGGGCCGGTCGTTGTCGACATTCCCAAGGATATCCAGCTGCAGGAGACCGACAGCACCTGCAGCTTCGATCCCCGGACCTGCCAGCCGCAACTGCCCGGTTTTCACTATTCACCGTCGGTGAACCGGGACCGGTTAAAGCAGGCCGTGAGCCTGATCAACAAGAGCGAGCGCCCCATCATTCTCTGCGGCCACGGTATCATCTCCAGCAACGCCGGAGCCAAACTGCAGGCCTTTGCCGAGAAAGCGCACATCCCGGTGGCGTTCACGCTGCACGGGCTTTCGGCCATGCCGGTTGACCACCCGGTGAGCCTTGGCATGGTGGGCATGCACGGTACCGTGGAGGCCAATCGGGCTTTGCTGCATGCCGACTTGATCATTTCACTGGGCATGCGCTTTGATGACCGGGTGACCGGCAACCTGGGCGAATTCGCCGTTAGTGCCGAGGTGATCCACGTAGAGATCGACCCCTCCGAAATCGACAAGAACGTGAAAACCACGGTGGCCCTCAACGCCGATGTGGATCAGGTGCTCGACCTGCTGGGGATGGATCCCGCCCTGGTCGCACGGCCCCGCAAGCGGTGGTTTGACCAAATCGATGATTTCCGCCGGGAAATGGCCGCTCAGCTGCAGGCCGAGATCGACACCGGGATCGGCACGGAAAACCAGTTGCTGGTCAAGACGATCGTCCGGCGGTTGTCTGACTTGACCGGGGGGCGGGACCTGATCGTCGGCGACGTCGGACAGCATCAAATGGTGCTGGCCCGGTTTTACAATTTCCAGACCGTCAACAGCTGGTTTACGTCGGGCGGGGCCGGTACCATGGGGTGCTCATTGCCCATGGCCATCGGCGTGAAGCTGGCCCGGCCGGATGAACGGGTGTGGTCGGTGAGCGGCGACGGCGGTTTCCAGATGAATATCCAGGAACTGGGCACGATCATGGAACATGACATCGATGTCAAAATCCTGCTGATGAACAACGGGTACCTGGGCATGGTCCGCCAGTGGCAGACCCTGTTCTACGACGGCCGATATGCCGGCACGCCCATGAAAAACCCGGACTACGGTGCCATCGCCGGGGCTTACGGCACCCCCTACCGCCGGGTTTCCAGGCTGGATGAGATCGAGGAGGCCCTGCAACAGGCGGTCGACCACAACGGGGCCTACATGGTGGAGTTCTTATGTGACCCCAGCGAGATCATCCTGCCCATGGTGCCGGCCGGCGGCGGCATAAAGGACATGATTGTCTCCGTTGCTGATATTGCACCCAAATAAGGGCATCCAAAGCGGGCTTAAGGCACCCGCTTGTTTTGCAGGACGTAAAAACATTATTCTCGCGCAGAGACGCAGAGGAACCCTGGGATCAGGGGTCTGGAGTCGGGAGTCAGGAAAACTCCCCTCCCTTGACGGGAGGGGCTGGGGGAGGGTGCTGAAGGAAGGGTTCAAGGGGCCAAGGATAGCGCGTTCGCTTCACTTAGTGCCAAGGGGTCAAGTGAAGGGCGAAAAACAGTTTGTCTGGCGCAAAGCGCCATAAGGGCGAATAGAAATAGATTTTATAGTTTTTGATTTTTATCCCGCGCAGCGGGACCCAAATTGTGGTTTCCTCTGCGCCTCAGCGTCTCCGCGCGATGCACTGGTTTCGCCTTTGGTCTACTCCCGCAGAGCGGGAAACAATATCCGGTTTCTCTGCGCCTTTGCGTCTCTGCGCGAGGCATGGTTTTGCTCTTGTGTTTTTGAAATGAACCCTTTCTCAGGGAAGCTTGACCCTCAGAAATAGGAATCTATTTTTGGAGAAATTGATGACCGCGACACCCCCCATGAAACGGCGGGCCATTTTGATCTTCATGCTGGACCGGCCGGGCGTGCTCAACAAAATCGCCATGTTGATCCGCCACAAGATGTACAATGTCGAAACGCTGACCGTGTGCAAAACGCATCAGCCCGGCATCAGCCGCATGACCATCACGCTGCGAGAGGACAGCGATGACAGGACCCAGCAGGTCATCAAGCAGATCGAGAAAAGGACGGAAGTCATCTCCGCCCGGGAGCTGCATGTGGATGAAAGTTTCTGGCGCGAAGTGGCCATCGTCAAATTCGAAGCCGACGCAGAGCAGCTGGCGGCGCTCGGCGAGACATACCGGTTTGAGATCCTCGACCGCCAGCACGATGAATGCTTCATCGTACAGATTACCGGGACCTCCCATTTAATCGATTCTTTCCTTGACGATCTGGGCACCGCCAGAATTGTCGAGGTGGCCCGATCGGGGTTTACTGCGATGGAAAAGTGAAGCCTTTAGCTCTGTCGTAAAAGCTTTATCATCGCGCCAAGATGCCAAGGCGCAAAAAAGAGCGAAGAGCAAGGGCAAAAACTGTTGCATCGCGCAGAGACGCAAAGGCGCAGAGAAAATCAAGGGCAGGATTTATTCCCGCTTCGCGGGTAAGACCTTAATACCTGAAGGCTTTTTGAACTTTGGTTTTCTGGCGCGTAGCGCCAATACAACTGCATTTTGCCCTTCTCTGCGCCTCTGCGTCTCTGCGCGATGAATAGGTTTGTTTTTAGGGCTTCTCTGTGTTCTCGGTGACCTCTGCGAGATGCAATGTTTTTAGACTGAAGGCTGAAGTTTCTAACCCTATGCTCCATGCGCCATGCTCTCTGCCCTTTAGAGGCGCATAGCGCCGAGAAAGGATTGCCATGCCATCTAAGCCATTAAACAAATACAGCGCCCGCATCACCCAGCCCAAATCCCAGGGAGCCTCCCAGGCCATGCTGTACGGCATCGGCATGAGTGACACCGACATGCAAAAAGCCCAGGTGGGCATCAGCAGCGTCTGGTACGAGGGCAACACCTGCAACATGCACCTGAACGACCTGGCCGCCCGGGTCAAGCAGGGGGTTGATGACGCGGGCCTGGTCGGCCTGCGTTTCAACACCATCGGGGTCAGCGACGGGATCTCCATGGGCACGGAGGGGATGAGCTATTCCCTGCCGTCCCGGGATTTGATTGCCGATTCGATCGAAACGGTGATGCGCGCCCAGTGGTACGACGCGAATATCTCCCTGCCGGGCTGCGACAAAAATATGCCCGGCTGCCTGATCGCCATGGCCCGGGTCAATCGCCCGGCCTTGATGGTGTACGGCGGCACCATCCGGGCCGGCGAACTGGACGGCGCCAAGCTGGACATTGTGTCCGCCTTTCAAAGCTACGGGGAATACATGGCCGGCACCATCGATGAGCAGCGCCGGCAGGCCATTGTCAAAAAGAGCTGTCCGGGACCGGGGGCCTGCGGCGGGATGTATACCGCCAACACCATGGCCTCGGCCATCGAAGCCATGGGCATGGCCCTGCCGTTCAGCGCCAGCAGGCCGGCCGAGTCGGACCACAAGCACGACGAGTGCCGGCGGGCGGGTGCGGCGATCCGGCACCTTTTAGAAGCCCAGATCACACCGCGGGATATCATGACCCGGGAAGCCTTTGAAAATGCCCTGGTCGTCATCACCGCCCTGGGCGGATCGACCAATGCCGTCCTGCACCTGATTGCCATGGCCCACGCCGTGGGGGTTGACCTGGGCCTCGCTGATTTTCAGAAGGTGAGCGACCGGGTACCCCTGTTGGCCGACATGAAACCGAGCGGTACCTATGTTCAGGAGGATTTGGACCGGATCGGCGGCCTGCCGGCGCTGATGAAATACCTGCTCGAAAACGGCCTGCTCGACGGCGGCTGCCTGACGGTCACCGGCCGCACCGTGGCCGAAAACCTGGACGCGGTGGATGGGCTGGCGCCCGGTCAGCAGATTATCCGCCCGCTCGAAGACCCCCTGCACTCCAACGGCCACATCCAGATCCTGCGGGGCAACCTGGCCCCGGACGGGGCCGTGGCCAAGATCACCGGCAAGGAAGGCGTCACCTTCAAAGGGCGGGCCAATGTTTTCGACGCTGAGGAAGCGATGCTGGCGGCTCTGGAGCAGGGGCAGATTCAAAAAGGCGATGTCGTGGTGATTCGCTACGAAGGCCCCAAGGGCGGTCCCGGGATGCCGGAAATGCTGACCCCCACCTCGGCGATTGTGGGCGCGGGCTTGGGCCAGGATGTGGCCCTGATCACCGACGGCCGCTTTTCAGGCGGCTCCCACGGTTTCATCGTGGGGCATATCTCCCCCGAGGCCCAGGAGGGCGGTCCCTTGGCGCTGGTTGAAACCGGAGATACCATCACCATCGATGCGGCGGGGAACACCCTTGACGTGGACGTAGCTCCGGAGGAGATGGCCAAACGCAAAGCGGCCTGGCAGCCGCCACCCTATAAAGCGACCAGCGGCGCGCTGTATAAATACATAAAGACGGTGAGGTCGGCATCGGAAGGATGCGTTACCGATTCCTAAAAATAATGGAATCTAAATCCGAAATTCGAAGCACGAAACACGGAATGTTCTCAAGGCGAACGCCGCAAACAATAAGGCAAATTATAATGATCAAAATTAAAAACATTAAATTACCGCCGGTTAGATTTTGTTTCTGTCATTGGGTCATTTGAATTTTAAATTTGTTTCGGATTTCGATATTCGAATTTCGGATTTGTTGGCCCTCAAAAGCGGTAAAGGAGCAAACATAAATGTCTACCAATAACTCAACCCCAATGACTCTCTTTGAAAAAATCTGGGACAACCATGTCGTCACCCACGAAGCGGGCAGCCAGGCCGTGCTCTACGTGGACCTGCACCTGATCCATGAAATCACCTCACCCCAGGCCTTCCAGGGGCTGCGGGAAAAGGGGCTGACCGTGCGGCGTCCCGGACAGGCCATTGCCACGATTGACCACGGCATCCCGACCACGCCGCCCGATGTCCCGATAACCGACGAGCAGATCATTCGCCAGATGGCCGCCCTGGAAGAAAATTGCCACGATTTCGGGATTCCGCTCTACGGGGTGGGCAGCCCCCGGCGCGGGATTGTCCACGTCATCGGGCCGGAACTGGGGCTGACCCAGCCGGGCATGACCATTGTCTGCGGCGACAGCCACACCAGCACCCACGGCGCCTTCGCCACCCTGGCGTTTGGCATCGGCACCAGCGAGGTCGAGCACGTCCTGGCGACCCAGTGCCTGCTGCAGACCAAACCGGGCACCATGGAAATTCGGGTCGATGGCCGCCTGCCAAATGGGGTCGCGTCCAAGGATATCATCCTGGCGATTATCGCCAAGATGGGGATCGGCGGCGCCACGGGGCATGTGGTCGAATACACCGGCAGTGCTATCCGCAGCTTGAGCATGGAACAGCGCATGAGCGTTTGCAACATGTCCATCGAGGGGGGTGCGCGCGCCGGCATGGTGGGTCCGGACGACACGACGATCGACTACATCGCCGGCCGCAATTTCGCGCCGCAAGGGTCTGCCTGGGATGCGGCGGCTGCAAATTGGCGCACGCTCGCCACGGACGACGGCGCGGTCTATGATCGCACCCTGACCCTGAACGCGGATGATCTCACGCCCATGATCACCTACGGCACCAACCCCGGCATGGGTATGCCGATCACCGACCGCATCCCCGACCCTGGGGACCTGACGGATGCGAGCGCCCGCGAGACGCTCCAAAAAGCGCTCACCTACATGGACCTGCAGCCCGGTCAGCCCCTGCTGGGTCACAAAATCGACGTGGTCTTTATCGGCAGCTGCACCAACTCGCGAATCAGCGACCTGCGTCTTGCGGCCGATGTGATCAAAGGCAGCAAAGTCAGCGACCATGTGCGCATGCTGGTCGTCCCGGGCTCCCAGGCGGTCAAGGCCCAGGCCGAAGCCGAAGGGCTGGATGTGATCTTCCGCGACGCCGGGGCCGAGTGGCGCGAAGCCGGCTGCAGCATGTGCATCGCCATGAACGGCGACGAGCTGGCGCCGGGTCAATATGCCGTTTCAACCAGCAACCGCAACTTCGAAGGCCGCCAGGGGCGCGGCGGGCGGACATTGTTGGCCAGTCCTTTGACTGCAGCGGCCAGCGCGATCAAAGGCGTGGTCACGGACATACGCACGCTAACAACCTGAAAGGGGCGCAAGCCATGGAACAATTCAACACTTTGACAAGTACGATGGTGTCCATCCCCATCGAGAATATCGACACCGACCAGATCATCCCGGCCCAGTTTCTCAAAGGGGTCGACCGGGCCGGCCTGGGCGAACACCTGTTCCACCACTGGCGCAGCGATCCGGACTTTATCCTGAACCAGCCCGCGGCCGAAAAGGCTCGGATCCTGGTGGCCGGGGACAATTTCGGGTGCGGCTCCAGCCGCGAGCACGCTGTCTGGGCCCTGATGGGCAGCGGCTTTCAGGTAGTCATCAGCACCGGCTTTGCCGACATCTTTCAAAACAACGCCCTGAAAAACGGCATGCTGCCCATCACTGTCGATGCCCCGATCCATCGCCAGCTCCAGGAGCTGATTGCCGACAACCCGGAGCAGACCGTTGCCGTGGATCTGGAAGCCCAGACCCTCACGCTACCCGACGGCCAATCTGTCGCGTTTCCCATCGACAGTTTCAGTAAGAAGTGCATCCTGCAAGGGATTGATCCGCTGGGCTACCTGCGGAGCCAGGAGGAGCACATTGCGGCCTATGAAGCCAGGCATGCGGCTCGAGTGGAGACGATTGAATGAAGTAAAGGGTCCGAGGATTCAAGGGGCCAAGGGTTCAAGTGAAAAACTGAAAGCCAGTAGTTCGGACGTCGGACGCCGGACCTCAGGAAAACTCCCCTCCCTTGACGGGAGGGGCTGGGGGAGGGTGAAAGGCTGGGTAGAAGGAAGAGCCGGTGTCAGGTGTCGGGAGTCCGGTGTCTGAAGGGAAACAAGGCGTCGGGTATCGGATGATCTTTCGGACTCCTGACTCCAGACCCCAGACTCCAGGTAATAATACCCGTTGCCACGGCCCGACCCCGTGTCTGTCATACAAGTCTCAATCGCCTTGCCCTATCAGCTACCAGTTGCTTGAATTCGTCTTTTTTTTCCTCAGGTAGAAAACCGTGGTCGATGACTGTCCCCGTTGCCGACAGGGCCTTGGAAAATCTTTTGAAAACATTGGATGTCTGTTTTTGATTCAGGCTGAGGTTGGCGGCTAACTGCTCGAAGTCATGGATAGTGAGCTTTCGCTTTTTACCGTTTACCGTCAGGGCCATCTCTTCAGGGTCATCCTTTTCAGGTATCAACAGGCGGGTTGCCAGCATGTCGTAGGCCGGCGAGAGTTGGACCATCTCATCGACAGGATAGATCAGCGAAAAATTTTTAAGGTGCATGTCCGCGTTGCCCGTCAGAAACGAAAACAGCGCCACATCGAAAAAGCGGATGCAGTCGAGCAATGGGTTGGAAGAAAAGCGTTTGATTGTCTTGCCGACTTGTTCCATGGAGCCCCGGTATTTATCCTCGGTCAACCGCTCGGTCAATTGGCACATATCCTCCATGTGCATTTTTTCTCCGCCGGGAGTCCTGTCAATGCGACGGGTGATGTAGGCCAAATCGCCGGATTTCAAATGTATGAGGCCATGCGGGACCGTATCTATCTTGAACAGGCCGGCCAAATGCATCGTCAGGTGTTCTATCTCCGGCATCCGGGGGTAATTCTCGACCGGAGGCTTCAATATAAAATTGCCCCACAATCCAACCAGGGTAAAACGGCTGCTCTTTTTGCGGCTCTTTTCTAGATTCAGGGATAACTTTGCCTGCACACCAGGCACGGCCACTCGACTTCTAACGACCTTTTTGGCCGCTTCTTTCAGCTCATCGTAATGATATGGCAGCTCTGGGGCGGTTGGTTGACCAAAAAGCCGCTGACTGCATTGCGGATGATAGCGGCTATGGGCGTCGTCCAGGGGGCGATAACAGACCAGGCAAGACGTTTCAGGAATCATCGTTCACCCTCCTTGACAGGCGTGACTGAAACAGCGCCGATGCAATCTTTACAACAGGTCAACAACAGGCCCATGCGATCACGCGGGTCCAGTTTCCATGTCTGCACTGCCACATCCAGCAGCCAGCCCTCCGGTATCAAACCATCGAAGAAAGGGAACATGGTTTTGCTGACAAACGGTTCCACCTGAAGCGGCAGGTTAAAACTCACTGCCCGGGCCTGCGCACGTGACAGGTAGGCGTCAAGGTACTGAAACGTGTACCCTGCAGCCTGCTCGGAGAGCACGCCGGCGGCTATCTCTTCCCAGTATACCGTTGCCTCACGAGTCATGGTATGTGCCCCCCGACGTTTGAACTGGTGCCAGGACATGACCGAACAGGGCCAGCACCTGATTCACTTTATCCATCCGCAGCGTCTGCTTGCCCTGTTCAAGATCACGTACGAAGCGCAGCCCCACACCAGCACGCTCAGCCAGGTCTACCTGGGTCAAACCCAACTGTTTGCGGCGACTTTTTACAAATTGAACCAGTTTACTTTTCATAATTATACCTATTCGGGTATAGATTGGTTTGCTTTCACGATAAATATACCTCAAGGGGTATAAAATCAAGTAAAATCATAAACAATATACCCGTAAGGGTATAATAGACTTTCTAAAGCGATAATTATACCTTTTCAGGTATAATCATGACTGATATAGTCAGGGCGAATTGCGACGCGGGTGAAGACGGGTTAAAAGCCGGAAGTCGGAGGTCTGAAGTCCGAAGTCGGGGAGACCATGAGGTCGGAGAACTGATTTCGGAAGTCGGAAGTCTGAAAAGCCAAAGCAAATACATTTTTGACAGGATCAACAGGATCAACCGGATGAAAAACCTGTGAGCGCGTCCCGGATGGCCGCGAACACGGGTCCATTGCCTTCGGCAAGAAACAACATCTGTTTTGCAAATGTTGCGTCGAAGAAAATCGAGCTATGACCTGCTGGCTCGGTGTTGTTCCTCCGCGTAGCGGATGACACCATTTTCAATCCCATCCGGGGATTGAAAATAGAATTTAAATCCTGTCAATCCTGTCTAAAAAAGGTTTCAGGGTTTGACCCTGAGATTCTAAATCCGTGTAATCTGTGTAATCCGTGTCGAGAAGGTTTTAGGGTTTAAGCTTTTTCTGGCGATAGCCAGCCCAATATCGATCTTGTCTGTGTCCGTCCGTGTGGGTCTGTGGCTGATTAAGGTTTAAGGGGCGGGGAGGGTCCTTGCCGACATCTGACTTCTGCTTGCCAGCCATAGCTTTGCGAAGGCTGGATCTCTGACCTCCTGCACTTTGTTTTTGCATATTGACAAATCCCACCTCTTAATGTTTGTTAAAATTTGATCAGGGGCTAAAAAAGACCCTGACCCTCCTTCTGAAAACACACACATCGCGCCTCATGGGATGGGGTCTTAAAATAGTCGGGCAACACCTTTTAAAAACCAGAGATCATACGCTGGAAGCCCGACATCAGTGAAAATCAAGCGGTCGGACATCCGATCTCAGATTTCTGACGTCTGACTTATTGAAGTAATGTTCTACCAGACCTCCGGTCCCTGATCTCAGACCTTAGGGCTTTGGGAGTCAGGGGTCAAGAAACCTGCTGCAAGAGGCTTAAATTAAGATTTTTTTAGGTGGAAATTGGTCGATTAATATACAATTTGGAGGGATTTAAGGCTCTATTATTTATAGTTATAATAAGTTGCCGCGGCCCGATCCTTTATGCTTTCCGGACCGAAAAACCCACCGGCTACTCAATTTATTAGGTAGAATTTTAATTATGGGCTTTTCCATCCTCCATATTTCTGATCTGCATCGCAACCTCTCCGGAGAAATTGGAAACGATTGGCTTATTGATTCGTTTGAAAAAGATTTTAATCAATTCGAATTTAACAACCCCGTTATTGAAAAACCGACACTTTGTATTGCTAGCGGCGACCTTGTCTACCGATTTAACCGGTACGGCCCCTGGCTCATGTGAGCCCCAGAAATACCTCGGTCCCATGGCGGCTCCAATTGTTTTGTACACGAATTGGGGTCGGACCGAGCTAAGCCTTTGATACTTCAGGAATAGTATTAAAAAACATGGCTAATTCTGGCCTTAAACGGCCACTTGTAGGGGTAAAACAGGCGTTTTAAGAAATGCCACCTAGAACCAGGTATCAGGGGTCGGAAGTCAGAGGTCGGTGAAAAGCCAGAAGTCAGAGGTCAGGCGTCGGAGGTCAGTGAAAACAAATGGATCAGACCAATAAGACCCCGAGGTCCAGGCTTCCGTCTTCGCTCTACGAGCTACACCCAACAGGCAAGATGTCCGGCAGGCAGATGTCAGAGTTCGGAGAGGCTACAAATTAAAAGGTAGGAAACTTGCTGCTGAAATGAATTTAGACCTTCTAAACTTATATATTAAAGAGCTTAATCAATTGCCGACTGCCCATCGCGCATGTTGTCCTCGCCTCCTATTTTCTATTTTGGCTCTATAACCTTCGCTCAAAATTATTAAACAAAACCAGCGTTTGATTTAATTATTGACATTTTTTCGGTAGATCTTTATTTTTTTATATAACTACTCCTACCCAAGATTTCATTCGATAATAGTCCTTTAAGATTATTTTGATCGGCTAAGGTCGTTCAGCTACTACAGTGGTGCTTCAAGCCTCAATGTATAATAAAAACGAAGTGATACGTTCGATTTTGTTATAAAATTTAACAATGAGAGTGAAAATGGAGCAAGACGCTACCACAAAATCGGATAATAAGCCTGAAGCAGAGGCTGCAGCCACAGACCCAGAGGCTGTGGAGGCTGCAAAAAAGGCCGCTCATTCGCCTCCTAAGCAGAAGGTAAAAGATAGTGGCCCTAGAGCCACCATAATTGCATCGATTATAGGGGGAGTTGCTACTATTGGAGCGGCATTACTTACCTTCTTTCTTACGCAATATACCCAAACTATGAAATATGTACCGCAGTCAGCAGAAAGACAGGTTGCATTAGAGGTGTCTGGGAGGGTGAAGAAATGCAATACATTGGTTTGGGTAAAGACCCAATGAAAATCTATGCAAGATTGGCCTTAGATATTTCAGGGAGGAAAGTAATAGGTGAGTATTATGCTCGCTTGGATGGCCCACCGAAAAGAGAGGCAACTTTTCTAGTTGAAGGTGGGTTTCTTGAAAACAGGTTTCTCCAGCTTGATTATCGCTGCAAAGATAGATCTAAGGCCTATTTCGGTAGTATTCTGTTAATTCTCAATGCTGAAGGAAACCAATTAGAAGGTCAAGTTGTCGGGTATAGCGGGCCTAAAGGAATTATTGGGGCATCCACACTAAAACTTATAAGGAATAAACTATGATTGATGTACTTGTAGACCCAAATATTTTGCCGGAATATTTTTTTAAAGGGGAAACGAGTCATCGTGCCCTTTATAGGTCTGAACAGAATGTAGATTTGTGGTTGTCTTTGTCAGCTTCTTCCAAGTATCCAGGCGCTGAAAAAGTTAGGGATCCAGTATTAGAAATGTACCGTCAGACAATAAAAGATATTTGTAAACCAGAATTGGATCAAACTACGTTCTTATCTTTCGGCTGTGGTGACGGGAGAATAGATTATGAGCTAATAGAACTGCTCTATAGGAATGGTATGATTGTTAAATATGTTCCAATAGATATAAGCCGACGTTTACTAGAGTTGTCGATAAACAAGTTGTCAAAAATCGTAAATATACCTTTTGGTATCGAAACCGATTTTGAAAGCGGCCTAGATTATCTATTTAAACAGATTGAGCCATACAGAAACAATCCAATTATATTGGGTATGCTTGGAAATACTCTATGCTCGCTTGATAAGGGAATGGAGCCCTTTTTATCAAACCTGAGAAACAAATTTTTAGCAAACGATATGTTTTTCATTTCAGTTGCCGAGGGGCCTATTAATATCGAAAGGGGCCGTTTTACAGTTGAGAAACTAAAGAAACTATGTGCAGAAATTTTTTCTGTCGAGATGCGCTGCGAGTGTACTTCGGAGGACATCTCAGCTTCATTTAGTGAAGACAATAATTCTCCAGAAAAATATTGTGTTTCTTATTGTGAAAAGATTAGTAATGCTGAGCTACTCAAGATAAATGGGATAGATAGCGATTTTCCAAGACATATCGAAGATGTTCTTAATATGAAACTCTACGGTGAAAATCACTTAAAAGATGCAGAAGGTATGATTTTTGGTGTTGGCTGCTATGTGTTTAAAAAGCTATAGAAAACTAAGGGGTCGACCTACACCTTGACAAAATAGCGAAGAATCACACCCGCATGATTTAAACGAGCCGCATATTTTTTCCCATCCGCCCCAATGCGAAATTCCAATTCGGGGTCGGACCGAGCTAACTATTTAATATTCTGAAAATAGTATAAAAAAACAGGTCTTTTCTCGGTCTTAAACGGTCACTTTTGGGGAAAAGGTAAACAAAAGATCGGAGATCGGAGGCCTGAGGTTTGGAAGACCAAAAAGTCTGAGGCCTGAGATCAGACGTCAGACGTCAGACGTCAGAGGTCGGGAAAAGCCAGAAGTCAGAGATCAGACGTCGGAGGTCAGTGAAAACAAAAGGGTCAGACCAATAAGACCAATAGGACAGAGATCTGGCCTTCCGTCTTCACGTTCCAAGCTACGCCGGACAAGTCGCAAAAGCTATGGCTGGCAGGCGAAAATCAGAGGCCGAAAACATTATACTGAACTTATAAAATATAGATCGTCCCCTACTTTCAACAGGCTTAGGGATTAAACCAAAGAAGGATAGGTAAGAACAGTGACAATTAAAAAAAATCCCAAAAATTTATTGGCCGAATAAACAAGGGATTATCGATAGAAGGGAAGCTCAGGGTATACGGGGATACTGTTTGGATAATTGTTATGGCCCACAAGTATATGCAATTCTTTTCGACAGTAGTCGTGGGAAATTTTTAAAGCTTGGATATTCAGACAATCTGGGAGATAGAATTGTTCAGTTGATCAGGGAGTATAGCGGTTTTCGGTGGACAGAGTTTTTTCATTATAGCAATAAACACGCACTTAAGATCGAGCAATCAAATCACGGTCTTTTGGGAACACCAAGAGCAGGGAGTGAATTATATTTTTTTGGCGACGAGGATTGGTATATCAATGATATTTACCATTACGGGCCGGTTATTGGTAAAGATTATAACACTGGAGAGCTTTTACATGCAGATTGGGCCGGGTATGCTGACCCGGTCTATGTAGAAGAGTATTGTCCAGATGATGAGGTATATTAGGAAAAAGCACACTTGTACCGGAGTGGGGTCAGACCGAGCTAACCATTTGATATTCAATAAATAGTCTTAAGAATAAGGCAAATTTCCGGCCTTAAATGGCCCTTTTGGGGGTAAAAGCAGCACGCTAAGGAGTTGCCAATAAGATTCGAATCAAAATTTGACCTTTCTGCAATAATCAGCTAACTGTTTATTAAATCTCACCAAGAACAATCCAACAAACTGATATTTAAGTGTAAGAATTTTACTCACCGCCACGTGCCGGTTACGAGCAAGGTAGTGTCAATTATCGTTTGCTCTGTAGATTCGAAGTCCAGCCAGCGAGTAGAGCATTTTCTTTTAGTTTGCAATTCATTATGCCCTAAATTTCAATTTCAATATATTCCTTTTAGCTAGCAATGAAGATTAGCCATTCACTATAAAACGGAGGTTATCGGGCGATGAAACTCATTTCAAAAACGGCAGTATTTTGTATCTTAAGTTTATTGATGGTTGTGGTTCCGGTCAGTAGCTATGCTTCCGAAGTTGTATATGAACCACAGGATTTTTGTCAGGGCTGGGATATCCGGGAGGGGCATGAAAGCGGTATCGACCCAACTTGCCAGACTGAAATCTTTAAGGTTGGCAGTGGTTCGGTAAAGGTTAGCCGAGACAACGTCAATAGAAAGCTTTTACCGGTGAGTGCAAAAGGAATTGTTGAATTTGAGGCTTGGGTCTTGCCGGGGACTCAAGGATCCAATTTCGGTTTGTCCCTCGGCAATACTGGGACTAGTACTGAAGCGATTGCGGTGAGTGTGAGTGATTCGAGTAGTTGGGCCTACCGGGTTCAATCCAGCCTGGTTTACCTGGCACCGTATTCACAGACCTGGACAAAACTACGCATCAGAGTAGATACAGAAGCTGGCACAATGGACTTGTGGATTGATGATTATCAGTTTTTGAATGGGATTACTCTTTACCACTCCTTGAGTGAGGGCATTAATATTATTGGGCTGTCCAGTGGCCGGGCTGGTAGCGCATATGACTCTTATATTGATGATATTTGGTTGGTCGGGACACCACCTAAACTTGAGCCAGTAGCTGATGCAGGTGGCAACCAGGTCGTGTTTGATGAGGCAACGCTTTACGGTGGTGGATCATATGATCCAGATGGGACGATAGTTGACTATCAATGGATTCTTCAGCACGAAGAAGACCCTGCATTAAAGATATCAGCAAATGGTGTCGAACCTATCTTAACGGATTTACCCTCCGGCATTTATAACGTAACTTTAACCGTAACAGATAATGATGGGCTTATAGGAGAAGACACGGCAATATTGGCAGCCGCAGGTCACTGTGACCAGTGGCCGCAACCCAACGCCGCTTTCAGAATTAAAAAGCTTAAATTGAAAAAGAACAAAGGCAAAAACAAGAAAGACGCTATGGTGATTGGCGATGTTGAGATTCCCGATTTGAATGTTGAAAACGGTGATACCGTACCTGCAAGGGTTACGATAGAATTGTTCAACGCCTTACCGAGTGGTGAAGATGTGGTCTTTTCGGATGAGGCGAACCTGAAAGTGAAAAAGTGCAAAAAAAGATTGATGCTAATGAATGACAGATAGGAATAATCGATTTAGAGCCGGACTGAGCAAACTAATTGATATTCTGGGAATAGTATTAAAAGTCAGGCGCATTTCCGGCTTTAAATGGCCCATTTGGGGGAAAAGAGTAAGCAAGAAGCCGGAATCAGGAGTCCGGTGTCTGGAGTCGGGAAGACCAAAAAGTCTGAGGCCTGAGATCAGATGTCGGACGTCAGAGGTCGGGAAGGCGATGAGATAAAAAGTAAACAAAGGGGTCAGACCCAGGTGGAATCGACTTCGCCGGACTAGGTTCATTCCACTGGATAAACCTACACATTGACCAGTCTTCGCTCATAGAGCTTACGTCTTCGCCACAGGGCTACGCCGCACAAGACGCCAGGCAGGCATAATAAACGATGCCGAATGAATATGCCCGTAGGCGCCACAAATAGCCGCCTTCTTGTAGAGGCTATCTCAAAAATAAGATTTTGGTTCAAGATCAAGGCGGCCGCAAGATTCAAACCGGAGGAATACTCCAGTATTTCGAGGATTTGGATCGAGCGCCCAACACCGAGATTGGGCCAAAA
>Ga0126329_10000092_pt1 | contig 27511 bp, 18 predicted proteins | sample InaspJWI85metaG_FD_104915 | JGI IMG/M metagenome (GOLD analysis project Ga0126329, IMG submission 104915) | Marine gutless worms symbiont microbial communities from Oahu, Hawaii - Inanidrilus sp. 2 OAHU.JWI-85 metaG | ecosystem: Host-associated > Annelida > Digestive system > Unclassified...
CCGACACCGTCACGTTCGGCGGCGATGGCACGCTGTCCGAGCCCACCGTTGTATCCGTCGGGACGCCGCTCAGGACCGGCGCTGTGGTGTCGACCACGGTAATGGTCTGCACCCCGGTGGTGGTGTTGCCGCAGGCGTCCACAGCCGTCCAGGTGCGGGTGAGGGTTTCCGTGTTACCGCAGCCAGCTGCAGAGGCATCTTCAAATGAAATGTTGACCGTGCCGCAGACATCATCGGCCGTGGCGGTTCCGGTGTTCCCCGGGGTGGTGTCCGCGGGGTATTCCAGGGTGACGTCGGCCGGAGTCGTCAGGCTCGGCGCGGACGTGTCCTCCAGCGTAATGATCTGATCGACGGTGGCTGTGTTGCCGCAGTCGTCGGTGGCCGTCCAGGTCCGGGTGATCACCTCGGTGGCTCCGCAGCCCGCTGTGAACGAATCGCTGTAGCTGAGAATCGTCCCGCCGCACGTATCCGCAGCCGAGGCTAGCCCGATGGCGACCGTACTCGTGTCCGAACCGCACTCCAGGGTCACGTCCGCAGGGGCGGTGATGACCGGCGCAGTATTATCGACCACCGTGATGGTTTGCACTGCATTGGAGCTGTTGTACCCGTCAGTGGCCATCCACGTTCTGGTTATCGTCTCCGTGTCGCCGCACCCGGGCGTGCTCACATCAGTTGAGGCGATGGTCGCACTGCAGTTATCTGTTGCTGTGGCCTCACCGGTATCTGTAAGGCTGATGACTACTGGGCACTCAACAGTTACATCAGCGGGGCCCGTGATAGCCGGGGGGGTGGTATCCTCTACGGTTACCACTATCTCATCGGTGCCGGTCAATTCTCCATCAGATACGGTCAAGGTGATTGTGTTCTCCCCAAGCCCCAAAGTGACAGTCGGGTTGACACCTAAAACTTCACCAAAAGGCCCGGTCCACGTGTACTTTTCAATAGTACCATCAGGGTCATACGAACCGCCTCCGTCTAAGGATACATCCGCTTCGCAAAGAGCATCTGCCGGAACAGTATCGTCATCCCCGGCATCTGCAACAGGGGGTTGGTTGAGGAGGAACCCCACCGCAAATATTGAGAATCCGTCAGTCACCCCGTAGATCATATTTGCAGTTGTATCTGGATTGGGGCTGATGCTGCCATCTGTGATATCAATCGGGGCAGGGGGCGTTCCCGGAAACTTGAAGAGCCTCAAGTCGGTTTCTTGGGCTGGAGGGGTGATGGATGAATCGTCATAGTGTATTTCGATATGAACGTTACCGGTAAAGGTAGCAGTGGTGGTAATATCATAGAAGAGCGGAATAAATTCGATCCCGAAATTACCCGCAGGAGGAATTGTGGAAGTAGTAATGGTGGTAGTGCCAGGAACTGTAACTTCATCAAAGATAACGGTTATTCCACTTCCCGAATTAACCGTTACATCCTGCCCTGCTGGTGTATTAGGCGATATTGATAACAGCTGGGCGTAAACCTTTCGGCTGTCGTAGGAACCCTGGTACCATACCACAAGGAACTCCTCATCCTCGGGATTCGCTGCTACTCCTGGTTGACTCTGTGAAGGATCGGCAAAACTGGGTACCTGAATTATGCCGCTCAGAGGAAAGAATGTGGAATCAAAAAGCTGTGCTACGATGGTCCTGGTACCACTCATGGGACGGTTCCATGTCACGAGGTAGTAGCCATTGAGAGCAGCAATTGAGGGGTATGAGTCTATCTCGGAGTCAGCAGTGAGTTGAAACTCAGAACCAAGTGTTCCATCAGAGTCCATAAAGGTAGCGACGATTTCATTTCCTTCGGATCGCACCAAAATCCAGCCTGGTCCACTGGGATTGGCAATGATATCAGATATACCACTGGGTAGCGGTGAGATAACCGATCCTACACGGCCAGTTGTAGCCATCCTCTGCCCCATGGTAGTATCTCTTCCAGGATCATTGTAGGGGAGGTTATAATTACGTCTCGTCCACACCACCAACCAAGTGTTGCTGGCGTCGTCGAAAGCGGCCAATCCCCCGCCGTCTGAGTTTCCATAGTTCGGAAACGAGATCTGAATAGGTGGTCGGCTGGATGTGAGATCATAGGCTCCTGAACCGAACCTGCCGAAAATCCTATCCCGGATCTGACCTGTTATGCGACTTTGGGACTCCTCTCGCCAAGTGGCAAGGTATGCCCCGGTATTTGGATTCAAAGACAGATAACCCCGGCTTTGGTTTGTTTCATCCCATTGCGGGGTCACCCAGTATTTTGAACCCATTATCCCGGCTGATGAACCTAAATCCGCGGCCATCACATCATAGCGGCGTACGCTTCCGCCTCCGTCTTCACTCCACATCGCAATGAAACCATTGTCGTTATATTCGTATTCCAAGGCAGGTGAGCTGGGATTAGCTCCAACAGCATTAAAATACGCTGGTGGGGTCTGGGAAACGATATTTGCTTGAAAAGGCATGCTCCCGTCGGCTTCAACAATACGAGTCTTAACCTGGTGATTCTCATAATCTGAATATCCAACCGCATAACGTTTTGTCAGAGGATTAAACGAGACTGAATTACCGAGCGCATTTGGTGTTTCGGATGAGACATAGATATTGTCGTCCTCTCTGAGCAGGGGGCCTGTTTGAGGAGGTTCTGCAACCGAATAAACATACGCGATACCGGCGCTTGAAACCCCATTGACCTCGGCCCAAGGTGCTCCAATGATGAGGTCATCCATGCCGTCACCATCAACATCACCCGGTGAAGCGGCTATACCGGAAACTGCTTGACCGAATTTGCCGTCAGCCACGCTTCCGCCAAATTGCACAATTATGCTTCCGTCGGCGCCTGAAAAAACAGTGGCCATACCTTTCCCGTACAGTGCACCTTCCTCTCCCGCTATCACATCCGGGATACCGTCTCCATTAACATCGCCGGCTCCAGCAACAGAGTAGAACTGTCCAGGGAGCTGCCTAAGCAGACTGAAATTAGCACCTGAATACACAAAAACGCTCTGTCTGCCGTATGGCTCGCAAATAGCGATATCGTCACGACCATCACCATTTAAATCGCCAACAGCGGATAGAGAGTAGCCCATCTGTGTGAATAAACGTGAACGACTGAATCGTTTTAATATAGCTCCGTTTGCACCGGAATACACATCCACATATCCCGTGTAATTATCATAATAAGGAGCTGCCACCATGAAATCGGGGGTACCGTCGCCATTGACGTCACCCGCGCCGGAGACAGCAAGTCCAAACCACGAGCTATTCGCTAAACCCTGGTACCAATAGATCACCTCACCTGTCTTCCCATTGAAGAGATACGCACGTCCAATATTTCGATAATTCCCTGTATTCACATCATAATCATATCTTGGAGCACCAACGACTACTTCAGATATACCATCATTAGTAATATCTCCGATAGCCGAAACAGACGAGGCAAAACCGGTACCATAAAAGGAGCCAGTCGGATCAGTGAACTGCCGAATCAGGGTTCCATCAGCCCCTGAATAAATGGATACTGTACCGTACCCACCTCCATCTCCGATAAGGACATCGGGAATACCATCAAGAGGCCCGTCATTTGCACTCCCCATATCCCCGGGACCATCAATGCCTCCGTAACCTACACCGGGGAATTGTCGAATCTCGCTACCATCCGAACCGGAATATACAATGGTCTTCTGAGAACCACCGACAAGAACATCGGGTACGCCATCGCCATCCACGTCACCAACTTCTGAAATATATCTGCCGAAATACTCGTACTGCGCCGAGCCTTCAAATTGGTACACGATAGTAGTAGCGGAAACAACTCCGACCCACATGACCATCATGAAAAGAGTTAAACTTACAGCTAGAACTGAGTGCTTCAGAGCAAGCGATCGATTCAGCCTTATGAGCAATCCGTTGATACACCGCAGGACCTTTTGCAATGTCACGCTACGGGTCCGTTCGATCCATCCAAAATAGCGATCTTTTGATAATGTCCTCTGGAATTGCATGGTATGCTTACTCCTTTCGTATCCCAATGCCCGCCTGCACCCCGGGTGGGCAAACGATCAGGCAGACCATCAATAGGGTCGCCCAGAGCAGGATGGAATGGATGGCGCGGGGGGCGGCAAAGTTATGGCCCAGGGATACCGTGTGCAGTCGTTTCATGACACCCCTCCTTGTCATTAGGTCCAGACGACGTAAGACGCAGTCCTGTTGGACGCAAAAATAGACTACAATGTGCGGACAAATTTTGATGACCATGGATAACGGAATGAGTTTTCCGTTAGACGATCAGCTTCAACCCCGGTGCGTGCCGCGAAGGAAGCGTGTTCGAGAGACAACTCTGCGGAAGTTCTGGGCAACTCGGTCTAATGATCAATGCTAAAAATTCCCTTTTCAGGGTCGCAATAGGGAAATCTCGAATTGTGTGCCGTTGTAATTTGTATCCGAAGATGCAGCGGGTCCGAAAACCGAACGGCGATCCGGATCCGGCCATCCTCGCTTTAAATGCGTAGCGCCGATAACAAGCATTATGTCAACCACGCATCGGCTGTCGATTCTACCGTGATTGGAAAATCTTATATTACAAATGGGCAACACATTGTGAAACCCAACTAATTGTATGGATGGTCAAGATAAGGATGGAAGCTACATTAAAGCCCAGTTTCATTTCTATAAACAGATTTATCAGGTTGCGCAAGGAAAAACTGCTGATGAGGGTATAATTACAATTCTGTGTGGGATCCGGTAAAAGAGAGGGCGTCCTCCAGCCATGTATCCACGTTGAGGACGTTCCGGCCTTGACGATAGGCCGGTCGCCGGGCTTTCCGCTGGGCATGGGTCAGCGCGGCTTCTGCCAGACTATGTACACTGGGCATCTGCCGCCGAACGGCCGAGGCCAGGCATTTTCGCATCGGGGCGGGTACAAACCGCTGGATCAACTCGCCTTCCAGACTGATAAACGCCCGGGCCCTGCCCGAGTCCCCCTGTCGCGCACAGCGCAATGCCGCGATGCGAACACTCTGTTTAGAAGCGCTATCTATTGCCGCTATCACCTACGACGACAAACGATCCCCAAAACAGCGGATGGGCATACCGGGCCACTATCGTGCCGTCCGGGTGGCGCAAACCCGGCGCATCCATGAGTTCCAGCATCGAGCGCTGCAGGGCGCGCGCCCAGGAAAGGTCGCCCTCACGGGTGCGCCATTTGAACAGGCCGGTGGTCAAGCGATGGGCCGAACTGGTTTCCACCGGCCACATGGTGACCAGCAGGGCGCGGGCGCCGGAGTAGAAAAAGGCCCGCCCGAGACCGCTGACCGCCTCGCTCCCCTGCCGGTCCGCGGCCCCGGTATCGCAGGCACTGAGCACCACCAGGTCGGCATCGAGTTTGAGGGACAGCACCTCGCCCATGGTCAACAAGCCGTCTTCATCTTTACCGGTGACATCCGGGGAAGAAAAGGCCAGGGCCGGCTGGGCCAGTCCATCGAGGTCACCGGGCCGCAGGGCATGGGTGGCAAAGGCTACGACCTTTTTCTCCGAAAGGTCTTGTGTCTTCACCGTGGTCTCCGAGGCAGCCACCCCCAAGTGAATATCCCGGGTGGGATCGGCGCCCAGGTTCACGGCTATCTCGCTGATCTCAGCAGCCGTATCCGGTAGCCGATTGAGTTGCTCCAATCCCACGGAAGTAAGGGCGGCGTTGTCCAGAACGCCCTCTTCACTGACCCGGATACCGCGAATTCGAAGGGACTGCCCACCCTGGCCTCTACGTACCAGTGTGGCTGCCGGGCTGGTGGTCGCTTCCAGTTGATCCGCGTTGAATATGGGATCACCGAATCCAATGAAAGGTTCCCGATCCGCATTGCCGGCCGGCAGGGTCCGCAAGGTGAGCAGGGCTGCCGCCGAAGGCAGCCGGGTAATGGACACCCGCTTGATCAGCCAGGGCACCTGCCGGTAGCTCTCGAAGCGCACGGCATCATCCCGGGCGGGGCTACCCGGCGCCGTTGGTAGAAGTCCCAGCGGCAACTGGTCTAGCGGCCCTTTAACAACCACGAGCAAATCGGTAGCGCTCTGCCAACCCCCGGCGACCGGGGCCAATAACTGATCATAGAGTGCGTAGGCTGTTTCCGTATCGAACTCGGGATATTGCTGAGCATCTGCGCATCTGGTTTCAAGGCTCGGCGCAACCGCATGATCTTCTTCGCCAGTGCTTCCCGCCCCAAATTTATAACGGTAAACACAGGTTCACCCTGGGCCGGAAGGGCCCATACACAGGTCCGGTCTTCCAGGGTCCAGAGGCTGATAAAGGCTTCGCTGGCCCCTAACTGAGCTTGAACCGCTCCAATTGTCGGCGGTTGCGGGGTCACGTATTCGCTATATTTCGGGAATTCGGCCGCTATCCTTGTCTGGATTGCCGTTCGAGCAGCCGTAAGGGTGTGGATGTTGTTTTCAAGACCCGCCAGAGCGGTGCTGTGGGTGCCGCCCTGGGACGCGGCCAGGTTGTAATAAGCGGCTTTGAGACTTTTTATCTTTTTGGCGGCATCCTGCTCCTGACGGACCAACTCGGCCAGTTGCGGATCGGATAGGGAGGCCGCCCGGGCGCTACTCTCTCCCAGGGCACTGTTGACACGGGTTTGCCGGGCATCGGCCAGTTGAAACAGCTCGCTGACGAGACGCTGACGATCGTTTTGGTCGGTTTTCTGTAGATATACATCCAGCAGCAGATCGATGTAGCGGTTCAGCAACAGATCAACCCGCCGCTGCATTTCGAAATCGGTATCGGTAGCCTGCAAGATGGTCAGCAAACCCGGTACAACTTCCGCAAAGGCCGTCCGGGCCGCACCGGTCTTCTGTTCCCGGGAGAGCATGAGGGCTTCCAAGGCTTTCAGTTCCGCTTCTTTCAGGGTATTGTCAATCTTGAGAACCTCGTTTTCTGCACGGGTCTTGCGAATCAGGTCCCGGGCCGTCCGCATGCGCCCGCTCTCGATCAGGGTTAGAATCAAACTGGTGTTTCGATGGGCATAGCGCCGAAAGAGGTAGGAATTTTTCCGCATCCCTTCCAGGGCGGGGTCATAGGCCGCCATGGCGGCCGCAAAATCGTGGTCGGCGCAGAGAACGGCCGCCTGGAACAACCCGGCTTTTACCATGACATCTTCTTCTTTGGGCAGGCGCAACTTCTCCAGGATCTCTTTCTGGGCAGCGGCCAGGATCTTGGCGTTGGTCAAATCTCCCTTGGACAACAGGATCGCCCCCAGGGTCTGGAGGGCGGATGCGGTGATGCCCGTTTGACGGCCATATATCTGGACGGCGTGTTTCACACCCCAGCGGGCCTCTTTCTCGGCTTCCACGAAACGGCCTTGAAGTTGCAGGTTGGCCGCCAGGTCCAGTTCGGCATAGACAGCGTCGATCGGACGCTGACGGCGCATCTGGCTCTGGTAACTGAGCACACGCACACGTCTCTCGTAGGCCTGGTCGTATAACCCCTGGGACTCAAGGAGTTCTGCTTCGGCGGCCAGAATATCGTTTTCGTTGCCGACATCATGGACACCACTGTGCACTATATAACTATACCGTGCGGCGGCCGGAACCTTCTGGTATTGCCGGTACGCCCTCTCGATCGCGGCTTCCGCACGATCAAATTCTCCCATACGGGTCAAGATACGGGCTTGAAAGCCCAGGTAGGGTCCAAACCGCCACTTTGCATCGTGCTGATCTAAAAGGGCTTTCTCACTGAAGTCGAAGGCGGCTTCGTAGCGGCCGGCCGTCATCTCGAGGTTTGCCAGGCGGCGGTATAAAGCCGAATCACGGATATAGGCCCTTTCACCATAGTCAATCGCCTGGCGAATATCAGCGGTAGCGGCCTGGAAGCGGTAGAGCTCGTAGCGGGCATTCGCCCTGGTTTTATAGAAATGGAACATATCAGCCGGGGAAAGCGCCTGCGGTGGTTCACTTTCCGCCTGCCGGAATATTTTCGTCATGTAGGCATGCTCATCTTCCGGTTGTTCCAAAATAGCCAGAATGTCATCCAGCTTGCGCGGCGGTGGCGACAGGGGAATGCTCTGCATGCTGAGTACAACGTCGCGGGCCTGTTCGAAGCTCATCTGGCCGGCCTTGGAACGACCGGTGGTTTGGCAGGCCAAGGGCACAATCATAAAAAAAAGCAGAACAATCGATTTTGGAAGTTTCATCATTTCCTCTTGATAGTTGTACTGGAAACAGGCACGGCCGGCATCTCATTCGAAACAGCGATCAGCCCCCGGCGGCACCGGCATCGAAGACTTTGAAATTGGTAGCTTTGAAGCGATCCGGACTGACCGCGTCGATGGTCGCCCTGATTTCTTCCGTCGAAAACGGACTGGCCGGGGTGGTCGACATGAACCCGATCAGGGCCAGATTGACAGCCATGGGGGCATCCAGATCCAGCGCAATTTTCCCAGCATCCACAGACCGGCATTGAATCTGTTTTTTTTCCAGAAAGGGTCGCACGCGCTCATCCGGGAAACTGGTATCATTCGCATTGACGTAAAGCTGGCCACCCGGGGCTAAAAACGGCAGATTGCGGTAGGCTTCGTGTTTTTCCAGGGCCAGCAGGTGCTGGCAGGCCCCGACATTGACCAGGCTGCTGTTGACCTCTCCCAAGCGCAGGTGCGAAATCACGGAACCGCCCCGCTGGGCCATCCCGTGGGTTTCGGCTCCCAGAACATCCAATCCCCGGGCCAGAGCTGTCTGGCCAATACTTTGGTCATGAATAAGATTCCCTGGCCTCCCAGGCCGCAAAGTACCATGTTGATGTTATCCATGTGTCACCTTTTCAAAGTATATCCTTGCATTGCACCAGCAGTCATAAGTCTATATATCCAGAAGCTGTCTTTGAGAGCCAGTAATCCCGCTGCTAAAATGCTATTTTTCCTCAATGGCATCTTTGGGACACACCAGCAGACAGACGCCGCACTCGGCACAAAGCATGGGATCGACCCGGGTATGCTCTGCGTCCAGGTCTTTATAGAGCGCCGGACATTCGAACCGGTCGTGGCAAAACCCGCAAAGGTCGCAGTTGTCATTAATGGTTACCGGCTTGCGGTTCGGTATGGCTCCCTGGCGATCATTGATCACGCAGGGATGCCGCGCGATGATCACGGCGATGCCGCCGTCCGGATCGCCGACATACGCGGCGGCCTTTTTAAGCAAGGCCCGCATAGCCTTCACGTCATAAGGATCAACCACCTCAACAAAATCTATGCCGCAGCCGGTGACCACGCGTTCGAGGCTGATGGCCTTGCCCTGGCTCCCATCGGCGCGGACACCCGTGGAAATCGCGGGCTGCATGCCGGTCATGGCCGTGGTCTCATTGTCCAGGAGCACCAGGATGAAGCGGGCGTCATTGTACACCGCGTTGATCAGGCCGGCAGTCCCGGAATGATAAAACGTGGAATCTCCCATGGTCGCCACCACCGGCTGTTCAACATCGTCTTGTTTGAAAGCCTGGACAAACCCGGAACCCAACGTAATGCCGCCCCCCATATCCAGGCAGGTATCCACCCCGCCGAGATTCATTCCCAGCGTGTAGCAGCCGATATCGGAGGTGTAAATAGCTTTGGGCTGCGCCCTGCGAATAGCAAAAAATGACGCCCGGTGGGGACACCCGGCGCAGAGGGTGGGCTTTCTGATGGGCAGTTCGAGTGACTGCACCAGTTCCAGGGCAGCCGGGTCACCGTGACTTTTCAGCGATTCCAACCCGGTCTCGTCAAGAACCGTATTCAGGGCTTTTTCCACGACCTGCGGCACCAGTTCTCCTTCCGAGGGAATATGCCCGGAAAGTCGTCCGCGGACTTTAACCTTGTTGCGCAAGAACATTTCGATGACGGTATCCGTCTCTTCCACTACCAGCACCTGGTCGCAGGCAACCATAAACTCGTCGGCCAATCGCTCCGGGAATGGATAGGGGGCCCCCAACTTGAGCAACGGGATATCCCGGCGCTCGTTTTCCGCCAAAAGGTCCTTGACCACGGCCCAAGATACACCGCCGGCAATTATACCCAGCGAGTAAGACTTCCCCGGCTGCAAGTCGTGTTTGTTGTAAGGTGCGAGGGTATTGAAAGTTTCCCCGATCGCCTTTAATTTGCGATTCAGTTCGCCGTGGAGCATAAAGCGAAAACGGGGTGTCGCCGCCCAGCGCGCCGGATTCTTTTCAAAAACCGCCTTGCCGGGATTCGCCTTAAGCTCACCGGGCACGATGTTTTGGCGACCGTGGCAGACCCGGATGGCCGGCCGCAAAATCACCGGCACCCCGAACTCCACAGACAGGTCCATGGCCCGGACCGCCATCTCGCGGGCCTCCTGGGGTGTCGCCGGATCGAAGACCGGCACCTTGGCCAGGCGGGCCATGAGGCGCGTGTCCTGTTCGGTCTGGGAAGAATGCGGCCCGGGATCGTCACAGGAGATGATGACCAACCCTCCGGTGGTCCCGAGGTAGGCGGCACTCATCAATGAGTCGGCCGCCACGTTCAGGCCACCTGTTTCATACACACGGCCGCTCGTTTGCCGGCAATGGCGGCGGCATAGGCATTGTCCAGGGCAACTTTCTCATTCGTGGACCACTCCACGTAGGTATTCAGTCCGGCGGACTTTACCAGACGAACCACCTCCGGCAGGATTTCCGAGCTGGGCGTGCCCGGGTAGGAGGTCACCACCTGGCAGCCCGCTTCCAGCAGCCCCAGGGCAATTGCACCGTTTCCGAGTAAGAATTCAGGGGGCATAGTTTCCTCTACTTTATCAGCTTGAAAAGATATGAGTAATGCTCTGTGCCGGGAGGCTTTCCCAATTCCCGGGTTCAAGGGTTCAAGGGTTCAAGGGTTCAAGGGTTCAAGGGTTCAAGGGTTCAAGGGTTCAAGGGTTCAGGTCACTTAAGGGCTTTCACTTGGCCCCTCGACCCCTTGGCCCCTTGAGCCCTGGTTTTATACTTGGCCCCTCGGCCCCTGGGCCCCTTGAACCCTATTTTTTCTGCTTTTTCGCCTGCTCGATCAGTTCCAGCAGAGAGAGCATCTTGGGTTTGACCTTGCCGCTGAAGGCCTGTTCGTACTCCGCGGTGGTCAACTCACCCTGCAGATACGCCTGGACATCGAAATGGGTGTGCCAGCAATCCAGGGTTTTAAAGCAGGGTTGTCCCTGGTTCTCCTGGCGACAATAGGAGAAGTAGATCTGGTGCCCCAGGCGGGGACATCGAATCTGAAAATCATCTGCGGGTGGGGTCTTTTTTTGGGGCATAACGGCAAAGGGTTCGAGGGGTCAAGGGTTCAAGGGGTCAAGTAAAGAACCAAAACCAGCAAACACTTTTATCGTCAAAACCTGGCCCCTTATCTCCAAATCTATTTTGGAGGCATGGCTAATTATGATCCCGGAGGCGGAAGCCTCCGGGAAGTTTCCAAGCTATTACCTGAAGCGAACGTTAGCCCTTATATTGCTGCGGCTTCGGCAGCGGCGCAATGTCGGCCAGAGCGCGTTCGATCTCTTCCTCGGCCAGTTCGTGGTCGGCCAGCTTGCCCGAGAGGTAGGCTTCATAAGCGGCCATGTCCACGAGACCGTGCCCGCTCCAGTTGAAGAGAATTGTCTTCTCCTTGCCTTCTTCTTTGGCCTTGAGGGCCTCGCGAATGGTGGCGGCCACGGCATGATCGGTTTCCGGTGCGCTGATGAAGCCTTCGGACCTGGCAAAGGTGATGCCGGCCTGAAAGGTTTCCAACTGGGGAATGGCTTCAGGTCGCACAAGGTTGTCCATCAGCAGCTGGCTGATAACGGGGGCCATGCCGTGATAACGCAGACCACCGGCGTGAATACCTTCCGGCACGAAGGTGTGCCCCAGGGTGTGCATGGGCAGCAGCGGCGTCATCTGCACGGTGTCACCGAAATCGTAAGAGAACGGCCCCCGCGTCATGGTGGGACACGATGTCGGCTCAACGCCGATGATATCGATGTCCTTCCCGTTGATCTTGTCACGGACGAACGGCAGCGCCAAGCCCGCAAAATTGCTGCCACCGCCGGCACAGCCGATGATGACATCAGGGTAATCCCCTGCGATCTCCATCTGTTTCTGGGCTTCCAGACCAATAACCGTCTGGTGCAGCATGACATGGTTCAATACGCTGCCCAGGGAATACTTGGTGTCATCATCCCCGACCGCAGCCTCGACCGCTTCGCTGATGGCGATACCCAGGCTGCCCGGGGAGTCCGGATTCTGTTCCAGAATGGTGCGGCCGGCATTGGTTTCCGAGCTCGGGCTCGGTACACAGGTGCCCCCCCAGGTTTCCATCATGATCCGGCGGTAGGGTTTCTGCTGATAGCTCACCTTGACCATGTAAACCTTGCACTCCAGACCAAAGAGCGCACAGCAAAAAGAGAGCGCACTGCCCCACTGACCGGCGCCGGTTTCCGTGGTGATGCGTTTGGTTCCGGAGATTTTGTTGTAGTACGCCTGGGCAATGGCCGTGTTGGGTTTGTGGCTGCCCGCCGGGCTGACACCTTCGTTTTTGAAATATATCTTCGCAGGCGTATCCAGGAATTTCTCCAGTGAATAGGCCCGGTAAAGAGGCGATGGCCGCCAGATCTGATATTTGGCCATGACCTCGTCGGGGATATCAATCCAGCGTTCCTGACTGACTTCCTGTTCGATGAGAGGCATGGGAAAAATCGGGGCCAGATCCTCGGGGCCGCAGGGTTGACCTGTTCCGGGATGCAGCGGCGGCTCCATGGGCGTGGGCATGTCGGCGGCAATATTGTACCATTTGCGGGGCAGTTCCGATTCTGGTAAAAATATTTTCTTGACCTCCATAGCGCCTCCTTTTTCGTTTTGTCCTGCTGTTTGGTTTTGACTGTCGTGTTTGCAGATTATAAATATAAACAGCCGCCAGGGCTGTTAATTCGCGCGCGAACAGAGCTCACCATACCCCAATCCGGGGGGACCTGCAAACAGAAAATTGGCGCGGATGGCACCATGAAATGGCGCTGGAAGGTTGTTTGCGGCTGAGGTCCGTTATGAATTAGAACCTAACTCAAAAAACGGATTTTGGTTCAATATCAAGGCGGCCGTGAGGAATAAACCGGAGGAATACATCAGGTATTTCGAGGATTTATTCCGATCGCCCAACGCCGAGATTGGGCCAAAAAACTTTTTTGAGATGGGTTCTATTTGTCGGGATCAAACTCCCCATCAATTATTTCAGTCAGAACACCGCAGGTATCCGCCGGCGGCATGATGAAGGCGTAGCGATTGCCCATCAATTCCCGGGGCTGATCATCGATCAGGCGGGCGCCTTTTTGCTTCAGTTCATCCAGCCCGGCGGCGACATCGTCAACGCGGTAGGAGATCAGAAAGACCCCCTCACCTTTCTTCTCGATAAAGCGGGCCACATCCCCGTCGGGAGTCGTGGATTCCATGAGTTCCAAGGCCACGGTTCCCAGATAATAGCGGGCCACCTTGATATTTTCCTGAGCGGCAGTGTATTCGAGGGCCAGTTCCAGTCCGAAGGTGTCTTCGTAAATTTTGCGGGCGCTGGCGAGGTCCTTTACCGCAATACAGATATGGTCGATCTCCTTGGCTTTCAATTCAGCTCTCCTTGGCTTGCATCTCCCGAATGGCCCGCAGAATCTTATCCGGCGTGATGGGATAATCGTTGAAATAAACACCGATGGCGTCACAGATAGCTGCGCTGTAAGCCTGGGCGGCCGACATGGCGATGGACATGCCGGCTTCCTTGGCACCATAGGGCCCATCCGGGTCGACAGATTCCACAATGATGGAATTGATCTTGGGTATGTCGGCGGCCAGCGGCAGACGATAATCCAGCGCGGTGGAATTCAAGACCAGGCCGTCTTTCCAAAGGTGCTCTTCGGTCAACATGCCGCCCTGTCCCCCCATGGCCACCGATCCCTCGAACTGGCCCTCCAGCACCAGGGGATTGAGGGCGTACCCCACGTCCTGGGCAGCCGTGACTTCCAGGACCGTCACCTGGCCGGTTTCGGGGTCGACGGCGACCTCACAGATCGTCGTGCCGAAAGAAAACGCCCCGCACATCTGGCCGTGGGGATTCTGCACCCACTCGCGCTTGGGGTCCACCTTGGGCCAGTAGGCACCTTCGCCGCTGGGTGCCCGGCCCTTTACCAGCCCCATGCGGATCGCTTTCTTTATGTGGATCGACTTTTCCGGATCACCCTTGACGGAAATCATCCGGTCCTTGGCGACCAGATCGTCCACATGCGTATCCAGTATCTCGGCAGCGGTCAGAAGGATCTTTTTCATCACATCGCGGGCAGCCAGCTTGACGGCATGCCCTCCAATAAACGTTGACACCTGGGAATAGGAGCCCGGATCGGAAGGCGTGACCTCGGTATCGGCTGTAACCAGCTGGATATCTTCCGGTCGAATGCCCAACTCCTCCGCTGCAATCTGGACCAACATGTTGTCGTTGCCCTGGCCGTTGTCCACCACACCGGAGATGACGGTGGCGCCGCCGTCTTCGTTGAATTTGATGATGGCCTGACTGCCGCCGCGGATACCCATGGGGAATCCGGTCTGCACGGAATTGGTGCCGATACCGATGCCGTGAAACGGCGGCAGCTTGCCCCACTTTTCCGCCCAGCGGGCCTTTTCAGCCGCCTTGGCGATGGTCTCCTGCATGGCACAGCTGGCCACCAGGGAGCCCGTGTTGGTATATTCGCCGGGTTGCCGGGCATTCACCAGGCGAATTTGCACCGGGTCCAGCCCCAGGTGTTCGGCGATCAGGTCAAGCTGGGTGTCCACCCCGCAGGCAAAGCCCCGGCCGTGCATGCGGATCATGCCCCGGATCGGTTTGTTGGTGTAGATACGGTAGCCGTTGTAGCGCACGCTCTCCATACGGTACGCCTGTTCCATGCAAAGAAACGGCACACTGGTGGCAATAGGTCCGGTACTGCTGTAGGCGCCGCCGTCCATGTAACAGGTGATGTCCCGGGCCAAGACCTGCCCGTCCTTGTCGACGCCGGTTTTGATTGTGGTAATCAGGGCGTGTCCCTGGCGGGTGGCAATGGTGTTCTCTTCCCGGGTAAAGGCAATCTTGACGGGCCGCTGGGCCTTTTTGGCCAACAGGGCGCAGATGAAGTCCGCCGGCGAGATCTCGCTGCGGCCCCCAAAGGCACCCCCGATGGCAATCTTGCGCACCCGGACCTTGTTAAGCGGTATGCCGAGCAGGTTGGACAGAGGTTTGGATTTCATGTGCGGCCCCGCGTTGGGCATCCACATCTCCAGGTTGCCGTCCAGGTCCCAGCGAGCAACCACGGCATAGGGTTCAGCCTGAAAATAGGAATCCTCGGGGGCCGTATAGGTGTCTTCCCGGACATAGTGGGCCTTTTTAAAACCCGCTTCCACATCGCCAACCTCGATGGGCACATGAATATTGATGTTGTTGGGAAAATCGTCGTGCAGCTGGGGGGCGCCCGGGTTCATGGCTTCCATCGGGTCAAACACCGGCTCCAGCACTTCGTAGTCGACCTGGATCAAATCCAGCGCCGCCAGGGCCGTCTCCTCGTCCACGGCGGCCACCGCGGCCACATCCTCACCGATGTACCGGACCTTGTCCGTGGTCAGCATCTGCTGATCGAGGGTATACCGGAAGACGCCCCATTTACGCCCCAGGGTTTCCGCCCCGACGACCACGGCTTTTACGCCGGGCAGGCGCTCGGCGGCCGCTACGTCTATGTTCAGGATCCGGGCATGGGGATGGGGGCTGCGCAGAATTTTGCCCACCAGCATACGGGGCAGATCGAGATCCGCGGTAAACCGGGCCTGACCGGTGACCTTAGCGCGGGTGTCCACCCGGGGCATCTTTTTTCCAATATAGGCATAATCAGCCATAACGTTCCTCTTATTGCTTCTTGGCAGCCGCCTCCACGGCCTCGACAATCTTGGCATACCCGGTACAACGGCAGATGTTCCCGCTCAGGGCGTGCCGGATTTTCTGCTCATCCGGCTGGGGATCTTCCATCAGCAGCCCTTTGGCCGACATTAGCATGCCAGGCGTGCAAAAGCCGCATTGCACGCTGCCGTGCTCGATAAACGCCTCTTGCAGCGGATCCAAGGTTTCACCCGCGGCCAGTCCTTCGACCGTGGTAACGGCATGGCCGTCCGCTTCCACCGCCAGGGTCAGGCAGGCGCGGATCGGCAGATCGTCGAGCAGCACCGTGCAATGCCCGCAGACCCCTTCACCACAGCCTTCCTTGGCACCGGTGAGACCGGCCTCTGCGCGCAGTACTTCCAACAGGGTAAGGTTCGGGAATATGTAGAACGTCAGTGCTTCCCCGTTTACTTCCAGTTCCAGATTGACCTTTTCCATTTGAACTCCTTCACCGCCGGCCGTCAGGCACCGGCTGCGGCAATTGCCCCGCTCAAGGCGCGTGACACGAGGACCGGAATCATCGCGGTCCGGTAATCCATATCGGCGTTGAGATTATCCACGATAAAGGCCCCGGCGCTGCTGCCGGCCATTTGGGCGGCGGCAGACAAGGCCTCCTCATCCGAAACTTGCTTGCCGCTCAGACCATTGGAGGCCGTTACCAGAAACAGCGGACCACTGCCAATGGCCCCGACTACGATGCGGGCAGCCTGGATGCGGCCATCTCCGATGTTGACGAATCCGGCGGCCGAGGCCAGGAGGTAGTCGATGGCCGCGCGAAAGGTAAGGCGCTGATAGGCACTCCCGCAGCCCGGCCCCGGCATGGGTATGGAAATATCAGTGAGCAGTTCACTGCTGTGCAGGGAAAGCGGGGCATCACCTACCGCCGTGTACAACTCTGTGAGCGGGATGGTGCGCTCGGAACCGGCGCCCCGCAGCGTTACCTGGGCGTTCAGTGCCATCAGAGCGGGTGCTCCATCGGACTGACAAGTACTGCGGCAACGGTCGGACCCTTCCCGGGCATAGCAGGTGGTCCCGCCGGCTTTGTGGCAAGCTTGCCGGGTAGAACGGAAAAAGGCCGACTGGTTATAGAACCGGCAGCGGTTTTCCTGGCACAGGTTGCCGCCCAGAGTCCCGCGGACATGCTGGATAGAGCGGGCGCCGACCGCTGCCAGGGCCGCATGCAAAGCCGGCAGGCGGGTGCGCACAGTCTCGTCTTCAATGATCCGGGCCAAAGGGGTGCCCGCGCCGATATGCAGGCATCCGGCATCCTCGCGAATGTAATCCAGCTCGTTTAAATGTTTTAAGCTGACGAGAAAGCGGGGTGTCGTGAGCCGCTGCTTCATCCTGACGATGAGATCGGTACCGCCGGCGAGCACTGCGCACTCGGCACCGTGTTCACCCAGCATACCAAGTGCCTCATCCACATTGCGGGGTTCAAGATAATCGAAACCGGGTAACTGCACGGCGAACCTCCCGGGCGCTGCCGTACACGGCAGCGTTAGATTGGAATTGTTAGAACTTAACGCAACTTTTTATTTAGTATTAGGGCACCCCAGACCGGCATTGAATTGCAGCCAGAATCATCGCCGGGAACAGCTGTGCGGGATCAAACAGGATTGAAACAAGTATACCCTTTGCAGGTGCCTCTTGACAATGGTTTCGCATCCGGATAAATATCAAACGTCGTATACTGTATACTGTATACACCACTACCCGTCAAGCATCTATCTGGCGATCTGCGAATCGCCCGGACAACCAATAAAAATGGTCCCTGCCGCCGGACCCTGCGGCCGGTTCGGCAGTATCCCGCACCATGACAACCTGCAGGCCACTGGAGTAAATTATGGAACTTTTTCAAGGTGTTAAGGTTCTCTCCCTCGAACAGGCCACCGTAGTGCCCTACCTTACGTATCGTTTGGCGCAAGACGGTATGGAAGTGATTCGCCTCGAGCACCCCGTTTATGGAGATCCCAACCGCATGATCGGCGCCAATGCCCTGAACGAAGAGAAAATGAACGCCTACTTTCTCTGCATCAATGCCGGGAAGCAGGCGCTGACGCTAAATTTGGCGGAGCCGGAAGGCCGCGACCTGCTGCAGCGCCTGGTCCGTGACCTTGACATCGACATCTTCACCACCAACCAGCTGCCGAAGAACTATGCAAAACTGGGCATCGACTATGACGCTCTCAAGGCGATCAAACCGGACATTATCTGGATGGGGGTTACCGGTTTCGGGCCCGACAGCAACGAGGGCGCCTACGATCCAATTCTGCAGGCTCGCTCCGGCCTGATGGAATTGACCGGCGAAGCCGATGGTGATCCCCAGGTCCTGGGCATTCCCCTGCCGGATATGGGCACCAGTGAACATGCCTACGGACTGCTCATGAAAGCGCTCTATAAAAGAGAGGTGTCCGGGGAAGGTTCCCGCATAGACCTGGCCATGTTCGAATCTACGGTGTCCTGGCTCACCGTACCCGTAACCATGACGGCCAGTTTCGAAACCCGCATCAGCCGCCGCGGCAACACCCATGAATTCTTCTGTCCGGTCTCGGTTTACAAGACCGCCAGCGGCTTTATCTACCTGGCGGTGGGCAACGACCGCCAGTGGCAGGCCATGACCGGACTGGACATCTTTGCTTCTCTGGACCGACCGGAATACGAAAAAAACAAAGGCCGGATCAAGGACGTGGTCAATCTGAACCAACAAATCAACGCCATCACGGAGAACCACGCTTCCGAAGCGTTGATCGAGCTGTTTAACAGCATCACGGTGCCGGTCAGCAAAATCAAAACCATAGAAGAAGTCATTGCCGATCCCCTGGTCAGTAAAAAATTGCTGACGTCCACGGACCCGGTTACCGGCCAGCAGATCATCCTGGCCCCACCCCCCCAGCTGACGCCGTTTCTGGAAAAGCAAAACCAGACCCTTTCTTTCCCGCCCCGCTTTGGGGAGCAGAACCAAGCCATTTACGGTGATAAACTCGGCTTCTCGGACGAGCAGTTAACCGGGTTGAAAGAAAATGGGGTAATTTAGGGGCTGTTTATAGTGTTGAGTCCTATAAGTTTCTTACAGAATTTTACTGATGCAATGGTGATTTTGAGCACCTAAAATCCGAAATCCGAATATCGAAATTCGGAATGTTTTCAAGGCGAACGCCGCAAACAATAAAGCAAATCAGAATGACCAAAAAATTCATACAACACCTACTGTTACAGCTACCAAGTTCCTGTTTTGGTCATTTAGCCATTTGAATTTTAGATTTGTTTCGAAATTAGTGCTTCGGATTTCGAATTTTGTTAATTCCTTAAATCTGAGATAGAATGGTCAATCTTTTTCCCCCTTATTTGTGGGACGCACCACTATTGGGAGCCGACAAATGCAGATCATCGTCTTTATCAAACAGGTACCGGACACTATCGAGGTCAAGCTGGATCCGAAAACCGGCAACCTGTTACGGGAGGGGCTGGCCAGCATCATCAATCCCGATGACCGGCACGCCCTGGAAACAGCCCTGGAATTAAAAGCGGCGCACGAAGCCCGGGTGACGGCCATCTCCATGGGCCCGCCCCAGGCCATCGATGCGCTTTCCGAAGCCATGGGCATGGGCGCAGACCGGGCTATTCTGCTGACCGATCCGGCCTTTGCCGGCGCCGATACTTGGGCGACTTCCTACACCCTGGGGAAAACCGTGGAGACCGTGGGAGAGTTCGACCTGATCCTGTGCGGCCGCCAGGCCATCGACGGCGACACCGCCCAGGTAGGCCCCCAGGTAGCCGACTATTTAGATCTGCCCCAGGTGAGCTATGTCTATGATGTCGAATCTGTCATGACCGACCATCTAATCGTCAAAAGACGTCTGGAAGACGGGTATGAGCGGATTGAGTGCCGTCTGCCGGCCCTGCTGACAATCATCGGCCGGATGAAAACCCCACGCTACCCACGCATGGCCGGTTTGCTGAAGGCCTGTCGTGCAAAGGCACCCATCGAAGTTTGGAACGCGGCAGACATCGGGGTCACCACGGCCGAGGTAGGGCTGGAGGGCTCGCTCACCCATGTCATCAAAACCTTCGCACCCAAGTTCGAACGGCGGGGAGAAATATTGAATGGTAAAACAGCCGACATGGTACAGACTCTTGTGGAGCAATTAAAAGAACAGCGTTTAATAGCCCCTTGAACCATGGGCCGTCGATCATGTGTGGCGGTACCACGGCCATATTGAAAAGGAATCTGCATATATGCCTGTCTGGGTGGAAATTGATCTGTGTGACGGGTGCCGGCGTTGCGTGCGCAAATGTCCTTATGAAGCTATATCCCTGACAGACGGCAAAGCCAGCATCAGTGAACGCTGTACGGCCTGCGGAGCCTGTATGGACGTCTGCCGGCCCGGGGCCATCTGCACCGATGTGGTGCCGCGCACGATCCCCGACTTCAATGAACATCAGGGGGTCTGGGTCTTTGCCGAGCAGCGCGCCGGCGTTTTAAACCGGGTGTCCGTGGAACTGGTCAGCAAGGCCCGGGGCCTGGCCCAAGACCGGGGACAGACCGTCACCGCTGTTCTGATCGGTGAGCAAGTCGCCCCGCTGGCCGATACCCTGGTCGAATTCGGCGCGGATCAGGTCTATCTGGCCGAAGATAAACTGCTGGCCGACTACCGTACCCGGGCCTATGCCGGTGTCCTGGCCCAGCTCATTCAGGCGCACAAACCGGAGATCCTGCTGATGGGGGCCACCCACATCGGGCGCGACCTGGCCCCGCGAGTCTCCCGGAGGGTGGGCTGCGGCCTGACGGCGGACTGCACTGAACTGAGCATTGATTCAGATGAAGGCATCCTGTGGCAAACGCGCCCGGCTTTCGGGGGCAACATCATGGCCACCATTGCCAACCGATATTCGCGGCCCCAGATGGCCACGGTGCGCCCGGGCGTTATGGAAGCAGTCCCCGTGCCCGGCCACCAGGGCACGATAGTTGAGCATCAGCCGGCCCTGGACGCAGCGGATATGGGCACCCGGATCCTGGAGACCGTCAAAGTCGCAAGTTCCGGCGGCGATCTGGCTGCAGCCCGGATTATTGTGGCCGGCGGCAGGGGCCTCAACGACGCGTCCGGATTCGAAACCCTGCGGGAGCTGGCCGGGGTACTGGGCGCAGAGGTAGCCGGCACGCGGGTGGCGGTTGAAGAAGGCTGGATCCCGGCCAGCCAGCAGGTTGGGCAGACCGGCCTGACCGTGCGGCCGGAACTGTACATCGCCTGCGGCTTGTCCGGCGCCATTCAGCACCGGGCCGGCATGCTGGACTCCAAATTCATCGTGGCGATCAACAAAGACCCGCTGGCACCCATATTCAAAGTAGCCGACTGGGGTATCGTCGGGGATCTGTTCACAATAGTGCCGGAATTGACGCACCAGATACAGGCTGCGTGTGACATCATGTGTGAGTAACAGAAATAGTTTTAAGCGTCTCAAGTGCACCACGTTAGGCATTAGCTGCGCGTCATCTAAGGTGCCTAAAGTTCAGGAGTCGCTGCGCTCCACTGGTCATTTATAATCAATAGAATGCTTTAACTTTCGATCACTTTAAACTTTAGTTCACTTTAGTCACTTATCGCCGGGAACTGAACGATGCTAAGATCTGATCCTGAAAAATTGATCCGGCAAACCATGGCCCGTTTCGTCGACCAGGAGGTGATTCCCATCGCCGAAGCGCTGGACAGTGAAGGCGAATTCCCGCACGAACTGTTTCAGCAGCTGGCCGAGATGGGTGTGTTCGGCATTCGCTATCCGCGCGGCAAAGGCGGCGCCGGCGGCAATACAACCCTGTACTGCATCATCTGCGAAGAATTGGCCCGCGGCCTTTTGAGCCTGGCCTCCATCACGGCCATGCAGTGCCTGATGGGCACCAATTTTCTATTTCACTACGGCAGCGACCAGATGCGGGAAGACTATTTTCTGCCGGCCATGCGCGGCGAGAAGATCGGCTGCTTCTGCATGACCGAACCGGAAGCGGGCAGTGACCTGGGCGCCATCACCACCCGGGCGACCGCGGTAGACGATGGCTACCTGATCAACGGAATGAAAACCTGGGTAACCGATGGACCGGAAGCGAGCTTTTATACCGTCCTGTGCCAGACGGACCCGGCGAAGCGTCTGCGCGGCATCGGTTACTTTTTCGTACCCCGCGACCTGCCGGGGGTATCTCTCAGCCCGCGCTTCGAATGCCTGGGGACCCGGACAACGCCTATCTGCGAGGTGGCCTTCAAAGACGTGCTGATCCCCAAAGAATACCGGGTGACGCCCGAGGGTCAGGGGCTTTCCTGTTTTTTAGCGATCCTGGCCGAAATCCGCACCATGACGGCGGCCCTGGGTCTGGGCCTGCAGCGCGGGGCCATGGACGCATCCATGCAGTACACCAAGGAGCGCATGGCTTTCGGAAAACCCATCAGCAAATACCAGCTGATCCAGTCCAAAATCGCCCAAATGGCCATCAACCGGGAAGCTTCCCGGTTGATGGTCTACAACGCTGCGGCCATGATCGACCGCGGCGAAGAGTGTATGCAGCAGGCCACCATGGCCAAATACTTCGCCACCGAGGCCGCCTGCAGCGCCGCCGACGACTGCACCCGCATTTATGCCGGGTACGGCTATTCCATGGAATACCCGGCCCAGCGCTTTTTTCGCGATACACGCTTTCTGCTCAGCGGCGGGGGCACCCATGAAGTCCTGCAGACCAACATTGCCAAGTGGGAAGGGTTGTAAATAATCCTGGCCCAGAGAGCCAGGCTTTGAGTTGCTCCTGGAAAGGGCGCACGCCCGGAAAATGTGCTCGTAGCATGGTCGGATTCAGGGGATCAGGTCGAAGACTGAAGGCTGAAGAAAAACCCTATAACCAATCTGGCCGAATTGATTGCTTTGAAGACTAAAAGCTGCGATAAATCGGAAAGACTCTTGTTTTTAAAGCTTTCTATCGCCTTCACCTTCAGTCTTCAGCCTTCGGCCTGCAAGCCTGGGAGACCCTACCCCGGCAAAGCCAATTATCTCCGACCTGGACCTGAGGACCAGGTTTATAAGGACTGAACAAAAATGGCCGAGATGGATATCACGACCGCACAGCTCCCGGGCCTCAAAGCACTGCCGGCACGCAAGTCGGCCGGCCAGCATGTCTTTGAATACCTCAAGCAGGCCATTATCCGCGGCGACATCACACCGGGCAGCCGGCTGGTGGAAAATAGGATTGCCGATTCCACCGGCGTCAGCCGCACCCCGGTTCGCGAAGCCCTGCACAAGCTGGAGAGCCAGGGGTTTTTGAAAAAACAGCCGGCCGGCGGATTTACGGTCCTCGGGCTTACCAGCCAGGATATCGATGAAACCTTCGGGATTCGCAGCGTGCTCGAATCCTATGCGGCCCGGCTGGCCGCTGAAAAACATACCCCGGCTGACCTGGCCCAACTGGAAAAGAAGATCGACGAATACCAGCACTGCCTGGAACTGGGCCAGGTGGAGGAACTGGAAAGAATCAACACCCAGTTTCACGAGCTGCTCTACACCCTGAGTAAGAGCCCGCGCCTGATCAAGATGATCGCTGACTTGAAAGCCCAGATTCATCGCTTTCGCCACATCATATTGAGCCAGTCAACCATGGCCCAGCAAAGCAACCAGGACCACAAGCAGATGGTCGCCGCCATCCGCAATCATGACGCCGACGGGGTGGAAAAACTGGTCCGGGAACATATTCTCCGGGGCAAAGCCGCCGTGTTGGAACAATTGGCTGCCGGCGATGCCGGGAGTAAAAAAGAATTTTGACCCTTGGGGAGGATAGCGGTATGAGTCAGCGTAAAATCAGGATTCTCCTGGCCAAGCCCGGTCTGGACGGCCATGACCGGGGGGCTAAAATCGTAGCCCTGGCCCTGCGGGATGCCGGCATGGAAGTCATTTACACCGGCCTGCACCAAGACCTGGAGCAGATCATTGCGGCAGCCGCGCAGGAATCGGTGGACGTCATCGGCCTGAGCATCATGTCCGGTGCGCATATCCCCATTTGCACCCGATTGCTGGAAATGATGCCGGCCGCCGGTTTGCAGGGTGTCAAACTGGTGGTCGGCGGCGTCATTCCGACGCGCGACATCGGCACCCTGGAAAAGCTGGGTGTGGCCGGCATCTACCCGGGCGGCACCCCGTTCGATGACATTGCCACCGGCATTTACGATCTCTGCGGCCTGCCGGCACCGGTCGCAGGGAGATAAATTTTGGTCGCATTGAAAAGGAAATAAAACCAATGCATCGCGCAGAGACGCTGAGAAGCAGAGAAGCCCTAAACCAAATGTATGGCCGCACTTCGTGCGGAAAACAACGATAACCAAATTGGTTTGAGCCCGTTTTGAATCAACCGGCGAAGCCGGATAAATTCGTGACTTTCTCTGCGCCTCTGCGTCTCTGCGCGATACATTGATTTTCAGTGCCTGATCTATATATGCTTTACTCTAACCCTTGCTGACAGGAAACAGACATGGGCGTAGCCAAATACACAAAAAACGAAAAAGATGCAGTTGAAGAAGTCCGCTACCAATCGGGCATCACGGTCAAGCCGGTTTACGGTCCCGAAGACCTGGAAACCGCCGGCTTTGACTATGCCCGGGATCTTGGCGATCCGGGCGAGTTTCCGTTCACCCGCAGCCTGCACCCGGAGGGGTACCGCAGCCGGGCGTGGACAACCCGCCAGTATACCGGGTTTGGAACCCCCGTGGAAACCAACCGCCGCTTCAAGCTGATGATCGGCCACGGGCAGACCGGCTTGAACGTCGCTTTCGACCTGCCGACCCAGATGGGCTATGACTCCGACCACCCCAAATCAATTGGTGAAGTCGGTCGGGTCGGCATGGCGGTGGACTCGCTGCGGGACTTTGAAATTGCCTTTAAAGACATCCCCCTGGATCGCATCGGCAGCGGACTGACCATCAACGCCGTGGCCACCATTATGCTGGCCATGTACCAGGCCGTGGCGGAAAAGTTCGGCTATCCCAAGGAAAAGATCTCCGCCACCCCGCAAAATGACATTCTCAAAGAGATGATCGGCCGGGGGGCCTGGATCTTTCCGGTCGAACACGGGGTCCGCCTGGTGGGCGATACCATCGAATATGCCGTGAAAGAACTGCCGCGCTGCAACCCGGTCAGTCTGTGCGGGTACCACATCCGCGAGTCGGGGGCCACACCGGCCCAGGAAATCGGCTGCGCCTTCGAAATCGCCCGGGCCTACATGGACAATGTCATGGCCCGCGGCCTCACGGCCGAAGATTTCGTAGGCCGCTTTTCCTTCAACTTCAATGTCTACGGCAACCTGTGGGAACAGGTGGCCAAATTCCGCGCCGCGCGCAAGCTGTGGGCCAAAATGCTTAAAAATGAATACGGTGTCACCACCAAGAAGAAGCTGTTCTTGCGCGGGCTTTTCGGCGGCGGCGGGAGCGGCCTGACCAAGGAGCAGCCGGAAAACAACATCATGCGAGGGGCTTTCTACGCCCTGGGCGCTGCCCTGGCCGGCGCCCAGACCACGGCCCTGTGCTCCTTTGACGAGGCCTATACGATCCCCACGCCCCGGGCAGCGCTGCTATCACTGCGTACCCTGGAAATTCTCATGGAAGAGGTCGGACTGCGCGATACCGTGGACCCCCTGGCCGGATCGTATTTTATCGAGACCCTGACCCTGGAGATGGAGACCAAAATCCTGGAAGGGATGCAGCAGATAGAGAACCTGGGGGGCATGGTAAAAGCGGTCGAAACCGGATACATCCAGCGCAAGGTGGCCCAGCAGGCGTATGAATATGAAAAGGGCCTGCAAAACGGTGAATATATCAAAGTCGGCAGCAACAAATACACCGAAGGCAACGACCCGAGCGGCAGCGATGTGGATCTGCATGAATACAACGAACAGTGGGTGGAAAAGCAGCAAGCCGGGCTGCGCGAGCTGAAAAGAACCCGGGACAATCAAGCGGTGACCCGCTCCCTGCAGGCCCTGGAAAAGGCGGCCCGGGAAGGTGACAATGTCATGCCCTGCCTGGTGGACTGCTGCCGGGTCTATGCCACGGTTGGTGAGATGGCCGGTATTTTCAGGGATGTCTTCGGTGAATGGCAGGAGCCGGCAATTTTTTAGGCGGAAAGGCTGAAGGAAAACCAGGCGCAACTAACCACGCCGTAGCTATGATCGTATACTGTGATAGCCCCAACAGGAGGCGAGCTTGAATAAGACCTATCGATTGGGTTGCGACATCGGCGGCACGTTTACCGACTTTGTCCTCGTCGATGATGAAACCGGCAAGTTTCAAACCAACAAATGCCTGACTTCGCCGGCCGATCCTTCTGAAGCGGTTGAGCAGGGCATCCAGCGACTACTGGATCAGACCCCCGGCTTTATCGGTCGGGTCTCCGAATTCATCCATGGAACCACCCTGGTGATCAACGCCATCATCGAACGCAAAGGCGCCTGCACCGGTCTGATTACCACCCGTGGCTTTAGGGACGTCCTGGAACTGGGCCGGGAAATTCGCTACGACGCCTATGACATCTTCGCGGAATACCCACGGCCGCTGATCCCCCGTGACCTGCGCACGGAAGTGGACGAGCGCATTACCAGCGACGGCCGGATCATCCGGGATCTCGACCTGCAGGATGTCCGTGAGCGTCTGACTCAGCTGCAGGCGGCCGGGGTGGAATCGGTGGCGGTGTGCCTGATCAATTCCTATGAGAACCCGGCCCATGAAAAAGCCATACAGAAATGTATCCGGGACGCAGCACCCGACCTATCCCTCTCCATTTCATTCGAAGTTCTGCCCCAGATAAGAGAATATGAACGCACCTGCACCACCGCCACCAACGCCTATGTCAAACCCATCACCGCCAGCTACCTCCAAAAACTGTCCGACCGGCTGGCAAAACTGGGTTTCGACGGTCAGCTCTTTATCATGCTCTCTTCCGGGGGCATCACATCCCTGGAAACGGCCCGCGAATTTCCGGTGCGGATCATCGAATCCGGCCCCACCGCTGCGGTTATCGCATCTCAGCACTATGGCCAGCTGTTCGATATCAAAGACATGTTTTGTTTTGACATGGGCGGCACGACGGCCAAGTCCTGCCTGATTCAAAAAGGCCAGGCCGGACTGGTGTCGACGTTTGAAGTCGGCCGCGTGCAGCGCTTCAAAAAAGGCAGTGGCCTGCCCATCCAGGTCCCGGTGGTGGACCTGATGGAAATCGGGGCCGGCGGAGGCAGTATCGCCGAAATCAATCGCCTCGGACTGCTCCAGGTGGGCCCGCAAAGCGCCGGGGCCGACCCGGGCCCGGTCTGTTATGGACAGGGCGGTGAACATCCCACGGTTACCGATGCCGATCTCACTTTGGGTTACCTCGATCCCGACTACTTTCTGGGCGGCAGCATGCCACTCGATAAAGCCGCCGCAGAAAAAGCGATTGCCACAAAAATAGCCGGTCCCCTGGGCACCAGCGCAGTGGAAGCCGCCTTCGGCATTCATGACTTGATCAACGAAACCATGGCCGCCGCTGCAAAGACCCACATTGCCGAGAAAGGCGGAAATCCCGGCCTGATCACGGTCTCAGCTTTTGGCGGGGCCGGCCCCG
>Ga0126329_10000094_pt1 | contig 25877 bp, 25 predicted proteins | sample InaspJWI85metaG_FD_104915 | JGI IMG/M metagenome (GOLD analysis project Ga0126329, IMG submission 104915) | Marine gutless worms symbiont microbial communities from Oahu, Hawaii - Inanidrilus sp. 2 OAHU.JWI-85 metaG | ecosystem: Host-associated > Annelida > Digestive system > Unclassified...
CCATGGCAGCTGCCATGGCAGCCGGCAAGCTGCAGCGCGCCGGATTTGCCAGTGTGCATATACTCGCCGGCGGCCTGGAGGCCTGGCATGCCCAGGGATTTGAACTGGAAGGCAGCGAATCGGTCCTGCCACAGGACAGGGGCTACCCGGCCCCTTTACAAGACGGCACATACACCCTGGCTGCGGACGAATCGATCATTGAATGGGCGGGTAGAAATCCCAACACCAAACATCACGGTATACTGAACCTTTCGGAGGGTAGTCTGACAGTTGATGCCGGCAACATCTCCGGGAAGTTCAAGATCGACATGAACTCGATCCGCAACCTGAACCTGGAAGGTGACGAACTCCAGCCCGTTCTGGAAGCCCACTTGAAATCGGATGACTTTTTCTTCGTCAAACTGTTTCCCTGGGCCTGGTTTCACCTAAAGATCGCCCACCCGGTGGATGAGCCGACCTATACCCTGCCGAATTACCAGATCGGCGGCAATCTTGAATTGCGGGGTGTCACTGCTCCCCTGACCTTTACGGCCAACATGGACCATGCAGAGGACGGCAGCATTACGGCGGATGCGCATTTTGATTTCGACCGCACACGCTGGGGCATCATCTACGGATCGAGCCGGTTCTTCAAACACCTGGGTATGCACGTGGTCTACGACCTGATCAGCGTACAGCTGAAAATCAAGCTTCATCCAGCGTACTGATTAAGGCAAGCGCCTGCGATCTTGACAAAGGACCCGCTAATCCGGTTATAACCAGCACATGCAGAAATCCACCAAGAGCCGGCTGACTGAAAAGCAACTGTATGCTTTTCCTGGAGACACACTGTTCGATCGCTTGGGACGAGCAGTCTGCCGGGCCGGAACACTGCCTGGAAAGGAATTGTTCGAAGCCTGGGAGGTGGCCCGCCGGGTACGGCGTATCTTTAGAGGGGGACGAGTGGTGGACCTGGCCTGCGGGCATGGATTACTGGCTCATATCATGCTGCTGCTCGACGACAGCAGCAAAGAAGCCCTGGCCGTTGATCTGGACTTCAATGATAATACCAGACAGCTTTCTCGGGTTATCGTGGATAGGTGGCCGCGCCTGAAGAACCGTATCCATTTCACCCCAGCCAGTGTTGAAGATGTCAAGCTTGGTCCGGAGGACTTGGTCGTATCTGTGCACGCCTGCGGTTCACTGACTGACAAGATCATTGATGTCGCCGTGAATGCCGGCTCCCGCCTGGCGGTATTACCCTGCTGTCATGACACCAAAACCGGGGACCTGGGCGGGTTGGAGGGTTGGCTGGAAGGCACCCTGGCCATCGATGTAACCCGGGTGACAAGTTTGCAGCTTAAGGGCTACACCGTCCGTACGCGTACCGTTCCGGCGGAGATAACCCCCCAGAATAGGCTATTGCTTGCCGGCCCAATCTAAAATTGATTAATAGTGGCACTCCATGGACCGATCACAATGAATATCTTTCAGGCGGTCCGTATGGCGTTTCCACCAGCCTTTCTTTTTGCCCCAACCGGCAGACAGGTGTTTGCCCCGTTTGGAATCGAATTCTTTTTTACGCCCTCTGTAAGAGACCGAATCTTTATGAATATTGGTTTTGGATGTTTGATTTTGCATAGCGGCACCTCCATCACAAGGGTTGGCTTTAGCACTTATAGTAAAGCAATTCATGTGCCACAATGTGGTACATACCAATAACATGGCAACAATTCTGAAAATTTCAAGGCCTGACAGACTATAAAAAACAATTTATGAGTGATGTCGGCAAGTTACTCCCCAACCTGGCATGTAATCAGGATCTAAATTAGGTGGTTGTTGCTACCGGGGACAATGCATAATTGTCCCAGGTAACGTGGCGAGACACACTTATGAGTCAGAAATAACAACGCCGGCCCCGGTGTTCTCCAGCGATAAGTCTGATATTTCAACGACAGTACGAAATCCAACGTCTTTAAATGCCTCCCAGGGATAACGAATTTCGGATTTTGTTTCGTCGTTGAGAGCATATCGGAGAATCACCCGGCTGGTCGGTTCGCCGGTGGGCGCGGTATACCTCTCCCGTGGCCCCCTTACCGGTCAACTCGATAATGACAAATTTATTGTCTAATATCCTGCCGGTTTCGATAAATGGCTTGGACACGATTAACATTGTTCAGCGCATTCTATTCGGTTATCAATATGGATTGGGCTCTATGAAGCAACTATTGCTGACTGTCTCTTCAAAACAATCAAAAGGATGAACGCAACCAAAATGCCTGCAAAGCCGAGCGACTGGGCAGCGGAAATATTCTCCCAGTATGTCAATCTATCTGCCCGAAAGTGCTCCACGATGATCCTGCCTATAGAGTACAAAATGACGTAAAGCAAAAAGAGATGCCCGCTTATTTTCAATCTGGTCCGGGCTTTCCAGAGTATCCCAAATATTATCAGATTGAACACCATCTCATAGAGTTGGGTGGGGTGCAGGGGCTGGTCCGGAAACATCTGCCCGGCAGGGCTCTCCGGGGCATAGATCATCCCCCAGGGCATGTCAGTCGGGTAACCATGGGCGTCTCCATTGAAAAGACAGCCTATCCTGCCGATGGCCTGCCCCAGGATAAGGGATGGCGCCAGCGTATCTGCGAATTTCCAGAAAGAGAGTTTGTGGATCCGGGTAAATACGATGCTGACTATCAACCCGCCCAGGATAGCTCCATGAATGGCAAGTCCGCCCCTCCAGACCGCCATGGCCGCAAGTGGATCGTTCCAGAAAATTCCGGCTCTGTAAAAGCGACATAATAGAGCCTGGCGCCAATAACCGCTGCAACAATGGCGAATAGCAAGAATTCTTCGACCTTCTCAACTGCAATGCTGTTTCGCTGTGCTTCACCCCGAACGACCCAATATCCAACAAGGCAGGCAGTGGCGATCATGGTCCCATACCACCTGAGCGTGAAAGGACCGATTTCAAAAAGAATTGGATGCATCCCAACCTCCCCGCGCCCAGTGCCTAATGGTAATCCCTGTGGCTATCCGTTTCATTGCCCCGGGGATGAAGGCTGTGCACGTGTTTCGACATTAAAAGGTGCATTAATGGGCACAAGAGAAAGATGAGGTAATACCCCCAGGCTCCGATTATGCCCGACCACAGGAGCCCCAGGACCAGCAACATAGGCAGAATGCAGCATAGGGTCATACCAAGTTGGTGCTTCCAAATTGATTTCAACGAGACAGTCTTTCTTATAATCTCTGTCATAAGATTTTGACCTCAGTGGCACTTCATGGATTTACCACCAGTTGTTTTCCCCAGACGGTCGAGATACCGGCCCCATAGACCTTTCTTTTTCCCAGGCTTCTGGGAAATGAACTTTGCCGGATTGGATTCGAAGGCCTTTTTACATCCTTCCGCGCAGAAGTGATAGGTGTGGGCCTTGTAGGTAGAAGTGATATCAGCGCTACCAGCACGAACCTCCATAGCACATACCGGGTCTACAAATACATGGGTTGTTGATTCTTGATTTGTCATAACGACACCTCCAGAGCGTCGGTTGTTTGTAAATAGAATAAAAAAGCAAAGTACGTGCCACATTGTGGTACCACTGACAAGCCGTTAAAATTACACCCAATAACTGGTCCAGAATACGCTATATTGATGAATGCTGGAGAAGAAGCGGGTAAGAATTACACGTTTTCTTTTAAGACCACATGATTAGGCGGGTATAAAATACCCAGGCACCGGGCTTTAAGCACCAGGAGGGAGAAACCGTTACTTTACCTGCCCCAGTCTACTGTGTGAAAATATGAGGCAGCCCCGGAACAGCGGCCTAGTCTCCAGTGGGTAGCAATAAGATTAGCTACCCTGGGAGGTTTCACGCCACATCTGGGTAAGAATAAAATAGACATCCACGGCAAATACAATCCCAAACAGTACACCACCAGGGATATGCAGCCAGAAGAATACCGGGTGAAAAAACACCTTCAGCCAGACTGCGGCGAGATCGACAATAACGCCAATGAAGGGCAGAACGATAAGCCATGTGCGGATTCGGGGGCTTAAATGCAGGAAAAAGACAATCGCGCCCATAAGAATAAAGATGGCGCTCATCCCGAAAATGTGAATGTGGGTAAATTTTAGAGCAAAGATAAACTCATCTGTTTTGTAAAAAGATGGTTTTGCTACTTTCGCCATCGAGCCACCAAAAAGATCGCCCCGTTCGGAAGCAGGAGCTTCCATCTGATCGTGGCTGGTCGTCATTGCGGGCTTGTCGCTGAAAAATGTCGGGATGATATCATGCACAATGATCTGGCCGCCAGCAAAGAGAAGGCCCAGCGACATCATCACCACAATCATGGTAACCAGGGCCTTGGCCGGCAGCGGCCATCTGCCCGGATGGGGAAATCCGTGATTAACAGATGAAATATCCGATTCGGAAGCTTGCATTGCGTTCACCTCATTTTCCAGTGAAATTCGACCCGTTGTATCCTCCTTTGTCGGTAAAGAAAATGTAGACCGCACGCGGTTCACCACTTGTCCGACTGAATTTTACAACGATCTCCTGCTGACCGGCATTGCGCTTGTATACCTCGATGGTTTCCAACTTGGTTTCCCAGGATTCATCGAGTTTGCCGGTAGCAACCAGCTTGTCGTACATCATGGTGGCTTTTTTAGCAGCCGCAAGGGAAGTGAATGCCTCGGTGTGCCCCTTGGGGCCATGGGCGAACAGTAAGGATCCGGATGCCAGGATGAAGAACACAAGAATCAAGGCCCGGATCATTTGTTTACCAAAAGGTTTAAATTTACTGGATTCAGACATCTCAGCCTCCTTTGAACCACTGTGTGCATAGTGATCAATCTACTTTGATCGATGTCATCATACCCGCGTCGGCATGGGATTGGATATGACAGTGGGCCACCCAGACACCTTTGTGCTCTGGAATCAGGCCAATAACAATGGATTCGCGGGGGCCCACCAGGACGGTGTCGCGGGTAAAGGGTTCTACTTCCGGCTGACCATTGATTTCCAATACCCGAAAAAAGGCCCCGTGAATATGCATCGGGTGCAGGCGGGTACTGCTATTAGCAAACCTTATTTTTATGGGCTGCCCAATTTTGAATAACGCCTTGTCCGCATCCGGCCAGAGGCGGTGATTCATGGCCCAGCCAATGCCGAAACGTCCCCCACGAATGGCGTTCAAATCCCAGGTTTTGGTCACCGGCAGTTTTTCAAAAATAGCAGCCGGTATGAATCCTTTGGCTTTGGGGGGGGTGAACTGCGGCGTTTTTAGCGGTTTTTCATCCTTGACTTTGATTCTTCCCAGGATGTGCGGCCGCCGCGTAAAACGGTCTTCGAACTGAAATATTCGGCCCCCGGCATCGTCGGGAATGGTGATATCAAGATCGACCCGATTGCCCGGTGATAGTACAAAGTGATCGAACGCAAAGAAAGTTGACACCGGTCGGCCATCAACGGCGATGACCTGCATAGGCAATCCCGCCAGCGAACCGGCAAAAACACGCGCATTGGCCCCGTTGATAATACGCAGGCGAATACGCTCTCCCGGCGATACCATCAACGTTGGTTTAACCTTGCCGTTTATGGTGATTGCATTGCCCCAGCGCCCATCATGCATCAGGTCATGGCGGGTATTGAAGTAGGGATAGATAGTCCCATCTTTTCTCAAGCGCCAGTCATCCAGCAGCCAGACAACGTCCTGCGACCAGGGCAGCTTTTTACGCTCATCCACGATCAAGACGCCTTTAAGCCCCCGCTCAAGCTGTTCGCCGGCATTCAAATGCGGGTGGTACCAGTATGTGCCGGCCTCTTCCAGTCTCAATCGATAGGTAAAACGCTCGCCCGGCTCGATGGGATCCTGGGTCACGCCCGGCACCCCATCCATGGCGTTGTCAATGCGCAAGCCATGCCAGTGAACGCTGGTGGCCTCCCTAAGCTGGTTGTCGACATCCACTATCAGGGTGGTCCCCGCTTTTCCTCTCAGGGTGGGGCCAGGCACCTGGCCGTTGTAACTCCACACCGGCGTCAAGTAATCGAAGTAGGGAAATTGGTGCGCCCCTTCCTTGGGAATTAATTGCGTTCTGTTATCGGTCCCGGCCAGAGCACTGATTGGGAAACCCAGAAGCAAAAAAATTACGAGTAGACTTCTAAACATGGGCACTCTCTTTTTGGTAGTATAAAGCCTTGGTATTCACAATTTATAAGGCAGAGCTTGGTTTGACTTATAGATCAGGTCAGTCACCAGGCCTGTTTCAAAACAGGCCTGAAATGATGATAAGCAGTGAAATGAAAAATGCCAGTCCTCAGCCGCGTTTGCGGCACAAGCCTGCAATGCGGCCTCCGTCCAGTATTAGAGTTATTCCAGATCAGCCAATTTTGTCTTGAACTCGGTTTTATCGATTTCACCCCGGGCATAACGCTGTCTCACGATTTCCGATGCATCCGGTTCGCGTGGCAGCGAGTCGAATGATCTGCGCCCAAAAAGTGAGAAAACCCAGACAATAATGATGATCCAGAACAACGGCATCAGCAACCCCATGCCCCAGTGCCCCGGCATCCCGCGCCCCATGTGGTAACCGCCGTATCCGCCCCAGCCAACAAGTGGATACTGCTGATATAAAAAGTAAGCCGCGGCCAATATCACCCCGCCAATCAAAAGAGATATGAAGATGTTCGATTTTTTCATGTTGATGTTTCTTTCCCCGGTATTTGATTCATGATGGTTCGATCACTCGGGAACATAAAGAGCAAAGGATATGCCAGAGCTTACGGACATATCTATATGTCTGATTTTTAATAACTTATAGACAAAGATCGGCTTGCGATGGGATTGCGGAAAAAGGTACAGTGGGTAAAAAGTATCCACTCATGCGAAAGACAGGATGGGATCGGGTAAAAAAGAACCGGAGATCAGATAGAAAAACGATCGATCATTACGCGTTTTTGATCGGCGCGCATCCTTTTAATGGCATATTCACGTTTGAGGGCCGCTGGACGATCCTTGACCTCCTCCCGGTAGACAAGGGTAACCGGTCCGCGGCCGCGGGTATACCTGGCCCCTTGACCGGCGTTATGCTCAGCCACTCGGCGATCGACATCCGTGGCAACCCCGGTGTAAAGGCTGCCATCGGCGCACTGCACCATGTAAACATGCCACCTGCTCATACTTACACGATCTCCTATCCGCCGAACCTATCACGTCGGGCGCCAGGATCAACCTAATTCGATGACTCAATTCACCGGTTAAAAGAGGTTTACAACCTTTTCCCCGTGCATTATCATCCGGCAAATTTAAAATGGCCGGTCGACCGGAGTCGGCCGGCAGACAAAGGACATAGACATAATGGGACGAAACGCCCTGACCTTTACCATAGTGATCGCGTTCATTTTCCTAGGCAACCTCGCTGCGGCCGCTGACAAACCAGCGAATACCGCGGGCAAACTGACCGTGGATATTATCCTGGCAAAGGTCGAAAAACGGTATGCCCTTTCGGGGTTTACGGCGGGCTTCTTTCAGTCTTCCACCCTCAAGGCCCTGAACATCACCGACACAGCGGTGGGCAAGATTTCCATTAAACGACCGGACAAGATGCGGTGGATCTACGAGGCTCCGGAAAGACAGACGATCATCACGGATGGGACACGCCTGTGGATCTACCGCCCCGAAGACAACCAGGTCATGTTGGGGGTGGCGCCCTCCTATTTCGGGGCCGGCAAAGGGGCCAGCTTTTTGACGGACATCCGCGTAATGAAGGAAACCTTCGATATCAGCATGGAGAAAGCACGCGTGCCCGACCGCCATAAGCTGAAATTGGTCCCCAAAGAGAAAACGGTGGATGTAACCCATATCTACGTCTGGATATCCCCCCAGACCTGGGAAGTGGCCGAAGTGGCCACCTACAATACCTACGGCGATGAAACTCGCCTGGAATTCAGCAACATCGAATTCATCGATGATCTGCCGGATCCATTATTCATGTTCACCATCCCGGAAGGGACGGATGTGGTCGAGCTCGGCCGCTGATAGAAAGTTAAAATGCCGTTGGTGAAATAGTTTCTGCATAAATATAAAACTCGAGAGGTATTGCGAGATGAAGGAAAAAGTTAGAAGCCTGCTGAAAGAAAAGAATGCAATTATGCTGGCCCACAACTACCAGCTACCGGAGGTCCAGGACACGGCCGATATTTGCGGCGATTCTCTGGAGCTCAGCCGCAAGGCCGCCCAAACCGATGCGGATATCATTGTTTTCTGCGGGGTCCATTTCATGGCCGAGACCGCATCGATCCTATCGCCGGACAAGACCGTGCTTTTACCCCGGGAGGACGCCGGCTGCGAAATGGCCGATATGATCACGGCGGAGAGTCTCCAGAAAAAAATCGATGCCTTGCCGCCCATGCCGGTGGTCACCTATGTCAATTCAACCGCGGCGGTCAAAGCACTGTCGACCATCTGCTGCACGTCGGCCAATGTGGTTAAGATTACGGAGAGTCTCGAGGCCGCTGAAATTCTGATGACCCCGGATCGCAACCTGGCAAAATACGCCGAATCCCAGACCGGCAAGAAGATCCATATCTGGGACGGCTGCTGCCCCTTTCACGACCGGCTCACCCCCGACCAGGTAGCGGCGGCACGCCAGGCCCACCCTGCCGCGGCCTTCATGGCCCACCCCGAATGCCGCCCGGAAATACTAGAGATGGCTGATGTCATTGCCAGCACCTCGGGCATGATCAGGCATGCCGAGAGCGCTTCGGAACAAGAGTTTATCGTGGGTACAGAAGTGGGCTTGCTCCACACCCTCAACAAACAAAACCCTGAAAAGACGTTTTACCCCGCCTCCGAAGAACTGCTCTGCCCCGATATGAAGAAAATCACTCTGGCAGATGTGGTGAGTTGCCTTGAAAACATTTCAGGAGAAGTAAAGGTACCCGAGGAGATTCGGGTGCCGGCGCTTGCGGCTGTCGAACGCATGATCGCGATTTAGAAGCCGTCTCCCGCGACTGATCCGATGCATAGCTGATCGTTTGTGGGCCTATCCGGAGAGCATACGATCGACATGTATGATGCTTCTGGCGCTGCCCACCGCAATAAGGACGTCACCGGACTCGAGCCGATCGTCATTTTTCGGATTAAAGAGCATTGTGCCGTCGGTCTTTCTCAAGGCAATGATGTTCACGTCCATTTCCTCCTGGATGCCGGATTCCGCCAATGTCTCACCGATAAATTTTGATTGGGGACTTATCTTTATCTCCTCCAACTGGATATCCGTGCTGTCGTCGGCAAAGGCCATCTCGAGGAACTCGATGACGGCAGGACGCAAGACGGCGTGGGCCATTCTGCGTGCGCCGATATCGTAAGGTGAAATCACCTTGTCCGCGCCGGCCGCCAGCAGCGTTTTTTTAGTCGAATTCAGTTCAGCCCGGGCCACAATAAAGATGTCGGGATTCAACTGCTTGGCGGTGAGAACCAAAAAGACATTGTCTGCATCCGTGGCAACGGCCGTCACAAGCCCCTTCGCTTTCTGGATGCCGGCTTTTTCGAGGATACCCTCATCCGTGGCTTCGCCCACCAAATACAAGATTCCGTCACTGTCCATGGTATCCACGCGCTTTTGGTTGCGTTCGATGGCTACCACGTTGATATATTTTTGGGTGAGATAGCGGGTGAGGACTCTGCCGATCCGCCCGTAGCCACAGATGATGTAATGCTCCTTGAGCCTGTTTATTTGCGTGTCCAATTTGCGCCTCCCCAATACCGCTCGAATCCGGCCCTCTACGAGGAACTGGATAATATTGCCGACCACATATAAAAAGTACCCCACCCCCAGAATAATCAGAATCAGGGTGAATACTCTTCCCGAACTGCTGATCGAGTGCACTTCGCTGTACCCCACCGTAGCAAGTGTGATAATGGTCATGTACAGCGCGTCCAGGAAATCCCAGCCCTCGATGACAATGTATCCCAGACAGCCAAACGCAATGAGGGCAATGGATAACAGAAGGGATATCAGAAGTTGTTTGGTTCCATCCATGGTGAGGTCATCCGTCGAATGGATAGGTTCATTAGATTCCGTTGGATATCTTACTCGCGAGATTATTTTACATGTTTATCACTTTATCGAGAAAAATCCCAGAGGATTGACGTCCCTCTAAAAATTCAGTAGCATGCGCATTCAATGAACGCTCCCCGAGAGCCCGCCAAGCGGGATTTTCGCCGGTTTCCGACAAGCTGCGGTAAATGTACTCACCAATCCGGTCAACTTTTAAAACAAGCAGCCATGCGTTTCGTAAGGATTTCTGGCTGATTTTCTTATCCCCCATAACGGAGGCATTGCGATGAAGGGATTTGCCTGCTGGGTCTGGCTCCTGCTGCCATTCGCGTTAGTCGATATGGCCATGGCTGTTGACAACCGGTGTTGCCCAAATTCGGCACCCCTTACGACCAAGACAGTAACTCCGGTAGAAAATCAGAGCGCCATAAACGCCTGGCGTACCTTGCGTCATAAGCGCGGTCGAAAGGATCCGGTATTTTCCGGAGCGGATATGTACACCCCTTTATTGTTTGCCCATCGTGGTGGGGTGCTGGAGACCGCGGAATGTACTGAACGCGGATTTCGATACGCCCTTGAGGTTGCCGGGGCTGATGTTTTGGAACTCGATGTTCAGATTACCCGCGACGGCCGTTTCGTGGTTTGGCACGGCCCCAGGTTGGACAAGGTGCTGATTATTGGCGTTGATCCAAACCCCGCAAAGCGGCCGAAAGGGCGCAGGAATATATACGAATTCGACTGGCGTGAACTGGACGGTCGGGCCTGGGTGGCCGATCCGTGTACAAAAAACCTATCAAACGTGCCCCGGCAGAAGGACCGGCGACTCCTTCTCTTGGCGGACTTTTTAAGGTTATTTGCAACCGCGCCGCTCAACATCGAAATGAAGGGATCCTTCAAAATGGCCCTGGGCGGCCGCGATGGTTTGCAGGCGAACGTGGCCGCGTTTAGAAGAATACTCTTGAACGCATCCCATCGCCCCACCATTGTCATTGCCAGTGCCAGCAAAGAAATACTATCGGCTTTCCGTACCATCGATGGTGATCATTTTCCCACCAACCTTACCTTTTGGGAGCAGATCAAACTGAAGGTGTCGAAGACCGCACCAAAGCAATGCGTATTGGAAACCAGCTATTGGAAGGTCTTGTCCGGGCGCAAGATCATTCAAAAGATGCACCGTAGTAACAGTGCCACCTATGTGTTCATTACCGGCTTCGGCCCCATCGAAGCTCTGGACTGCGATCTAAAGGAGGCAAACATCATCGAACTTTTATCGCGTGGCGTCGATGGCATCATGACGGATCGTCCCCGGGCGGTGCGTGAGATTATGCATCACTGGTTGCAAAAAGAAATGGGAAACCCTTGAGTCCGCGCAGGCCTGAAGGAGAGGACAGGCAGCACTTGTCCGGCATAGCCTTCGGCAACGCCGGAAGAACGCAGCCCCGTACCAACCCATCGTCGCCATAAGGCTATGCCGGGCATGAAGGTGCCTTCTACAATGCAGGATGTCCGGCCACAAGGGGTATCAGGGTTCTTTGATGTGGGCTTTAAGCTCCCGCGGCCCCTCCCCGCCGCCCGGTCGCCAGTCCGGCGGGGTGCGCACCTCCAGCATCAGGTCGAGTTTGTTCATACGTTTCAATCGATAAAAGATCATCGCCCAGGCGCAGGGCACATCGGTCCGGATTTCGCAACTGCCGTTGCTGGAGCCACCGCAGGGGCCGTTGTAGAGCCCCTTGGCGCAGCGGGCCACCGGACAGATGCCGCCGGTGTAGGCCAATACGCAATCACCACACCCGCGGCACATTTCCTGGAAAACACCCTGCTTGATGTTGGCCCCCAGAAAGGTAGTGTTCAAAGCCGGGATTACCGGCAAGGGAGCGTAGACGGCGGCCATGGTCTGCACGCCTGCGCCGCAGGCGAGCGAAAGCACCGCATCCACATCTTCAGGAATCTGGAAATAGGTTTCCAGCCAATCGGTTTCACACTGGCGTTCTATGGTCTGGACCATGAACTCCGGTGGGTGGGCAGCGTAATGGCGCTCGGCCGCGAGCTCGAGGGCCAACTGTCGGGCCTCCCGGTCGCCGCCGGTCAGGCAGACCGATACACATCCGCCGCAGCCCACGACGAACACTTTATTGAAGTCTGCAATGGTCGGCACGATCTCGGCCACAGGTTTCAGTTCACCGGTTATCACGGGGCACCTCCCTTGCCGGTACCGGCCCGGCCGCCTGCGAAATGCGCTCCGGCCACCGCGGATATCTCCTCCCGATGGCGGGGACAAAAGGGCTCCGCATCTTTGGAAAGGCTCGCCTTGAGGTCGCGCTGGAATTCAACGGTGTACAGCGGTTCTCCGCAAACCTGGCAGCTGACCAGGTCCAGGGTTTGAAAATCATCCCAGTGATCCCCTTCGATCAGGTGTTGAAATTCGACCGCATCCTTGGGGCAGACGCGTTTGCAGTTGCCGCAAAGGGCGCAACGCGTCACGCTGTGGGCCAGGGTTCGGCGGCCGTCCTTATCCTGGGCGCGCAGGGCCGTCGCCGGACAATTCTCGACACAGGCCATGCAGCCGTTGCATCTATCGTTTACTTGAAAATATCTCATAGTGAATCACGCGGTCCTTGGACATATTAAGGTTTTCGCTGAACAGACCTTTTATAGACCCGGGCCATCTCCCTGGCCCGTGGGTAGGGAACGGCTGTCGGGCTTGTGTAAGTCAAAGCCTTGTCCTCGCAAAGTTCCACACACAGGGGTTGCCCGTCACAGAGGTTGCACTTGAACGGCCGCCCCCGATCCGGGTCGAATTTCATGGCACCGAATGGACAGGCGTAAAAACAGGTTCGGCAACCCACGCATTTACGGTAGTCGACGACGACTCGCTGCAGTTCCGTTTCCCGGCTGATGGCCTCTTGGGGGCAGGCCTGCAGGCAGGGCGCATCCTCGCAATGCTGACAGCTGATGGGGATAAATTTCTTTTGCGCATCCCAGTTCACTACCCGGATTCGCGCCCGGGCCGGATTGCTCACTTGGGCGTGTTTCACGGAACAGGCGACCTCGCAGGTACGGCAGCCGGAACATTTTTGAGGGTCGGCCGTCAGGACCTTGGCTGGCATCATGATGACTTCCTTATTTCAATATATTCCAAAGTTCGGCAACCTGCAGCCGTTCAAGGACTTTCTTTTTCACCAGGTTTTTGCGGTCCCAGCCATGGTGCCGATAGTGTTGGGCAACCGCTTTTTGAAAGTTTGCCAGATCGATGTTTTCCCATGTAGAGATACTCATCTCGAGCCCGCCGGGTGCCTCCAGACAAGTGCCCAAAGTACCGGCCTGCCGGGCAGCCTGGGTTGCCTTGAGGTTGAACAACCGTTCCAAGGCATAGCAGCGGTAGGCGGCGGTCTGCAAAGACCGGGGTGTAACGGCATAACCGGTATTGAGCCGAATCATCTCGGCCACGCTTACCAGATCCAGGCGACCTGATTTTAAGCATATACCGGCACAGGTTCGATCACCCAGGCTGTCCAGCAAAAGATGGCTCAACTCCAAATGGGCGACGGTGCCGACTTTTCCCCGGTAGTGGCGTGAACTTCTAGCGGGCGCTGTAAAAGTTGGGGCCCGGTTGTTGGAATCGTCGTCGGGGGTGGTCTCCCGGCATAAGCAGATCTTACTCAAGGCCGGGAAAGTCCCGTCATCCGATCTTAAGGGCCCTTCGCCCAGCTTCCCGCCCCCACCCTTGCGCAGGGCAATGCGTTCCAGTAGAGGGGCAATTTCATCCGTCGGATCCCCTGCCGCCTGCGCGGCCATCAAGATAGCCGCCTCACCATCCATTCCCAGGTCGTTGGCCAGTCTTACCAGTCCGGCTGTATCCAACTCACCCGCGGAACTGTCGGCCAGTGGATCGAGCCGGGCCGCGCCCGTGCTTAACCGGTAGGCGTTGGCAGGGCCTGCACTGGTTATGGACATTTGGCGCTGCCGGATGGTTTCTGCGGGGAACTTGATCTCAAGGTCCAGGTTGCCCCGGCAGGCCAGGGCCTTTACCCGCTTGAATCCCAGCACAGCACCCATCCCGGTTCGGCCGGCGTTGTTTCCGGCGCCATCAACGATGGTTGCAAACCGTACGCGATTTTCACCGGCCGGCCCGATGGCAATCGTTTTCAGGTCCTCATCCCCCTGGGCCTGCTTCAGGTTCTCACTCGTGGCGAAAACCCCCTCGCCTTTCAGATGGCCGGTGTTCCGGATCTGGATGGTGCCGTTGTGTATGAACAAGGACACCCACCGCCGGGAGCGGCCGGTAATGACCAGATGATCGAACCCGGCCCAACGCATTTCAGCGGCAAACAACCCCCGCAAAGGGGCGGTTGCCAGAAAACCGGTCAAGGGCGATTTCGTGATGATGTAAGCCAGCGGGTTGGGGCTTGACAGCGTGCCCCCCAGGAGCCCGGCGCTGATCACGATCGCATTGCCGGCAGCGAGGGGATCACTGTCGGCGGAACCATAGCGACAGGCCAGATAGGTTCCCAGTCCCCGCCCACCGATAAACTTGCGGCGCCACTCATCCGGAACCGGCGTGATGTCGACAGTGCGGGTATCGAGATCGATTGCGGCAATGCTGCGTCCGACGGTCATTTTCATCCCTTTGCAGGTGTTTATGGATAAATCAAAATCGTTCATTATGCTGAACTTTTAGGATGGTGCCATCCTATAGCCCCAAATCTGTGCTGTCAACAGGAAAGTGGCGGCAAATAGATATAATTGGAGACATCTTGCCACTTTTTCTCTTGACATGCGTGTCGGATATGGTAGCTATGGGTTACTTTATTCGTTCATCAGGTTGAACAATACAGCAAGCAGTTCATCATATTGAACAAATCGATGCTTCTGCAAAAAGGAGACCCAACATGGCTATCGACTCAGGTAAAACGTCAGCGGCCGAAGACCTGCGTAAAACCAGGACCTTCGGCAAAGTCAGGTGTCACAACCCCAGCTGCATGGAACGGCTCGTGCCGGAGCCGGGCGACGAGCATGTCAAATGCCCGACCTGCGGTATGGAATTTCGCCTGTTCTGGATCAACCCCACCCTGCCCCGTATTCGCGGTCCCGTATGGGATGTGAACCGCAAACTGGCACAGGAAAGGCTTGCCGAACTGGAAAAAGCAGAAGCTGAAAAGAAAGCTAAAAAAGGAGGCAAGTAACATGGCACTGGACAGGAAGATCGCCTACATCAATCTTTCCACCGGGGAGATCGAAACCAAACCCATCCCCCTGGAAATGCGTAAGAAGTATCTGGGCGGCCGCGGCATGGACGCCTACCTGCTGTATAACCATACCAAAAAGGGCTGCGATCCGCTAGGGCCCGACAATGCCCTGATCATTTCCGGCGGTTTGCTGACCGCTACTTGCGCTTCGGCCACAGCCCGCACCCACGTTATGGCCAAATCACCGCTGACCGGCCTGCTGGGCAGCTGCAACATGGGCGGCTTTTTCGCTCCCGAACTGGCCTGGGCCGGATTTCACCACCTGGTGATCAAAGGGCAGGCCGATAAGCCGGTCTACATCTACATCAATAATGGGGACATCGAGATCCGCGACGCCGCCGCGCTCTGGGGTAAAACAACCACCGACACCCAGTGGGCTATCCGGGATGAACTGGACGACCAGGAAGTGAAGAGCCTCGTGATCGGACCGGCCGGTGAAAATCTGGTAGCCTGGGCCAATGTCATGACCGGCATCAAGAATGCCGGCGGCCGCACCGGGATGGGCTGCGTCATGGGCAGCAAGAATCTCAAGGCCGTGGCCGTGCGCGGCACCCTGGACATCAAGATCGCTCACCCAGTGGAGGCGTTTGAATACAACAAACGGTTCATCGAACAGATTACCAGCGCCAAGGTCAACCAGACTCAGGGGACCCTGGGAACACCGTTTATATGGGGCGCCACGAACTCCTGGGGTGGGGTGCGAACGCGTAACTTCCAGTACAACCAGTGTGAAAACGTCGACGACATCGAACCGGAACGCATCGATGAAATCTGTGAAGAAACCATGGGGCCCTATCACATGGCCGGCTGCTTCGGCTGCCAGGTACACTGCCGGGCCCAACACAAAATCCCCAGTGGGCCCTACAAGGGCCGTTACGACGAGGGCCCGGAATACACCTCCCAGGGCGCCTTTGGTGGCGAGCCTGACTGCAAGAGTGCGGAGACTGTGCTGGTGGGCAACCATCTGGTAGATCAGTTCGGAATGGACAACCTCGAGACCGGCAGCATCATCTCCTGGGCAATGGAGCTGTATGAACTGGGGATCATTTCGACCAAAGAAACCGAGGGACTCGATCTGCGCTTCGGCAACGATGAAGCGTTGATCGAAATGATCGAAAATATCTGCTACCGCAATGGCTGGTTGGGCGACGTCCTGGCCGACGGCGGCATTCCGGCCTCCGAAAAAATAGGGAAAGATTCCTTCGACTACCTCATCCAGGTCAAAGGAATGAGCAACCTGCATTCGGATGAACGCGCCACCCCGGGCCTGGCCCTGAACATCGCCACTGCCTCGCGGGGAAGTGACCACCTGCGCAGCCGCCCGGCGATTGACTTGTACCACCTGCCGGAAAAGGTCTTGCGCAAGATCTACAGTAACCCGATCCCTTATGACGGGCCGCTCAGTTCCGAACATACCGAGTACATCGGTAAACCGTGGCAGGTATTCTGGCAGGAAAACTGCTACATGGCCGTGGACTGCCTGGGGATCTGCAAGTACCACACGACCTTTTTGGGCGCGACCCTGCCCAATTTCGAAGATTGGCCCAAGGTGATTTACTACAATACCGGGTTGGAAATGACGCCCACCGAAGTCTGGGACATCGCGGTGCGCTGCAACACTTTGGAGAGAATGTTCAACCTGCGGGAAGGCCTGACGCGCAAGGATCTGAAAAAAGGCGACATGCTCAACCACCGCTATTTTGACGAACCTTGCCGCCGCGGTGCCCTGGACGTCATCGGCAAAAAGATCGATCGCAAGAAATTCGACATCATGGTCGACGAATTCTACGGCTACAAGGGTCTGGATAAAAAGGGCAACATCAAACCGGCCACCCTCAAGAAACAGGGGCTCGCTGCCGAACCGTCCCATTTACTGTGATCTATTCTAAAGGAGAGAACCCATGGATAAAGCGCTAATGATAAATCACGAGAAATGTACGGGCTGCCGGTTATGCGAGCTGGTATGCGCAGTAAAACATGATGGGGTGTCCAATCCGACCCGCAGCCGGATAAAAGTCATGAAGTGGGAGATGGAAGGCCTGTACATCCCCATGTCCTGCCAGCAGAGCGAGGATGCGCCCTGTGAGAGCGGCTGCCCGGTAGGGGCCATCTCCCGCGATGAAAGCCTGAACCGGGTGGAGGTGGATCACGAAGTCTGCATCGGCTGCCGCACTTGTGTTTCGGTCTGCCCCTTCGGCGCCATGACCTTTAATGCCATCGATCGCAAGGTTATCAAGTGCGACCTGTGTGACGGCGACCCGCAGTGTGTTCGTTTCTGTGATGTCAAGGCCGTGGAATATGTTCCGGCCACGGATGTCAGCATTGTAAAGAAGAGAGATGCCGCCCTGCGGTTGAAGGAGGCATCCAAGAGAGCGGATACACTACAGACCCAATAACTAAAAGCGTTCATTAAACGACAAGCTACAAGGCATGGCCCCGGGCATCCAGGTCGGGGTCATGCTTTCGGGCCCTGATCCGCCAACAGTCCACCCCCGGTTATCCCCCCGCCGCCGATTTATCCAGAACCCGTCTGATTTTCGTGGCAATCTCGGTCTTGATTACCGGTTTCATCACGAATCCCTGGAGCCCCATGGCCTCGCTCTGCTCGGCATCAATCTGGTCACTGAAACCGGTACAGAGGATTACCGGTAAATTGGGCCGGATCTTTTTTAATTCTTGGGCCAGTTGAATCCCGGTCATGTTGGGCATGGTCAGATCTGTAATAACGAGTTCGAAGCGATCCGGATTGGCACGAAAAGCCTCGAGGGCCTCCACGCTGCCGGTCCGCACGGCCACCTTGTATCCCAGCCGAGCGAGCATTTGCTGGACCATCCTGACAATGGCCTCCTCATCATCGACCAACAGGATGCTTTCGGTACCGGCCGGAATGGGAGCATCCCGTTCAGCCAGTGTCTCCTCAACCTTGCTGTCGAACAACGGCAAATAGACTTGGACTGCGGTGCCTTGATCAGGCTCGCTGAGGATCCGCATTTCGCCATTACAGCTTTTGACAATCCCCTGGACCACGGAAAGTCCCAACCCCGTGCCTTTCCCGGTCTCCTTGGTCGTAAAGTAAGGGTTACAGACTTTCTCCATGATCTCCGGAGGGATCCCAAGCCCGGTGTCGGCGACCGTGAGCCGGGCATAATTCCCGGGAATCAGCGCCGGCATGTCTGTCTGCCCTGTGCCCAGGCGGACCGCCTTTAATTCCACGTTGAGTTCACCGCCGTCCTTTTCCATGGCATGAAAGGCGTTGGTGGCCAGGTTCATGATCACCTGGTGAATTTGGGTAGCATCTGCAATCACCACGCCACATTCGGGATCGATGGCTTGCTTGAATTTAATCGTAGACGGAATGGTGGAACGCAACAGCTTAAGCGCCTCTTTAAGGATTGGCTGCAGCTTGGTCGGCCGGGCTTCTTGCTCGCCCTGCCGGCTGAAGGTCAAAATTTGTTTAACCAGATCCTTGGACCGCATGGCGGCCTGGAGAATCTCGGCGACATAGGTCTGCAGGGGGCTATCGGCCGGCAGATCATCCCGCAGCATTTCCGAGAAGCCCACCAGGGGGAACAGGATGTTGTTAAAGTCGTGGGCGATTCCCCCCGCCAGTGTGCCGATGGCCTCCATACGCTGGGCTTGCTGCAACAGGGTTTCCATCTCCTTGAACTCGGTCACATCGCGAAAAACAGTCAACTTTGAAGTGGAACCATCCGGGTTGCGGATTGGCGAGTTCGAAATATGGAAGATTTTACTATCCAGGGGGCTGGCAACCTCTGTAGTGACGTATTCGCCGTTCATCACCTGGCTGTGGTTACACCAATCGCACGGCGCGTTCAACCCATGCATGGCCTGGAAGCAAGGCTCGCCGGTGGCATCCCGTCCGAGCCGCTTGATCATGGCCGGATTCAGGTACTCTACCCTTAAATCCGGAGAACAGATATAGGTGGCGTCATCCATCGCTTCCATCATGGTTCGGTATTTCTCTTCGCTCTCGCGCAGGGCAGTGTAGGTCCGCCGCCGTTCATCTTCCACGCCGATGGCCGCGGCCACAATCCCCATCAATTCTTTGTCCGCCTCGCTGGGCGTGTAGTCCTCTTGGAAAACGACACAGAGTGACCCAATATAGGTGTCGAAGAATTTTACCGCTTTGCCCATATAGGTTTTTAGGCCAAAGGATTCGACGTTGGGATCAGTGCGGGCATACTTGGTTTTATGGAGGTCGGGAATGATCATGACCTCCTTGGAACCGTTTTGAATCACATCGTAACATATATGCCCTTCGGGATTGTCCACCGGATTGAACTCTTCCGGGGTTTGCCACTGGCCCCAGGCCTGCAACTGCCCGTTGGCCAGACGATTGTACAGGGCACAGGTTGCCCCGAGCAGTTCTCCGCACAGGGCCGTGAGCCTGTTGATATTTTCAATTGAATCCGGTGTGAAGTTGATGAAACAATCATTCAGCTTGGATAGGTCATCTTCGCTCTTGCGCAGGTCCGCGGCCACCAATTTGCGTTCGGTAATATCCCGGGCATTGACAACAAACCCGCCGACAGCCGGATGATCGAGCAAATTTTCACTGATACCTTCCAGGGTCCGCCAGGATCCATTGCGGTGCTGCATTCTAAATTCGGTCGGAGTCGATGGCAGCAAGTTGCGCAGGCGTTGTTGGAAACGCACACGCATGGCGTCTCTGTCATCCGGATGAATCAGATCAAACACGCTGCGGCCCGCCAGGTTCTGAGAATCCCACCCGAGGATGCGCTCGATGGACGGGCTGGCGTAAGTAAAAACACCTTCTGGATTCAAAATTGCTACAATGTCGGAAGCATTCTCGATCAGGTTGCGAAAATACTGCTCTTTGCGCTGCAGGGTGTGCAGGGACTCCCGCAATTGGCTGGTCATCCGGTTGAACACTTGGGCCAGTTGACCGAACTCGTCCTGGGTGCTGACCGGGATGCGGAGTTCCAGATCCCCGTTCCCAATGCGCTCGGCTCCTTCTGTTAGGGTTTTGAGCGGTTTGGTAAGGTGACGGGTCCAGAACATCAAGATTATCGCCAACACGAGCGTACAGGCTGCGCCCAGGCCAAACACATAGGGACGGATCCGGTCGGCCAGGCCGTAAATTTCTTTTTCCGGAGCGGTCACAATGATGAACCACTCCCAGGGGCTGAAGAAATCATAGCGCGCCAGGTTGGAATCCATTGCAGACGTGTATACGAGACGTCCCCGTCCATTTTGCAATTCTTGAAACCAGGTTTGGCTGCGCACATCATGCCCGATCCGGCCGGAATCCGGATGCAGGGCGATTTTGCCCTCGGCGGTCACCGCAAATATATAGCCCTCGCGACCCACTTCGATATTCGCCATACCCGATTTCGCATCCAGCTTGGCCTTGGTGATACTGGCCGGGATTTCCGCCAGCCCGTAATTGTGGAGAACGGCCACCTGTTCTTTGGCAACGCGCATGGCTTCCACCAAACGGGTCTCCAGCCAGGTATCAGCCAGATCGGTCAAGGCCAGGCGTGAAAAGTAGTGGGTGGTGGCAACCGTGGCGAGGGTAAAAACAAAAACCAGGGCCAGGGTAGATGTCAGAAATTTTGCATAGATGTTCATAGGGTGTCCTCTATTTCGTCAAGCGGCCTGCTTGGACTTACAACTCCGGGCACCATCTATGGCCGCTATGCCTGGAATCGCCTGAAGCGAACATGATATGAACAAGTTACAGAAATAGCACTATTTCTCGATGGGAGCGCCCCATATTCAGCCCCCATCGCCGACCACGATAAAAGGTGCCCAAAAAAATGGGTGTGCGTAAGCTGCTATGGTTTGGCCGGAAAATGCCTCTACAAGGGTTTTGCGGTCCAGTAAGTGCAGGATGGATTTTCGCAGGGATTTGGCCCGCGACAGGCCGGGGTCCTGTTCCTGGAATTGAAACAGCCCCGTGGTCAGCATTTTGGCGGAGGTTGTTTCGACGGGCCACATGCTGACCAGTAATGCCCTTGAACCGGCATAAAAAAACGCCCGGCCGAGGCCGGAGACCGCTTCGGCGCCGGCCCCCTGAGCGGCGCCTGTATTGCAAGCGGATAGCACGATCCAGTCGGCATTCAATTTCAGCTCGAGTATCTCTGCGACTGTCAGCAGGCCGTCTTCACTGCCCCGGGTTACCTCCGGGCCACTCAGGGCCAGCGCGGGTTGATCCAATCCATCCAGATCGCCGGGCACCAGGCCGTGGGTGGCAAATGCGATGACCTTCCGGTTGGAAAGGTCCATATTCTTCACCCGGCTTTCCGTGGCCCGCAATCCCAGGTAGATATCCCGGCTCGGGTCGGCCCCCAGCATGGCGGCAATGCCGGTGATCTCTTCGGCCGTGTCGGGCAACCGGCTGAGCATGCCGATATGGCTGGAAACCAGGGTCGGACTGTCCAGGGTATCACTTTCCGCAACCCGAATGCCACGCACCTCCAGGCGGCCGCCGCGACTGGCCAACTGGGTGTTTTCAACCGGCTGTTCCTGGGCCGCCGCCTGCATTTGCATGGCATTGAAGTAAGGGTCGCCAAAACCGGCAAAGGTCCTGCGCTCCGGATTCCCGGGCGGCAATGAACGCAGGGTCACCAGTGAAGAAACCGAGGGCAGCCGCGTCAGGGCGTGCGCACGGATCAACCAGGGGACTTTCCGGTAGGCGGCAAACAGGGTCTTTTCATTTTTTGCCAGGGAGACCGGGGCCGTGGGTAATACCGCAAAGGGAATGGTTCCCAACGGCGCCGACGCGACAACGATGAGATCGCCGGCTTTCTTCCAGGCGGGCGCCACGGGTTTGAGAAGGGTAGCATACAATTCATACGCCAGGTTCAAATCATAATCCGGGATATCGCCCAGGGTACCAGGTACCGGGGACAGGGTCCGCCGCAAGCGCAAGATTTTGACGTTGAGCGTGTCTCTGCCTATGGAGGCAATTGCAAAGGCGACTGGTTTGCCCGGCGATAGGCCCCAGATATAGGTTCTGGCGGCAGCTGGATAGATGACCACCAGCGCCTCGCCGGATTTTAAATGCCGGCGCAGGGTCTCAAACCCGGGCACTTGCGGATTTACAAATTCTTCATAGCGGGGGAAGCGATTTTGAATTTCAACCAGGATGGCTTTGCGGGCCTGTCCCAGGGTAGCAATCGAAGCCTGCAGATCGGTGACCACATTCTGCTCAACCTGATCAGGCGGAGCAGCGAGGAGATTGGCCATGATCAACTTGAGCGACTCGATCTGTTTGGACGCGTCTTGCTCCCGACGGACAAGATCGGCCAGTTCCGGGGTGACGGCCGCCGCCCGGGCGCCGCTGGCCCCGAGCGCCTGTTTCACCAGACTGCCGTTGATGGATTCACACAGATGGAATATCTGTACCGGAATATCGGTCTTCGCTGGCTTGACTGAGGAACGGGTATACACAGCGGTTAGCAAATCGATATAGGCTTCCGCGATAACCTTGATACGCTGGTTTTTGAGATGATCCTCGCTGGCGGTTCGCTCTTTGAAAAGCACCGGCAAGGCCTTGGAGAAGTCTTTACGCGACTGTATGTGGTTGTTCAGCGCATGGTGAGCCATGCCTCTCAGCCCCAGCATTTCGGCTGTCTGGTATTGCGCGTCACCTAAGTAACCCTGAAGATCGCGATAGGCGGCGTCGATTGTCGCCATCGCCTCCCGGGCCCGACCGGTCATCAAGAGTGGAATCATCATGTCGGGATTACGGGCGATGTACTTGCTGTAGTCATAGGCGTTATCGGCCATATCCGCTTTGATGCCGTCAAGCTGACGGGCGGCGGCCAGGTATTGCTGTCGAGCCACCAGGATCTTCACCAGGTTGCTGCGGGCAGCGCCGACCCAGGCGGCCTCTTTCGGCATCCCGGCCTGCTCAAATAGATCCAGGCCCTTGCGGATTAGTTGTTCGGCGTCTTCCAGGCGGCCCTGCATGGCAAGGATCTCACCCAGGTGAACAATGCAGTCCGCGGTGGTACCCGATGATATGCCGGTCAAACCGATAGATTCATTCAACGTATCCCGGGCGCCCATTTCCGCGGCTATCAAACGCCCCTGGTAGGCCAGGTTCATATCCAGGCGGCCCTTGTTGTGCAGATACACCATCGGATGCTTTTTAACCTTTAGTTTCAGCAGCCGGGCGGCCTCTCTGCGATGGGGTTCCGCCTCCGCAAATTGGCCACGGGCATGGTAGAGGGTTGCCTGGATCCGGTGTTTGTCGATCCGCAGCCACTCCTGTCGATTGCGCCCCGACGCTTGCAATCTCTCTCTATCGATGAAAGCGAGCCCTTCGGTGACCGTCCTCTCACAGGCCGCCAGATCACCCCCCCATGAATAGTAAAGCGCCAGCAAGAAATAGCTCATACTGCGGGGGTTTTTCTCTATGCTGCGGGTGACATAGGTGATGGCGTTGCGAAAATTACCGGCCATCGCTTCGGAAGTACTCAACAGCCTGAGTGTCCCCGAGGATTCGCGATACTGGTTGGAGAGTCTGAAATCTTCCAGGCTTTGCAGATAGCGCCCCAGTTCACGGGCAGCCAGGCCCCTGGAGAAGTAAAATGGGGCCAGTTTTTTTGGGTCTTTGGTATCAGGTGGGACAGCGTCCGCCTTGGCATACAGTCCGGCGATGGCACTTTTGTCGAACTTACTCGGCCGGTCGAGTAACTCCAGAATATCACTCACCCGGCGGGGCGGCACATCAAAAGACTTGACGGACATGGCCACCGTGACCTTCCGGGCATCCTCGACAGTCATTTTCTTTTCGACGCAGGCACTGCCGACAAGTGTAAGCACCAATAGCAAAAGAAGGAGATATCCTGGGGGAGAACTCTCTACCCACAAAGACCGCAGGGACGTTCGCAGAGTCAACCTATGTTGCATAACAACACCTTTTAGACCGCTGTATTGGTTAAACTCGATTGTTTTGCCGCGCGAGGACTTCTTCCTGGAACGATCTGCTCTGTATATCAGAATGTGGAATTAGATGAAAGAAAACCCTATAGCGTGCTGCGGGGGTTGCGCTCGTTGAATGGTTCAATTTGTCAGGAAGGTATGGGTATGAAACCGGCGTTAACCGACCTGAAACATAGTGAATTAATATGCGGCAGGTTTTCAGAAGCCCCTACAGGGCGCCATATTTAGGGCAACCTTTGAAATTTATATTAAAAATAGTAGCTGTCTCAAAAACAGATTTTGGCCAAAGGTCAAGGCGGGCGTGAAATTCAACCGGAGGTGCCAGCGAAGCCAATGCCTATCTTGGTAAATATTTAAGTATTTCGTGTAGTTGGGTTTTGCGCCCAACGCTGAGATTTGGCCAAAAGATATTTTGAGACAGCTTCTATCCGCCGGCGAGCAAAATGACAATATGAATCTCATCGCCATCTTGCGTAACCTTTTTCATTTCGTCCGGATAGGCGCTTTCATTGTTGAGATAGATCTCAATGAAGTGCCGCAGCTTGCCTTTTGTATCGAACAGCCGCTCCCGCAGACCTGGATATTGCCGCACGAGGTCGTCGATACACGCTCCGACAGTGGTCCCGTTCACGGCAACGGTCTCACGGCCGCCGGCATGCTCACGGTGGGTTTTGTGGAGGTTTATGTTGATGGCCATGCTTGTCACTCCCTACCGCACTGAGGACAGTGCGGATCTCGATTGGTTTTAAATTCACTGAATGCGCGGACCAGACCGTCATAACGTAGCAGACCGACGCCTTCGGTAATGGCCTTGCCGGCTTCCGTGGCTTGGATCGCTCCGATGACCGTATGGTTGCAGCTAATACCGGCGCAACTTGACTTGGCGGATCGGCTGGGATAAGCAGGCAGCACATGACAACCCGCCCTGCCATTGACAGAGATGTCCGGCCCGGCAAAATGGTTATTATCACCAGCTATTTTACGGGTGAAACCTACGGCCTTTTGGGCCCCCAGGCCGCCGCCTCGATCATAACCCGCCAGACCCCCTACGAGTGTCTGGTCGTCGCCGTGACCAATGAGGATGAGCCGCGAACGGTCAAAAAGGCCCTCTATGACTACTTTGGCTCCCAGACGCCGCTGGTCGGCTTTTCCTATCTCAGTGGCCGTCCCGACCTTTTGGCGCTGGCGGCAAAGCTGAAAACGGAAGGCGCAACAACCCTGCTGGCCGGCCCCCAAGCCAATGTCGATTTCAGGGGTGAAACCGGTTGCGACCGGCACCCCCACCGCTTCCAGGGCTTGGCCGACTATTTCAGTTTTGCGCTGCACGGCCCGGCCGAGCAGCTCGTACCGCTCCTACAGCGCGAATCTCCGGCCGCCCTCCCGGATATCGCCGGCACGCTCTATCTGGATGAAACCGGATCGCGTGTAGAAAGTCCCGAAATCGACTGGGACCCCATGGTCTTCAGCGGCATTGACTGGTCCAATATTTATCGCGTCGTTGATACCCGCCTGAAGGCCATCGAAATCACGGCTGCCCAGGTGCTCCAGCAGCTCGGCTGCCCCTGGGCAGCCCGCTCAAGACCGGCTGAGATCGACTATCCCGCTTTCCTGCCCAATACAGGTGAGGAAACCGTTCCCCTCGAATTGGCCGG
>Ga0126329_10000096_pt1 | contig 24404 bp, 29 predicted proteins | sample InaspJWI85metaG_FD_104915 | JGI IMG/M metagenome (GOLD analysis project Ga0126329, IMG submission 104915) | Marine gutless worms symbiont microbial communities from Oahu, Hawaii - Inanidrilus sp. 2 OAHU.JWI-85 metaG | ecosystem: Host-associated > Annelida > Digestive system > Unclassified...
CAGGTCAGAGATAATTGGCTATGCCGTAAAAGCAATATTCTCGCGCAGAGACGCAGAGACGCAGAGAAACCCATGAATAGTTCCGGCTTCGCCGGATAAAACCAAAAGAGCGCTTTTGCAGTGGGCATGAATCGGTTTTTCGCACGCTAGTGCGACGAAATTCTGGTTTTGCCTTTCTCTGCGCCTCCGCGTCTCTGGCCGCAGGACGTCATTCCCCGCTGATTGGCTTTTAAACGGTGGGTCACGCGATGCCAGGTCTTGCTTTTTGGTTTTAGCAAAGCCCCTTTGAGGGGCAACCCAAAGCCTGGCCCTTTGGGCCAGGATTCTTTACCTGTCCATTCAAGTGCGTATTTTCGCTACACACCTACAATTCAAACCCCAATATTTCAGCTAAAATTAAAGCTGCCTGTGTGTTGTCCATCCAACCTGAAATTTTTTGAGCCCCAACCCCGGTAGCTGTTAACGGTATAGCGGTGCCTGTATGCATTGTAGTGGTCCAACCGATATTTACTCTTTCTGATAGGATGTGCGCAGCAGTCAACGCGACCGGATTCATGTAGCCGCCATATCCGATCTTCATTCCTTCATCTGCATCGGCCATGCTTTGCTCGAGTTTTACGCGTTCTTTAATCGACAGTTCACTCAAGCCAAATTCAGTAGCCAGGAACTGTAAATACTGTTGTCGATTTCCTTGGTATTTGTTTGATCCGTTGAGCGTGTCCTCCACAGACACCTTCGTGTTTAAAAGCGCGGATAGATTGAGCTTATATCCGTGCGTATCCCTGCCAAGTCCCAACCCGCCGGTTTCATGATCGGCAACAACAACCATAAGTGTTTGATCTTTGTGACGCTGATAAAACTCGTGGGCTTCCCGTACGGCCGCATCGAGGGCAAGGGTGTCGTATATGACACTGACAGGGTCGTTGGCATGAGCCGCATGATCGATACGGCCGCCTTCGATGACCATGAAGAAGCCGTCGGGATCTTGCTGTAAGACTTCAATGCCGGATTCCACGATCCTAGCCAGCGAGGGAGCGTAATTATATTTGTGTCTTCTTTCGATCTCATAGGGCAAATGGGAGTTGTCAAAGATGGCCAAAACCTTTTCCATCTTGGTGAAGTCTGCATCAGTAAATTCTCTTGCCCCCTTCATACCGATAAATGCCTGGTATCCTTTATCCTTAAATTTACTTATGAGATTGAAATTATCCTTCCTTTTCGAATAAAGGTCATTGCCCCGAACATCTTTTTGCCCTGAGCGTGCGTTGGAAGGGATAAAATACCGAATCCCACCTCCGGCCAGAAACTCCACTTCGCTGGCTAAAAAGTCCAGAGCGATTTCAGCCTCGTTGTGCCGGCTAATATTATGCGCAACGAAGGCCGCCGGGGTTGCATGGGTTAGGCGCGTGGTTGTAATAATCCCAGTGGCCATGCCCTTGGTCTCGGCCGCGTCGATGAGCGTCGCGACGTTGTTGCCGGCCGGGTCTTTGCCGATCATACCATTGTTGGTCTTGACGCCTGATGCCAGGGCAGTACCGGCAGCGGCCGAATCGGTGATCAGCGAATCGACTGAGTGAGTCGTTATGACGCCGGTCACATCCAATGAGTTCATGACCAGTTTGCGGCCTGGGTCTTTCTCCTTTTCCTTTAGAAAGAGTTCGGCCAACTGCCGGTGTGAAAAGCCCATCCCGTCGCCGATGAAATAGAATACATATTTTGGCGTGCCGGCATGGGCCGTGGAAGTGATGAGTAAAATGAGTAGGATGAAACCGGCTACTTTTCTAAGTTTCCTCATTTGCAACCCCTTTAAGATATGTGAATAGCAAGCCAAGGTTTTCATTCCATGGTTGACTGGATCCCGGCCTTCGCCGGGATGACAATGAATACTACATTTAAATATCAAGGAGTTGGCTTGCTTGACCAATAAATATGAGCTAAAATCTCAGGGTGCGTGCTAATCCCCCTTGAGCAGTCCCGTAATGCTCAAATATAGATCACATTTTAACCCATGTCAGCCAATCAACGTCAATTGAATAAACTTTCTTCAAACTAGGTGGTCCCATGGAAAAAGAGATCCAGCAGGCACAAGCCATTTACAGTATGATCGCGGAATTTTTCGTGAACTACAGCTTCCAGATCCTCGGTGCCCTTATCATCATGGTGCTGGGTATCCTGGTCGGACGGAAAGTCGGCAATATCGTTTTAAAGCTGTGCGAGAAAAAAGAACTGGATGTTACCCTGAGCCGCTTTGCTTCCAGTACCGCCAAGTTGACCATCATCGTCATGGCAGCGGTCATCGCCCTGGGTAAGGTCGGCATCAGCGTGACGCCTTTCGTAGCCGCCATCGGTGCTCTCGGTTTGGGTGCCGGTCTGGCTATGCAGGGCCTGCTGTCCAACTACGGAGCCGGGCTCAACATCATCCTGACGCGCCCTTTCGTGGTGGGCGACACCATCCAGGTCAAGGGGGTTGCCGGTTTGGTAAAAGAGGTACACCTGGCCTATACCCTGCTGGCCGATGAAGACGATGTGGAGATTGCCATCCCCAATAAACACATTATCGGTGAGATCATCCACAATTCCAAGGCGGATACCCTGGCCGAGGAGACTGTCGGGATATCATATGACAGCGACCCCGACAGGGCCATTGCTGTGATTCTAAAAGCCCTGGCTGATACGGACGGGGTGAGCACGGATAAAGCGCCCCAGGTGGGGATCGAAGACTTTGCCGACAGCAGCGTCAATATCGGTATTCGTTTCTGGGCGCAGACGAACAGGTATTATGATACCCGCTTTCGAGCCAATGCCGCCATCTTTCAAGCCCTGAAAACGGCCGACATCGACATTCCATTCCCGCAGCGAGAGGTCAAAATTCTCGATAAAACCTGATTGCTCCTTTCAGGATAGCCATTTCTTATTTGCCGCTTGAAAATGCAGGCACCGCCCTTATGTTTTCAGTAGCTTGTGTCACCATCACAATATTTAAATCAAGACCGGATCAGTGGTATGGCCAAAAAATGCGCTCAATCTTTGCTGTTGTTTGTGATTTGGCTTTCAGTTTGCGTACCTGTTGTCTCAGCCACGCAATGCGATAAATTCGTTGCCTGGGTTCACCCGGCCAAGACGGCCTACATGCAGGCCCACCAGGTCTATCCAGTTCCGGTCGACATTCAGCGTTTGGCCGTTCGTTACATGCCCAGGATTTGGGTACATCCGGATAGCTGGCAGCCGATCTCATTTGATCAATACCTGGCCCGGTCAAAGCTGGTAAGTAATTTCGATGGCCGGACATTGATGGTATCTCCACAGCCCAAGGATGTTGCTGCATTGAAATATGAAGATCAATGCAAAGCTTTTTTAGAGGCGGGCGAGATTGAGCCGGCCAGACCCGCCCCATTGTATGTGCAGGTATTCCGTGATCGCAGTCCGGTAAACACAGCCGAAAATTGGCTCTACATCAAGTACAACCCCGTTTTCGATTGGAGCGGTTTGGCCAACAGGGTCAGTCGCTTGGCAAACCTGGGATCGCGCTTGGCCGGTGGTGATCAAAAACGCTGGCATCGTCTGGATGTCCATACGGCGGCCATTTTGGCGTTTGACAATCATAGACAATTGCGCTTGTTGACCCTGGCCCAGCACAACCATCAGGCCACGTATATTCCCGGCCAGGATTTTCCCGTCGACCAGGCGCCTTTGCTGGCAGCTGCTTTCCAGAGCAATGAGCTCTACTTGGACCGCGGCGAATCCTCGCCGGTACACCACCGGGTCGTTCCTTTTTTCAATGATGTATCCTTTCTGATCGATGCAGATGAAAGACCCTGGCTCTGGGCGCAGGACCTTGTTCATGGCCGCAATGCCGGCGGCAAGGAAGTAGAGCTCTACCCCGTTTTCCTCGAGCCCGAACATCCCCTGGCTGATTTTGCTGGACTTCTCGCACCGCCCCGCAAAGCACTGGGTATGTATATTGGTCGCGACGGCCCCCCGGGATATAACTACTATGCCCCACCGAGTTATTTTCCTATTCCCGACTTTATGGCCATGGGATACTGGCAGGCCGGTAACCAAACCCTGCTGGCTGAATTGATGCCGTTTATAAGAGGATTAGATGATACGGATTGGGACGGTATGTTGGATGTCTTTCAGAGCCACCTTAAAAGGGCTTTAAAAACCTCCCCTCGGGGCCAATCTCTGCGTTAGTCGTGAGATTTGAACCCTCGAAATACTGAAATGTATTCCTCGGGTTTAAATTTCACGACAGCCTTGACCTTGACCCCGATTGAAGATTTTAAAATCACCTTTGGTTGTATTAACTGCAAAAAATAATGAACCCAATATGGGAAATAGTTGAAGATGAATCCAGACATTCCAGACATTGGAGAAAACGCCCCTGATTTCGAGGTCCTGACATCAAAGGGTGAAACCTTTCACCTCAAACAGCCCCTGAGTACCGGCCGTAATGTCATGCTTCTTTTTTACCGGGGGCACTGGTGACCGTTTTGCGTCAGCCAGTTGGCTGGCGTGAAGAAGCATATCGATCGGATCGAACAGGCCGACACCCAGGTGGTGGCATTATCGGTGGATCCACCCGAGCGATCGGCCGGGTTTCGCGAGGAGGCCAAGCTGCCTTTCGAACTCCTGTGTGATCCAGACAGGGAGGTCGTCAAATTATACCATCTGCTCAACCCGCACGAACACGACGGCATTGCCTATCCGGCTATCTTTGTCATCGATCCGGAAGGGCGGGTTCGCTATCGATCGCTGGACCGCACGGTTTCCCGAGTGAAACTTGCCGAGGTTCTGGCATTTTTAGAAAAGCTCAAGGCTGACCAGGGAGTAGAGGAGCAGGGTGGCGCCAGGAAGGCCTTTATCTTCCCATCACCAGCCGTCATGTGGCAGATCATGCAGAACATGCTGTTCAGGGGAGCGGGCGCAGACTGGAAGCACTACTTCATGTTTACGTGTGTTTATACGCCCCAAAATATATTCAGGCTGGTCACCAGACCGTTTCAACGTAAAAAAGGATAACAAGCCATGATTACGAAGATCGACAATCCGACTGTCGTAGAAGCTGCCGGCAACAAACCGAAGAAGATCGAAGAGTTTATCGGCGCCGTGAATTCAGGGACAACCGATCTCAGCGTTGCCCGGATGAGCAGCCCATCCGGGTGGGCAGAGCCCGGGCAGACGCCTGAGTTTAACGAGTACACTCTTGTTTTAAAGGGAATGTTGCGGGTGAAGACGCGTGAAGGGGAATTCGATGTTCACGCCGGCCAGGCGATCATCGTCGGCGCCAATGAATGGGTGCAGTACAGTACGCCGGGAGATGAAGGCGCGGAATACATCGCCGTCTGCCTACCGGCGTTTACGCCTGATACGGTCAATAGGGATGTTTAAGAGACTACCCTTAAGTAAAACTTATAGAAGCCGTTTCAAGTGAGGATTTTGGTTCAAGATCAAGGCGGCCGTAAATAACAAACCGGAGGGATACAAACCGTATTTCGAGGATTTGATATTTGCGCCCGACGCGGATATTGGGCCAAAGGCCTCGCTTGCGGTGGCTTCTAACTTTTTTGGAGCATTTCTATGACCTCAACCAAACGCTTCACCAGGTGTTCATGGTAGCGCTTGCCGCCCTCCGGGGAGGCCTTGCTGGGTTCGCCGGCGGTGCCGCCGGCCGCTTCGACCAGCGGCGCCATTTCCGCCTTACTGCTCGGCACATAACATAGCGTGTCATCCGGGTGGGACGGGTCCACCGAATAGAGCTGCCGCTCCGGGTGCGGATTGTCGACGGCGCGATCCATCTTCACCAGTTCCGGGTAGCGGTACCACATGTGTGAGCCTTCGATCTCTTCGGCATGCCCCACCGAGCCCCAGCCCATCTCCTTGACGATTGACTTGGACATGAAGGCGGGATCGAAGATCACCACCTTGACCCCCAGTTCCCGTTTGGCCCTTTCGCCCGCAATCTGCATCCAGGTGACATTGACGATGCGATGCCCGTTGACGAAAATGAATTTATCGAATCCGTGCTGATGCAAGGACCCGATGATGTCGCTGGTGATCTCGATCAGGATCTCCGGCCGGATCGTGATCGTACCGGGCAGCACCATGTGGTGAGGGCTCCAGCCGAACCACAGGGGCGGTGCGACCATTACGTTGGTCCGCCGGGCGGCGGCATCCGCCAGGGTATTGGCGACCATGGTGTCCGTACCCACCGGCAGGTGCGGGCCGTGCTGTTCGGTGCTGCCCACCGGGAGGATAACGGTGCCTTTGGCAACTTTGATCCGGTTTTCAATCTCTTCCCAGGTCAGGTTCTGGAGCCATGGGGATGGGGTTGCCATGATTATTCCCTTTTAAGCCGCGAACGACGCGGCGATTTCAATCAGCATTTTCTCGCGTTCCCGGTATATGGTGTGCGCCGTTTCCAGGGTGACGCTTTCAAATTTAACAGAGTCGCCGGGAACGGCCTGGGCTATATTGGGCAGATCGGTTGAAATGACGGTTGCAATTTTTGTATAACCGCCCACGGTCTGTTCAACCAGGAGAATGATCGGCTGCCCGTCGGCCGGGACTTGAATGCCGCCCGGCATGGTGGGTTCAGAAATAATGCTTTGCGGCGCATCCGCCTTGTGCTTGACTGGCGGGCCTTGAAGTCGGTAGCCCATACGGTCGGCCTTGGGGGTAACCATAAATTCCGATTGGAACAGGATTGTCCATCTTTCATCAAAATGATCATCTTGGGGGCCGGACACGGTGCGCAGGATAATTTGGTCGGGATACCGGGGAATCCATTTTTCCGAAAGATGACGCGGGGCATCCAGCGGAACACCTTTACCGCGCTGCAGGATATCGCCTTTCTTCAGCGGCCGGCCGCCATACCCGCCGATTTTTCCGCCGACGTAGGTGGACAGGCTTCCCATGACCTCAGGGACCTTGATGCCTCCAGAGACAGCCAGATAACCCCGGCAGCCGCTTTTTACCTGTTGAAATGTCAGTACATCTCCCGGTTTAACCCGGATGGTTTTCCAGTTCTCGATTTGCTTGTAGTTTAATTTGGCTTGCATATCGGCACCGGTTAAAGCGATGTCGGCTTCTCTCAGTATCGCCAGTTGGGGCCCGACGATAGTGCTCTCGAGAACGGCACTGCCTTCAGGATTTCCCACCAGCAGGTTGGCTACCCGGTAGGCGAAAGCATCCAGAACACCTGAGACGGGAATCCCCATACGCTGATAACCATAGCGTCCTTTATCCTGGACGGTTGTGAACGACCCGGGTGTTATTACAAGAAATGTGTCCACTAGTTGACCTCCATGTCTGAAAGCCGCTGGTACTCAGAGGGTGATATGGGGTTGAACCGGATGCTATCTCCTGCCTGGTAAAGGAAAGGGTTTGAACGCTCAGGGGCAAACAGCCTTATAGGGGTTCTGCCAATCAACTGCCAGCCCCCGGGACTGGCAATGGGATATATACCTGTCTGCCCGTTGGCGATACCCACTGATCCTTTCGGAACCAGCGTGCGAGGTGTCTTCAGCCTGGGAGTGTGAAGCATTTCGGGCAGCCCTCCCAAAAAAGGGAAGCCCGGGGTAAAGCCGACCATGTAAATCATGTATTCCGGTTCTGAATGAAGATCTATCACCTCCGGCGGTGTCAGATTATGGCTGTGGGCGACATGCTCAATATCGGGTCCGAACTCATCACCATAACACACGGGAATTTCAACAACCTTGGGAGGTGGGATTTCAATTGCGGAAAGATGGCTTTCCAGGGCAGTCAACGTTTTTTCTAAATTTGAAGGATTCGTTATTAAAGGATCATAATAGATCAATATCGACCGGTAGGTGGGGATGATTTCGGTCACACCGTCAGGTATATCGTTTTGCATAGCAATGGTCATGGACCTAACTTTCTGATTGACGGCAGGGTCTATGGATTCACCATATTCGACCAGAAGACCACAGTCGCCTGTTATTCGAAAGTTTGCCTTTTCGAATACACTGCTTTCCATCGCACCCTTCTCCTTTTTGAAAATTGCCAGCCCTGGGATTTCATGTCCTTACCTGCAGATAGTGCCGCCAGGACAATTTACGGGCAAAGCGCGTTCATTTTGGTTGGGCCCTAAGTATTTTCTCCAATGGGCCGCAGCACCATACCCTCCTTTTCCAGTGCCGAGCGAATACTTTTCACCAGGTCCACGGCTGATGGTGTGTCCCCGTGAACGCAAAGGGTCTGCGCAGCGAGCGGGACGGTCGTTCCATCCACTGCCTTGACAATGCCCTCTTTGGCCATCAAAAGCGCCCTCTCCGCCACCTGATCCGGGTCTTTTATCACTGCTCCAGGCAACCGCCTGGAAACCAGATTGCCCTCAGCGGTATAGGCCCGATCAGGGAACGCCTCATAGACCACCTTGAGGCCGACTTCCTGGCCGATACGGGTCATCATTTCGCCTTTGGCGCCTGCCAGAGCAACATACCAGAGATTCGGATCAACACTTAAAATGGCCTCTGCCACGGCCCGGGCGACAGCCTCATTGACCACTGCGGTGAGATAGAGGGCACCATGTGGTTTTACGTGGCGCAGTCGGGTATCATGTACATCGCAAAAGGCCTTGAGTGCGCCGATTGGATAGATGACATAGTTACGGATCTCGTCCGTTGTACAGTCCATGTTCCTGCGTCCGAATCCCTTTAGATCCGGGTAGCCTGGATGAGCGCCCACACCCACTCCTTGCTCTACGGCCATTTTAACGGTTTTATCCATCACGAGAGGGTCCCCCGCATGCCAACCGCAGGCAACATTGGCAGATGTAATATGCTTGATAACCGCTGCATCCATACCCATGGTGTAGGCCCCGAAACTTTCACCCATGTCGCAGTTGAGATCTATTTTTTTCATTGTTCTATTCTCATCCCTTCTCTATATAGCGCTGTCTAATTAATAGGGTAAAACAATGAGTTTTCTCCCACGCTTTGAGATTTCTAAAGTTCTCATTTCCACCCCCTTTTTAATGATAACGGCTAACCGCATAGATTCAAATTTCTGAACCTCGAACCCCGAAACCGCGAACAGTTAGGATTCACCTCTCTTCCTATTTAGCCGTCATCATTTGAGGAAGGTAGAGCGCAATCTCGGGGAATATCGTCAGAATTGCAGTGGTAAGAATCATCAGAAAGAAAAAGGGCAGCGCATATACGGCGATCTTCATTATCGGTTCATTTGTCAATCCCTGTATGACGAACAGGTTAAACCCTACCGGGGGTGTGATCTGGCTGACTTCCACCATCAGAATCAGGTAAATGCCAAACCAGATCGGGTCAAATCCGGCGGCCACCACCATGGGCAGAGCAATGGGCAGGGTCATTACCACGATGGAAAACCCGTCCAGCAGGCAACCCAGCAGAATGTAGAAAACGCCCAGCAGTATCATGAGCAGGTAGGGGGAAAGGCCCATTCCCGTGATGGTTGTGGTAATGGCCGCCGGGATGCCCAGAAACCCCATGACCCGGGAAAGAAAACCGGCCCCCACCACGATCAGCATGATCATGGCATTGGTTTTTACCGCGCCCACCAGGCATTCAAACATAATTTTAAAACTCATCTGGCGGTTAAAGGTAGCAAACGCTGTGGCCCCGAAAACACCGATGGCCGCTGCCTCGGTGGGTGTGGCGACACCGCCGTAAATACTTCCTAATACCATGAGGATCAAGAGCAGCGTCGGGGCCAGATCTTTGAGGCCCACCATTCTTTCCTTCCAGCTGTAACTCTCCTGGGATTGAGGCGCAATATTAGGATCACGAATACCGCGATAGACGATATAGGCAGAGTAAACTCCCGCCAGAAGCAGGCCCGGCAGGACACCGGCAATAAACATTTTACCGATGGATACCTCTGCCAAGATGGCGTAGACAATCATGATCAGGGAGGGGGGTATTAAAAAACCCAGGGTGCCGGCGCCGGCCAGGGACCCCATGGCCAGGCTCTTATCATAACCCAACTTGTCGAACTCGGCCAGGGTTATTCGGCCGACGGTGGCGGTGGTGGCGGCACTGGAACCGGAGACGGCCGCAAAAAGGGTGCAGGATACAATGTTCATCAGCAGCAGCCCGCCCGGAAGACGGTACAGCCAGGGGACGAGGGCCTTGAAAAGCTTCTCGGAAATCCCCGAGCGATACAGAATTTCACCCATCAGGATAAACAGCGGCAGGGCCACATATTCCCATTTTTCCACAGTAGCCCATACCGACGACCCCATATTGGGGCCCGGAGGCAGGGGGCTGAACAGCACCATGCCGAGAAAGCCAACGATAAAGAGGGCGAAACCGACCCAGATACCGCATGCCAGGGCCAGAAACAGAATCCCGAATACCACCAATGACATTATCAGGCTTGCGTCCATTATATCACTTCCTCCCCGCTTCCGATGGCCCCATAAGTTTTAATGGTGGTTGCGACCAGTTGAAGTAAAAAGCAGGCCGCACCGATGAGCATAACTGTCTGCGGAATCCACAGGGGGGTATTGGTCAGTGTCCCTGACGTCGACTCGTAGCGGATGGTTGCCTGCACCATTTTGAAAAGATACCACCACAGATATGCCATAAACGCAGTGGTGACAGCTGTCGCAATAAACGTTATAACCCTTGAAAGTTTCTTTGGGAGAAACCCCAATATGAGCGTGATACGGATGTGTCCCCGCTCCTTGAGGCAATATCCTGCTCCGAGAAAAATGATGGCTGCCAGCCCGTAGGCGCTGTACTCATCGGCGATGAGGGTAGTCTTTTCAAATAGATTCCACAGGGCGATTTCAACCAGAATTAAAATGGTCATCAATCCCAACACCACGGCGGAAATCCATGCCATCCAGTTGCTAAAACGTTCCATGTATTGCACAAGTGTTTTCATTTCAATATCACCCTGACGGTCTTTAGCAGTTTTTGATCAAATTCTTTTGAATACTCGTCAAAAGCCATATTTTAACTTTTGACGAGTTTATCAAAGCCGCGACTATCGGCCGACGATCTTGCTGTATTCATTCAGAATGTTCCGGGCGTCGGCGCCACCTTTTTTGACCCAGTCTTTTCTAAGTTTATCACCGATGGCGTTTAACTCATTACGAAACTTCTTGTTTACCGGGGTCAGCGTCATACCGCTCTCCTTGAGCTTGGCCCGGCTATTGCGGTCCATGTCGCCGGCCAGGTTCCACATTTCGTCTTCCATCTGCGCGGCTATTTCAAGTACAATTGCCTGTATGTTTTTGGGCAGTTGGTTCCAGACATCCAGGTTGACATTGATCATGTTGACCGGGCCCACGATATTGATGGGTGTGAAATATTTGAGTACCTCCCATGCCTTGGCATCCACGCCGGAAACGGAAGAGGTGTACATCGAATCCAAAAGTCCCGCCTTCATGGCCGGATAGACTTCGCTGAAAGGCATTTTACGAGCTGCAATACCGGTGGCCTTGCCGAAAGCCAAGCCGGTGCCGTCATAAACACGCATCTTCAATCCTTTTAGATCGGCTTCTGAAGTAATGGGGCGTTGTGTATAGATTCCTGAGAACGGCCATACCGATGTATAGAGGGTGAACTGGTTGAACTTTTTCAGGATCTTGGCATAGGTCGGCTTGGAAAGCTGGTAGAGCAGGCGCTGTTCAAATGCATTGGTGGATATGAACGGCTGTGCCGTGAGGGCCAGAACCGGCGCATCTCCCTCTACCATGCCGGTGGGTATCTCGGCCGAGGCAAGCTGGCCTTCAGCCAGAGCGCGTAGCAGCTCGGGGCCCTTGAACCCCAGGGAGGAACCGGGATGGAGTACGATGGTCAGTTCGCCGCCAGTGGCTGCCTTGACCCTGTCGGCAAATTGCTGGGCGCCCTTGGAATGAAAATTCCCGGCCGGATAGTTGAGATGCAGGTCCCATTTTGTTTTGGCGATTGCATCGGAAAATAGTCCCATCATAAAAAAAACGCTGATTAATAAAAACAGTACTTTTTTCATCTTTTCCTCCTAAGTCGGTTAGCGGAACTTTTTATAGCATTGACCACACGATCTGCCGTATCAAGAACTCATAAAAAGGATGATGCGTCTTTGAAAAGCTTTGATGTGTTCAAGAACCGTCTCTCGCAGCAGTTCTTCATTTTTATCTCTCAAGCAGGTGATAATCTTATCATGTTCACGGATCACGGATTTGTAGTGGTCGCTGAGAGATATTCCGGGATCGACTTCATTGGCATATGATAAATATGATAACCGCTTGGCTTCATTTCGGATTTGATTTATTCCCCGAACAAGATATTCGTTGTGCGAACAATGGGCATAGTATTGATGAAAATCATGATTTGCGGCCACAAGACGGAGAGGATTGCCCTCTTTGATCGCCGCCTTCACGGCCGCGCCCGCTTTTTCCATTTTAGCCAAAAAGGGGGTTGCCTTCTGTCGGACGGCCAGGCTCACGACTCCGGTTTCCAGAATTTTCATCATTTCAAATGTTGCTTTGATATTTTGGAGTGTAATGGGCCGCACAATATAGCCCCGACCGGGCTGTGACTCAACAATGTGCTCTCCAACCAGACGCAGAAGGGCTTCCCGAATCGGCGTGCGTCCCATTTCCAAACGCTCAATCAACTGCTTTTCTTCAAGGCGCTGACCCGGTTCAAATTCGAGGGTTACGATTTTCTGATAGATCTTCTCATAAGCGGTAACGGCAAATGATTGCCTGGTCTCAGCCTTTTCTGCCTGCATACTCTACTCTGTCCCGGAATCTATAGTAGGTTGAAATATATTTGACATATATTACCAATATATGTCAAATACTTTTTTTCGGAGTCTACCCGGAACAATCCGAAACCTGAGTGATTATGGAGTGTTACAGATTAAATTTTTGCCCAATGGTCTCGTCCAACCGTCCCTTTAATTTACAGCAACTGGACGAGAATACGCTGTATTTTGCCACGAAGCGTGTAATTAAAGCATAAATGACAATCTTGCCGAATTCATAATGATCCCTCCCGCGTGGGACTTAATCGGGGGCCGAATTTATTTTGCAAACTGGCAGCACCTAATATACGATGATCTGGTCGAATAAATCCAAAGACCGAAAAGGAGAAAACACATTGAGTGATGAAAGGTACATGGTTACTTCACCATTGATGGGGACTTTTTACAGAGCCCCGGCGCCAGGCGAAAAAAGTTTTGTGGAAATCGGGCAGCGTGTAAACAGCGATGAGGTCGTATGCGTTATCGAATCCATGAAAATATTTACAGAATTGAAGGCTGATCGACCCGGAACGGTAACGCGGATTATGGTGGAAAATGAAGAGATGGTGATGAAAAATCAGGAATTGATTGAAATAGAGGTTTAGCCCAAAACCATACCTGAATTGTGCGGGGATGAACGTATTGTTTAAAAAAATTCTAATTGCCAACCGGGGCGAGATTGCCCTGCGGGTGGTCCGGGCGTGCCGGGAGATGGGCGTGGCCAGCGTGGCGGTCTATTCAGATGCGGACAAAGATGCCCTGCACGTTCGCCGGGCAAATGAAGCCGTCCATATCGGGCCGGCTTTGAGCCGCAAGAGCTACCTCAATATCGAGGCCATTGTCGCTGCTGCCAAGGAAAGCGGTGCGGATGCCCTTCATCCGGGCTACGGGTTTCTGTCGGAAAATCCTGAGTTTGCCCGGGCATGTGAAGAAAATGGCCTGGTTTTTGTCGGACCGCAAGCTGCCAGTATCGCCCTGGCCGGTAATAAGTCGGCCGCCCGGGAGCATTTTAAGAAACTCGGGATACCGATCATTCCCGGTAGTGATGGGGTGGTCAGTTCCGTGGATGACGCCACGGTTATTGCTGAATCCATCGGTTATCCGGTGATCATCAAAGCTTCCGGCGGTGGGGGCGGCCGCGGAATGCGGATTGCCCAGGATGCCATCCAATTGTCCGAGGCATTCGCCACGGCCTCCGGTGAAGCCCGGGCAGCTTTCGGCAACCCTGACCTCTATCTTGAAAAATACATCGAAAAGCCCCGGCACATCGAATTGCAGATTCTGGCCGACACACATGGCAACTGCATTCACCTGGGAGAACGCGAATGCAGCATCCAGAAACGCTACCAGAAACTCATCGAGGAAGCCCCATCCCCCTTTATAGACTCTGATCTGCGCGCAGAGATGGGGGCCGCCGCTATCCGGGTGGCCCGCTCCCTGGAATACACCAATGCCGGGACCATGGAGTTTCTGGTAGACAAAGACCGGCACTACTATTTCATGGAAGTCAATGCCCGGGTCCAGGTCGAACACCCGGTTACCGAAATGATTACCGGGATCGATATCGTTCAGGAGCAGATTCGTATTGCGGCCGGGCAACCGCTGACCCTCCGCCAGGAAGAGGTTCGCCTCAACGGCTGGTCCATCGAGTGCCGCATCAACGCCGCCGATCCGGACAATGATTTCATGCCTTCTCCGGGCGTCATCGAAACGCTGGTCCTCCCGGCCGGCCCGGGTGTCCGTATGGACACCCACATCCACAGTGGCTACCTGGTTCCGCCCTTTTACGATTCACTGGTCGGCAAACTGGTGGTCTGGGCCGAAAATCGCGAGAATGCCATCCGCCGCATGGATCGAGCCCTGGCGGAGTTCGAAGTCGAGGGTATTCAGGTCACTGCCCCGTTTCACCGCCGGGTAATGGCCGATCCGGACTACATCAGCGGTAATATCGACACGCATTTCCTTGAGCGGTTCGCAGATTAACCTGTCCGTTCTGATAATAGCTTCTCCCTGCCCGCCGCCTACCGGTGGTTTCCCTTCATAATCCGGCCTGTATTTTCCATGAACACCGTTGACCCGCAGACCAGGGGTTGTTAAAACGTATCTACAATTGCCTGGCTGCTAGACAGTATCAACACTATGGTTAGGGTCTAGCAATTCGGCGGCACGCTGCCCTGGGAATATGCCGGCACTGTTGCGTGGTACGTACGGTGATCGAATCCGATTAGAAGCGATCTCAAGTAGGACACTTTCTAGATAACCGCTAACAATCTTATTCAGTGGGGGCGATGATGGAGGCAAAGACAAGGCAAAATGTGTTGACGGCGTTCGTGGGCGAGGCCAAGGCCTATTTCCGACTACTGGCATATGCCGAGAAAGCAGACGAGGAGCAGGAGCCTCAAATCGCTTTGCTGTTCCGCGCTATTGCCGAGGCGGAAAGGGTCCATGCCACCCGGCAGTTGAACCTGGTGAAAGACATATTGGTGAAAGATACCGACACGAACCTGGAGGCATCCTTTCAGAGGGAGAAAACCGTCAGTGAAAACACCTATCCTGATTTTATCAAGGATGCCGAGGACGAAGGCGAGACGGTTGCGGCCCTGGCCTTCAGTCATGCCCGGGACGCGGAATCTTACCACGCAAAACTCTACGAACGGGCGATCTATCACGTGATCAAGAATGTGGTGAAGGCCTATCATGTCTGCCAGGTTTGCGGGTATGTCACTGACAAGAAGATACCAAAGAAATGCCCGGTCTGCGGGGCGCCGCCGGAGAAGTTCAAGACGGTGGGAGAGGGATAAGTCAGGGTTCAAGGGACCAAGGGGTCGAGGGAAAACCGAAGGGTTCAAGGGTTCGAGGGGCCGAGGGAAAACCGAAGGGTTCAAGGGTCCAAGGGGCCGAGGGTCCGAGGGGAAGGTCTAAAGTCTTTTAAAAACCCTTGAACCCTTGACCCCTCGAACCCTGGAACCCTTTTTCAAATAGCTTTTGTTTGAAACTCCGAGGTAATCATGCCTGTAAAGATGAATAAGTATCGAGCACCCGTGTTATACCTCCCCCATGGCGGCGGGCCCCTGCCGTTGCTTGGGAAGAAGGGCCACGGCGCAATGATCCGTTTCCTGCAGGCCATTCCTGTCGAGCTTGGAACTCCGGATGCCATTTTGCTGATCAGCGCCCACTGGGAAGCGGGACAGCCTACCATCACCGCCGCCGAGAAACCTGCACTGGTATATGACTACTATGGTTTTCCGGCGGAAGCATACCGGATTGAATATCCGGCCCCGGGCGAACCACAGTTGGCGGCCAGGATTCACCAGTTGCTAAACAACCACGATTTTAAGGCACAGCTGGATGAAGAACGTGGTTTCGATCACGGACTGTTCGTGCCGCTGAAACTCATGTACCCCGAGGCCACGATACCCTGTGTGCAGTTGTCGCTGGTACAGGGCCTGGACCCGGGGGAGCATGTTCGGCTCGGGAAGGCGTTGTCATCCTTGCGCGCGGATAACATTCTAACCATTGGATCGGGGTTTTCGTTTCACAACATGCGGGCGTTTTCATTCAGTGATAACTACTTGCCGGACAAGAAAAACGACAGTTTCGATCAGTGGCTGCAAGATGTCTGTACTGATCCCGACATCGAAGCGGATGAGCGCAAGAGGCGCCTGATCGAGTGGGAACAGGCCGAACACGCCCGCTATTGCCATCCCCGGGAAGAGCCTTTGCTGCCCCTGCATGTCTGCTATGGTATGGCCGGAACCGCCGCAAAGGTTGTCTTCAGTGACTTTATCCTGGGGAAAAGAGCTACGGCCCTCTTATGGTAGTAAGTAGACCCGGTTAACCACACAAACACAATAATTCGAACATATCTTGAAAATAAATAATGCCAAAGCACAGCGAATTCGAAAGGCTCTGGTTCGCTGGTATTTAGAACACAAGCGGGATATGCCGTGGCGTGAAACCCGGGACCCTTACCGAATCTGGCTTTCCGAGGTGATGCTCCAGCAAACCCAGGTGAAGACCGTTATCCCCTATTATCACCGGTTTCTCGAGCGGTTTCCCACGATAGAAGACCTGGCCGGCGCTGACCTCCAGGATATCCTTAAGATGTGGGAAGGCCTGGGGTACTATGCCCGGGCCCGTAATTTTCACCGGGCTGCCGGCGTAGTTACGAATGACTACAGCGGGAGGGTTCCCCAGGATTGGGAGACGTTTATACAGCTTCCGGGCGTCGGCGAATACACCGCCGCGGCTGTCCAGAGTCTGGCCTTCGGTCACCCCTACGCGGTGGTGGACGGAAATGTCAAGCGGGTATTGGCCAGGCTTTTTGTGGTCGCAGATCCGATCAACCAACCGAAGACATACAAACAGTTCAAAGATATCGCAGGCACATTGCTGGACCGGCAGCAGCCGGGCAATTTTAATCAGGCGATGATGGAATTGGGCGCTTTGATCTGCAAACCGGCCAATCCTCTGTGTAGCCAGTGCCCGGTGCAAAAAGAGTGCATCAGCTTTCTGCGCGACCGCGTGGATGAGTTCCCCAAAAAGGAAAAGCGCAAGCCGGTACCCACGCTACATATGGTCGCGGGGGTGATCCGTAAAAAGGCCCGGCTCCTGATAACCCGGCGTAAACCGGAGGGCTTGCTGGGAGGTCTGTGGGAGTTTCCCGGTGGTGAACTGGTGGCGGGAGAAACGGCTGCCGCTGGTTGCATCCGCACCATTCAGGAGACAACCGGGCTCAAGGTCAAAATCGACCGACGCCTCACCAGAGTCAACCATGCCTATACGCATTTCAAAATCACATTGGAGGTCTTCGTCTGTCAGGCGCAGCCCGGCAGCCGGGTCCGCCTGAACGGGCCGGTTGACTTTGATTGGATCCGCCCGGCGCAGGTGGATGATTACGCCTTTCCCAAAGCCAATCTTAAGTTTATGCACCTGATAGATTAGAAACTATCTCAAAAAAGTCTTTTGCCCCAATCTCGGCGTTGGGCGCTAAATTCAAATCCTCGAAATACAACAGTATTCCTCCGGTTCGAATGTAGTGCCCGCCTTGATCTTGAACCAAAATCCGTTTTTTGAGAAAGTTTCTATGCACCAGTTCTGGTTGCCGGTTTGATAATGCTGCCAATTGCGGAGGCCAGTATGCAGTGTCCGGCCTGCCAAGCCCGGATCGGCTTGTTCAGAAACCCTCGGTTCAGGGTAGCCTATGCCCTGAAAAGGGTTGGGGCTTGTCCCTATTGCCAGGCTGCTCTACATCGGGCCAATGACCCGATTTGGCTCTATTTCCAGGATATTCTGTTTGCCATTTTTTTGATTGGTGTTATTTTTTCCCTGTTGGCCATGGTCTTCGGTGCTGTTGTGGGATATCAGACCGCACTCGTCATCTGCTTTTGGTTTTGGGCGATTGCGGTCGTGGTAGTCGGCGTGATTGTATTGCTAAACGTGTTTTGGGCCATAACCGCCAGATGGTGTTCAAATATAGGGACGCGGGCAAAGCAAGGAGGACAACGTGAAGACCAACCAGAAAAAGGTGTTGATCACCGGGGCCAGTGAAGGCATCGGCCGGGCGTTCGCCCATAAGCTGGCTGCGGAGGGCTACACCATTATGGCTGTCGCCCGCAACGAGGGGCGCCTACAGGAACTGGTGACGGAGCTGGGTGAAGGCCAGCATGCGTTCCAGGCGGCGGATTTGTCTACCGACACGGGTATTGCGTCCATAGCCACGGTCCTGGCGGCCGATCGGTATCATATGTTGATCAACAATGCCGGCTATGGTGTCTTCGGAGCTTTTTTCAAAACCGATCTGCCGCGGCTTGAAGCCATGCTGCGCCTTAATTGCAATGCTCTGGTGGCATTGTCGCACGCGTTTCTCCAGCAGGCCGAAAACGGCGATGCCCTGATCAATGTCTCATCGGCGCTGGCGTTCATGCCCATGCCATCTGCCGGAACATACGCCGCCACAAAGGCCTTTGTCACCTCGTTTACCGAAACCCTCTGGCACGAGCAGAAAGCGCGCGGCATCTATGTCATGGGGTTGTGTCCCGGCGTGACGGCCACCCATTTTCACGACCGAGCCGGCGGCGATGAAACCAACCGGCCGGCGGCGGCTATCACCCAGACCCCCGAGGAGGTGGTTGAGACCGCCCTGCAGGCTCTATCGGAAAGGGCCAAACCAACGGTTGTCTCCGGGATTAAAAATAAGCTGGTCACCAATCTCACGCGCATCATGTCGCGTAAGCGGGTCGTGAAAATGATGGCATCCTTCGGTTAGAGGCTATCTCAAGAATTGCCTTTTGGCCCAATCTCGGCGTTGGGCGCGACTATCAGATCCTCGAAATACTATCAGTATTCCTCCGGTCTGATATTCACGGCCGCCTTGATCTTGAACCAAAATCCAACTCTTGAGATAGCCTCTACTCTTGCTCTATAAACAATTCGAACAAAATGATGATTAAGGAGAACCATGAAAGTTGCACCGATTAAACCGACGATTACATTCGCGGATTTTGATAAGATCGATATCCGGGTGGGAACCATTTTGCGGGTGGAAGATATCGAAGGGTCCAAGAAACTGGTCCGACTGATCGTTGATTTGGGTGATCAAGAACGTTCAATCCTGGCGGGTAATAAACAGGAACGGGAAAACCCGAAGGAGATCGAGGGGAGCCAAGCGCTCTTTGTGGTCAACCTGGAACCGCGCAAGATGATGGGCGAAGTGTCGGAGGGAATGCTTTTTGATATTGGGTATGCGGACGGTGTCGATCCGGCATTGGCTGTTCCTGAGATGCAGGTACCCAATGGAAGCAGAGCTGGATAGAAACAAAAACAGGTAGGCCGCCGATGAAGCGCGCCTTGAAACGCCGGGTGATACCACTACAACTGTCGCAACAATCGCGTCCTGGCCATCTGGGAACATGCTAAATTCAATGGTGTCGATTTCAGGGCGGTTGGTAACGAACCCGGCTGGCACCTGGAGATTACCAGGGGGCGGAAGATCGTGTACGTGAGTGATTATGGTCAAAGCCGGCACGAATTCGATACCCCGGAACCAACAAGCGATGTAGAGAAACGAACCACTATCTATAGAGCCCAAAGTAACGATCATTCTCTGGAAGTTGTGATCAGCGGACAAGCGTGTCGCGATACCATGCGCGGCGATGCATTTGAAAGTACGGTAACAGTTACCCTGGAAAACCAAACCTACCGTGGCTGCGGGAAAGCCTTGCACTAGAGCTGGGCCCATAGCCTGTCAAAGGAGGCGCATATGAACTGGGGGTTGATCAAAGCCATCATCATCTTACCTGGTACAGTCCTGGTTTTTATACCAGCGGCCCTTTTGCTCCTGGCCGATGGATCGCGTTTTGCCGCCGATCTGCAGACCCCGTCCGAGTTTACATTCTATGTGGCCTTTGCACTGTTTGCAGCCGGCGGCTACCTGTCCATAAGGACGGCGGCGCTTTTTACCACGTTGGGAGAGGGCACTCCCGCGCCGTGGGAACCGCCGCAAAAGCTTGTCATCATCGGCCCTTACCGCTACGTCCGCAATCCGATGATCACCGGTGCTATCATCATTTTGATAGGAGAAAGCGTTCTATTCAACTCATGGCTGGTCTTCCTGTGGGCTCTGGTCTTTCTAATCGGCAAGATGCTCTATTTGCCTCTCGTCGAGGAGAAGGGCCTGCTTGCGCGGTTTGGCGCGCCTTACAGTGAGTACCGGGACCAGGTACCCCGCTGGGTGCCGCGCCTGGAGAGATGGGAAGGTTGATTCGTAAATTTGGAAGTTTAGGACACCGGCCACATGATATATGAAAAACGAATTCCCCTGTTAAAAGACCACCACACCCACCCGTCGCTTTACGCATCCTTGAGCAATAGTCTGGACTTGCGGACGATTCGTGACAAAAAACGAGCCCTGGCGTTGATCCGTGGGAAAGAAGATCCGGTAGTTGTCGCGTTCGGTTGGAACAACAGCCTTTACACCTTTGCCAAAGAAGAATTGGAGAACCTCAGGCCGGTGCTGATTTGCAACGTGTCTTTGCACAGCTTTTTGATGAACACCCCGACCAAAGAGAGATTTGCGGAGGATTATCCCGAAATCGTGGCCCATATTGAAGATCCTGAGTGGGTGGAAACAAACCTTCCGGAGATTTTCAAGTTCATCGTGAATATCCAATCCGGTAGCGCTGACCAGGTGGCGGCCTTTAACGAATATCTGAATCGTCAGGGGATCTGGTATGCCGAAGAGATGCTATTGCCGAACGCCGCCGCCATTGATTACCATAATTGGTTGGGCTATCAAGATCGGACCCGTTTCTGGGCCGACCTGAAACTGTTTCAAAAACTGGAAGCCCGTGTCCAAAAACAGGTGCATGGTATAAAGCTGTTTACGGACGGTGCACTTGGTCCCCGCACGGCTGCCCTTGAGACGTCTTACCCTGAAGGCGGCCGCGGCATCTTGATCTACACCCTGGATGTACTCACCGCAATTATTGAGAAGGTCACCGATTTGGGAAAACCGGTTGCGATTCATGCCATCGGAGATGCGGCTGCCGATCAGGTGATCACCGCCCTGGAGAATGTGCTGCGGTCACGAGGCACACTGCCACCGCAAGTGCGCTTGGAGCATTGCCAGTTCATCTCGGCGGACACGGCCCGCCGGGCCCGGGCGCTCGAGGTGGTGTTGTCCATGCAGCCCAATTTCAATTATGATTCCGTCCAGTACCGGGACAGGCTGTCCGCGGCCTATTGTGCCCGGAACAATCCATTTCGCATGTTGATCGACGACGTCGGTTTTGAGCCGGGCAAAGATCTCATCTTCGGTTCGGACGGGATGCCCCACGGAATTAAATATGCGTTGGAAATGGCGCTGTTTCCGCCGGTACAGGATCAACGGCTGTCCCTGGATGAATTTATTGCCGGCTACTGCATGGAAACGCAAGCGTACGGTTTCATCGATTTGCAGATTGATGAGGCCAAGCAGACTGTATTAAGTCGCGTGGTTATACGAAACGACGGGCATCTTTCCGAATAGTTGCTTGATTGCAAAGCAAAGTTATTTTCCAGGTTTACCTATAAGGTTTCCAGTCTTCGCTCTGCGAGCTTCGCCCGACAAGCAAGGGTCCAAGGGTTCAAGGGGTCAAGTGACGAGCTGAAAAATAAAAAGCAGCAACATGGGCATCGCGATAGCAGGAAGAATGTTAGATATTAAGACTGCACAAACAGAAACCACCATCCGGATGGCAACTGTGCTGTTTCGGGAATACGCTGAGTCTTTACCGTTCGATCTCGATTTCCAGGACTTTCATGAAGAACTGGCGCATATCGATACCCATTACGCCCCGCCCCGGGGTCGACTTTATATCGCCCTGGTGGATGGTCAACCGGCCGGATGCGTGGCTTTGCGCTACTTTGAAGATGGCGTATGCGAGATGAAACGCCTGTATGTGCGGCCCGCCTTCAGGGGACGGGCTGTCGGCCGGCAGCTGGCTGAAACAATCATTGAGGCTGCCCGAGAAATCGGTTACGATTGCATGCGGCTGGATACGGTGCCAGCGATGAAAGCCGCCAATGCGCTGTATGCCGAGTTGGGATTTAAACCGATCGATGCCTATCGTTATAATCCGGTTGAGGGCGCCATATACCTTGAATTAGGACTGAATGCAGACAAACGAGACGATTAGGGCGGCGGGGAAAGCAGATATCGACCTGCTGGCGGCGATCATCAAGAAATCACATGCGGATGTGGCCCACCGGTTCAACTTGACCCCGGCAAACTGCCCGAAACATCCATCCAATTGCATACCCGACTGGATAGAGAGCGATCTGGCCCGGGGTGTCCGCTACTTTGTTACGGAGTGGGAAGAAGTTCCCGTTGGGTGCGTGGCCATGGAACACGCCAACCCGCAAATGGTTTACCTCGAGCGATTATCCGTGTTGCCCGCGCAAAGGCGCCGGGGGGTTGGCCGCCGACTCGTTGAGTGTGTATTTCGCGAAACCGCTAATCTGGGCGTTTCCCGCGTCGGCGTCGGAATTATCGCTGATTTTATTGATTTGAAGCGGTGGTACCAAAAGTTGGGATTCCAGGAGGGGGAAACTAAAACCTTTGATCATTTACCTTTCCGGGTATTGCTGATGGCTTACGATTTACCTTAATCGATTCTCATGTCCAGATTACTATCAACCATCGGAATCTGTTTTTGCCTGGGATGCCTTAATCCGGCAACCTTATGGGCGGAGGGAAAAGCTTTGCGGGATGAATGCGTCATTGTATTGCACGGCATGGGCCGCACCAAATATGCCATGGGTAAGGTGGAAAAGGAACTTAGGCAAGAAGGCTATATTGTCTGGAATCAAAGCTATCCATCCACGAAGAAGTCCATCGAAGATCTGGCCAATGAGCATATCTCCAAAGGCCTGAAGGTCTGTCGCCGTGCAGGGGCCCGCAAGATTCATTTCGTAACCCATTCGCTCGGCGGGATACTGGTTCGATATTACCTACAGGACAACACCATAGAAAATCTTGATAAAATCGTCATGCTCAGCCCTCCCAACAAAGGTAGCGAAATTGCCGACAACCTCCGGGATCTTAAAGTTTATCAATGGATGATGGGCCCGGCGGGACAGCAGCTTGGGACGGATGCAAAGAGTCTGCCCAACACTCTGGAAAAGATCAATGCCACGGTAGGCGTCATCACCGGCAAAAGTTCTTCCGATCCGTGGTTTTCGCCATTTATACCCGGTGAGGATGACGGCAAGGTGTCTGTTCAAAGTGCAAAGCTGGAAGAGATGACCGATTTTCTGGTTGTAGAAGCGGGCCACACCTTCATCATGCGCAATCAATCAGTATTAGAACAGATACGCCACTTTTTGAAAGAGGGGGTTTTTAAAAGGTGAAAAACGTCGGCCTGGCCGTAGGATGTCTGCTGGTATTGTTTATAGGATACCAGTGGCTGTCGTCTTCCTCACATGATATCAGAAATGCAAAACCTACCGGCAAGACCATTGTCTGCTTCGGAGACAGCCTGACGTATGGTACCGGTGCCGGCAAGGGAAAGGATTATCCGTCCCAACTGTCGGGCCTGATCGGGCGACCGGTTATCAATCTGGGCGTGCCCGGCGACACCACAACCGGCGCGCTGGCACGCATCGATACCGTGCTGTCCAAAGAGCCCCGCATGGTCCTGCTGACATTGGGGGGCAACGATCTTAAAAACCGGGTGCCGAAGGAGACCACTTTTAAAAACCTGGAGCGCATTATCCAAATGATCCAGGACCAGGGTGCCCTGGTGGTGGTCGGTGGTATCGACATCCCTTTTTACGGGCGGGGTTTTGGGACCGCGTACGAAGAACTGGCCATCAAAACCGGCTCGGTTCTCATACCCAACGTCTATACAGACATCATGGGACGCTCAAATTTGATGAGCGATCCGATTCACCCCAATAGTGAAGGTTATACCATTCTGGCCGGGCATTTCTACAAAGCGATTAAACCCTACCTTTAGTATTCGGAACTAAACCAAGCGGGGTTTTGATTCAAGCCATACAAACCTGGTCCTCAGGGCCAGGTCAGAGATAATTGGCTATGCCGTAAAAGCAATATTCTCGCGCAGAGACGCAGAGACGCAGAGAAACCCATGAATAGTTCCGGCTTCGCCGGATAAAAC
>Ga0126329_10000097_pt1 | contig 23519 bp, 27 predicted proteins | sample InaspJWI85metaG_FD_104915 | JGI IMG/M metagenome (GOLD analysis project Ga0126329, IMG submission 104915) | Marine gutless worms symbiont microbial communities from Oahu, Hawaii - Inanidrilus sp. 2 OAHU.JWI-85 metaG | ecosystem: Host-associated > Annelida > Digestive system > Unclassified...
GCCTATAATCACTCTGAATTTGGCTTATGTAGTGGTCGTGTGATGATCCCATCGAAGAAGAAAAGGGTTCACTAGAGAGTTCATCACTACACGTTAAGCACTACCCTGCCGCCAAGTAGGCAGTCTATCCTTATACTGTTGGCGACTGACGACTGACGACTGGAAAAACCGATCCGCTAGGACCATGTTTTCGGGAAGATTTATACGCGCTTACCCCTAATCGCTCCCGGCATCCCCGCCTATTTGACGATCTTGAGCTTCGGTCGTTCCCGCGGCGGCTTGGGGAAAGGTGAACCGTCGTCCGGTTCCTTCGTATCCGGTTCCTGCACCTCGTCGTCGTCCAGCTGCACCTCGTCGTCGTCCAGCTGTGGCCCGTTGGCCGAGAACAACATACCATACCCGTTCTCGCGCGCATAGATGCCGAGCACTGCATCCACCGGTACCTCGACCTTCATGGCGAGCCCGCCGAAACGTGCATTGAATTCGATACGCTCGTTTCCAAGCACAAGGGCCTGGACAGCGGTAGGGTTTATATTGAGGACGATCTTCCCGTCCTGAACGAACCTTGCCGGGACTACCGCTTGGGGATGGGCCGCATCCACCAGCAGATGGGGAGTCATGTGGTTGTCCGTGATCCACTCGTACAGTGCTCGCACCAGGTAGGGTCGGTTCGAAGTCATAGCGGCAGCGGACGATCAGACATTTTCCGTGGCCATCTCCCGCTCTGCCTCCGTCAGGCTTTTGCCGAAGGCGGACCAGGCGAAGAGGCGCCGGGCGTAGTCAGATACGGCATGGGCCTGCGACGGCAGGTCGATGCCCAACAGCGGGAGGCGCCATAACAGGGGTGCCACACAGCAATCCACCAGGGAGAATTCACTGTTCATAAAGAAGGGATTGGCTGCAAACACCGGGGCGGTGGCGATCAGGCTTTCTCGCAGCTCCTTGCGAGCCGTGGCTGCCTGGTCCTCGGGACCTTCAAGTATCCGCTCCATCAGAGTATACCAGTCGCGCTCCATGCGGTACATGTAAAGTCGGGAAGTAGCGCGTGAAACCGGGTCGACGGGAAGTAGCGGCGGATGCGGAAACCGCTCGTCCAGGTACTCCATGATGATGCGCGACTCGTAGAGCCGCAGGTCCCGGTCCACTAACGTGGGCACGGTCCCGTAGGGATTGAAATCCATGACCTCGTCGGGCAGGCCTCGGACCTGTACATCGACGATGTCGACGGAGATACTCTTTTCCGCCAGTACAATCCGTACCCGGTGGCAGTATGGGTCCCTGGGATCGGAAAACAGGGTCATGACGGATCGTCTAGTTGCGGCCACTACCATCTAATGGACGTCCTTCCAATATTCTTTTTTGAGCGCGTAGGCAAGGCCGAAGAGTATGACCAGGAAACCCAGTACATAGAAGCCCAACCGCCGACGCTCGAGCTTTACGGGCTCACCCGCGTAGGTCAGAAAATTCGTCAGATCCCGGACCATATAGTCGTACTCCTCCGCTGACAGACTGCCAGACTGCATTAGCTCGAAGCCCTGCAACGGACCATGGTGCTCACCCTCGGCCTGTGCATGGATGGCTTTCTGCAATCCCTGGAAACCTTCCAGGACATGCGGCATGCCCACATCGGGAAACACTGTGTTGTTAACGCCGTACGGCCGGCTCTCGTCCGCATAAAAGCTCTTGAGGTAGGTGTAGACCCAATCCGGACTGCGCCAGCGGGTGACCAGCGTCAGATCGGGCACCTCGGTGCCGAACCACTTCTCGCCGTCCTCCGGGCGCATGGTATTGACCATCAGATCGCCGGGGTTGGTCTCTTGGTCAAAGATGAAGTTCTGACGTATCTGAACTTCATCGAGCCCCAGATCCTCACCCATACGGTTGTAGCGCATGTATTTGAGGGAGTGGCAACCCATGCAGTGATCGAAAAAGTACTTGGCACCCCGCTGCAGGGACTCCTTGTCCGCGAGATCGATATCGGCCTCCTTCAGGGGAAGACTGCCGCCGTCGGAGGCCAGGGTAAACGCGGGTGCCAGCAAGAGAACGGATGCGATCATCAATCTTTTCATTTGGTCACCCTCTCTGCAGCTGGCTTGGTTTTAATCCTGCTCATCCAGCTTGTTTTCGTTACCCTTTCCGGAACCGGCTTGGTCTTATCCAGCTTGCTGTAGATAGGCATCAGCAGGAAGAACAGAAAATAGAGCACCGTGAAGATCTGCGCGAGCAGGGTCTTGGCCGGCGTGGCCGCCTCCAGACCCAGCCAGGCCAAGGCGATGAAGGTAACTGCAAACACGCCGATGGCGATCTTGGAGAGAGTTCCTTTGTATCGGATGGACTTTACCTCGCTACGGTCCAGCCAGGGCAGGAAGAACAGGATCAGGATAGCCGCGAACATCACCACCACGCCCGGGAACTGGGAGCCGAACATGGGTGGGACCGCGCGTAAGATGGCGTAAAAGGGGGTGAAGTACCACACGGGGGCAATATGCTCCGGCGTCTTCAAGGGATCGGCGGGCTGGAAGTTCGGTGCCTCCAGGAACAACCCGCCGAAGTCCGGCCAGAAGAAGACCACCGCCGAGAACAGGATCAGGAAGCCCACGACACCGACGATGTCCTTGACTGTGTAATAGGGATGGAACGGAATCCCGTCTGCCGGTGCCTGGTCACCCCAGCGATTGCCCTTGGGGCCCTTTTTGATCTCGATCCCGTCCGGGTTGTTGGAGCCTACCTTGTGCAGGGCGACGATATGAATGAACACGAGCCCCACGATCAGGAAGGGCACCAGGAAATGGAAGGCGAAGAACCGGTTCAGGGTGACATCGGAGATGACGTAATCGCCCCGCACCCATACCGACAGGTCTTCACCGATGCCGGGGACCGCTGCGAACAGGTTGACGATGACTTGGGCGCCCCAATAGGACATCTGTCCCCAGGGCAGGAGATAGCCAAAAAAGGCGGTAGCCATCATGGCCAAATAAAGAATTACGCCGATGATCCACAAGAGCTCGCGCGGCTTGCGGTAGGAGCCGTAAAGCAGGGCGCGGAACATGTGCAGATAGACGAGAATGAAGAAAGCCGAAGCGCCGGTGGAGTGCAGATATCGCAGGAGCCAGCCCCAATTCACATCGCGCATGATATATGCGACCGAGGCGAAGGCATCGTCCGCCGAGGGCTTGTAGTTCATAGTCAGCCACAACCCGGTGACAATCTGCAGCACCAGCACCAGAATCGCCAGGGAGCCCATGTAGTACCAGAAATTGAAGTTCTTGGGCGCGTAGTATTCGGACAGATGCTCCTTCCACGCCTTGGTGAGCGGGAAGCGCTCGTCAATCCAACCGAGGAATCCGGTACTCTCTGTACTCATCAGACTGCTCCTCCGTCTTCACCGATCAGGATGACGGTGTCGGAAATATAGGTATGCTTGGGTATCTCCAGATTGATCGGTGCCGGAACCCCGGCGTAGACGCGCCCGGCCAGGTCGAATCGGGAGCCATGGCAGGGGCAGAAGAAACCGCCCTTCCATTCCGCTCCCAGATCGGCGGGGGCAACCTCAGGACGGTAGGTCGGGGAGCAGCCCAGATGGGTACAGATACCCACGGCCACCAGATACCTGGGCTTGATCGACCGCGCCCGGTTCCGACAACTTTCCGGCTGCGCGGATGCCGCCGAGTCCGGGTCTGCCAGCAGCTGGTCCAACTCGGGGAGGGCGGACAACACTTCCTCGGTACGATGCACTACCCAGACCGGCTTGCCGCGCCACTTGACCCGCAGCATGGCGCCCGGCTCCAGCTTGCCGATGTCCGCCTCCACCGGCGCCCCGGCCGCCCGGGCCTTGGCGCTCGGGTTCATGGAGGCAATGAAGGGAACGGCCACGTAACCGGCACCGATGGCCCCGACCACGCCAGTTGCGGCGACCAGGACGCGCCGCCTCTTATTATCCACGCCTTGTGCGCTCATTTCTCTGACGACCCCCGGTAGCTTTATCAGGTTGCGCTTCCAGGACGGAAGCCCTAGGAGCCTGTTCGACTTACGACTGTTCATATGAACGCGCAAGCCGGACGGGCTCCCAGGCGATCAGGAAGATAAAAACTCAGAATATTATGAATAAACTGGCCATTCATTCTCACTGATGTGACGCTGATGGGTCAAGGAGTCCCCCGGACGAGCCGGTTTCCAGCCGCCGGTTGCCCACCGGGTCGCGCGCCTGATATGTTGTCTGCCTGGAGATCTTTCCGCGGAACGCAAAAAAAGGCTCTTTATGGATTCCAGACTGATCGAAGGGGACGGGCCCCAAGTCTGGAATCCATAAAGAGCCAAAAAACGGGGCCTGCAGGCCCCGTTACGCCACGGAAAATCCGGGACAGGTTTAGAAGTTGTGTATGACGCCGAGCGAGAAGCCCTCCCACTCATTCTCCTTACCAACGATCACGCTCGCCTTGTCCTGATAATCGTATTTGGTGTACAGGGCATAGACTTTGGTACGCTTGCTGAACTCGTGATCGAGACCGACGGCCCAGCTTTTTGACTTTGGCCCGGAGGTATTACTGGGAGTATCCATCTCGGCCTCACCGTACATACCCTTGATCATGCTGTTACCGAACCTATAACCGGTTTGGACCTGCCACAAATCCATTTCCTTGTCCTTCACGAATTTGGCATCCGTGTCGCCGTTCTTCCAGTTTTCGTAGAGTCCGGTCAGGGTGAAGCCATGGAAGTCCACCATGCCTAAACCGACACGGATCTTCTTGAAATCCTCAGCAGTAGTATCGGCAGTTCCCGTGGTGGGAACCATGAGGTTGATGTCGGGGGTAGTGCTGATCTCGCTCTCTCCAGAGGCGCCGAGCTCGCTACCCAATACTTCATAGGCGGCACTGACATGCCAGGGACCATTGCCGTAAATGGCGGCCACGGAATAACCCTCCATACCACCATCGGACTTGTCGTTTCGGGTTCCATCGACAGTGCTTGCGGCGCCGGGCACGGCGGCGGCGGCAAAGCTAAGGCCCTTCCAGTTGGGGCTCACATAGGCAACGGTGTTGTCGGCGCGGACATCGTGGAAGTGGAGAGTGCCTTCGTAGTCGGCCATGGTATCGTTGAACATCTCCAGCTTGGCGGTGGGGAGCTTGAACGGAGTGTCATGACGGCCGAATAAGAGAGTACCCCATTTGCTCTCCAGACCGATGTAGCTGTTACGCATCTTGATGCCGTCCCCGCGACCGCTGCTGAAGAGGTCGTCCTTGTCGCCGTCGGCGAGGTGATAGTTGCTTTCGTTGGCCAGCGGCACACCGAGCTCGATCTGATAGATGCCCTTGAGACCACCCGTGAGTTCCTCGGAGCCCTTGACGCCGATATGGCTGGCGCGAGCGTTGCCTCTTCCTCTCTTACCCTTGCTCATGGTCCAGCCTTTGAAGCCGTCGCCGATCTTGAAGTAGTCCATGCTTACATGGGCTTTACCATAAAGAACGGCATCGGCCAGGGCCGCTGCCGGAGCAGCGATGGCAGCCGCGACCGCCACGGAAAGGAGTTTTTTATTCATCGGATTCTCCAGTGTTGTCAATTTGCCAAAAAGCCACAACGCAATGCGTTTTACATGATAGACGATTAGGAAACACTGTCAACAATTATTTTAAAAGACACACTCGGCTGTGTCCTGTTGTTTTCTGATGACAAAGGATGCGAAAAATACCGCCGCAGAAAAAAGCCGGCATTTTGCCGGCTTTCTTCTCTCTTGGCTGGGGGACTAGGATTCGAACCTAGGTTGACGGAGTCAGAGTCCGTAGTCCTGCCGCTGGACGATCCCCCAATCGAACCCCATCATCTTTGATCAATTCCTTCTCGCATTGTCACCGCTTCGAGTACTGCGGTCGCTTCCGCGCCTTGTGCAGTCCCACTTTTTTGCGCTCGACCTCACGGGCATCACGGGTCAGAAAACCGGCCTGGCGCAACGGGTGACGTAGTCCCTCGTCGTAATCGACCAGGGCGCGGGCAATGCCGTGACGTATCGCGCCGGCCTGCCCGGAGGTGCCGCCGCCGGTAACGGTAACCCTGAGATCGATGCGATCCAGCATCGAGACGGTTTCCAGGGGTTGGCGGACGATCATGCGCGCGGTCTCCCGACCGAAGAAGTTGTCCAGGGGCCGACCGTTCACCATGATATTGCCTGAACCCGTGGCCAGAAAGACACGAGCTGTGGCACTCTTGCGCCGCCCGGTTGCATAGTTGGAATCCGACATGGAGTGGCTTCCTGTGCTCAGATCTCGAGGAGCCGGAGCTTTTGGGCCTGGTGGCGGTGCTCCAGTCCGGCGTATACGTGCAGCTTTTTCAGCATGGCACGACCGAGTGAATTGCGTGGGAGCATACCTTTGACGGCGTGGGTGATCACCCGCTCCGGCGCCTTATCGAGCAGCTTCTCCAGGTTGATGGACTTGAGGTTGCCGATGTAACCCGTGTGGTGATGGTACATCTTGTTCCGAAGCTTTCTGCCGGTCACCCGCACCTTTGCGGCGTTGACGACGACGATGCAGTCGCCAGTGTCCACATGGGGGGTATACCGCACCTTGTGCTTGCCGCGCAGGCGCCGTGCCAGCTCCGAGGCCAACCTGCCCAAGGTCTTGCCTTGCGCATCGACCAGATACCACTCGCGGCGGACCTCCACGAGCTTGGTACTCTCTGTTCTCATGTCCGCTGCTCCAGAACCTTAGCTCACATAACTCGGATCGTGATAGAACTATAAATAATACACTAACCGATAACAGGGCGACAAGAACGAGAACGCACCCGCCTCGCAAGAGATGCGCATCCCGGCGGAAAATCCACGGGCGACGGGTATAATCGTCCCCGGTTGGTCAGTTGCGGACCGCGCTACGGGCGGTCGGTTGAAGGACACCTTGAGAAGTCGTCCGGTTAAAAGTGGTATCGGTTTCAAATCTCCCAAAATGGTCCCTTTTTCCGGCTAGCAGCGACTGGCGGCTGGCAGCTCTTTAGAGATTGCCGGAAAGGCAGTTTTTTCTTTAGGTCCACTAAACGAGAGGGAGGTTTCCGAATGAAACGGCTCATAGCTCTGTTCGCGTGTCTGGCGCCACTTTTTGCCGCCGCAGGGGAATTCAGCTCCACCCTGGTAGTTCAGACCGGCTTCTTACGGGAAGGCGATCTGATCGTTCGCAACATCGCGGACCTGGTGGCCAAAAAGACCTGCATGACCTTTTACATTCGCACCGCCGGGACCAGCCCGATCACCGATTGCTACGAGGTGGTCGGCGAGTTCGGTGCCAACGTCCGGCAGTCGGCGCACCTGAAGGAGAACGAGTTGGTCATCCGCAAGATCGAGGACACCAAAAACAACCGCGCCTGTCTAGTCGCCTACGTCAGTACCCCCGGCACGTCGCCGGCGGTGCACTGTTACACGAGCACCCACCGTTTCAAGGAAGGGTTGCAGGTAGACAGCCATTTGCGCGAAGGGGACCTGGATGTGCACCGGATCTCCGACGCGAGTGCCGGTACGACCTGTCTGGTAGCCTTCGTGAAAACCGAGGGAACCGCTCCCTCGACTTTCTGTTATCCGAGTATTCCCGACGGTGTCGGCCCGCTGCGCCAGCAACACGAGCTCAAGGAGGGGGACCTGGTTGTCCGGAAGATCACCGACGGCGCGAACAACAAGACGTGCCTGGTAAGCTACGTGAGCACTCAGGGCACCTCGTCGCGGATGTTCTGTTTCAACTATCGCTGACGACGGCCACCCATACCAGTCTTGATCCCGATCATCGGAAAAGGCGAAAATGCTTAATTGCTGCACGGTTGCCGACAAGGGCCCGTCCGTGCCGTAACAGGTAGTTAACATCTCACAAACTGGTTATGAGGAGACAACTAATGAGACTGATTCTTTTAGGCGCCCCTGGTGCGGGCAAGGGTACCGTGGCCAAGATGCTCACCGCCGTCGACGGTTCGGTGCAGATCTCCACCGGCGACATCCTGCGCGCCGCGGTTAAGGAGGACACCGAGCTTGGCAAACAGGCAAAGATATTCATGGATGCCGGTGATCTGGTTCCGGACGAACTCATCATGGGCATCATGAAGGAGCGCCTGAAGGAAGACGACTGCCAAGCCGGATTCCTGCTCGACGGTTTCCCGCGCACCATCCCCCAGGCGGAGCAGCTCAAGGTTCTGCTGGCGGACCTCGGTATCGAGCTGGACGCGGCTGTGAACCTGGATGTACCGCGGGACGTGATCCTGGACCGCCTGACGACCCGCCGGACCTGCGTCGATTGCAGTGCGATCTATAACGTCAAGTCGGCACCTACCAAGGTAGAGGGAGTGTGCGACAAGTGCGGGGGAAAAGTAGTGCAGCGCGATGACGAGACCGATGAGGCGATCTCCAACCGGTTGGACATCTACAACGAAAAGACCGCACCTCTGGTGGATTTCTACCGGGGTGAGGGCCTGCTGATGGACGTAACCGCCACTTCCAGCGAGGCGGTCGTCGCGGCTATCCGCGAGCGCACCGGCGCTTAAACCATATTCGTGGGCCTTACCGGCGGGTGAGACCTCGACCGCCGGTCTTCCTTAAACCACTCCAAACTCGGAGTATCTGAACAGCTCTCGTATCTCGCAGCGCCATGGCCCGCGGCATCCATCTCAAGCAGCTCAAGTCCGCCGATCTGCACGCGATCGGGGTGCCGAGCGACAAAATGGGTGAGACCGCAGACGGCGAGAACGAATGGCCCCTCAGCCTGTTGGCGGAAGCCGATCCTGTTCTGTCACGGACCCTGGAAGAGGTGCGCCGGGGTTTGGAAGCGACCCTTTTGCTCCTGGACGAGGCCCTGACGGCAAACCCCTCGACGCAAACGCAACCATCCCCGGTACGCAAGGAGTGAGGCGTTTGCTCGAGACTGTCGCGGCGTTTGGCCACAGATTCGACATGCCAGCCGGAACAAAGTCAATACCACTAAGTGAGCTACTAGGGAGCGTTCTCAATTGAGACGAACCCTCGTGAAACTCAAGCACATCAGGCTCATACAACTGTCAGCGGTTCTCTCATAATTGGTTGTTATCCTTAGATAATTTGTTAATTGAGAACGCCCCCTAGCCACTTGTCGTGGTAGGTTCAGAAGCGTGCCCCGGCGTCGAGAGGTACAAACTAGCGAGGCTTCGCCTCAGACCATTGATGCGTGGATGCGTGAATTTTCGTACGGAAACCGGAAAACCACGAATGCCCACGAATTGTGATTTGTGTTTATTCGTGTCAATTCGTGGTTTGTCGATAGTGCACGCAAAACTTGACTCATTTGTAAAAGTCCAAGGCAGTCAAAGAATCCTAGTCCGAACGCGCCCTCGCCCGACAATCGATTATCGTCGATGAAGACGGCAAGATCCGACATGTCCTCTATGACATCAAGCCCAAGGGGCACGTTGCTCGGATCTTGGAACTGGTACGAGAATTGTAAGTTTTCGCATACGCAACCGCGGCCGGCGTGAAGCTTCGTAATCAAATCCTCGTCCTGCTCTTGGTATTCGGCCTGGCGCCATTACTGATCTCGGTTTCTCTCAATTTACCACTGGCACTGGACCGCACCGAGTTCATCTACCAAAAGGCCCACCTGCAGAACCTGCGCGCGGATTTCCGCGATCTCGACCAACACCTGGCAAGTCGCCACGAGATGGTGCGATTGCTCGCAAAGCTCCCGGAGCCGGGCCTGATCCTCGGCGACCGGGGAAACGAGGATCAGATCGGTCTCGCCCGTGCCCGCTACACGGGCTGGCTGAATCAGATCCTCAGCGACCAACGGGACATCATCAAGATCCTGTTTCTCGGTGCGGACACTCAGGAGCGGTTTTGGCTGGAGCGGGACGAGAGGACGCTGACCTGGCATCCGACGACCCAGCTCCCGGAGCGACCGCACGAGCATCTACTCGAGGCGGGCCTGCGGATGAAACCGGGCGGCGTGATGATCAGCCGCATCCGTATCGACCCGATTGCCGGGACCCGGGATCCCCGCCAGCTCATGACCCTGGATCTGGTCAGCGCCATCGGTGGGGGACCGAAGGAAGCAGCGATGGGACTGGTGGTTATGGGCATCGACGTCGGCGGCCTGGCCCAGTTTTACCGCGACACACTGTGGGTCAACAACAACGGCAGCTATCTACGCCCCGGGCAGCCTATCAGCGAAGAACCGGAGGCCTTTGCCGACTTTCCCGGCCTGACCGAGATCTTCGCGGCCGGAAAACTGGCACTCTGGAAGGATAATCAGGGCCGACAGTTGATCTGGGTTCCCATGTTCCTCACAGAAGAAGCGCTCCCCCTGTGGGTCGGCCGCGCGGTCGACCCATCTCCCATCGAGAGCTTCCGCAACGCCCTGATCGGGCGTGTGTTCACCCTCGTCCTGCCCATGATTTTCCTGGTCATGCTGATGGCCCGTTGGATCGCAGCCGGGGCGGAGCGGTTCGGCCGCGCGCTGGCCGAAGGGCTCAGCCGGGTCCTGCGCGACGGCGAGCCTGTCCGCTTCGACTGGAAGGGGCCCCGGGAGGTAAAGGAACTGGGCGAGCAGCTCACCGCCCTGGCCGAGACCCACGTGGCGCATCTGCATGCGGCGCAGGAGCATACCCGGGAGTTGGAGCAATCCAACCGCTACAAATCCGAGTTTCTCACCAATGTCAGCCACGAGCTGCGCACGCCCCTGAATTCGATCCTCCTGTTGTCCAAGATGCTGGCGGATCAGAAGGCCGGTCTTACCACGGGTCAGCGGCATCAGGCGGGGGTAATCCCACGCGGCTGGTCGCGACCTGCGGACCATGATCGACAATATTCTGGACATTTCCCGCATGGATGCCGGACAGGTTACGGTAAACCTGGAGCAGATCGAGTTACGTCCCCTGTTGCACGAGCTGATCCAGCTTGTACAACCCCAGTTCAAAGACAAAGGGCTCGCGCTCCGGATCGAGATCGACGACCAGGTTCCGGATCGTGTCTACAGCGATCAGGACAAGTTGCGTCAGATTCTCAAAAACTTCCTTTCCAACGCCGTCAAGTTTACCGACCGGGGCAGCGTTACCCTCCGGGCGCAATGGGTCGGAGGCGCGACTTGTCCACTCGTGCTCGGCGTCTCCGACACCGGCATCGGAATCCCGGCGGACAAACAGCAGGTGATCTTCGAGGCCTTTCAACAAGCCGACGGCTCCACCCGGCGCCGCTACGGCGGAACCGGTTTGGGACTCTCCATCAGCCGGGAGCTGGCCAGGCTTCTGGGGGGGCGGATCAGTGTCCGGAGCGAGGAGGGACAAGGCGCGTGCTTCGACCTGGGGTTGCCGGTGGAGTTCGACCCCGACCACTCGGATTCCGAACAGGTCATCCACCCGGTCGAGCCGCCGCTTCCGGCGTCGGAGGCCGTTCCCCCCGACGAGCCGTCCATCGCCTGGTCCGGTGCCGGCCAGTGGGCCCTGTTGGTGGAGCGGGAGGTGCATAGCCTGGTAGCTGAGACGGCCCTGCTCGAATTCTTAGGGCTTCGGGTACATACAGCGGCCGACGCGGACGAGGCCCTGGAGACCCTGCAGGAGGAACGCGAATGTGCCCTGGTACTTCTGGCCACCCTGATATCCACGGAGAATACCTGTGATATGATCAAGACTATTCGTGGGAACGAGCACGGTCGGCAGCTCCCGATCCTGGTCATGGGATCCCAGGAGGAGACACCGAAGAGCGCGCTTTTCTGCGCCGCCGGTGCCGACGGCTTTGTCGTCAAACCCGTGCACCGGGACCAGATTGCAGCCTATTTGAACCTGGGTCCGGGGCCGTCCTCCGAGCAGCAACAGCGGCAGATGGCATGAATCGTTATTCCGGATTTAAGCTCCTTATTGTCGACGATCACGCCCACAATCTGTTCACCCTCCGGACGCTGATCGAACAGCACATGGAGGTAGCGATTCTGGAGGCTACCTCCGGTCGCCAGGCTATCGACGTTACGCTCCGGCAGCCGGATATCGACCTGATCATTCTCGACGTACAGATGCCGGAAATGGACGGTTTCCGGACCGCCTCGCTACTTAAGCTGCGCAAGCGTACCCGGGACATCCCCATCCTCTTCCTCACGGCCGCCTTCAAGTCCGAAGAGTTCCAGCAGCGGGGGTACGCCGTAGGCGCGGTGGACTACCTGCTCAAGCCGATCGAGGACAACCAGCTCATCAACAAGATCAGCACCTACTTCCGACTGATCGAAAAAGAACGCAACCTCAACCGAGTGCTGGAGCAGAAGGTCGCCGAACGCACCGCGGAGCTCGCACAGGCGAAGCAGTATCTCGAGAATATCATTACTTACATGGGTGAAGCCCTGCTGGTTCTGACCCCAGGAGGCGAGATCAAGATGGTCAATCCGACCGCCTGCCGGATGCTCGACTACAGCGAGCAGGACTTGGTCGGCATGTCCATCGGCGACGTGTTCGAAGAGGAAGGCGACGAACAGGCTGGAGCCTTCATGGGGGTCTGGCTCGAGGCCCTGATCCGGACCGGCGCGTTGAGTAAGATCGAGGCCCGTTTCATTGCCAAGGATGAGCGCCGGGTGCCGATCCTCTTTTCCCGTACCGCTGTAAAAGACCGCGGCGGGCAGATTACCGACATCATCTGCATCGCCAAGGATATGACCGGCTATGTGCGTATCGAAGTAAGAAAAGACAGCTGAGATGGCGTCCTTGGTCGCCTACGTTAGGAGCAGCCGATGACTGATTTCCCCCAGGCCCCAAGACCGGAGAATGAGGATGCCGCATTGACTGCCAACGCCCTCAAGGCGATGGCTCACCCCCTGCGTTGGAAGATTTTGTGCTCACTCGGAAGCTGGGAACTCTCGGTGGGAGAGATCGTGGAGCGTACCGGAACCTCCCAGAGCAACATCTCCCAGCACCTCGAGCAGCTGCGCAATAAAAACATCGTGGTCGCGCGCAAGGAAGCGAACCGTATCTACTACCGCATCCGCAACCCCCAGCTGCTGAATCTGATCGGGATCATGCGCGAGGTGCTGTGCCCGGCCAATCTGGACGACCGTTATCCGGGTTGAGAGAAGGATCAAGGCGGTTCTATGGAGGTGTATCGGTAGTCGCGCCTTGAAGATGGACCGGCATCCGGCGTAACCTGCGATACCCTTTTCCGCCGATCGCTTCAAGATGCGGGGCCTTGTGTATGTGGAATACTCCTAACCTGTTGACCCTGTTGCGTATCCTGTTGATTCCGGTGTTCGTCGGGATCTTCTATATCCCAGTGGTATGGGGTCCCATCGCCTGTGCCCTGGTATTCACGGTCGGCGCGGTCACGGACTGGCTGGACGGCTACCTGGCCCGGCGCTGGCAGCAGACGTCGTTCTTCGGTGCCTTTTTCGATCCGGTCGCCGACAAGCTCATGGTCGCCGTAGCCCTGGTGCTGCTGGTGGAATCGGATCCGCGGGCAATCTTGACGCTCCCGGCAATCGTTATCATCGGTCGCGAGATCACCGTCTCCGCCCTCCGCGAATGGATGTCCGAGCTGGGTGGCCGGGCGCAGATGGCGGTCTCGAAGGTCGCAAAATTCAAGACCACGATGCAGATGATCGCCATCATCCTGCTGATTTTCGCCCACGTGGATACGGATTCGTTGCTCTATGGTTTCGGGGTCGGGTTACTCTACGTCGCTGCGGCCCTGACCCTCTGGTCCATGATGCTCTATCTACACGCGGCCTGGCCGAGCCTGACGTCCCCGAGCAAACCGTCGGACGGAGAGGAACGACGGTAAAGGATCGGGGGGTGGCGGGTAAGTTTCGAATGGGAACCTGTTTTCGATCCCCTCTCTCTGGCCCCTCGCTGCGCTCGGGACAAGCTCCCTCCTGGATGAAGGTGTCGTAAAAGCTCATCCGGGGGGTGTAGCGCAGGTGTCCCCGCCTGCTGAATGCGGAGTGATGAATTCAGATTAGTTGTCAGTTACCAGATTCTGTACCCTAACAACTGAATTCATCATTCATCACTCATCATGCGGCTTGGCGTCGGCGGTGGCCCAAACTCCTACCTGGTCGGGGGCCGCAGCCGGTCCCCGGGTGCCGTCGATCTGCCTCCCCTGCGTTGATTTGCAGCTAACTCTTCCGGGAAGATCCTGCCGGTTCAAGGTTATCGGTAATTGAGAGTATCCGTACTAGGGCGTGTTGACATATAAAGCTGAACGACTGATTTCAAACGCAATGGAACCACAAATGGACACGAACCCTCATTCGTGTGAATTCGTGTCTGCCTTCGTGGTTCGTCTTCCCCGTGCCCGCAGGTATGTTGAATGTCAACAGACCCTAGCGGCGCCGGAAGATCAGGTCCCGGACTTGGTGTCCAAGGCGCACTCCGCGTTGCTCGAATCTGGTCAGGGGGCGTGCTTGCGGGCGCGGATGGAAGGCACCGGAACCGGCGGCGTTCAAGAACAGGTCGCCCGCATTGGTGAGCAGCTCCAGCATTTTCCGCGCGTAGGGCTCCCAATCGGTGGCGGCGTGGAATACGCCGCCGGGCCGGATGACTCGGGCCAGAGAGGTCATGAGCCGGGGCTGGAGGATACGCCGCTTGTGGTGCCGCTGCTTGGGCCAGGGGTCCGGGAAAAAGAGATAGACACCGGCCAGGCTGGCCTGCGCCAGGCCTTGCTCCAGGACCTCGACGGCGTCGTGACGGCAGATGCGCAGATTGGTGAGCCTGCGCTTTTCGATTTCGAGCAATAGGTGCCCCACTCCCGGGCGATGGACCTCGATGCCGAGGTAGTTCCGGTGCGGGTGACGGGATGCCAGCTCGGCCAGGGGCTCGCCGTTGCCGAAGCCGATCTCCAAATAGACGGGGTTCGGGTTGCCGAACAGCGCCGGAAGGTCGAGGGTCTCGCCCGGATTCCAGACGATCCCGAAGCGGGGCCAGAGCAGATTGCAGGCCCGCGCCTGGGCCGGCGTGAGGTGGCCCTCGCGCAGCACGAAACTACGGATGGAACGACGCCTGGGCAGGGATTCGTGGTCGATTTCGCGGGTTGGAGAATCTGGAAGGGATTGTTCGAGGTTCCCTTGCGGCGTTCCCGAAGTCCGTCGAGTCAGAAAAACAGCCCCTCCAACGGCGAGGAGGCGGAGGCGAAGCGTTTCGGCGCCATCCGCCCGGCCAGGAAGGCCTCGCGCCCGGCCTCGATGGCCTTGTGCATCGCGTCGGCCATCAGCACCGGGTCCTCGGCAGCGGCGATGGCCGTGTTCATGAGTACCCCGTCGCAGCCCAGCTCCATGGCCACTGTGGCGTCTGAAGCCGTCCCCACGCCCGCATCTACCAGGATGGGCACTTGGGCATTCTCCACGATGGTCAGGATGTTGAGCCGGTTGCGGATTCCGAGCCCGGAACCAATGGGGGCGGCGAGCGGCATCACGGCTACACAGCCCAGCGCCTCCAGGCGTTTGGCCATAACGGGGTCGTCATTGGTGTAGACCATGACATCGAAGCCGTCCTTGACCAACACCTCCGTAGCCTGAAGGGTAGCGACCATATCCGGGAACAGGGTCTGCTCGTCCCCCAGTACCTCGAGCTTGCACAGGTTGTGGCCGTCCAGCAGCTCCCGTGCCAGACGGCAGGTACGGATCGCCGTCTCGGCGTCGAAGCAACCAGCGGTGTTTGGCAGAATGGTATAGCGTTTCGGCGGCAGCACCTCGAGGATGTTCGGCTCGCCGGGGGTTTGTCCGATGTTGGTGCGACGGATGGCAACGGTGACGATCTCGGCACCGCTGGCCTCGACGGCGCGGCGTGTCTCGTCCATGTCCTTGTATTTGCCGGTTCCGACCAACAGGCGCGAGCTGTAATCCTCACCGGCCAGGGTAAAGCTGTCGGCAGCGGCGGTCTGAGTAGGCATAATGCGGAAAAATCGATTTTGGAATATTAAGAGCATAAACGATTTGTCCGCCGCCAGCATTCCCGAATTGGCCGTCAGGGAGCAGCTGTGGGCCGGGATCCGAGACAGGAGGTTACGATATGCTGATGAGATAGGCAGGAAGGGCGAAGCTATAATCGACCGGCGCCACCGCCGCAGCCGGCGCACATCCGAAACCGGCTCTTCGTCCCTGCCCGGGTATCGACCAGGCGGGACGACGGCAGCGAGATCCTCCGACAACCGATCCCAGCAACATGCAATCACCTATCGTAATCATTGGGATCGGCGAGCTGGGCGGCATCTTTGCCCGTGGCTTTCTGCGCCTGGGGCGCCCCCTCTACCCGGTGACGCGCGCCACCCCGATGGCCGCTGTCGCTGAAGAGCTTACGGAACCCGAGTTGGTCCTGGTCGCCGTCGCGGAGGGTGATCTGGCACCGCTATTCGATGCCCTCCCCGATACCTGGCGCGGTTGTGTCGGACTGATCCAGAACGAGCTCTTGCCCGACCACTGGAAAGGCATTCCCGCACCAACGGTGATTTCCGTCTTGTTCGAGAAAAAGCCCGGCACGGACCCCAGGGTTATCATTCCCTCTCCAGTCTTCGGCCCCCGGAGCGACCTGCTCGCGGCGGCCTTCGCAAGGCTCGGAATTCCTACGCGGATACTGGCCGAACCGGACGAGCTGCTATTCGAGCTGGTAGTGAAGAACCTCTATATCCTCACTACCAACATCGCCGGTCTGCGTGTGGGCGGCACCGTCGGCGAGCTCTGGGCCCGGCACCGGGAGTTTGCTCGCCGTATCGGCGATGATGTGATCCGGCTGCAGGAGGTCCTTACCGGACGCCGCTTCGAGCAGGAGGCCCTGTTCGCCGCGATGATCGAGGCATTCGAGGGTGACCCGTCGCATGAGTGTAATGGGCCGCAGTGCTCCGGCACGGCTCGCGCGTGCCTTGGCCGAGGGAAAACGCCGAGGACTCGATCTCTCTGCCCTGCAGGAGATGCATGCAGCCCTGGTCTGAGGTGCGCGGTCACCGCAACGTCGCCCGTCCGGTACCGGTAATCTTGGAGCGGTCCACCATGGACATCCTGCTTGCAAACCCACGCGGCTTCTGCGCCGGTGTCGATCGGGCCATCACGATCGTCGAGCAGGTCCTGGATCTCTACGACCCTCCCATCTATGTGCGTCACGAGGTGTGCATAATCGCTTCGTTGTCGATTCCCTCAAGCAACGCGGCGCCATTTTTGTCGACGAACTCGACCAGGTTCCGGTCGGTACCACTGTCATCTTCAGTGCTCACGGCGTTTCCCAAGACGTGTGCGGGGAGGCAGAGCAACGGGGGCTGCGGGTCTTCGACGCCACCTGCCCCCTGGTCACCAAGGTCCACCTGGAGGTAGTGCGTCACTGCAGGAATGACTTCGAGGTCATCCTCATCGGCCATCGGGGCCACCCGGAGGTGGAAGGTACCATGGGACAGTGCAAGGCCGCCGGCGACGGTCGTTGCCACCTGATAGAAGGGGTTGCCGATGTGGCCGGGCTGCAGGTGCATGATCCGTCCCGGCTCGCCTATGTCACCCAGACCACCTTGTCCGTGGAGGATACCGCCGCCATCGTCGCTGCCCTCGAGGAGCGTTTCCCTGAGGTTCAAGGCCCGAAGAAGAGCGATATCTGCTACGCGACCCAAAACCGCCAGGATGCGGTCAAGGATCTGGCACGCCGTTGTGATCTGATGCTGGTGGTCGGCTCTCCCAACAGCTCCAACTCCAACCGCCTGCGGGAGATCGCCGAAAAACGCGGGATGGAAGCCCACCTGATCGACGGCCCCGAGGATATTCGGCGGGAATGGCTGACGCGGAACCTGCGGGTTGGCCTTACCGCGGGGGCATCCGCCCCCGAAGTCCTGGTGGAGCAGGTCATCGACCGGTTGCGCGAGTACGGGGCGGGCGAGGTGGAGGAGCAGCCCGGAATCCGCGAGCAGGTCGTCTTTGCGTTGCCCCGGGAGCTGATAGCCACCGGATAATTGCCCGGCAGATTGAAATGGGCATGCTCCTTGGCCTGGTCCAACTTCTGTTATGGGTATTCGGGCCTATCCAACGGTGCCGTTGTCAGGGGACCTTGAATTTTTGGTGGTGCCTAACGTGTAGTGATGAACTCTCTGGTGAACCTTTTTCTTCTTCGATGCGATCATCGCACGACCACTACATATTAAGCACTACCGTGAGTTGGACGCAGTCGATCAGGTTGAATGTCAACAGGATCCGGAACGGAGATTAGGATAATGGCCCGAGTTTTTAACTTTAGTGCCGGCCCCGCGATGCTGCCGGAAGAGGTCTTGCGACAGGTCCAGGAAGAGCTGCTGGACTGGCACGGGAGCGGCATGTGTGTCGCGGAGATGAGCCACCGCGGCCGGGAATTCGTATCCATCGCCGAACAGGCGGAGGCCGATCTGCGCGAGCTTCTCGCCATTCCCGATGGTTACCGGGTGCTCTTCCTGCAGGGCGGGGCATCTAGTCAGTTCGCCATGGTGCCGATGAATTTGCTGCGCGGCGGCGACAAGGCCGCCTATCTGAACACCGGCTCCTGGTCCAGGAAGGCCATCGCCGAGGCCAAACGGTTCTGCACGGTCGAGATCGCCGCTTCCACCGAAGACACCCGATTCACCCGCGCCCTTACCCAGGGCGAGCTGTCCTTAAGCGCGGAAGCGGCCTATGTCCACTACACCCCGAACGAAACTATCGAAGGAGTGGAGTTTCCCTTTATACCCGAGACCGGGGACACGCCGTTGGCGGCGGACATGTCCTCCACCCTGCTGTCCCGACCCCTCGAAGTCGCACGCTACGGCGTCATCTACGCCGGGGCCCAGAAAAACATAGGTCCGGCGGGTCTGACCGTGGTAATCGTGCGCGAAGACCTCATCGGCCGACCGCTTGCCGGAACACCGGCCATGTTCGATTACCAGACCCACGCCGATACCGGGTCCATGTACAACACCCCCCCTACCTACGCCTGGTACCTGGCCGGGCTGGTGTTCCAGCGGCTCAAGCGTCGCGGCGGGCTGGCGGCGATAGCGACGATCAACGCGCGCAAGGCCGAGGCCCTTTATGCGGCCATCGATGCCTCCGGCTTCTACACCAATCCGGTAGAGCCCGCCTCTCGCTCCCGGATGAATGTGCCCTTCGCCCTGGCTGACCCGGAGCTGGATCAGAGGTTCCTGACCGAGGCTGCGGCAGTGGGGCTGGTTACGCTCAAGGGCCATCGTTCCGTGGGCGGCATGCGCGCGAGCATCTACAATGCCATGCCCGAGGAGGGCGTGCGGGCCTTGATCTCCTTCATGCAGGAATTCGAGCGAAAATACGGGTAGTCGTTGAGTTACAAAAGGACCTCTGAGTTAAGTCAGAGCTTCTTTAATAAAGACACCTTTACGATGTGCAATACAAATGAACGTACCAATTGTTCGTTTTCTGCTATAGATTCTCCCGGAAACTTCGGGCTTGCAGAGATCAAGGCCCCGTATCTGGAATCCGAGGAGTTGTCGGATTGCTTTGCTCAGTCCCAAGGTATTGACGGGCATAGCTACCTGACGACGAATGTCCAACGATGGCTGGGAGGAATTGCCCGGAAACTGCCGCGGCGTCTCCAAATCCACCAAGATGTTGCTGCTGATCGTGCGGTTTACCTGTTGGGTGTAGAGGGCTTTGCACTCGGCGATCACATCTTCATTGAGGAGGGGGCAGACGAGTATCTTGATATCGTGCTCCGACATGAGTTGGTCCACCTCGCTCAAGCGCAACTCGCCCGACAGAGCGGTAGCGTTGGGTTCTCGGCGAGGATAGAGTGTGAAGCCGATCTATTGGCCCACTCACTGTCGGCCTCACCTGTTCAGATCGGTTCCGATCCGACCAGGATTTACCCATGCCGCGTCGGAACAGATGGTAACCAAGTTGCGAACAGTGGGGAGGCTTTTGGATACTGAAATCGCTGGTTACACTGCCCGTTGGCATACCCAAGGGATACCGGGAGCCCTGGCACCTCTCGGTATGGCCGGTCAACCACTCGGGTCGATCGGTATTCCGACGTCTCGATTCTCCGGAATCGCCGCTAACTTTGGTGATGAGGGAGCTATCTATGTCATACGGTTTCCGAGGACGGCGGCAATCCGACCCCTAGGCTGGCAGAATCTACGGATGGAAAACGAGTTCGTCATCCTGAATCAAGTGCCGCCGAATACAATTGTGAAGGTGATCCCAGCCCATAGAGTCACCCCCATTCGTATCGACGACATGGGGCGAATGGTGCCGGGCCGCTGATTTTTCGATGGATCGGTCCACGCGACTTGCCCCATTGGGACTGCAACGCTTGCGGATCCTCGAATGTCTGGGAGGAAACTCCTCCCCGCGCCTCACCGGTTACTTCGATCCAGCGGACGATGCCATGATTTTCATGGCCTTTCGCGACCATGTGCTCCGGCTTTCAAACGAGTGGTCCGAAGAAACGGACCCCTATTTGATCTCGTTGCTGGCTGCGGAGCGTTTGCTCAGCGGTGAGATTGCGGCGGCCGAGACGATTTTGGCACACTTGCCGTCGGCGCCCGTAGTACGCGACCATTGTGCAGGATTTTGTCGAATGTCCGCCTTGTATGCGATGAGCGTTGCGTTGCCGATTCCTGACGAGTGGCGCGATACGCCTGGTTGGGTGAGGGGTTCGGACATGGAGCACAACCTCCAAGCCTGGTTGAGAAAACACGCGGATCGACTCCAGTGGAAGGAAGAGGAAGGCTGCTACCGGATTGCGGCGGAAAGGAAGGAAAATCGACCTTAGGCGACCTCTGACTTGATTCAGAGCTTCCCCAACAAGCCATACCTTTATCGAGCATGGACAAGTACAAAATACTCACACTCAACAACATCTCCGTCGCCGGTCTCGACCGTCTGCCCCGAGATCGCTATGAGGTAGCCTCCGAGATCACGCATCCGGATGCCATCCTGGTGCGTTCCGCCGACATGCACGGCATGGACATCCCGGAAACGGTCCGGGCCATCGGTCGTGCTGGTGCCGGGGTCAACAATATCCCCGTAGCGCGCATGACCGGGCACGGTGTGCCTGTGTTCAATGCCCCCGGCGCCAACGCCAATGCGGTGAAGGAACTGGTCATCGCCGGCATGTTGCTGGCGGCCCGCAACATCGCCCAGGCCTGGAGCTTCGCGCGCGGTCTGACCGGGGACGCCGCCGCTATCCGCAAGGCCGTGGAGGGCGGCAAGAAGCAATTCGTAGGCTTCGAACTGCCGGGCCGTACCCTGGGCGTCATTGGTCTCGGGGCCATCGGGGTTGAGGTAGCCAATGCCGCAAGTGCCCTCGGTATGCAGGTGATCGGTTATGATCCGACCATCACGGTGCAACGGGCCTGGCAGCTCGAGTCCGAGGTGGAGCAGGCCCTGAGCGTGGACGACTTGATCCGACGCTCGGACTTCATCAGCTTCCATGTGCCGCTGACGGACGAGACGCGCGGCCTGATTAACGCCGAGCGCCTCGGGCACTTGCGGGCCGGCGGGGTGCTGTTGAACTTCTCACGCGACGGTATCATCGACGACGCGGCGGCCGTGGCGGCCGTGGATGCGGGGACCCTCTACGCCTACGTGTGTGACTTTCCGAGCAATCTCCTCAAGGACCATCCGCGGGTGATCGCGCTGCCGCACATCGGCGCCTCCACCCGCGAGGCGGAGGAGAACTGTGCCCGCATGGTGGCCGATCAGGTCCGCGAGTGGCTGGAGGACGGCAACATCCGCAACGCGGTGAACTTCCCGGAGATCGACCTCCCGCGCAACAAAGGCTACCGTTTGGCCGTGGTCAACAGCAATGTCCCCAATATGGTCGGCCAGATCTCCACCGACCTGGCCCGGGCCGAGCTCAACATCCTGAACATGCTCAACAAATCTCGGGACGAGGTGGCGGTGACCCTGATCGACGTCGATCGTGACCCCCAGGAAGAGACCCTGGCCGAGATCCGGACCATCGATGGGGTACTCTCGGTGCGCTGCCTGGGCTGTGTGAAAAGCTGATCGCTCCCGGCCATGAACACCGAGGACACACTCTCCCCTCTCCGCGAGCGCATCGACACCCTCGACCGGGAGTTGCTGCGTCTGATCAACGAGCGCGCGACCCTCGCCGAGGAAGTGGCGACCGTCAAGGTCACCAACGGTGACCATAGGTTCTACCGCCCCGAGCGGGAGGCGGCGATCCTGCGCCGCATCAAGGAACGCAATCCGGGTCCCCTGGAGGGGGAAGAGGTCGCCCGACTGTTCCGGGAAATCATGTCTGCCTGCCTGGCCCTGGAGCAGCCCCTGGCCGTGGCCTTTCTGGGGCCGGAGGGGACCTTCTCCCAGGCCGCCGCCCTCAAGCACTTCGGCCATTCGGTGCAGGCGGTTCCCATGGGCGACATCGCCGACATCTTTCGGGAGGTCGAGGCCGGTTCCTGCTCCTACGGCGTGGTGCCGGTGGAGAATTCCACCGAAGGTGTGATCAGCCATACCCTCGATTCCTTCATGGGCTCCCCCCTGAAGATCGCCGGCGAGGTGACCTTGCGCATTCATCACCACTTGATGAGTCGGAAGCCGGACCTGGCGGGTATCCGCACCCTGTTCTCCCATCAGCAGTCCCTGGCCCAATGTCGGGGTTGGCTGAACCGCCACCTGCCCGGCGCCGAGCAGGTCGCAGTCGGCAGCAATGCGCAGGCGGCGGACATGGCCGCCGGCCAGGCCAGTTCCGCCGCGGTGGCGGGGGAGGAGGCGGCGGGGATTTACGATCTCGAGATCCTGGCACGCTGCATCGAGGACGAGCCGGGGAACACCACGCGCTTCCTGGTGATCGCCAAGGAGGACTCACCCCCCAGCGGGCGCGACAAGACCAGCCTGCTGCTCACCTGTCGCAACGAGGCGGGCGGCCTTTATCGGCTGCTCACCCCCCTGGTGGAGCACCGGATCAGCATGACCCGCATCGAGTCCCGCCCCTCGCGGCGGGGTATTTGGGACTATGTCTTCTATATAGATATCTTCGGCCATCGGGAAGACGTGACCGTCAGGAAGGCGCTGGAGCAACTGGAGCGCACCGCGCTCTACTTCAAGATCCTGGGTTCGTATCCGGAGGCGGTGCTTTAGACGGTATTATATTGGTGCGGTATCGGTAGTCTCAATCTACAGCCGTGGGAGCCCCCCTTGACGAAGCTGGCTGGTACTCCAACTCCAAGCCCTGGACTACGTCCGACGATATTATCCGGAATTCTGCCGCGCGAATTGCGGTGCTGATTCCCTGCCATAACGAAGAGACATCGGTCGGGACCGTGGTCCGCAACCTCTCGACGGCGATCCCGGAGGCGGACATCTATGTCTACGACAATGACTCCTCGGATAGAATCACCGCGGCTGCCGGGGCGCTTGTGTGTCACGAATCCATGCAGGGTAAAGGCTATGTAGTCTGCCGTATGTTCAGTGAGATCGACGCCTGGTAGTGATGATTTTTGAAGTGATAGAGTAGATAGGTTCATCGGTAATGATTCCGATTGCCAGCGGTTTTCTCGTTACCTGATTCTAGATTTTAGCCCTCTCTTCTGGAAGAATACGCTTGGTCTGAACGAGTGCGTTCATTGATCAACTAACCAAAGA
>Ga0126329_10000098_pt1 | contig 23259 bp, 19 predicted proteins | sample InaspJWI85metaG_FD_104915 | JGI IMG/M metagenome (GOLD analysis project Ga0126329, IMG submission 104915) | Marine gutless worms symbiont microbial communities from Oahu, Hawaii - Inanidrilus sp. 2 OAHU.JWI-85 metaG | ecosystem: Host-associated > Annelida > Digestive system > Unclassified...
ACGGACAGGGCCTGCACCGGATCAGACGCCATATCCGGAAAACGAACGGCTTCGGGATCGCGCGCCACACTGCGCAGAAGGCCGTTGACGAATTTTACCGTCCAGGGAGCGGCCGCTCCCTGGGCCAGTTCAACGGCGGTGTTCACTGCCGCGGAGGCGGGGATGCGGTCCATGCAAAGCAGTTGGTAGATCCCCAACCGTAAGATATTCTTTATGATCGGATCAATCTTCCGGAAAGGCGTTTTGGAGAAATGACGAATGATCCAATCGAGCCGATTGCGGGTTCGCAGGACACCAAAAACGAGTGCCTGGCGCAGGGCCCGGTCCCGGCGGGGGATAGCGTGATCGGATTTCTTCCGGGTATCCAGTAATTGATCCAGGTTGGTGTGCCGGTTTTGTTCCAGCTCGGAAAGCAGCGTCAGGGCCGCTTTTCTGACATCGGCACCCATCAACGCAGCTCGGTGCCGGCAGCCATCTGTTTACCGATCAGGTAATCGCGGACAGGCAAACGCTTGCCGGAGGCTTCCTGGAGTTCGAGTATGGAAAGGGCCTGGTCCCCCGTGGCAACCCGCAACTCTCCGGCGAAGCTTGACACCACAGTGCCCGGAGGTGCTTGAACCGGGAGCGGAGCAGGTTTGGCGGCAAAGATCTTCAGCCGCCGGTCGCCCATAAAGGTGAATGCACCGGGCCAGGGGGTCATGCCCCGGATGAAGCAGTCCAGGTCTGCGGCCGGCTTGCGCCAATCGATGCGGCCGTCGGCTTTTTTCAGCATGGGCGCTTTGGTGGCCTGGCTGTCATCCTGGGGAATGGGAGCTAGGGTATTTGCAATCAGGCCGTCGAGCGTTTCAATCAAGAGCTCGGCGCCCATAAGGCTCAGGCGGTCGTGCAGCGATTGCGCCGTGTCTGTACCCGTGATGTCCGTACAGGCGCTAAGGAGGATATCGCCGGTGTCCATGCCGGCATTCATCAGCATGGTGGTGATCCCGGTCTCCTGTTCCCCGTTGATGAGAGCCCATTGGATCGGGGCGGCGCCGCGATACTTGGGCAGCAGGGAGGCGTGAACATTGATCGGGCCGATTTTGGGGATATCCAGCAATTCCTGGCTCAAGATCTGCCCCATGGCCGCCACGACGAAAAAGTCCGGCTCCAGGGCTTGCAGCCGGGCGACAAAGTCCGCTGTGCGTACCGATGGTGGCTGCGCGACGCTCAGTCCCAGCTTCCGGGCGGTCGCTTTCACCGACGTCGGTACCGTTTTCCGGCCCCGGCCTTTGGGTCTGTCCGGCTGGGTGACCACCAGGGGCAACGTAAATCCGGCCTGGTGCAGGGCCTGCAGGGTGGGAACCGCAAAATCAGGAGTCCCCATGAATATGACTTTATAGCCTGAAATTATTGTCATTTTTCTTACGCATGGTCTTACCCCAAATGTTGATCTCGCTGCCAGGCTGCCCACCTGTGAAGCCACCAGTAGATGGTAGAAACGATTATGTGCGAGATTTAGATTAAGCGCAAGAACCTAAATAAGGTCCGGGATTATAGCGGCAGGTATTACGAGTTTTTCTTGAGCGCTTTCTTGACCTTGCGCTTGTACATTTCCCGTTTCAGCGCACTGATTTTGTCGATGAAGAGCACGCCGTCCAGGTGATCGATTTCATGCTGCAGGACGATGGCATGCAGGCCGTCGGTGTTGATCTCGATTGGCCGGCCGTCTCTGTCAAGGGCCTCCACCTTGACGCGTTCGAATCTTTTTACGTCGCTGCGAAAGTCCGGAACGCTGAGACACCCTTCGCTTTCCGAAAGCTGGGTGCCTTCGGATTCCACGATTTCCGGGTTGATCAGAACTTCAAGTTTAGGATTATCTTCTGGTCCTGAAATATCGTAAATTATTATTCTTTTATCTATTCCAACCTGGACGGACGCCAACCCCAAACCAGGCGCGGCATACATGGTTTCGGCCATATCGGCGATGATCTGGCGGACTTCATCGTCAACCGTCTCAACCGGGGCGGCTTTGCGGCGCAGCCGTTTGTCGGGATAGGTGATGATATCAAGTAGCGTCATTTGAGATCTCCAACCGGGTTCCGGTGAATTGTCTTATTTTTACGCCCGTCAGGACCGCCGAATACAGGCCGGCGATGATGATGGGAAACATCTGGACGGCATGGTTGGCAAGGGTGAATCCGGCGGCTTCCCGGGCCGGAACCCCGAACAGCGCCATGGCAAAGACACCGCCCGCTTCCCAGATACCCCAGAAACCGGGTACTGAAGGAAGTGCTATAAAAAAGCATATAATAATCATCACGGCCGACAGTTCAATGAAGGAGAGGTTGAACCCCGGACAGCCCAGGGCCATCACGTAGTAGAACAGGGCGGAAAGAATCCAGATAACCACGGATAATCCCGTGACAGCGGCCAGTTTGACTGGAGACTTCACCATGGCAAACCCGTCAGCGAAGTTATGGATAATGTTGATGAAAAGAGCGCCTATTTTATTCTTAACCCATTCGCGCTGACGTTCTTTCAGGAAAACGAGCCAGCCGGGCAGGCGTTCAATCAAGGCAATCAAGAGGTTCCGGGTGGTGCCGATGCTGATCACGAGGATGCCGGCAATGCCGACCAGGCAGAGCCGGAACATGCCGGTGCCGATGGTCATCAGGGTTTCACGGTTGAGCGTATACCGGCCGAAGGGGATGCTGACCTGCGGGTCGATATCCACAAAGGCCAGGACAACGGCAAAAAAAACGATCAGCAGGCCGGCATCAAAAACCCGTTCTGTGGCTACCGTGGCCAGACCCGCGGTAAAAGGGACGCCCTCTTTCTTCTTTAAAATGGCCGGCCGGGCCACTTCGCCGATGCGGCCGGGCAGTATGCAGTTGATCATGAACCCGATCATCATGGGATGATACGTTGGCCAGAAGGCGAGTTTTTTGGTCGAGGCGATGATGATTTTCCAGCGCAGGGCGCGCAGGGCAAAACTGATCAGTACCACGGCTACGGACGGCAGGATCCAAAGCGTGTTTATGGCGGTCAGGTAGGCGACCAGGTCTTTCAGGGGCACATTGCGAAACGCCAGGTAGAGCGCCAGGGCGGAGATGACGATACTCAGCAGCAGGGAGACAGTTGTTTTTCTATTCATAACAAATTGTTAGATGTTTGCTAAGATTTCGCGGGCCTGCACGACATCCTTGTTTATCTGTTCGGAAAGTTCATCGATTCCGTCAAATTTCTGTTCCGCTCGCAGGCGGTGGATGAAATTCACGCGGATATCCTCTCCATAGATGTCCTGATCGAAATCGAGGATGTGGACTTCGACGGTGAAGATGTGGTCGTCAAAGGTGGGGCTGTAGCCGATGTTGGCTACCCCTTTCAGCTGTTCTCCCTGGCACTCAACGGTAACCGCATACACACCGGTTTTAGGACTGAGTTCGTCTTGGAGATTGATGTTGGCCGTGGGGAAGCCCAGCAGGCGGCCGCCGCGATTGCGCCCGGTGGCGACCTTGCCCCGGATCTGGTAATAGCGGCCCAGATGCTTGCGGGTGCGGGCCATGTCTCCGGCCATTACCAGTTCGCGCACCCGGGTGCTGCTGACACGGTCCGTCTCGTTGTCAGGACCCTGTATCCAGTCGCGGACGATCACTTCGAACCCGATTTCACCGGCCATTTCCTGGAGCAGGGCGAGGTTGCCTTCGCGATTGCGTCCGAAAGAGTAATCGGATCCGACCACCATGGCCCGCATGCCGATTTTTTTCACCAGGATGTCCACCACAAACTCCCGGGCCGTGAAAGCCGCAAATTCCATTGAAAAAGGGATGACGATCAGAACATCTACACCGGTGCTTTCAATCAGTTCGGTTTTCTGGTCCAGCAGGGTGATCAAAGGCGGGTGGCCGTTTTTCTTGAGGACCCGAATGGGATGCGGTTCGAATGTGATGGCCACCGACGTTCCTTCGATAGCGTCGGCGCGCTCGATGACCTCGTGAAAGAGGGCCTGGTGGCCGAGATGAACCCCATCAAAATTGCCGGTGGTTACAACGGCGTTTTTAAAGGGCATGGGGATGGCATTCAGGTCGTGAATAAGCTGCATGTTTTCTCAATTTCGTTCAATATTGCCTTGACAGTACAGGCAAAAAAATATATCTAAAGCATCTTCTGAACTAAATCAAGGCTTTTAGTCAGATCGGGATCTTTAATACTTCGAAAGTAAAGTTGCGTGCCGAAGTGGCGGAACTGGTAGACGCGCTAGGTTCAGGGTCTAGTGGATGTATATCCGTGGAGGTTCGAGTCCTCTCTTCGGCACCACAAAAATTAAGCCCGGGCTTTCGAGCCCGGGCTTTTTACTTACTGCGGCAGTCGCGCACGCGGACTGTCTCCGGACGTGCTGCCAAAACCTATTTGATCTGGAAAGACTCCCGGCGTTCGGAATCGTCATCCCGGTAGGAGTAGCCTTCGCGGCGGTCCTTCCCGCTGCGGCGTTCCTTTCCACTGCGGCGTTCTTCTTGCTCCTCCTGCTCCCCGTCAGACACATCTTTACGGTCTACCTGGCGCCGGTCGATGCCCCTGCGCCGTCCCCCTTTATCAGCCACTTCATTCTCTAAGTTGCCCACTCGCGCCTCTCTTTCCCAAGCATCAGAAGTATTTGATATGTATCAATACTATTGTTCACGCAAGAAGCTGTCAAGGGCAATGTGGTTGATGGAATGCGGGAAGCTCAAGGCCTTTGTTTCAGGACTCGGAATCCTGTAATAGCATGGTGGCCGGATCGAGTTGAACCGGTAGTTTATGCCCGGCCCCGCTTTCACCCTTCAAGGCCCGGACATTGATCTCCTTGACGGTGGGCTCCAGCTGCAAAATAACGCTGAACAGGTCCTGCAAGGGTGCAAAGTTTTTCGGCAGGCCATCTTGCCCCGGTGCCTCATGCCGGTGGGTCCGGACCGTGAACCAGGCTTGCATGTCCCGCGCACCGGCAAATGCTTTCAATTCATCGAGTGCGGCCGGCCGGGACTCGTCGAACGGCAGGCCGTCGATGATCACCATGTCCGGCGTAAAGATGCCTTGCTCGGACAGGTCGGTGAGACGTTCTTCCAGCTTGGGTACGCTGAAACCCTCCACCTTGAAGGTCATGATCAGGCGGTGTGGCAATAGAGACTCCCAGAGCTGTTCAATCTGCCGGGCATCATATTTTTTGGATAGATTGCCGAACACTTCCCGGTACCAGAGGGTCACCTTGTCCACCGGGTCGTTGAGGCTGACATGCAGTACGTTTTTACCGCTGAGCAGCGTGTTAAGGGCTATCTGTACGAGCAGGGCGGTTTTCCCCACACCGGCCCGGGCCAGAATGGCCCCGAAATCGCCGGGCGACAGGATATCCTCCGCATCCCGCCCCATGAGCCTGAGCGGGTTGCGTTGAATCAGGTCGTTGGTCAGCATTTGCAGGTTCCTTTCCTTTAGGTAGATTATGCTTGCGCGTCCCGCGGAGCGAAACGTTTCGCGAAACCTGTTTTTTAATTTTAGTGTATGAATCAATTAGGCTACTTTCTTTTTATCCTCGGCCGCTTTTTTGACGAGCTCTTCCGCAATGGACTGGGGGACCTGTTTATAGGCCATGAACTCCATGGTGAACTGGGCTTTGCCCTGGGTGGAAGAACGTAATACTGTGGAATAACCAAACATTTCTGCCAGCGGCACCTGGGCTTCCACCACGCACATGGGACCTTCGTCCTGGGACCCGACGATGATGCCCCGCCGCTGGTTCAGCGAACCCATGACCGCGCCCTGGAACTCGGTGGGCGTCTCCGCGACGACCTTCATAATCGGCTCGTGGATGACCGGCTTGGCTTTGGCGTATCCTTCGAGAAAGGCGCCCCGTGCGGCGGCCTGAAAGGCCATTTCGGAGCTGTCCACGGCGTGGGCGGCACCATCGTTAATCTCGACCTTGATCCCGGTTACCGGGAATTCCATCTTGGGCCCTTTGGCCAGGCAGTTTTTAAAGCCCTTTTCACAGGCCGAAATGAACTGGGTCGGAATGGCCCCGCCCGTGATCTTGTTTTCGAAGAGAAACTCGTCATCCGCGACCGGTTCCAGGTAACCGGCCACCCGGCCGTACTGGCCCGAGCCGCCGGTCTGCTTTTTATGGGTGTAGTTGAACTCGGCCCGCTGGGTAATGGTTTCGCGGTAGGCCACCCGGGGTTGACCGGTTTCCACCTGAGCCTTGTATTCGCGCAGCATCCTTTCCACGTAGACTTCCAGGTGCAGCTCGCCCATACCCTCGATAATGGTTTCCCCGGTCTCTTCACTGACATAGGTCCGGAAAGTGGGGTCTTCTTTGGTGAAGCGGTTCAAGGCTTTGGACATATTGACCTGCGCCCTGTTGTCGGCCGGAGCGATGGACAGGGAGATGACCGGTTCCGGGACAAACATGGAGGTCATGGACAGACTCTGGCCGGCCGCCGCGAAGGTGTCTCCGGAAGAGCAATCCACGCCAAACAAAGCGCCAATATAACCAGCAGGAATCATTTCAATATCTTCCATTTGGTCGGAGTGCATGCGTACCAGGCGGCCAATTTTGACCTTTTTGCCGGTGCGAACATTGTACACCGTGTCCCCTTTCTTGAGAGTCCCCTGGTAAACCCGGATGTAGGTAAGCTGTCCATATTGACCGTCTTCGAGTTTGAAGGCCAGGGCCACAGCCGGTTCTTCCGGATCACTGGACAGAACGACCGGCTTTTCATCCTGTTCGGTATCCAGGGCTTCATTTTGGATGTCGGCCGGGCAGGGCAGCAGCCGGGTAACCGCGTCTAAAAGCGGCTGAACCCCTTTGTTTTTGTAAGCGGAACCCATGAATACCGGGGTAATCTCGCGGGTGAGAACACCCTCGCGAACGGCACTGTAGATCAACTCCTCCGGTATCTCCTGTTCTTCCAGGATTGCTTCCGTCAGTTCATCGGAAAAAAGTGAGGCGGCATCGATCAGGGCTTCGCGATGGTGTTCGGCCTGTTCCACCAGCTTGGCGGGAATGCGTTCAATCCGCACCGATTCACCATTATCACCATCGAAATAGAAAGCTTGCATGGAAACCAGGTCCACCACGCCTTCGAGATCGGCCTCGAGTCCGATGGGAATCTGCATCGGTACGGCATTGTGCCCCAGCTTCTCCTTAAGCTGGCGGGCCACCCGAAAAGGATCGGCACCACTCCGATCACACTTGTTGATAAAGGCGATACAGGGCACCTTGTAACGTTTCATTTGCTGGTCCACCGTGATCGACTGCGACTGCACGCCGCCCACGGAGCAGAGCACCAGAATCGCCCCGTCCAGCACACGCAGCGATCGTTCAACCTCGATGGTAAAGTCCACGTGCCCAGGGGTGTCGATGATGTTGATTTCGTGATTGTCCCACTCACAGAAAGTGGCGGCCGAAGCAATCGTGATGCCCCGTTCTTTTTCAAGTTCCATGGAGTCCATGGTGGCGCCGACGCCGTCTTTGCCTTTCACATCGTGAATGGCGTGGATTCTTTGTGTGTAAAAAAGAATTCTTTCGGTAAGCGTGGTTTTGCCGGAATCAATATGTGCACTGATGCCGATGTTCCTGACGTGTTCAATATCCTGTTTCATGATCTTTTCCTGCGTTTCTGCAAATTACTGGTAATGGGTGATTCTATTATGCTGCCGCGTGTTTGACGGTTTATGACCGTGACGGGATCAGCAAAATAAAAAATCCCGCATTTGGGATAATACCGCATGAGGGATCAGCTGTATAGGCCAGATGTTGAAACCAGCTAATATATAGATAAAAATTTATGTGTCAACAAAAAAATGAGTATGGCCCCATTTTTTTGCGGCCGCAGCCGAGTCGGGTGCTTTCAGCCTACTTGGCGTTTGATCCGGCCCACTTGCCGCCCGGATACCACCCTGCCGGAATCAGGGCCGAGATTGAGTGCCGGCCATGAAGATGAAAAAGCTTTGGTGATACCCGCGCCTGCGGCCTATCGGGAGCCATAGAGATCTTGACTAATACGTCGGATTGGTGTGAAATACCTCACAATTACTGGAGGCCATCTCAAAAATCTGAGTGAGGAGTGTCTGCATGGACTTGAAGTCGACCTATCCCCAAAAAGTAGTGACTGCCGAGGAGGCGGTGACCAAAATCGCCCGGGGCAGCCGTGTATTTATCGGAACCGGTTGCGGTGAACCCCAGCACTTGATTCATGCCATGGTGAAAGATGTCGCTATTCAGGACATTATGGTATACCAGATGCTGTCGAGCACCCTGTCGCAGTATGTGGATAAGCCCGACTTTATGGAACGGTTTTCCCTGAAACTTTTTTTCATCAGCGCCTCCCTGCGCAAGGCCGCGTTTGAAGGCAAGATCGATTACCTGCCGACCTATCTTTCCCAGATTCCGCGACTGTTCGCGACCCATCGTATCGGGCTCGATGCCGCTCTGGTACAGGTCAGTCCCCCCGACCGATTCGGATACTGCAGTCTGGGTGTCAGCGTGGACATCACCCGCAGTGGTATTGAAAACGCCAGCCTGGTTATTGCCCAGGTAAACAACCATATGCCCCGCTCGCTGGGGGACAGCTTCGTGTACGTCGACGACATCGATTACCTGGTTGAGTATGATGAACCGCTGGTGGAGTCGCTGCCGGGCAAAAAGGACCCGGAGGTCGTTCAGCGGATCAGTTTTTACGTCAGCCAACTCATTGAAGATGGGGCGACCCTGCAAATCGGATTCGGACACCTGCCCTACACGATCTTACAGCATCTGGATGATAAGAAAGATCTGGGGATACACACCCAGGTGATCTCCGACGCCATCATTCCGATGTTTGAAAAAGGCGTCATTACCAACCGTAAAAAGACTTTGCTGCCGGGCCGGGCCGTTGCTTCGTTGTGCATGGGGTCGGCCCGGATCTATGACTTCGTGGATAACAACCCGATGTTCTATTTCCGTTCCTCCGAGTTTGTGAGCGATCCGGTGGTCGTGGCCCGGAATGATAATTTCATTTCCCTCAGCAGCGCCCTCGAGGTTGACCTGACCGGCCAGATTTGTACCGATTCCATGGGGTATCTTTTCTACAGCGGTATCGGGGACCAGGTTGATTTTCTGAGGGGCAGCGCCATGAGCAAGGGGGGGTTTTCAATCGTAGCCTTGCCGTCAACCGCGCAAAACGGTCAAATTTCCAGAATCGTGCCCCACCTGAGTGAGGGCGCCGGCGTGGCCACTACCCGGGGGGACGTGAATTTTGTCATTACGGAGTATGGCATTGCGGAGCTTCAGGGCAAGGGGATCTACCAGCGGGTGATGGAACTGGCCCAGATTGCCCATCCCAAATTCCGCGAGGAATTGATCGATGTCGCCCGTGAGAAGCATTACATATTCTCAGACCAGCTGCCGCCTTCCCAGGATGACTTGCTGTTTATCGAAGGGTACAAGAGCACCCTGGCCCTGCCGACCGGGAAAACCATTGAATTCAGGCCCCTGTTGCCGTCTGATGAATTCTCATACCGCAACTTCTTTTATTCCCTGCAGGAACGTACCATCTATTATCGTTTTTTCTATAAGATGCGGAATTTTACCCATTCCGTGGTTCAGGAACAGTGGGCCAGCGTCGATTACCGCAAAAACATGTCCATTATCGGCCTGACACAGAAAGGGGGGCACAAGGAGATTGTGGCTATCGGGACGTATGCCGAGGAAGAGAAGCACCGGGCGGAGGTTGCCTTTGTGGTCCGGGAAGATTTTCAGGGCATGCGGATCGGGTCCTACCTGCTGGAAGAATTGGAAAAGATTGCCAAGGAAAACGAGTATAAAGGCTTCACGGCAACAGTCCTGAGCGAAAATGTCGCCATGATCCGGGTGTTCAAAAAACGTTATCCCTATGCCAAAACGGTTGCCGGCGGTGGCGGCGACATGACCATTTATATGGATTTCACCGATGCGGTCCAATTGAACGAACAACATTCACAGGGACGAGGCGACGTTTGCATTGAAAGCACCTGACGGTCCGGGATCACAGCGTTGGAGAGAGCTGATAGCCGCGGGAGCGGCCGAACTGGGGACGCACGTAACCGCTGTCCAGATGGACGCCCTGGCCTGTCATGCGGCCGAGTTGGTGAAATGGAATAAAAAGATCAACCTTACCCGGATCAGCGATCCGGCCGACATGGCCCTCAAACATTATGTGGACTCTCTGGCCTGCATCCCCTACATACCGACCGGTGCCGATGTCCTGGATATCGGTTCCGGGGGTGGCTTTCCGGGCATTCCCCTGGCAGTCGTGGCCCGACCGCATTCGGTGTTATTGATCGACAGCGTTGGTAAAAAGATCAGTTTTTTGCAGCACGTGATTCGTTTGATGGGTCTGACCAACGCCCGGGCCCGGCACACGCGGGCCCAGGATTTACAGTCCCAGGCGGCTTACCAAGGTTTCTTTGATCGGGTTGTCTGCCGGGCGTTGACCGACATCGAGCAAATCATTGATCTGGCTTTTCCTTTGCTTAAACCCGGCGGTATGGTGGTGGCCCTCAAGGGGCGCGTTGAGCGGGTAAACCAGGAAAGCCGCCGACTGGAGATTGCCGGCCACGCAATGCCCGGGCCGGCAGACATGCGCATCACGACCTATCGCCTGCCGGTATTGAATTTGGAAAGAAACCTGGTCTTGCTCACCAAGTGATCCCGGGCCCAGGTGTTCGCTACATACATTTCGCCTTTCGGTGCTTGCAGTAAGCCTTGGGATGCAGTAGATTAGAGCTAACTGCTCTTTAATTGAACAAAAGATGTGGAAGCACAGCCTTAAATTGGATGACTCAGCTTTCGGGTTTCAGGAAATCTAAAGCGCTATCTGTATCGGGATCGAATTCGGTGGCGGAAACATCATGCGGGCCTCGATTTCGATGGCGATTTCATTCCCGATACCGATACTGGCACCAAATTACCCGAAACCCAAAAGTTGTGTAGATGATTTAGCCAAACGCCATAAACAGACTAAATTCGGAGGTTAACATGATGGAATTGTGGCCTGTTCGGCAGAAATTGAAAAAAACCAACTGGTCCATCTTTTCGGTAGTGCTGTTTCTGACTCTGGCGCTAAACGCTCACGCCCAGCAGTTTCGCGGTGTCTCGGTTGTACCGGACGAAGAAAAACGTTCGAGCATTCATGAAGTTGACGGATTTGCCTATCTTTCGGAGACCATGACCCTGGAGCAGGTTCGCAACGCGGCGATTGCCACGGCCAAACGCCAGGCGGTCGAAAGGGCAAAAACCTATATCGAGTCCAATACGACCATCGAAAATTTCGAGGTGACTCAGGACCGTATCAAAGGCAAAAGCCACGGAACCGTCACCGTCCTAGAAATGAAGGATCACGGAGTTGTCGAGAATACCCGCTACCACGTTTGGATCAAGGCCGAAGTGGAATACGGCATCAAACCGGCGGGGATGGCCCCGGCCGGTAATCAAACCGATGGCAACCTCTCCTCCACGCATCTCGACCCGCAAGCGCCTTTGACTGTACGGGTATGGACCAGTAAAAAAGAGTATCGTCAGGGTGAACACATTATCGTATACATGCAGGGCAATCGTGATTTTTACGCCCGCATTGTCGATATTACCTCCAATGGCGACATTATCCAGCTGCTGCCCAATGACTACCGGCAGCAGGATCGGTTTGCAGCCGGCCAGATTTACCAGATTCCGGGGGAAGGTGATCGCTTCGACCTGAAAGTCACCCCGCCTTTTGGCGAAGACCGTATTGTGGTGTATGCCAGCGAAGTACCGCTGGGCAATGTATCCATGAATTCAGCGGGAGCCGGCCTGGGGGCCTTCGGTGGTACCCAGGAATCACTAGGTATTCGTACCCGCGGTATAACCGTGACGGCGGCTGGTAATCAGCCCGCCGCCCAAACAGGGGCCGCATTCTACGAAAGCACCTGGAAACTGCATACCGGACCGTAACAGCATATACGCTGCAAGGCCTTGCGGCCGCAGGACTGATACGACAAACGAAAATGGCAGCCCCGGATCTCATCGGGCTGCCATTTTTGTTTGGGGAGGTTTACTTGAAACCGGCTACGTTTTCGGCAAAGGCCGGGTCCTGGAGAAGCTTTTTTGCAAATTTCAGGTACTTAGAAGTGATGGACCGGACAGCCAGCTGGAGGGCATAGGGCCGGACCGGCTTTTCCAGCAGGTGGTTCACGTCCGAGGCAACACACATATTGACCACATCGTCATTGGCATTTCCGGTGATAATGATGGTATCTTCATGCGCTGTCGGAAATTTTTCGCTGATCATATCCAGAAAGAAGAAGCCGCTTTTCCCCCCCAGGAAGATGTCCACGATAAAAATCGCCACTCCGGTCTCTCGGCCGAGGCAGTACTCGATTGCCTTGTCGGCGTCTGAAAAGGAAATGACATCCCCCCAGGTATAAAACCGCCTGACGATTTCGGTTAAGACTTCGCACACATCCGGGTCATCATCAATAATGATTACATCCAATCCTTCGGGCATTTCCGGGGCCTCCTTCTATAAAATAAAGTTCAACGGGCAGGGGAGTGCCCTTTCAAGGGTTCTCTGCAGATATTTTATCAAATTCGGGAATAAGGTCCATAAAAATGTCATAAAAATATGGATCGAATTGGGTCCCCCTTCTTTCAAACATATAGTCGGCCACCTCATCGGGGGGCAGGGCTTGTGCGTAAACCCGGTCATTGCTCAAGGCGTCGTAGACATCCGCCAGTGCCACAATTCGGGCCGCTTCCGGTATGTCTTCGCCGGACAGGCCGGCCGGGTAGCCTTCCCCGTTCCACCACTCATGGTGACTCAGGGCGATATCATGGGCCATCTGCAGCATCGGATATTCGGAACCTTCCAGGATCTGTCCGCCTGCAATTGTATGGCTTCTGATCACCTCGAATTCGTCGGCACTCAGTTCGCCCTTTTTTTTCAATATCGCGTCGGGGATCCCGATCTTGCCAATATCGTGCATCGGAGCCGCCAGGCGGATATCGTCGACTCTTTCCGGAGTCCACCCGGCCGCTGCGGCGGTCATGCTGCTGAAAAGTGCAATCCGGCGGACATGTCCACCCGTCTCCTCGTCGCGTTTTTCCAAGGCCGTCAACAGGCGGAAGATTGTCTCTTCCTTGGTCTTTTTGATGACGGATGTCTGGTGCTGCACCAGTTTTTCCAATCCCTCATTGTACTTGCGTAGCCTTCTTTCAAGGGTTACGGTCCGGGCTCCAACACTGATCCGGGCCCGCAGCAGGTCCGGGTCAAAGGGCTTGGTGATATAGTCATCCACTTGACCGCCCAGTAGACCTTCCAGCATGTCCTGCTTCTCTGTCTTGGCCGTGACCAGGATGATGTAGATGTAAGCGGCATTGGGTGTGTTTCTGATGTTACGGACCAGTTCGATGCCGTCCATCTCGGGCATCATCCAGTCGGTAACTAGAATGTCCGTATTATTGGAAAGCGAGAGTTCAAGGGCCTCAAGGCCGTTTTTAGCCGTAATGACCCGGTAGCCCCATTTCTCGATGAAATGTTGCAGGCGTTTGCGGGTGATGGTTTCGTCTTCGGCAACCAGGATATTCATGCCGTGTCTATTCCTCTATGAGTCGTTTGAGTGCCGTTTCCAGGTTGGTGACTTCACTGACCAGTCTGTCAAATACATCCCGGCCGCCGTCGCAGGTTTTGTTCTTGCCCATGGCCTCCAGGGCAAAAGCGTGCCCGACGGCTTCATCTGCCTGGAAATTGCCCAGCATCCCCTTGAGGCCATGGGCCGTGCGGCCCAGTTCCTCGTGATCCTCGTCCGTGAGTGCATTCTCTATGGTGGTGATCATGGGGGGATAATCTTCAAGAAACATGCCCACCGCCTCACGCAGAAAATCCATATCTTCATCAAACGCGCGCAGGAGTTTATCTGTTTCGAAGGATGTATTTTCGGCGTCGGATTCTAGCGGTGCGGATGGGTCTGTGTTTGGTGCGGATGCCGGCGCAAATTTAATGATCTCTGCTTTCAGCAGCTCCGCCGCTATGGGCTTGGAGACATAGCCGTCCATTCCGGATTCAAGGCAGCGTTCCCGGTCGCCTTTCATCGCGTAAGCGGTCATGGCGACGATCGGCAGATGCGGCAGGTCTTGCACCGCTTCTTTCTCACGGATCAACCGGGTGGCTTCAAACCCGTCCATTTCCGGCATCTGGACGTCCATCAAGACCAGGTCGAAGGTTTGTTCTTCTAGTTTTTCAAGGGCTTCGCGACCGTTTTCAACTATCACTGAATTCAGCTGCCAGCGTTCAAACAACCGGGCGACGAATTTCTGGTTGAAAGGGGTATCTTCGGCGACGAGAATATTCAGATTGGTGGGCAACCGCATGGCGTCGTCTTCAACTAGGATGTTGTGAGAATCTAACTGATCAGCATCGGTCTCGGGCTCGAGGGCCGCGATCATGGTGTCCAGCAAATTCAGGGGCAGTACCGGCTTGGTAATGGTTTTCAATCCGGGCAGTACCACTGTGTCCGGTATGATCCGTTTGCCGGCCAGGGGCAACATGGCAATGACGCCGGGGAGCGGGTCCTGTCGGCCGAGAAAACCGTAGAAGTCGCGCAGGGATCTCTCGGGAAAGTCATTGTCCACCAGGACCAGGGTGTAGGGGACACCATTGCCGCTAGGCGCCGTGATCTCGTTGCGTGCGGCCCCCAGGTCGTCGACAACGACATGTGGTATTTTAATCAGACTGCTCAGGGTGTCCGAGAGGACCTGCCGGGTGGCCGGGTTGACCACCGTCACCAACAGGCTCTCATCAGATGAAAGGACATCCGGCAGGGTCTCTTGGAAGTGGATCTCCTTTTTAATGTGGAACTGGGCGGTGAAGGCGAAGGTGCTGCCCTGGCCAAGTTGGCTCTCGACCGAGACGGTGCCGCCCATCATTTCTACCAGTTGCCGGGAAACCGCCAGTCCGAGACCAGTGCCGCCATATTTCCGGGTCGTGCTGCCGTCGGCCTGTTCAAACGCATCGAAGATGCCCGCGACATTATCCGGGGCGATACCGATGCCGCTGTCTTCAACCGCGATGTGCAGTTCGACGGTTTCGGCTTCCCGCGTCAGGAGGGTTACGCGCACGGTGACCGCCCCGGCATCGGTAAATTTGATCGCGTTGCCGACCAGGTTAAGAATGATTTGACGCAGCCGGAAAGGGTCACCGACGACCTTTACCGGAACCGCCGACTCTATCCACGACTCGAGGGCCAACCCCTTATCATGGGCTTTGGTAGCCATGATTTTGACCGAATCTTCCACCAGGTTGCGCATGTTGAAATCGGTATTTTCCAACTCCAGTTTACCGGCTTCAATCTTGGAAAAATCGAGGATGTCGTTGATGACCGTCAGCAGGGAATGGGCGGCAGCCAGGACCACGTTGAGGTCCTCTCTTTGCCGGTCCGTTAGTTTGGTTTTCACCAGCAATTCGGTCAACCCAATGATGGCGTTCAGCGGGGTGCGAATTTCGTGGCTCATGTTTGCCAGAAATTCGCTCTTGGCCTTGTTGGCATATTCAGCCGCGCTTTTTTCTTGTTCCAGGGCCTCGGCCTTCTTGTGCTCGGTGACATCCCGCAACACACCGCGGAAACCGACCGGTTCGCTGGCGCGGTTGCGAATCAGCGAAATAGACACTTCCGTGTGCACCGGCGTTCCGTCTTTGCGGGTTATCAAAAGTCGAATATGCTGGCGGGCTGTCCGGTCGTCCAGACATCATTGATGGCATCGTAAGCCCGGGGGGATTGCTCCTCGTCGAAGATCTTCCTCTGGTCAATCCCCTTGATTTCATGGGAAAGATAGCCCAGGATGTTGCACAACGCACTGTTGAAAAAGGTGATCTGGCCATCCTTGTTCAACTCAAAATAGCCGTCTTCAATGTTTTCCAGGATCGTCCTGTATTTTTCCTCGCTTTTCTGTAGTTGACGTTCAACGATCTTGCGTTTGTTGATGGTATACTGCGAATGCGATCCGAATATAATGAAGAGGCAACATACGATGATGCGGGTCCACACCTCATTTAAATTCAATCCGGTGACATGATATAAGAAATCGACGTCGTAACTCAAAAATACGTACAATACCGAGTCCAGTATCCAATAGACGATCGCCAGGGCAAAGCCGAACAGAACCATGTGGTCGGTCAGATAAACCCGGACTTTTTTTTCATCACCCATCAGGAGCCCCCTCCCGTGAAATTCAACCCCTGTTGTCAGATTCCCTTTTATACTGAAGGATCAGCAGCAGAACGCAGCCCAGCGTCGAGTGTGGCGTACACGACCCGTGAGTCAATAAACCAATTTAATACCTTGTAACCATTTCTTATGCAAGAATAATTAGGTAACGTGTCGATATCGGTCGATATTTCTTAACAAAAGTGTATTACTGTGGTGAATATAGTAAATTATATAAAATTATATCAAATTATAGGGGCATGGCAGACAGTGCTGTGCTGCAGGTCGGCACGCGTGCGCTTGGAGAGCAGATTTGGCGAAAAAAGACGAGATCACTTCCACTGAAAAGCTCCTAGAATTGATCAGAAAAAAAGGTGCTCGCACGGATGAATCCGATGCGCCCGTGTCGGTCAAGAAAAAGCTATTTCCGCGCAAGGTCAAACCCACTACACGCCGTCGTTCCAAGAAGATCATCAAGGTCGGTATCGATATCAATGATACGGATCTCACCATTGCAGTGGTGCACCAAATTCCCGAGGACAGGCATAAACTGGTGGAGATACGGCGTGTTGCCATTGATGCCGAGATGAAAAAAGACAGCCCCGAATTTACCCAGCTGCTGAAAGGCTCATTGCGGGAGCTGGCTGGTAGATACAAGGACCCGGCGCTGTGGGCCACCATTTCGTCCGCGGACGTGGAAACCAGATTCCTGCAGATACCAAAGGTGCCGGCCCGGCAAACGGCCAATGCCGTTCGGTGGGCCTACCAGAAAGAAGCGGCCATCACAGATACACAGATATTCGATTTTCATGTGGTCGAATCCACCTATGCGGACGGCGAGCAAAAAAAGAATATCATTGCCTATACCGCCCCCAAGAGTGAAATTAATAACACCCGCGAACTTTTCAATAAGGCCGGTTGGCCGCTGAAAGGCATTTCTATGGTTCCGTTTGCCATTCAAAATTTACTCAAGGCCGGCTGGATACCTAGTTCCGGAAAAAATGTCTGTACCCTTATTATCGGTCGGGACTGGTCGCGGATCGCCATATTTTCCAAGAACATCTTGATTCTTTCGCGGGACATAAAAGCCGGGGCCCGCAGCATGGTCCAGGCGATATTAGAAACCCTGGACAAAAAAAGCCCACCGGCCGAGGAGAACATGACCATGGCCTTGCCGGATGAAGCGCTTCCGCTGGAAACGGCTGAGGCTAGCCGCAACCAGATAAAAGCGGAAAAGCTCTTTGCGGAGTTTCTCGAATCCCGGCCGGCGGCAGACGGCACACCCCCGGATCTAAAAAGAGAGAGACTGGTGTTCGGGATGGTCAAGCCAGCCCTGGACCGGGTGGTCCGGCAGGTGGAGATGCCCCTCGAACATTTCGGGCTGAACTTTGACAAGAGCCCCATCGACAATGTTTACATCTCCGGGGAATTGAGCACCAAGAAAAGCGTGTCAACCTATATCGGCAAGCAGTTGGGGATGCAGGTCGAGCCGATGGACCCCTTTGGCAGTCTGCCCGAATCGCAGGTCACAGACCCTTCCGGGCAGACGGCCCCGGCCGGAGATATTTTCGTACCGGCGGCCGGCATGGCCCTCTCGAACAACGACACCACACCCAATTTCATATTTACTTACATACATAAAAGCAAAAAGGCCTTTACCAAACGATTTAATCAGGTGGCGAACGTCATATTCGTAGTGCTGATCCTCGTCGCCATGGGGGTTTTTTACATTCAAACTCAGCAGGTGAGCGCCATAAAAGAGCAGATCAGGCCCATGGAATTCGAGCTTGCCGCCTACAGCCCCAAACTGGATAGGAATCTGATGGCGGCGGTCACGGGCGAGACGGTCAAGAAAATGCAAATCCATTCTGCCGCCGCGGGGTACTACCTGCCAGCGGCCGTTCTGTCCGAGGTCCTGGAGATAACACCCGACAACGTGAAGCTAACCAGTGTTCAGGCTATCCTGGGATCGGTCGATAAACAGAAGATCGGAAAATCCGGGAAGGTGCTGAACATCGAGGGCTTGATCACCGGTAATAGCCGTTTTTTTGAAAGAAATATCACCGAATACCTGGTTCGACTGAAGAAATCATCGTTTTTCAAACAACCTCAGGTAAAGGAAAAACAGATTCTGGAGAAAGATGGCGGTGACGTTATGCGCTTTGTGTTGAGTATGGCTATTATTTAAATAGGAATCGGCATCCCATGTGGGCCAACATACCGAAAAAATCGTTGCGCAATCTGATCATTTTCACGGGCGCCCTCGCCGTGGTCATCGGATTGATGGTTGTGCCCAGTTATTTTGCCATCGGTAAAGCCGAGGCCAAACGGGCCAAAATTTCCAAGGAGGTCAATGAACAACGTCAATTGGCCCCGGTATTCGGTCAGTTGGTAAAAAAGCGCCGCGAGCTCAATGCGTCCAATGCGGACCTGCCCGAGCGTACCGCCTTGCCGCGGGATGCTGCCGGCGGCGTCGCCGACACCCTGTCGGGACTGGCTGCCGGTGCTAGGCTGAGCATGGTTGGGGTAACGGTCGACTTGAATGCAATGGTGAGCGACGTTCGCCTCATGCGGGTCGATATGGTGCTGCGCGGGAAACTCATGGACTATCGCATCTTTTTAGATCAATTGATCGCCGTACCGCATGTCGAGCTCATCGAACGGTTGCGCATCATGGCGATCCCGGAAGGGCGGGAATACCGTATGCGGGTTTGGATCGCGCTTAAATAGGGTAGCGCCAAAATCTCTTTTCGCAGAAAAAGCGCCGCCATAGGCGGGCAATATAAGACCGTAAATGTCTAGACGTGAAAAAATAATCGTAGGATTTATGGTGGTCGCTCTTATTTACGGCGGTTACAGTTTCCTCTTTCCCGATTCGAAGGTCGGCCGCCCGAAGTTCTCCAGTCAAAAGGCCGTCGCGGTAACGGATTTTGTGACCGATCTGGTTAGGCGTATCAGAGCAGCCGACACCACGGCAACCAATGAATTGATCATAGAAAAAGCTGCGGCCCCATGGCGAAAGGATCCGTTTGAAGTTGTCAGCAAAGCCGTCGTTGAAGAGGCTCGACCTGAGGAAGAAGCTGAAATCGTCGATGGGGAAGAACTGGTCGGGTCGTTTAGCTACAGAGGTTACATGGAAATGGGCGACCGTATCCTGGCGATTATCAACGGGTTGGAATACCAGGCCGGGGACCAGCTCGCCCGTGAGGGTGCCGTTTTGAGAAAGGTAACGCCTCAAGAAGTGTCGATCTATGTGGATGCTGAGCAGGGGTTGCTTGTGGTCCCCATTGTTGATACGGCCCAGCCCTAAAAGTGGAAAAACCAATGGGTGCCGCTAAAAATTAGGATGTTTGTTTGAGTTCAAGGCATACTGAAATTTTAACCGGAGGAATATTCTGAATATTTCGAGGATGAGAATTTCAGGGTAACCAGGAAATCGAGCAAAAAGACAATTCGCAGAGGTGGCCTGTAGATTGGCTTTATGGAGACAATTGGCCAGAGAGATCCTTAATATGAAGAAGCGTATGTTATTTCACAATCGTTCGGTGCTTGTTGTGGGCCTGATTATCGCGCTTATCGTTACGGGATGCGTTCGGGACAACAAAAACAGCGTCGATCAGTCTTACCAGAAATGGAAGGCCAAAGCCGAGGATTCCAAAGGCTATTCTCCCCGTGCAAAACGGAGAATGAGTTCCCTGGGTGATTCGCAGGACGCTGCCAGGGTTACGACTGTTGCTCCGGAAACCGCGGCTCCCTTAAAAGCAGAAACGATAAAACCGCTCCCCACGGCCTCGGTTTCGTTGAACATGAGCGACGTGGATGTGGCTGTCCTGCTGCGGTCGTTGGCCCGGGCGGCCGGTTTGAACATCATGATCAACGAAACCGTCGGCGGACGCGCCAATATCAATATCCAAAAAGCCCCCTGGGATCAGGTATTCCTGGGGATATTAAAAACACACGGACTTTCCTACCAGTGGGAAGGCGACATTATCCGGATAATGACCACGGCAGATTTCGAGCAGGCCCTGCAGAAGGCCTCCCAGAAGATGGACCTGCGGGAGTTAGAACCGCTGACAACCCGTATTATCCGCATAGATTATACGGATGCCGCCAGCCTCAAGACCACCCTCGAGGCGTTTCTGACGAAAGGCAAAGCGGGCAGCCCGATCGGGTCCATCATGGTGGACACCCATACCAACACCCTCATCGTACAGGCCCTCGAGGACGACATCAACAACATGCTGCCACTGGTGGAACAGCTCGATCTGCCGACGCCGCAGATTCTGATTGAAGCGCATATTGTCGAAGCCGACAGCTCTACGGCCAGGGAATTGGGTGTTGAGTGGGGCGGCAAGTACGAGTTTCAGGACCGTAAGAACACTTACACCATCGGTGATGGTGGCAATGCATTTCAATTCCCAACCACTACTGCTGGTGTAGCTGGGATGACCCTTGGATTTGTACTGGACAGCGGGGGCACCAATACGCTGACAGCGACGCTTTCCGCTCTGCAGGTCGAACAAAAACTCAAAATTCTCTCCAGTCCCTCGATAACCACGATCGACAATAAAGCGGCCAAATTCAAGAGCGGACAGGAAGTCCCCTACCAGAGTGTGGATGACGGTAATGTCAAAACAGAATTCAAAGAGGCCGTTTTGCAGTTGGATGTGACACCCCACGTAATTGACGGGGAAGCGATTAAACTGGACATCAAGGTAAAAAAAGATGAAGTCGGTACGGCTTCAACGGCGACCGGCGGCGTCCCGCCGATCATCACCAAACAGGCCGAAACCAACGTCATCCTTTACGATGGGCAAACCACGGTTATCGGCGGTTTGAATCGCAGTAGGGATGAGCGCGTCGATTCCGGGGTGCCCGGTCTGAAAGACATCCCCTTGCTGGGGGTGTTTTTCCGAGGCGAGGATACGGACCGGGAAAAGGGAGATCTGCTGATTTTTATCACGCCGCACATTTTGAAGCAGAGAATCGGTGGCGGGGCGGCGACCAGCAAAAAGTAATTGTGAAGAATGGAATATTTCAAGCTTCTCAATCTGGACAAGGAACCGTTTTCCAACTCGCCGGATCCGGACTATTTCTTTAAATCCCGGCAGCACAACGAGTGTTTGCAAAAACTGGAGCTGTCTCTGCGCTTGCGCCGGGGGCTGAACGTCGTTATCGGCGAGGTCGGTACCGGTAAAACCACCCTTTGCCGGCAAATGATAAAAAAATTCAGTCGGGACGCAGAGTTCGAAACCCACCTGATCCTTGATCCCCACATGGCCGATCCGGCGGTCTTCTTGAAGGATGTAGCCCAGATGTTTGAACGTGATCCGGACGTATCCACCGGTGACGGGGCGGATTATAAAGAGTTCATCAAGCAGTACCTCTATAAACGGGGGGTCGAGGAAAACCGGGTAGTGGTCCTGATTATCGACGAAGGCCAGAAGATACCGGTACCCATCCTTGAGATTCTGAGGGAACTGCTAAACTACGAAACCAACGAATACAAGCTGCTACAGATCGTCATCTTCGCCCAGCGCGAGTTTGAACTGATCCTCGATCAGCATGCAAATTTCGCCGATCGCATCAATCTGCTGCATGTCTTGGGACCGCTGAGATTCAAAGATACCCGGTTGATGATAGACTACCGCCTGCAAAGAGCCGGTGCGGAAGGCAATTTGGCCAGCATGTTGAGTTTCCCGGCACTCGTGGCCATCTTCCGCGCGACCGGGGGGTATCCCCGCAAGATCGTAAACCTGTGCCACCGTATCATGCTGGCCATGATCGTGAAAAATCGCAAGCGGGCCGGTTGGCGACTGGTGCGGTCGTGCATTCCCCCGACAGCCGCCAAGAAGGTATCCGGTCGGTGGCCAAAAGCGGCCGGCGCCCTGCTGGTCATTATTGGCGTTGTCGGCATCGCCTACACCGGGTTCACACCGGAAAAAGCGGTCCCGGAAAAGGAAACCACCGTCAGCCAATCGTTTTCGATCGAGCAGCCCGCACTGCCGCCCGCCGCCCCTGAGGCCGGTCTCCAGCCAGATAAGAATGCCGCTCCACCAGATGAGCGGGGCGCGGTTGCAGTGGAAACGGTCGGTGTTGAAATGGCTGCAAACAAAACGGCCAACATCCCGGCCACAGCGCAAAATGCGAGGGAACCGGCCGTACCTGCGACGGCGGAGGCGGCCGAGGCACCCCCGACAGGTACCCCGGAAGAAAAAGCAGACGCCGGCGATCCATCAAAGGCAGAGACAGCGATGGCTGCGGCCGCCCGCACCCGGCCACAGTCCTTGGGTATGATCCGAATGCGGGACAACGAAACATTATCCTGGGTGATAATCAAAGTATACGGCGAGTATAACAACACGCGCCGTCGTAAAGTAGCGGCTAGCAACCCCGATTTGCTCGATTTGGACAATATTCTCGCGGGTCAGGCAATCGGATTTCCGGCCACGCCGGCCGAAGGGTTGTCTATACCGGACTATCTGAAGTGGATCCGGGTCGGGCGCCTGGAAACAGTATCCGCGGCGCTGGATGTCATCCGCCAGCACTCAACCCGGGCGGCACCACTGCGCATCATCCCTCACTGGCATAGGGATCAGGGACTGCAATTCGACGTCATATTCTGGAAGTATTTTTCTTCGCACAATGAGGCTGCGCGCTACCTGACCACCTTGCCGGCCGATTTGCAGACACGGAGCGAGATTTTAACCGGGTGGCCCGAGGGGATTGTTTTCTACGCGAATCCCTGTCCGGGTATTGGCTAAACGTATATCACGGTTCTATTTGACAACCGGCCTGGGTAAGCGTCGATAATGCGACCCTTCGCTTGCACGCCGGCTGGCAAGCCTTAACATAATGAAAAGCAGGGCGACAAAGGCCTTAGCAACGTATCTGACTATAATTATTGTTTGCCGGTAACGGCGTACGGCTGCGCAGCGGCCGCGCGCGGCCGGCACGCGCCAAGGTGGCAGACGGGAAGTAAATGGCGATAAGAGATAAAAAAAGACTTGGCGAAATGCTGGTGGAAGGCGGACTGCTGACCGAAGCCCAGCTGGAAGA
>Ga0126329_10000099_pt1 | contig 22755 bp, 12 predicted proteins | sample InaspJWI85metaG_FD_104915 | JGI IMG/M metagenome (GOLD analysis project Ga0126329, IMG submission 104915) | Marine gutless worms symbiont microbial communities from Oahu, Hawaii - Inanidrilus sp. 2 OAHU.JWI-85 metaG | ecosystem: Host-associated > Annelida > Digestive system > Unclassified...
AACGGCCACGTGGCCGTTCCCCTGGCGGACATCACCCACATCACCGTGGAAGACCATTATTGCCGCGTCAACTATTCAACCGACAACGGCCTCAAAAGCCAAATGATCCGATTGCCCTTAAAAGAAATGCTGTCGAAATTGCCCCAAGACCATTTCATCAAAATTCACCGCTCCCATGTCGTGAATAGCGCCCATGTGTCACGCCTTAAGAAAAAAGGACGTGATCACAAGGTCGTGATGAGAAATCTCGATGTGGAATTGCCTCTAAGCAGGTCCCGCTTCAAGAATCTGGCCCCGCGTTTATCCCGTCAATGATTCATATCAATCGGTGGGAGGGCTAACACGACCATTTTTGGCCTTAAAATGGGTGATCAGGGTAGTTTTAGCGCCATTTTTAATCATGTATTCATTATGATTTATAACACTTGGCCCAGTCTGACCCCTCGAGCGCCTGAAGGTAATTGGGCGACCCTTGTTTCACGGGTACGGCCGGCTGCCGGTTTTAAATACAAAAGGCACCTGCAGGTCAGGTTCCTTGGGGGGTAAGACTGGAATCAGCTATTTACACTTCTGAAAGGCTTCGTCGTATAAATCAGAGACCTTTACTTCTCTCTTTTTCATTTTAGCCGATGCGTTACTAATATCTCTAACCGCCTCGTAAATTCTCCAAGCTTTCTCATTCATTTTTGAGAATTTTTTTGCTTCGGCCCTGCTTATCTCACCATCCTTCAGAAAAAGCGTTATATCATCCTCGACCTCGTCATATTTGCGGGCCGACACCTTTAACTCTTGCGCTTTCTGTTGCAGCAGGGCTTGATATTTTCTATTTTTTGCCATGAACTTGGTGATCGCCTGTCGATAATCCTCCAAAGCTTCGGCACATTCCAGTTCATCAAAAGCTACCAAGGTCACAGGGTTCATCCCCACCAATACCACCGCTACACAAAACAATACGGCCGCCAACCGGATAGCCTTGCATGCTCGCTTTACATCCATATCGCCTCCTTGGTTATAATTGTGTTGCAAAAGAGATATTCAAAAGTGGTTTTTACCACCTTAATTCAATTGTATCGATTCCGATAAAGAGTGCCCAGTTCTAATGAACCATTTTTCGTTTGGTGGGAGATGGCTTTTGCCTTTAGCTTGCGAGCATCGTAATTCGCGGGAGATATGGGTGTCAACATTTTTATTGGTTCATAACCCCCTAAAATATCCTAAAATGTTGAAAACCGTACCCTAGATTTTGACATTTCTAACAATACGTAATGGTGCTCCATTTCACAGGTATAGATACCTGGTGCGGCCCGACCCCTTGAACTCATGATCTGCACCTAACAGCCAAAAGCTAATTGCTAACAGCTAACGGTAATAATTCACCTCATTGACTTTTATAGGCCGTTATTTTAAAAATCCACATACTCACCAATTAGGAAAAGGAAGATACATGTCACCCCTAACAACGCTAATCGTCAATTGGATAGTTCTAACCATTGGTCTGGGGATCTGGTGCGGCGGGTGGACCCTTTACGGTAGACGGGCCAAAAAACAAGATAAGATGGGTGCCCTCAATTTCGCCTGGATCATGGGGGGAATGCCGGCCCTGCTGGCGGTCTATAAGTACATCTATTACATCATGGTGTTTACCGAGAGCGCCAAGAAAACGATACATTAAACCTTGGTTTAATTAATTCCGAAATTCGAATATCGAAATTTGAAGCAAATATTAAATTCAAATGATCGAATGACAAAAATAGAGGCTTACCTATTGTAATGACAGGTTTTGTTTGCTTCTTTTGGTCATTGTGATTTGCCTTTCTTTGTTTGCGGCGTATGCCTTGAGGACATTCCGAGTTTCGATATTCGGATTTCGGATTTTTCTTCAAACTTTTCATTCCGTGTCAAATTCCACCATCTCTGGAAATACGCAATCTTCCAACTTATCGACCTTTAGCTTGGCTCTCTTTTTGAACAAACCTGGAGCATCTGAAGGCTTTGTGTATACCCATTCCAACACCTTGAAGTCGTCGGGTCTCTGCCAGACCGCATGTATGAGAATGCCTGAATAAGTGTTGTTCTTTTCGACCCACAAGATTACGGAAAACAAATCGACCCCGTCCATATCAAGACGCTTTGTGCTGTAAATGGTCGGTTTGCCATCGAACAAATCTTCATAAGAGCGAACGAAAACATCCACATCTTTACGCATGTTACTGTACAACTCATCGTCGTCGGGTTCGTTTTCGGGGGATGTTGGTGCAATGATGGACGCCTGTTCAAAAAAGGATTTTATCTCATCCCAGCTGTATAGGGATAATTCTTTAGTCCATTTGTCATAATTCTTATCACGTACAGAAGTGGCTACACTATGCATGAATTCGGACCAGGGGTCCTTTGGTTTTGTGGCACAACTTAAGAATATTCTAAGGGCCAGAAGCAATATCGCCAGCTTCATGACTGTTTGTTTAAGATCCATGTTCGGCTCCCCGCGTATTTAAACTAAAATGAGATTTTATTATCAAGTAATAATTGGTAGCTTTACGCTATTGATTTCACAATACGGTATCAAAAAATTGAAAAGGGGCACTTGCATTGCAAATGCCCCTTTTCAATTTTTTGATACTACTTGGACGCGTGGGTTTTATCTCGTTGGGTTACGGAAGCTGCTTTGCTGGTTTAATCGACCACTTTTCGCAGAAAAATATGGCGATCAAGGTTGTTTTGGAGGCAATATCATCTTGTGTCTATTTTAAAATCTGAAACTTGGCGTGGCCCAAGCCTGAAGCTCTATAAATTTACCAAATAATTATAGAGGGTTCGATACTCGTGCCTTAATGGTCTGAAATTTTTTTTCTCCGATCCCTTTTATCTTTTTAAGTTCACCAATGGATCTATATGGTCGACCGGCGATGATTTGTTCAGCTAGTGATGGCCCAATGCCATTAATAGACTCCAGTTGCTTTTTTGTTGCAGTGTTGAGGTCAATGCCGCTTTGAGGCGAATCTAAATCCCTGACCTTATGCTGGATATCGATCAGTTTTCTTTCTTCGATTCGCTGCTTTGCACGTAGTTGGGCAATTCGGTCAGAATCACTTTTTGCTCAGATTCCATTTCGTTTCAACATTGCGGCCACTTCTAAATCATTCAGTCGCTTTGCCATTTCGTCATGAGGTATGCCGCGTGGAGTTTTTCGCTTTACCCCATAGGGTCTGGCAAGCCCATTTTTTACGAGGAGGCTGGCTAGGTCTTCACCTTTCGAAGTTTCAATAAAACCATAAATGCGTTTGATGGATGATCGTCCAGGTGCACCTGCGAATGCAGTATAGAGAGTAAAAGGCTCCGAAAGAGCTACTGTGGTAAATTTTGTAGCCAGTTTGCCAAAGTAGACTGTATCTACGACACTTGGTAAACCAAAATAGTGCATCTGCTCGCTTAGCCTTCTGGCATCAGACTTTGCCCATGCTGAGGTCTCAGGGCAGTCTACAAAATACAACCTAACCAGCAGAATCTTCCCTCCCACAGTTACATGAAAACTGTCTCCGTCATTGGATGCAGAGTGATTTAGGATGGCATTTTGAAACGTCTCAAGTTCAGCAGCATTGGATATAATTGGCCAGTGGGAAAACAGGGTAAGGGAGATTAGACATATGTGTATGATATTCGGATTAAACATGTTGTCATAATATAACGAAACAGCATGAATGTACATTGCCTTTTCAATTCAATACCCAAATTTCGCAGGCGTATGCAAGTATAGTTTTTAGCATGGCATGGCCAGCACCCTTATAGTCCAGATTTCACATGACTCAACGGCAAATAATTGATTTGTGTACATTCAACTACAAGGCCTTTTCCGCTTGTGAAACTTATACCTTCAAAAGCGCCCAACTCTGTTAACGTTTACTTTGAGCAAACTGAGAGTATGTTGTCATAGTTAGTCCTTCTATTTCTTAGTTCAAGGATCACTGAGTACTCCGCAGTCAACACATCCTCGAACCTCTGAGGGATGTTATTATGATTTGAATTCGAAAGGTTTTATCTTGACAAAGTGTAACAATTTTGCAATAAAACTGAGCTATTAGCGCGTCTTTTGGTCATTGGGCCTCAATAATTGTTAAACAATCTGAAGTTTCAAAAAAGAGCTGAACCTATTGTAAGATAGGGGCAGAAATCTACGGGTCTTTGTGATCATTAAAGATAGATGTGGTACTTTTTATAGTTAGCCAAGGATTGTTTATGGCTAAGAATTCACTTATCCAAATACAAACCTTGGGGAGCTGTTTTTGTCGAGGTCCTCATTTTTCAAAATCTGCATTGTAGAGATCACGTTTAGGTCTGCTCATAATAGGCACGACACACAAAGGATACATCATTCTTTCCACACAGTTAAAATTCTAAATGAATTGTTGTAAAGCAAAGAAATAGAAACCGCAGTCTAATAAAGAAATCCTAAATATGGTGTCTGCAAGACAAAAAATGTTAGGTCAGAATTATTTCTAATGATTCTGTTAGGAATCAATTTAGAGGTGCTTGCTGATGCAACTTTGAAGGTTAAGGCGGATTAGCCTTTGGTTTGTAAATTTTAAATTCGATTTCTAATACGAATTGGGTGTATACCATCACAATCTAGAATTTTGCATAGACCATACATTTCGTGCCCGAAGTCGATATTATTTGCCTTGTGTAAAAACGATCAAATAGTATTCGACGCTTTGTTCCTTATAATTTGTCTGGATTGAGTTGCTTTGAAAAACCCAAGATATATTCACTTATTCTCATTTGAAAATGAAAAGGCTTAGTGACAATGTCAAAATTGCGGGACGTCTCGATTAAATACTGGAATTGGGTCGAAAATGAACATAAAACCCTATAGACCTTAGCATGTGCACTGATTTTAAGTTTATACTTCATAGCGATAGTTCTTCATTACCTTTTCTCCAAAGGAAGTTCCGGAAATACTAGCGCATTGGTTTTATTCTTAGTGCCAATTTTGCAGCTTATACTGCTTTCTCGATTGAATTACTCTCTCATTAGAGGTCACTATTCGCTATTATCTTTTTTATGCGTCATTAGTTTTATAGTGCTGTGGATTTTGTACTCTCTGACATTAGCGACTGAATTGTTAAGTAATTACTATGGGACACTTACAATCGTAATTCTTGTTGTTACGACTATTCCAATAATTTCTTCACTACGAATATGCGCTTACCTTTTAGAGGACAGCAGCCATGCAGGTTCCAATATTTCTGATGAGTATCAGCAATTAAGATATAGAATTTCTGAAGATTTGAGGGGAAAGAGATTTATAAATGTTCTGTTTTTTTTAGAGGTTTTTTTATGTGTAACTTATCTTCTTACGTTTGCGAATGCATTTCATGATTTAGATTTGAGAAAGAAAGGAGAAATTGCTTTATATGCGGAGCAGTTACATAAGAATACTGTACATGGAATCAACTATTCTGTTCAGAATGGTGAACATGCTAAACCAGTCAATAAGGTTAATCGGGATTCAAAAATTATAGCCAATCAAATAGCAGAAAAGGGGAATCCTCAAATAGACCTCTGCGAAGTTCTCTTTTTATACCGTTCAAAATCTTCAAAAATTTATTTGCCACAATTTGAAATAATTTCAGAAAAAAATGATATAAATAACCCAAAAGATTTGACTGTTAGGGTGTGGATCAACAATGTGAGTTATGAAATTAGCGAAGTGAGCGATATTAACAGAATTCAAATGACTAAAGATTTTAAGACGCAAGAAAAGAACTTAATTGAACTATGGAATATGGTTCAACTGGTGAAGCTAAAGAAATATTTATCAACAGAAACAAATCTTGGGAAAATTGATATCAGGATAGTGGGCCATTCAAATAATATAGATATCGGGGATAAAAGTATTTTTAAATCGAATGCAGAACTAGCCGAATCCCGCGCTTCAATGGTTCCTATATTTTTACACAACAAATTAGCCTCTGAATTGTCGATGTGGCAAACGATAACGTACATAAAATCAAATACGGCATCAGAAAATTCATTCTTTCATTCTAAATTAGAAATGTTAAACGAATCGGAAGATGAGAGCACTTTTAAGCAGGATCAACTTGAATGCAGTAAAAAGTACCACTGGCCGATTATTAAAACTGATAATGAATATTCACTAGATTTCTTTCGTTCTTCAGAAGTTATCATTACAAAGCACAACGATCTGGCAAAAAAATATATGACTCTTCAAAATGGAAGGATGCTCTGACAAAACATGAAGCTACAAAATTAAGAAGACTTGATCTGATTGATTATATGTACTTTACCATATACACAATTACGACAACAGGTTACGGAGATATTATCCCTATAACAGGAACAGCTAAATTTATTGCGTCTGTCAGTAATCTCTATGAGTTATTGTTTATGGTCTTTATTTTTAATGCTCTTTTTACCTCGACAATTTCAAGCATGTTTTTTAGCTCTAACTTCCATCATAAGCTTTCTTCTAAACTTCAAGAGCAAATATTAAATTCTAATTTCATAAAAGTATTATCGGATAGACTTGATGAATATAAAAATCAAAGTAAATAAAAAGATTATAAATATATACCATATTATTTTGTGACTATCGTGATGCGATTATAAATTTTTATAGAAATTACAGGTTTGTTAGAATCCTACTATTTAAACATGACGATAAGAGTTCAATGTGTACTAAAATATAAAACAAAGTATATATCCATAGGAATCTAATACTATGCGCAGTAGTAACGTCACAGAAACATGGTGTTTAAGCTCCTTTTTAACAATTAATATAAATTTGGTTAGGAGAATTGTAATTTCTTTTTTATCAAGTCTAATAGTATTTGGAAGTAGCACCACATTGTTATACTCGGCAGACAAACAAAGTTATCCAAATCATTTAATTGTATTGATAGATGCAAGTGGTTCCATGCGTAGGTTTACAGACAAAAACAACTTGCCACTTGCAGAAGCAAAATCGAGATTTAAAAAAATCTGGGGACCAAAGATAGAAGAAATGTTGTATTCTATTCCAGTGTTCCTCAAAGAAAAGAAGAATATAATTGGTGAGGAGGTATACAATTATAAAAAAGATTACATATCAGTTTTCTTATTTGGGCTTCCGAAATTCAAAACGGTTTCGTTTCGAGACAATTTTATAAAACCACTTCACTGTTGGCGTAGCAGGTTGCCTATTGAAATGGCGTTAAATAGCGTTGATGTAAAATTTAAGACTTTTAACAGAGATATAGGGTTGCTTAGCTGGGCTGCGCCTTTAGGATTTAACAAGGCAGGGAGATGCACCTCTTTTGAAACAAAAATTTCTAATACATATATTCTAATGCTAACAGATGGCCAAGCCAACTGGGTTCCTAACCTTTCATCAGAAATAGCTACAGTAAAGAATTATGTCAAAAGTTTAGGTGTACAGTTTCCTTCTGGACAGGGGTTTGAATATTGCGAGAGGATAATTAGTGGGTTAGGAGAGTGGTACAACTTCTATAAAGAGACATACGTTAAAAAGAATCAAGAAGAACTACTGCAACTTATATTGATTAAGGTAGCTATCAATGCTTACAAAGAGATCTCGGATGCAACTCCACAGTTAAGGGAAGTTAAACTTACGCGTAGAGGAAATAATTACTTAGGAACACTGACGATAGAGGCCCCAAATCCAAAATCAACTATAATACAACCTGTTGGTTCTAATTACCAGGTACAACTTGGTAATTATATTAAGGAAGGTCGTGTAAGTTTTGATGATCGGTTTTTACATGCGATAGATATCGGAATTGGTCGAGAAAGCACAAGTAGTTTTGAATACGGTAAAATCAACGTTCTTTTTGATTTTAAAATTAATGATCCTTGGTATGGCAAACACTACATATCGCTTGAAAGACAGGGACTGGTTCAGGTACCGGAAGCTATAATTATTGAACCATTCGGTTTTTCTGCTCCTGACATTTTGTATGAGAGGCTACCAGAAGCCACGCCAAATGAAATTAAGCATTTGATTTACCTCTTGCTATTCCTATTTACAGCTTTTCTGTTTATAGTTACTGGGACATCCGGCTATTTATTTTTATCGCGACCGAACCATAAGATTAGGACTCAATCAAGGGCAGAGGGGCGAAATAGAAATCGAACTTTCGAAATTAAGGCCGGTCAAAATGCTCAGCAAAACGAGGAGCTAATCGATACCTACAGCTGCATAGATCAGGGCGGCAAGAAGCGATTGGGATTCATAAAGACGCGTAAAAAACCATTCCGCTTAGAAGGAGAAATCTACTTTAGAAATGAAGTGAATGAGTCAGCTAAGGAAGCAATTGGTTTTGGAGAAGAGATTGACAAAGCTATTGACTTTAAGGGGATTTATCCTAATTTCCCCATTTATCTTTTTTTTAATCCAGCAGCCATAAAAGTTCTTTCGACTTATACTGCGGACCAGGAGATTCCTTACCGTGTACGTTTTAAGGTTGATGGGCAAGAAGCTGGAAACCATGAAGGGATGCTGCGGCTATCATACATACCAGAACCATCAACTCCAGATGTGAAAATAGATATATTTCGAGAAGTTATTGAGCACCATAAGGATGTTGAAAACAAAGTAATTGGAGAGTTATCAATTGGCAGTTCAGCCAGACAAGATTTAAGCGAAAGGATGCACTGCTCATGTGCCATTGAAATGCTCCCTACAGATCCTGAAGGCCCCTCTGTTAATGAGGCGATTTGGTTTTCAGATTTCAATGTCTCTGATCGCGATGATAGCGTTTCGGTGCACCATAGACCTGCACAGGGAATGAACATACCGAGTGCAGTTGTGGTTGGAAACCTTCCTAAGGAAGGTCAGGTGACGTGTTCTGTCTGTGTTGATTTTTCAAAATTACGTGCACCGGAATTAACGTCTCATAGTTATGAGATAGTTTTAACTCCTTCTCAAGACGACGGCGCTAAACCCTATCCGGCGTTACGAAAAAAACTGATGGTTGAACCTGATCCAAGGAAAACTGACCTCCTCCTTTTCGTGTCTCCACAAAAGGATGAAGGGCCTGAAGACCATTATTGTTCAACTTCTACTTACGAATCACATAAATATCATAGCCCTCTTTCGACCATGTGGGTCGATAATCAGGGGGCTGATGATTACAGAACATTAGCTTATTTAAGGATAGATAATAATGCTAAAAGCGGGAAGGGCTTGCTAAAGCTCAAGCTGAGTGGAGCAGCGATTCAGTGCCAGGGTAGCAGTGATGAATTTAGGCCTGCTAACCATTTAAAACCCAAAGACTTATTTGGAATTCGTCAAGTCTCACCAACTACTACCTTAAGCAGACGACTTTCACAATTTGACTTTTCTTGTACCATACCCAACCAGGCCCCCGGACGTGAACGGCCATTAATATTCGAACTTCAGTTTTTACCAGCAAATTTAGAGGCGATGACGCCGTTTCGGAATGTTTTCAGTATAAAATTTCCCATTGCATATAAAATTGACAATAATCCGGAAGCAGAATTGATTTTAAACGTTAAAACGGATATCCGAAAGCATCCTGGCCGGAAGGTTCTTGCGATTGATTTTGGAACTTCGGCAATCGTTAGCGCCTTTGCCGAAGATGAGGAATCTGCAAAGCGGGAAGGCGCCGTTCTTGACTTGCAGAGTACGTTCATAGCGATAACCAACTTGATAAATGGAGTTAAATCCAAATCCAAGAACCCTGATTCATCAAATCAGGAGGCTGATACCAAATTCATTCCCAGTAGTATATTTGTTAATTCATCGGGCAGTGTAGGTGCCTTATCCGTAGCTGGTTCCATAAGTCTCCCCGAAGATCGTGGATTATCCATTCTTCCGGCTCGCCAGTCGCACTTTGATAATGCTCCAGGGCAAATTATCCCATTTGTTAAAAAATTTATAGGTGATGGGCGAAATTCGGTAACAATTCAAGCAAGAAGGATTAGAGATGATGATATTCTCATGGAGCATGAAGAGGTGACCCTCGAAGATATAGTTGTGAGTGCCTATAAATGTTTGTTCCAATCCTATCTAAAACCATCCCTTCAAAGTTTACCCCCCCGTCTTGTCATCACGCATCCCAATATGTTTTCGTTATTACACCTTGCTCGTTTAAAAAGCTGGCTTGTCAATCGTTTGTCGGACGATGTTGAAGAATCACAATTAAGTCTTTTGTCCGAATCCAATGCGGTTGCCTGTTATTATCTTGAGAATATTTATGAATTTATTTCTGAGGGTGACGGCGAACAGATTGATCTCAAAGATGAAGAGTATCTGTTTGTTTATGACATGGGGGCTGGGACTCTTGATATTTCATACATTCGGGTAACTCGAAAAGAAAGTATGGAACAGACCCTGGATGTACTTTACAGACAGGGAATCCCAGTTGCCGGTAATTCGCTGGATGTGGTTTTTGCACGAATTATCCATAACTATTTAGTGACAATGCATGAAAAGTTAGAAGATTCGGGTATCCTAATGATTTATCAAAACCCGATTGTCGTAAAAAGCTTACTGGACAATGACGGGAAGAAGCTTTACCAGTCAGCAATGTATAAACTTAAAAGACAAATTCAGGACAGTATTAAAGAAACCTTTTCTCAGTTAATTAGGAAGGATTCGAAAAAGGGTTTTGTCTCGGTATATTTTCCGACAATGACGGGTGTTGAAGGAGAGGCGGTTCTCGATTTTTCTTCTGAGGCAATGACTACCGATGACCAATCAAGCATACTCAAATCGCATGGTATTGAGCATCAAGGTGAAGACTGGCGTGTCGATATCCCCATTGAATATTTCAAAAGCGGATATGGGGCTCAAATGTTAGACCATTTCTACCACACAGTAGTTGACGATTCCTTAACTGATTTTTGGTATAATTCAGGCGGCCAACCCGAAATTGATAGCCTTATCATTTCCGGGCGGGCTAGCCTGTTCGCGGATATTCCTGAAAAACTCCAGGCCAAGTTTAGAAAGCTCAGCAAAGGCAACCTTAAATTAGAGCCGATCATATTCAGCGGCAGTGGATTGAAGGCATGTGTTGCCCAGGGGTCATTGCTTTATGAGCAAAAATATAGAAATCGTGTACAGATCAACGACAGAAATATCTGGGGGCGGTACGGATTTTACAGGGTGAATGGGGCAGGCGGACGAAAAGAGTTTATCGAGATTATTGGACCCAAGGATCTGATATCTAACGATTGCGAGACAAAGAAAATTGGTGATAACTTGATTCTTTTACCTCATGCTAAGAAGGAAAATATACCATTAAATGGTTCGCAGGAGCTTTATTTTTGTATGACCTTCTGTAACGATCCAAACCGGGAGTTGAATCTGCCAGGAAAACAGAAAAGCAATTATTGGCGGCATAAATTTATCCCCCTGCGGGCAAGCAGTTATCCTACCAACGAGTTGCCTAATACTTTCAATGTGGAGATGGGGGTTGAGTGGAACGACGAAAGGGAGATCTCGGAGCTTAAAATTATTATTGATGCTCCTGGTTTGGCTCCCATAAATTTATTGGCCGCTAAAGATTCCAGCATGGAAAACAACATTTCAGGTGAGGATGCCTGGCCGTTGCAGCCGCTTGTTCAACCATAATGTTTTGAAGGGGTGTGGAATTTAGCATTTTTAATGAATCACATTCTTACACTGTCAATATTCCGTCTATTAGTTCGGAAAACCGTCAAGATTTCCAAATCCGTAAAATGATACATTTCCTATACGGCATATTCCGACATATTAAATTATGTTTGTCAGAGGTCTGAAATTCTCATAAGATTCGCGTTGAAAACAAAAAAGGCTGAATTGTCCGACTTAATTAGGAGTTGATTTTCACCGTAAACTTTAGATTTTATTTATATTTTATGAAGTGCGGAGGACTTATGGTCGATTTGCAGGATTGGTTTCCGTAAGTTTGGAACAGATCTTGCACTCTACACGCGCAGAATCTCAAAGTTTGCTGGCGAACCTTCAGAGGGATCTAACTTGCATTGATTCGCTTGCGGCTGAAATGGAGAGGGGTTTAAGTAAGCACCTTAAAGCAGATGAAGCCAAAGATATGATGGCCTCCCTCCATTTTGGCGCAACCGAATTATCAAGTCTCGCAACGAGGTGCGCCAAAACGCTTGGTCGGAGTCTATCATTGATCAATATCAATCGCGATACTGCTGCATGAAACTTTGACTCCCTAGTCTGTAAAAATGAGAAATTTCCATTGCGATATTTACGAAAGGTACATAAACAAATAAAAGCGTAAGTTAGAGGCTGTTACTCTAACTGTGGATAAAGCCCGGGCTTCAGTGACAGAAAGAAATTCTTATGAATGCAAAGATACATGACACCTTTGTTGTCAATAAAGAACATATCCAGCTGTTGCTAAGAGGACAGATAAAAAACCAGCGAGACTGGAATAGCCTCCATCATGCTATTTCGAAAATAGTTACTACGGTTCTCGATGAATTGGATATTCCTGAAACACCTTCAGGGACTATCGGTACAATTGCACTTAACAGTACCCTGGTAAAAGGCAGTGAGCAGGTTCGACAGATAATCAGCGAAATAATGCGGCTTGCTGTTGCGGCCCGCACACTTCAAGAGAGCAATTACAGCCTTCAAGGAATAGTTCAACAGAATCAAAAAGATTTCGATAGGTATGGCCAACAACTGGTGGAAATATTATCTTTAAGGAGAAACCTTGAAAATGATAAAGTCCCACAGGCACTTTTAAAACTTGAAAAACTGAAGCGTATTCAGCCCAGAGCAAAGATGTTTTTCAGTCTACTTGACAAGCTGGGTGGTTTTTTTGGCGCTTCCTGTGGGTTTACTGACCTTCGCTCTAAAAAGAAGGCTATCCTTGAAAATCAAGCAGATCAAGCTTTGTCTATCCTTAAAGATAAACTGACAATTGATTTAGTCGGGTTGAGAGAGGTTTTTGATGAGTACCGCGAACAGGTTGAAAACCAAGTAATATCCTTAGCTGCATCGAGTAAGGGAGATGAAAAGACAATAGAGGTTCTTGAGAATACAGTGGTCGACTATTTTTCTAAAAATAGCGTACCTGGCGGAAAAAGATTATGGGAGTTTGTTTTATCCCCCATCTATCGGGCCGATTTGGTGCTCGATGCCTATACCAATATCAATAGAGTTCTCAAGGGAACGGCATTTGATAGAGTAGGTGAAATCCTTAGTGAGTCGGAAAAAAAGATTGTTAAGCCTTTACAATACTTAATAGAAGCAATAATCAAAAACGGCATAAATCCCTATCTCGAATATGAGAATTTAACTGTTTCGGGATATAGAACGGAATCGGGAGAAAAGATCCAGCTTCTAAAGACAGCTTATGACGAAAAAGATAATTATGAAATTATTGATCCCAACAAATCAAAACTACTTTCAGAGGAGCCAGATTCTAAAGCCAGATCCGATGCCAGAATTAAAATCGCCAAATTACTAAGTACTATTCCGCATAGTACTTATATGGATTTTAATTTGATAGGTCTTTCAAGGATCGATAGCGTTTCCAAGGAATCTAAAAATGCCGGATCTATTAAACCAATTGTCTGTAGGTGCCTGAAGAATTAACTGAAAGTATTTAAATAACAATTCATTAATGACTCAACAGACTTAATCCCTCATTATGTCTGTTGACAGACCATTTCATATACATTTCCAAGTATCTTTTTTTCTAAACCTTTAAGGTTTCATCTCATTTACCCCTAATAACTTTCATAACGTATAAAATTTTTCGCACATTTGAGGCGGTGGCCTCAATATGGTTAGATGAAGGTTACGACACCAAACCATTTAGCCAGGGAAGGAGGCCACCATGTCCGACAGTGTATCGAAAAATATGGGTAAAGTCATCCAGATTGATGAGAGCCAGATCCGCAAGCACTTAGGTGAATTTGTCAGAGGCTCAGTTGAAGAGACGCTAAACCAACTTCTGGATGCCGAAGCCGACCAACTATGCAATGCCGCCCGTTATGAACGTACTGCAGCCCGGCAGGATACCAGGGCCGGTTATTATAAACGCAAACTCCACACCAAAGCTGGTGAGGTCACCCTGAGCGTGCCCAAGTTACGGCAGCAGAAGTTTGAGACCGCCATTATTGAGCGTTACCGGCGCCGAGAGTCCTCTGTCGAGGAAGCCATGATCGAGATGTACCTGGCCGGTGTATCAGTCCGCCGGGTGGAGGATATTACCCAAGCACTGTGGGGCACACGAGTGAGCCCTGGTACGGTCAGCAACCTCAACAAAAAGATCTATGAGAGGATCGAGCAGTGGCGTAACCGTCCTATCGAGGGCAACTTCCCATATGTCTACCTTGACGGCATTGTTCTAAAACGTACCTGGGCGGATCAGGTTCGTAATATATCGGTTCTGGTCGCCATTGGTGTTGATGCCGAAGGTTATCGCCGGGTCCTGGGCGTCTGTGAAGGAGCCAAGGAGGACAAGGCAGGATGGAGCAGCTTTCTTAGACATCTCAAAAGCGTGGCCTCAAAGGTGTTGAGCTGGTGATCAGCGATGCCTGTATTGGCCTGGCTGAGTCCATTGGTGACTTCTACCCACAGGCCAAGTAGCAGCGATGCATCGTCCATTTTTATCGCAATGTGTTCAGCCTGGTACCTCGCGGCATGGTTAAGAAGGTGGCCATGATGCTGAAGGCGATTCATGCCTCTGAAGACTGTGAAGCGGCCGACGAAAAGGCCCGCTCAGTTATCAAGAAGCTTAAAAGAATGAAGCTTCCCAAGGCATCAAAAAAGGTTGAAGATAGCATACATGAAACGCTGGCGTACTATGAATTTCCAAGTGAGCACTGGCGTCGGATCCGAACCAATAACCCCTTAGAGCGTATCTTACGGGAGGTAAGACGCCGTACGCGCGTAGTCGGTGCATTCCCGGACGGTAACTCAGCTTTGATGCTGGTTGCAGCTCGCCTACGCCACATAACTGGTACTCGCTGGGGAACACGACGGTATCTGAATATGAATTTGCTAACAGAACTTAGAAAGGAAGAAGAAGTCGCAGCTTAACCGATGGGCCACCAAATCAAAAGTGCGAAAGATTATATACACTACCGAAGAAGTCGCAGCTTAACCGATGGGCCCCCAAATCAAAAGTGCGAAAGATTATTGACACTACCATGAAAGGTAGTTGAACAACCGGACCCCTGTTGAGTATCTGAATTAAAATTCGCCTGAAATTTTTCTTTCTGGTGGATCTAACTTGGGGAATGGTACATAACCTGGTTGGAGGAATAAACTAGTTCTTTATGTTCAAATTATATTTCTGGCTACAGGGTCAGATTCCAAATCCTTTGTTCTTAAAACCTTTAATCGTCTGTTCAAATCTCTATTTGATTCGCACTTTATGATAGGAGATACGATCTTAACAATAGTATTTTCTGTGAGACCACGTCCTGAGATTTTGAGTTTCTTCATGTTAAAACTGGCCATATTAGCTATCCACTCTTTACTTACAACCGTGTCTGGTTTCATGTACATCAATTTATAAATAGTGTTATTGTCTATGTGACCACTCATTGGTTCCCCAATACATCGGTTCTCCGGTATAAAGATTTCTATACCCAATTCTTTTAGCAAATCAATTTTTGAAAACAAGTCAACAAGATATTTTTCTGTGCGAGAAGCTGCAAAACAGCCTTGAATGAAGCTGATGATAAGATCGCCCTTTTTAGATGGTTTTTCAGCGGTTTCAATTTGTAGCCAAAGCGACTCCAATTTTTCCAGAATACTTCTAAATGTATGATCAAGAAAATTAGTTGGTAGAGAATCCCTTAATCTGAGTAAAATCATTCTTAATTCATCGTGCTTTGTTTCCTTATCGTGAGGCGTATCATCGTCCTGAGTATGAGTCACTTTAGGTTTTTCAAATAGTTTTTCTTCAGGGGTAGTTTTATCTGATCTAATCGTACTTTCAGTACCTATAGGAGTGGTATCAATTTGAGTATCAAGGGCTTCTTGCGTCGTCTCTACATTCGCTGAAATGAATTGATCCTCAGTTATAACATTATTTTGCGGTATTTGTTGGTTTTCCAGAGATTGAGGTGACTCATGATTTGAAAGTTCGCTTTTCCATGTGATATCAATAGAAACGGGGGCAAGCGTTTTGGTGTGAACTCTTTTGTTCTCAGCCATTTCATTCAAGATTTCATCAAGTTCATGTCTGATATCTAAACTATCTAGATTATAAGAAATTGCATCAGATACTTCTTTCCTCAAGTCCACCAAATCCTTTGATAATTGTTGCAAATTATCTTTTTTACTGACAGTGTCTGAGGCCAGTTCATTAAAAGCATGAATCGTATGAAGTTTCATAAGTAATAAACCTCTATAGATGACTGATAGAGGAAACAAAACTTCTCTATGGTCAAATTTTGTCATGTGTTCTTTAACGATTTTTAAATCAGTTTCCAATATATCAAGAAGATCTTCTAACAGATGAGTATCCTGATCTATCCAATATCTATGCATTTGGTCGAATAATTTGAACCGTGGGCTCAATCTGTTGTACTGATTATAAATCTTAACAATATGGTTATTTACATTGTTAACCTTTTGTTTATGATATTCAAAAATATCGACCGATTGAGTTGTTTTATATTGCTGGAAAAATAGTTCTATAAATTCCGTAAAAATTACCTCAGATATTGCTATTAGGTTTTCATTGTTTACAAATACACTTGTCATACTCTTTGAGGTCTCAGCGGTTTCGATGGAATCAGGGCTTTGAGAGTGTTTTGCCTTTTCTTTTTTTCCAATTGAAATCCGGTTAGAAATAAATGTAACAATAATTTGTATGCAGGCGACTGCAATAAATAGACAAATTAGAGCCCCAATTAAGATTTTATAGAGGTTATGCTTGGTATGTGCAGATTGAGCAATTCGATATAAATCATCAAGAGTTAATCTTTGCTTGTCTTCTTCAATTTTATGGATAATCGTTGTAGTTTGATTTTTTAACATTTGCTCCAAATTTTTAAGAGATAATTGATCTAATGGTTTGGCTTCATTATTATCAGTAGGTGGTTCTAAAGGTTGATTGGGGATTGGACTCACCTGAAGGGACCATAACCCCTTGGGCGAAGGCATTTCTTTGGTAAGATAATATATTTTACCTTCAGCTTTTTTTTCCGCGTCTATTTCAGCTGCAAGTATTGCATCGTGAAATTTGGTATTTGTTTTCCTGTAGGCGATTATGAACTGAACATCTTTAACCTTACCGAACAATTTAGGGTTTAGAGTATCCGCTTTCATTAGCCAATAGTTGGCTTTGGCCGCATTGCTAATTGATGCTCTTCCATCTTCTAATAGATGGTTATCTTTATCAATAAACAAAAAATGCCAAGGGCCTCCAAAATGAGTATCAAAATAATTTTTTCGAATTAAATATGCTTCGGTATTGTCATCAAGAATACAGTTGGGAAGTTTCTTTTGCTTGGTACTCGTGCAAATACCAATTTCGAAATTTGTACTAAGATGCAGCTTCTCTTGGGCATCCGACGACGCTAACAATACTGACGATGGTAAAATTGTCAATACCACAAAATAGAAGCTAAAAGGTAGAAATGCTACTGTTCGGATTGTTTTCATATTAGCCTGCCTGAATTAGTACTAAAGACTTATTTTGTAACCTACCCATTTAAATACTTTTCGAAGACACTACATCATATGAATTGTCGAAGAATACCGTCAAAGTGGTTGCATTTTTATATTTACTTCGATTTTTGGGCATACCGAAGTGGTATTCGGCCTGGGTCTGCTACATAATTTACCGAGGATTTTCTCGAGGTCTTTTTAAAGTCCGTATTGGATTCGGGCAATATTGATTCATTAGGCATGCCTCCCTAGTACTTATTCCCCCTTTTAACGGTTACGATATCACGTTCAACTGGTCTTCAGCTCTAATACAAATTTAGTCAATTAGGTCAACCTTAATTTTGCTGTTTTCATCCAGATAAACACTAAATCGTCTATCTGTTTCGATTTCTTCCGGTACATTGTCTGAAGGATGAAATCGGTATGATAACGGTGTTGCACTCCCGACTTGGGTAAAAAGCTTGAATGGGTGAAAACCACCGCTGATGCCGAGATCTTCCTTCAGGGAAATAACCCTTCTGTCTGGTGGCGGGGTCGGTACAGGGGTATTTCGATCAATAATAACTGCAAATCGTTCTTCAGTAGAGAAGTTGGAATTAGTTCCCCAGCTATCATTAGCCTGAACTGTTACTGTGGTGGATCTCAGTTGCGGTGGATGAGCACCCAAAGGCAATGGCCATAAAACACGGTGGGGAGAAATTGGCCGGCTCATATCGAGATTAATGCTTCGTAGGTTCTGATAGATAAATGCACCCCTGGAAACGCATCGTTTTGGCTCAGTAATGGGAAAAACGCCCTCAAGTTCGATTTGATTATTGGGGTCCAGGTCCCTTTTCAGTTCCCCGATGATTTCACTGACAAGCAAGTCATAACCCAAGAGAGCGGAGGACCCTCCGGCAAGCATAATTACTAGTTTTTGATTTTGCTCATTCTCGCCAATATTATAGGCGTCATTTATGAGGTCAAATATAGCTTCGTGAAGGATCAATTTTAATTTCGGTTTTAGACGATCCATAATATGTGCACGAACCTGCTGAATTGTAGCTTTAAGTTTGTTGCTTTTAGCAACACGTTCCCAGCGGTTTTCGTCTATCAGGCTGCATTTTATGGATTCGGCTTGCCCAAGTGTAACTTTAAGATACTTTCCAACCCAATCAGTAATCTCTTTTCCACCGAGTTTTGGATCTCCGCCGGAGATAATGGGGTGGTAAATATCATTTCGTTTTTCCGCAATGGCTATGTCGGTGGTGCCGCCGCCAAAATCAATTACCATAATGAAATCGGCTGTTTCGTGTATCTTGTCAGATGGATCCATTTGGGTAAGAAAATAAGTCATGGCGGCCATCGATTCGTCTATAAGGCTTACGTGTGGATTTTCAATGCCACATCGAATCATGGCCTCCTGACAGCATTCCCTGAGTATTTGTTTTTCAAAGCTGTATCCAGTTGGCACCGCCATGCAAATTCGGGCGGGAATGCATAGCGGAATCCCCAGGCTTGCCAAGGCTGCTTCTATACGGAATATCAACTCTTCAAGAAACAAGACCGACGATTCTCGTCCGGCTTGTTCTTCGTCAGCAACAAAACGCTTGAACAACGATTTATTGTTTAGGTCGTTACCATTGGAATGTACTGCAGGATGTCCGATGCGATGAATGCTCTTCGGAGGGGCTTCGATATCAAGATGAGAGGGTAGAATTTGTGCATCCCTATTATCCATTGCATCCCCTGCCGGGCTTGAAGCGTTAGTATCAAGGGCCATATTCTCAACGAGAGGTGGCAACGGTGATGTCAGCCACTGGTTGCCATCCAACTCGGGATAACAGATGGCCACACAGGAATTAGAAGTTCCAAAATCAAGTCCGACATACTCGGGGTACTCCTCTTTCTGGACTGCTTGAACATTTATGGGTATCTTTATTTGCGTCCTGTTATTCTCTGTTAATCTTGTGTAGGTGTCTAATTCAATGTAACTACTGAAATCTGATTGGACGCCCGAGATTTCAAGCTCGAGTTCCTTTGTTAAAGGAATCTCAAAAGGGGGTCTGATAGCCTTATCTGGATAACGGACACGGATTTCAGGAGAATTGCAGGAAATATTGTAGATTTTCAATGATCCGGTATTGCCACTATCTTCCGACCATGCACCGGCCAAAACAGGGCAACGATATGTTTCACCAACGCCGACTGAAAAGGAAAAACCCTGTTGGGGGTCAATTTTGAATTGCTCGACATAACCTTGGCGTGTCCATCTTTCAATTTTGAATGATAGTATAGGCTTATCAGTATGCCGTATCTCAATGGGAAAGGTTAATGGTTCCTTCAGACTGGAGCAGCTTAACGCTACTTTATAAATCCCTACTTCGTGGCGTTCTATTTTTTTAATCAGGCGCGAGTGGTTTTCCGGTAAAATCGTCAATGCTTCATCTATGCTGTCTGGTTCAATTTTACGGGGGGGGGAATACTTTTTGACTTCAAGACCTTCAATCTCAACTTTATCGATGATTAACGGCCCCTTTTTTACATCTATTGGTATTCGAATGTTAAAAGGGCTGGTGGGGCAAAAACGGAAGACCGGATAACTATCGGAAGATGTTTCATTCACACGTTGTTCGCCGATATTTACTTTCGGGGACGGAGAGAATACAAAGTTCAGTTGAAATTTCCGTTCAATGATGTTGTTCATGCTGCTAATGCGAATGTGGAATGGAAAACTCCTCATACTTGAAAGCTGTTTTAAAAATTTAGGCACCTTTTGAAATTGCGCCTGGATGGTAACCGCCTGGCCCATAGGAACTTCGGTCGGAAACAATTTGATGTCGCCAAAAATGTTCTCCTCCATCTTGACAGGACCAATTTCAAGTTTCTGAAGGTGGTTGTTTGAAGCAATAAAACTGGTCGTATTCTCACCATTGTAGATGATATCTGGGGCTGCAACGGAAATATATGCGAAACCACAATCCCGACAAAAGAGTGCTTCTTCAAATATTTCCACATATTGGCAAAACGGGCATTGCAGATTCATTGCACTTTTATCCTCAAGAGTTGCAGGCTTCTTATATCTTTGTACCAATATAGGCTTTGTATTTTTGTGGGATACTCTTTAAAACTTCCCCAATGGGTATGGCTAGCTTAGTGCCACTGACAACACGGTTATCCTTTGCATAGTCAATTTCGCCTACAATGACTCCTACGACTTTTTTCAAACGACTTGAAATCAATGGGCCACCGCTGCACCCCATATTAACCGAAGCATCATACTGGATGAGCCTGTCAGGGCGTGTCAGGCTCGTGATATGGCCTCTAAGGTAAGAAAGGTTAGGGCGGCCAAGATTAAAGCCCATTGCAAGTACAGCTTCTCCTGGCTTGATCGGCTTTGAAGAGAGTTCGAATACCTGTTTCCCCATTCGTTTAAATTTTGAGCCCAGGCTGATTACCGCAATATCCATATGAGAATTTTTTTTATATTTACCAATCCAAAGGACTTTTCCGGCGATATGTTCTTTTTGGGCGTCTGTAAACAAGCGGACGGTTATTCCCGCTTTGCCAACAACATGAGCGTTTGAAATAACCAGTTGCCGGCCGATGCAAAAACCTGTTCCATAATTGGCTTTCTTACCATGTGGGACCTCGATCCGAAAAACACCACCTGCCCAAGAGCGCGGTATCTGCCCTGGAACTTTGGCGCTTTCATACGGATCGTAATAAAACTGGGAATACAGAGATGCGCCAAGAATCCCTATCCAACTGATCAATACGGCGATCATCAAGAGTGTCATGGAACTGGTCAACCGGTGTAGCAGCTTCCGTTTTTTTTCAACCTCTTTGAGTGTCCTTGCCCTAATCTGCATGACTTGATCCTTGGTTGGAGATGGTGTTTTGTTTCTTTCAGATCTTTTTTGTTAGCAAATGCCTGTTTTTATACAAACTGGAAAATGCATCGACCACACAGAGCAGATCATCAGATGATTCAAAGTAGCGTTTCCTTCTCAGGGTTTCCTCATCTGCAAGCCCGCGGCTCGGATATGTATCACGAACTACATTATACCTTTCCACCAGTGCACTACGATCATTCTTATCAAAAATCGGTTTAAGTGCTTTTAGAAAGACTTCTTGGAATACGGGTTTGTCCAGCAGAACTTCGCAAATTCGGCACTCTGGATATACAGGAATCCTTTCTGATGGATTCAACTTTTCCGGGTCATCCAGATGTAAAACTGCTATGATTTGGTGTCCCTCAATTGTTACTTTCAGAGTGTCTTGCATCAAAATGCCAAGCTGGGATGTTCCCGTTGGATATCCGCGTTTGTCCCAGTCGAAACAGAAATCCAGCAGGAATTTTTCTAACCCGTCCAGCCAGTGGGACAGATTACGATTCAGTCTGGAATATTCGATCTCTCCGCGAACCTGTGCTGTAAAGTTGCGCATTTTGGTTTCATCGTGGAAGGGAACCGTCTGGCACATATAGTTCTCAGGGTAGTCTAAAAAGGCCTGCTTGCTTTCTTCCCAGAATTTAAGCTGCTCCAACCTAAACTCGGTTCTTTCTTCGTAAAAAACCATAAAATCTTCGAGAAATGGAAATGATTGGATACCATTTTTATTTTCAACGGCGTCACCAAATCTTATGGTCATACCATCTGGAACTGTAAGACCACTTCTTGCAACGAGGAATTTAGGCACACCCTTTACCCCTTTATGCCCTTCATGGGGGTTTGCGGCCCCGGTAAAAATTCCGATGCCATTCACCATATCTTTTTCGAAATTTTCCAATTTTTCGGCGACTGTATTCCACTGGATTCTAACTGTGTTTACGCTTGACTCGCTGAAAAGTTCATTGAGGAAACGCTCAACCATAAACGGCAACAACGGGTCCTTGTATTCTTCTACACCGTCTTCTTTGTACCATGCGGACCAGAGCTGGTCATCAATGACACTACGGATATCTATTTCACGACTGTAGCTCTCTATCTCTGCATCAATGAGCTCATTGGTGAGAATCCTGCCTTTTCGGTTAACCTTTTGTATAGTCTTGTAACCTTGAGTTAAGTTGTTCTTGTTGTCAGCGATGATCTTGTCAAAGTACGGCTGGAAAGTATTTTCAGGACGATTTAATGAGATGC
>Ga0126329_10000101_pt1 | contig 22328 bp, 20 predicted proteins | sample InaspJWI85metaG_FD_104915 | JGI IMG/M metagenome (GOLD analysis project Ga0126329, IMG submission 104915) | Marine gutless worms symbiont microbial communities from Oahu, Hawaii - Inanidrilus sp. 2 OAHU.JWI-85 metaG | ecosystem: Host-associated > Annelida > Digestive system > Unclassified...
AAACAAACCTCAAATTCAATTGTCTAAATGACAAAAACAGAAACCAGGTTGCTGTAATGATAGCTGTTGTTTGAATTTTTGGGTCATTCTGATTTGTATTATTGTTTCGAATTTCGATATTCGAATTTAGTTTGTCCCTTGAATCTGAGATAGAGCGGTCCATCTTTTTGACCCTCATTGGCGAGACGCTACAACAGTTGATGTCCATGCACTTCTAAAGGGTTGTATAATTAACATTTTCAGCCGGGGCAACCCCGGGAGCTCAAAACATGAAAAAAACAATCGCCTGTGACCGGATCTGTCACAGGCGATTGTCAGTATGGTCGTCAGAAAGGAGGAAACGACATGCAGGCACGTGAGAGATTAGTCCCGGATTGGGAACGTTTTGAATATCATGGGGGCACGATTGTTGAGAGAATTCAGTCGTTTATCGGGTCAAGCCCTCGGAGGGACTGGCTTTTGTTCGACACCGTCGAAGAAGCTGCGGATTTTTTTTACGAGAACCAGGCGAGCGAATAAACATGCCGAAAATATTATTAAACAGACTGCTTGACGGACTGTTGGAGTGTTTGTGCATCCTGTTGTTTCTGTTGCTGGCGGTGATGGTCACGCTGGCTTACGGGGTTTGAGCCTGGCCGCTGCCAGGTTCGCTTGGCGATGTGCTTTGGCGGCAGTGTTCACCCCGGGTGCAAACGGCCCCCTGGCCAAGGCAGACCGTGCAGCGGTCGTCACTGCATTGCTGACAGGCAAAGCAATCAGGACAGGGATGTTTCTGAGGCTGCCCGGGCAGCACTTCCGGTACGTAGACCTTTCCGGTGACACCGGGCATTTTAACGAACGGCATGGCATCTCCTGAAACGAAATCCAGGTAAGTAGCTAAACGAATTTAGATGGCGGCAAATATCAATAAAGGCGTCAAACTGATTAGCCTGTTATATAAAAACATATACAGGATTAATGTGATGGCAAGCGGAGGTATAGAAACTTGAATCCGGGCCGGCTACAAGGCTTGGGATACCGGCCTTGCCACGGCAGGTGTCAACAGGCATTTGGCAGGATCCCGGTCGGGATCGCCCAGCAGCGGAGCGACGTTTTCATGGAGCAGGTTGGACATGAGCACTTCCAGGTTTTTACGCAACACGTCATATGAGAAGTGACGGGCCGCCAGGGCATAATTGTGTTCAACCATCTCTTCCCGGCGCTGGGGCGAATCCAGCAGGGTCCGGACCTGGTGCACGGTGTCGGCGGTTAAATATCCGTCCATAACGGCCAGATCAAAACCCATTGGTTCAATATCCTTGATGAAGACCGGGTAGCGGTTCACCAGCAGGGGTTTCTTGAAGTAAATCGCTTCCAGGAATGCATTTCCAAAGCCCTCGATCAGGCTCGGGTAGGTCACCAGATCGGCATGCGGGTAAATATCCCAAAGGCTGCAAACATCTCCCGGCTGCGTACTGCAGCTCCAGGGGTCCTGCAGGCGTCCGTTAACCAGACGCATATCCACGCCGTTTTCTTCGGCGTGGGCGCGGAGCCACTTGTAGTATTCATAGCCTTCATCGCCGGCTTCATGGGAAACGACCAGCTTGTTGCGTGGATCGTCCAGGGCCTTGACCAGGGCGACGGCATGCTCGATGCCTTTCCGCTGGACAATTCGGGTGGGCTGGAGAATCATGCGGTCTTCCGGACCGAGGCCGATGGCCTCTCGAAATGCCGCTGTCCGTTCCAAATCGATCTGGGGAGGATGTTCGAAATTAATAACGTTGGGAATGACTGCGGCCGACAAACCACTGCGCAGGGCCAACTGTTCCCGGGCATCGGAATTGATGACCACATGCGCCATTTCCGGCAGGCGCGGGGGGAAGGCCATGGCGAGGTAGTCTTCCACGGCATTGACCGCATAGTGGGTGCGCTCCCAATGAAAATCATGATGATGGGCAATCGTGGGAATGCGGCTTTCAGCAATTGCTTCCGTCAAGGCCAACCCCAGGGGTACATGCATGGGAATGGTCAGGGCATTTTCAACAATCAGCAGATCGATGTGGTAGCGGTTGAAAAACTCATGCAGGCGCATTTTGAGCAGGGACCGCAGCGTATGTATCGACTCGGTCAGCATGGGCGTCCGGCCGCGCTGCCCGAAAGCCTGCTGGTTGATACGGTCGTTGAGTTCGTGCTTGAAATGGGCTTCCGGTACGAGGTAGGTACACTCCGCCGATTTGTCGGTTTCACCGGCGAACCAGAAGATATCATGCCCGCTGCAGCGCAGGACCTCGGCCCATTTGCTGGATTCCAGCGAGACCCCGTCAGTACCCGAAAAACGGGTGGATACAAAGCCTATTTTCTTGCCCATATGCTGTTTGCCCGCTCCAAAGTAAGTCGAATACCGCTCAACTCAAGTGTACGTCGTATTGAAACAGCCTAACCCCCTAAACCGCTCGTGCAGTTACAGCCGCTGAAGCGCCAGTCCATATCAGATTGTCCGGATTATGCAACGGGTTTTTAAGTAGACCTTTGTTTCCCGTGCACCGGCGGCCGGAAAAGCGAAAAAGCATGGTAGGGAAGGTATTCATAGTAAGAGGGCGTGTCAATTAACTCACCAACTACAACAACATATAGTTATAAGTCAACAAATAAATGCAATATATAGTGTATTTATGTCTAATTATGGTTGGAGTGTACGCCTCTCAGAGGTGGGCCGGCCTTCCACAAGGCTACCGACCATGGCGCATTCGAGCCCAAAAGGCAGGTAGCCGGCATACCCGAGCAGGGGCATTTCAAAAATCTGGAGACGGTGCACCAGGGGAACGCTGTACGTCCAGCGAGCCAGGCTGTGGGAATTCCACATTTCCCAGAAAAATCCGCACACCAGGGCCGCCAGGGCAGCGGTCACCACCGGGCGCCAGTCGCCGAAAGCAGTGGGGGTGAAGATATGCGGCTGCCCGCAAAGCCTCTGTAGACTGGTGATAACCAGCAGCGGTGATACCCATAGCAGGGGAAAGAGCAGGTCCGGCCAGACACCGATCATGGCCAGTCCGGCCGATGACGCAACCAGGCAGAACCAGGCGAAAGCAGCAGTGTTACCTGTTGGCTCTGGCGGGGAGACTTGAAAGCGATTTTCCATCCAGGCAAAGGTGCGCAGCAGGTCCCGCATACCGAGGACAACCGGCAGAACCGTCGAAAAACTCAAGGTTGCCAGTATAAAGTAGGTCAGGGGCGGATATTCGGAGCCGGTGTAGTACCAGTTCTGCACAAAGCGATTGAGATACTCGAAAAACCACCAGAACCCGGCGCTGCAGAAGAAAAGACGCGCAAAAAAGGCTCGCTGGTGGGTCAACATGCAGCGACCGGAACGATAGAGGCAGAGCGCATTGATCAGTACGATGAACGAAAACCACAGCGGGAAGAACGTGTGCGGTTGCAGGCTGGCAAACCAGGGAAAACGGGTCCAGGCCAGGGTCCAGAATACAAGGCAGCCGGCCAAAGCCGCCCATCCCCACCAGGGAAAGGGCCGGTGCTCCGCAGCGTGCGCGCTTGAGGTTGCTGCGGACTGCCGCCGTGCGCCCGCCACTAGCAACCCAATCACCAGCAGAACAAAAAGGGCGATGCAGAAGAAAGCCCAGGCCGAGAACGGTGCGTGGACGACATAGCGGGTTCGCGGGGGGAACTCCAAATATTGGGCGATAGGGTGTCCGGCCAGGTAGCATCCGATCAGTGGTAGACCGATTAAGCCGAGGCCCGATAAGGAAAAAATAGGCCATACAGATTTTGAGGCCATTGTAAACGCAGTATTCTCCACCTAATCAGTGGCAGTTAATTAATGAAGGTAAAAACGATACCCCATTTTATTGCGCAGAGGCTCAGAGACGCAGAGACGTCCTCCTTAATCTGAGAATCAATGCACAGTCCAGCGCAGTCGGGAAAACAAAAGCCAGGATTTAGTCGCACTATCGTGCGAAAAACCGTATCGTGTTTCAGGCCGCAAAAGCTTTCTGAGTTTTCCGGTGAAGCCGGAGATATTATTGGTTTCCCAGCTGAGCTGGACTGTTCATTTGATTATTGACTGCAGGTAGACGTCTCTGCGTCTCTGCGACTCTGCGCGATGCCGGTTTGGTTTTACGGCCCAAAGCTAGACTAAAACATGCCGACGGATTTACTCCATTTCCCCTTTAAGCGGATTCATCCTTAAGCGCTGCATGTGCGGCTGCCAACCGTGCTATGGGCACCCGGAACGGTGAACAGGAGACATAATTGAGTCCCAGTTCGTGGCAGAGCTCAATGGATTTGGGTTCGCCGCCGTGTTCGCCGCAGATGCCGCATTCCAGGTCCGGTTGCGTCTGGCGCCCCTTGGTTACCGCGATGCGCATCAATTCACCAACGCCGTCCCGATCGATCGTGGCAAAGGGATTTTCGGTGAGAATCCCCTCTTCCATGTATTCGATTAAAAATCCGGATTCGGCGTCGTCCCGCGAAATTCCGAAAGTTGTCTGGGTAAGGTCGTTGGTGCCGAAAGAGACAAACTCGGCGCTGGTGGCTATCTGGTCCGCGGTGAGGGCTGCCCGCGGAATTTCGATCATGGTGCCGAACTTATAGTCGATTTCGGTCTTCTGCTCGGCCATCACCCGTTTGGCCTCATCCTCGAGGACCTTGCGCTGGACGTTCAATTCGTTGATGTGACTGGTCAGCGGGATCATCACCTCGGGCAGCACCTTGACGCCTTCGGCCGTCACCTTGCAGGCCGCCTCAAAAATAGCCCGCACCTGCATGGTTGTCAGTTCCGGGATGTGGATTCCCAGGCGTACGCCCCGCAGGCCGAGCATCGGGTTTTGTTCCTTCAGGCTCAAGGCCCGGGTCCGAATAGCCTCTTTGATCTTGATCTTTTCCAGCAGCGCATCGATTTCCACAAGGGTGCCGGCATGCTTGATGCGCAGTTTCAGGTCCGACAGTTCGCCCATGAGCTCCACCAGATCGGGCAGGAACTCATGCAAAGGCGGATCGATCAGGCGAATGATAACCGGCAGCCCGTCCATGGCCCTAAAGAGCCCGGCAAAATCCTCGCGCTGAAAAGGAAGCAGTCCGGCCAGGGCTTCGCGGCGTACATAGGGACGATCGGTCATGATCATTTTCTGAAAAAGCGGCAACCGGTCGGCCTCGAAAAACATGTGCTCCGACCGACAGAGACCGATGCCCTGCGCACCGTATTCCCGGGCCCGCGAGGCATCGGCCGGATAATCCGCATTGGCCCAGACGCCGAGACGACGAAACTCATCTGCCCAGCTCAGCAGTTTGATCAAATAGGGATCCTGTATATCCGGGATGGTGGTTTTGAGGCTGCCCGTAAAGACTTCGCCGGTGTTGCCGTCAATGGAGAGCGAGTCCCCTTCCCGGATGACCTCGCTGCCGACCCGTATCTGGCGTTTGATCATGTCGATATCCAACTCGGAGACACCGACAACGGCGGGCTTGCCGAACTGCCGGGCCACCAGGGCCGCGTGACTGGTCCGGCCGCCCCGACTGGTCAAGATGCCCTGGGAAGCCAGCATGCCATGGACGTCGTCGGGTTTGGTTTCCGGGCGCACCATGATAACGGGTTTACCGTCGTTTTTGCTCCAGGCTTCGGCCAGATCCGCATCCATGGCCACCATGCCGCAGGCCGCCCCCGGGGACACATTGAGACCCGTGGCCAGTAAAGAGCCGTCCTGGCGGGCCATCTCTATCGCTTCCGCGTCGAATTGAGGATGCAGGAAGAAATCCACCTGTTCCGGGGTTACCCGCAGCACGGCTTCTTTCTTGCTTATCAGACCCTCTTCGGCCATATCCACGGCAATACGCACGGCGGCCTGGGCCGTGCGTTTGCCGTCGCGGGTCTGGAGCATCCAGAGCTTGCCCTTCTCGATGGTAAACTCGATATCCTGCATGTCCCGGTAATGGGTCTCCAGTTTTTTGGCGATCGCGACCAGCTCTGCGTATGCTTCCGGCAGCTGGGATTGCATGTATTGGATGTCTTCCGTGATGCGGATACCGGCCACGACGTCTTCACCCTGGGCATTGATCAGGTAATCTCCTTCAATTTCAGGCTCGCCGGTGGTCCCATTGCGCGTCATGGCGACACCGGTGGCACTGTCCTGGCCCATGTTGCCGAAGACCATGGCCACGATGTTGACCGCGGTTCCCAAATCGTGGGGTATGTTCGCCGCATTGCGGTAATCGATGGCACGCTTTCCGTTCCAGCTCTTGAATACGGCTTCCGTGGCCATGCGCAGTTGATCGTAAGGATCCGTGGGGAAGTCGCGCATGGCGCCTTTACGAAACGCTGTTTTAAATTCTTCGGTGACCGCTTTCCAGTCCGCGGCGGTCAGGTCGGCATCGCCGTTGACACCGCTTTTGATGGTCCGGGCCTCGATGATTTCTTCAAAGACGTCATCATCTATCCCCATGACCACACTGCCGAACATCTGGATCAGGCGGCGGTAGGCGTCATATACAAAGCGCTCATCGCCGGTCAGGTTGGTAAGGCCGACGACGGTTTCATCGTTAAGGCCGATATTCAAGACCGTGTCCATCATGCCGGGCATTGAAAATTTGGCCCCGGAACGGCAGGAGATCAGCAGAGGGTTTTCCGGGTCTCCGAACGTTTTTCCGGTCAAGGTTTCAACTTCTTTCAGGGCAACCAGTTCCTGCTCCCACATGTCCTCTGGAAACTCTCGCCCCTTTTCCAGGTAAGCGTTGCAGGCCTCGGTTGTGACCGTAAAGCCCGGCGGAACCGGCAGGCCGATCCGGACCATTTCAGCCAGGTTGGCGCCCTTGCCACCGAAAAGACCCCGGATGGCTTCCCAATCTCCGCCCACAGTTTGTTCCGCTTTTTCAACCTCTGAAAACAGGTATACCCATGGTTTCTGCATAATGTACCCCTTGAATCTGGTTGTTCATTAAATTACTACGGTCTGCACCACCTATAGCGTCTGCGTCTATTTGATCTGGACAGGTCGGCTGCCGGCCGGGTTACCAGCGGCCGCGGTGTGTGAAGCTATCAATTGTTTTTTGATACAGCTCCCTTAGACTTTGCGTTTTAACCGGATTTTTTTGGTCTTGTCAACCGATTGGCCGCAATGGCCATCGGGGTGACCGTCGTGCGGGCGACACGCCTTTCTTTGGTTTCCCGCCGGGTAACGAGGTTCGCTTCTGTCATGAGGATCCTCCGACCCGGGCATAAACGTCGCCGCGGCACTGCCGATGCGAGCCCATGGCGGCAATGACACCGCCGTGGATAAAACCGACCTGCTGGAGGTGTTCGGATCGGAGCGAGAGGCTGGTTTCGAAACGTCATGCAGAAATATGTTCGCCGGCAGATCCGCTTTCGGCCGGAAAACCCTGAACAAAATCAGACCGTAAGAACGCGAGGCAATTTTTATACAGTTTTAGCGGCGTTGAAGTGGATATTTTTAGGTTGCGAGCTGCATTGAAAATGTTTAAAATTAGACTATATCGGGTGCACATTTCAGTTCAGTTCTTTCTCTACGGGATGTCCTCCAGTAATCTCACAAGGTTTTCTGGGTTGAACCGATATTACAATATATAGTGGTTGAAATTTTAATTTATCAATATATAGTAGAGTTATGAAAATTACTGTCTTCCCCATAAACGAGCCTTACCTGGGTCCCGTTAAACGGCTTCTCCGGCAGCGGCTTGAAAACAAAGGGCTGGATTCCAGCACGATTCCCGGGTACATGCGCAGCCTCACCAATGCCTTGGTAAAAAAGCCTCACATGACCCTGAACCAGGTAAACCGGCAGATGGATTATGTCGGCTGGCGAGGGGTTGAGCTGGACTACCACACCTGGGAGTTGACCCGGGCCACGCTCGAGGGCGAACTTGCCGGCGGTCCAGCCCTCGATTCGGCCTGCTGACACCCGACCGGACAGGTCGACGGTACCTTTCACAAAGCAACTATTTGTGCCTCACACCCTTTTTACGTTTATATTCCTGAAAAAATAATCACCTGAAATAAAAGGCGTTTTCATGTTTATTTCTGGATAGCGAATTTGACCTGGGGCTGCAGAGACTCGGTCGCTTCCGCCGGAGCCGCGATGATGGGTTCGGTAATAAAAAGACGCTCCGGTTTCAACCGTTCATCCCCCAAGAGGCTGTTTTTAGCCGTCTCGGCGCGATCAATGGCCAGATGTCGTAAATCGGCTGGTGAGATGGTGATGGCGGTAAACAGCAGTTTTTCCATTTCGTCCACAGGCAGCGCCTTTAAGGACCCGTCCGCGTTGCGGGGTTTCGGTATATCGGATTCTTGATAGGCCCTGGCCACATACGCTTCACGGGCTTCGGCGCTTATGGCCGGCCGTTGACCCTCTGGAGGTGCCTGGCCGCCCTTGTAAAGCGTCCGGATATGCTGGGCCTGGATGAGATCGTCATATCGAGCGATGCGCATTTGGGCCCCGTCGCTTTCCGGATCTACGATGCCGGTGATTTCCAGATTCAGGGCCGGACGTTCGACCAGGGCGGTCGCCAGGTTCGTCAGGGTCTCGGTCTGTTCGTCTCCCAGGCCGGCCTGCCCCGCTTCAAAATCGATGTAGCTTAATTCGGCGCCACCTGCAAAGGCTGCACCCAGGGCGGCAAAGGGGGCACTGATGGTTTTCGTAATCAGACCGACGATTGCTTTCAGAATAATGGATCCCAGGCTGAATTCGGGATCGTCGACGCTGCCGCGCACCGGCAGGTCCAGCTCAACATTGCCTTCACTGTCGCTCAAGATGGCCAGGCCCAACTTTACCGGCAGGCTGGTGGCATCCGGGCTGTCTACCTTCTCTCCCAAGGTCAGGCGATTGAACCGGATTTTGTTTTGGGCCATCAGGGTGTTTTGGGAAAGGCGGTAGTTCAAAATCAAGGTAAGTTTGCCTTTCTCTAATTTGTAGCCCAGATATTTGCCCGTATAGGGCGTGAAAGGACTCAGATCGATATCCCGAAATTCGATGGAAATATCCGTAAACTTGTCACGGATGAGCGGGTTGATCTTGCCGGTAATTTTCAAAGGTGAATGGTTTTCCAGCCGACCGGCCAGAAAGACGTCCGCCCGGGCAAGTTCAGCTGATGACAGACCGGAGATGTTGCCGCCTAGCTCCAGCATTTCGGTTTTGAAGTGGGGCTTGATAAGGCGGTCGGCAAACGAAACGGTGCCGCCCTGAAGGGTAACGGCCTTGATGGTGATCGGGGGTATCGGTTGGTCCGGCATGGTTTGGGTCGCTTCCGCTGCGACCTTTTGGGTCTCAACCGAAGGATTATCCACTGGTCGCGGATTATCTTCCCCGGTCTGGGCGGCGGCGGATTGGCCGGCTGCTTGCTCGGATTCCATAACGGTACGCAGATTGACGGTTCCATCTTCGTTTACGGTGGCCCGGGCATAAAAATCAGCAAGGGCGATTTCATTCAGGGCAACGCGAACGGGATTGATGTCCACATCTATTCCTGAAACTTGCAGGCTTTTCCAGCGTAGCAGATCTTTACCGAGATATTTGTCCAGGGAGGCAAAGTTCGCCAATAAAGTGTCGCCCTGGAAACCGGCAACCAATCCTTGTTTGGGATCCATCCGGAACGCTACTTTGCCGGTGGTTTCCAGTTCTCCACCTGTGATAAGGACCTGGATCTTTTCATTTAGGTATGGTTGTAACGGCGTGATTTTAAGTGTCTCCGTCTTGATTTTCATTTCACCGGCCAGCGGGTTCAGGGAAACTTCCCCCTGGCTGGTTAAAGAGCCGCCCTGGGGCCCGCGCCGATACTGACTGAAAAGGTTGCCTTTTCATTGGGGGCGGTGGTAATGTTGCCGGCTTTCAGCGTGATCGGGCTCATTTGCAGCACAGCGGGTGTCTGCGTCGTCAAGTCTCGGAATGCCAACACGTACTCCTCCACGGACACGTTCTGGATGCGGGCCGCAAGGGGCGCCTGTTCAACCCGCTCGGGCGGTGCCGACGTATCGGGGGCTTCTTTTGTCGCAATCACGGCCGGTAGCGAGTCGATCAGGTTCAAGCGTCCGGCGGCGTCACGCTGCAGGTCGACGGTGCCCTTCTGCGTAGCGACCAACTCCACTGTCAACAAACGGTTGTCCGGATCCAGACTGATGCCGTCGAGTTCTATCCCTGGGATCGAAATGATGGCATCTTCTGTATCCGCCGCGGCGACGTTTATGTTTTCAAGCGTGATGCCGGCTCGCGCGATTTTCGGGAGCCCCTCTTTATGGGCAGTGTCGAACTCGATGTCGGCCGCGCGGACCCCCACCTTGTCCAGGCTGTAAACCGATGGCCTGGCCGCAGAAAATTCATTCAAGACCAGGGCAAGATTGACCACTTCAAGTTCATCCAGGTGGGCCAGCCACCGGGGGGGGGCGGTTTCTTCGGCGGGACTTTCCGGCTCAGAAGATCCGGCGATGGTTGGAAGGAAAGCTTCAATCAAGTAGATGCCACCATCTTCTGACCGGTCAGCCTGCACGAAAGTGTCGGCCAGGCGAACCCGGCCGACCTTGACGGCTTGTTTAACGGGATTCAACTGGATGCCGGTCAAGGCAAATTCTGGTATATTTATCAGCCGCACCGCGCCACGCGGCCCGGTGACCACGAAATTTTTTAAAGTCACTCCGGCATTTTCCACCATAGGAAGCGGATTTCCAGCCACAGCCGGATATGTGTAGGAAAGTGAAAACCCAACCCTGCCGGATTTGATGTTGGCCTTGATGAATTGTCGATAGTAAGGTTCGAACTGAGTAACCGGTAAACCCTTCAGTGAGATCTGACCGGTTGAGCTCAGGTCATACATGGCGGCGGTACCTTGGCCGGCCAGAATAGCCCCGGAGCGGGTGTTGATTTCGAACGTATAGCGGGCCGGCGCCTTTTCACGGCTGCCAAGATTTTCAACAGCCACGGAGATTGGGCCGAGCGCGAGACGAAAACCCTTGCCGGCCGTCTGGTCCTTGAAGGTAATGTTTCCGGACGAGATGGCTACTTTTTTTATCAAGAAAGCCGGCAGTCCTCCGCTGGTCTTGGATTCGGCTTCTTCCACATCCGGTTGAGGAGCGGGGATCATATCGGCAAAATTGAAGCCTTTGGTTGTACGCAACACGGATAGCTTCGGCGCGTCAATGGCCACCTCTTTGAGAACCACCTTTCCTACCACCAGGGGCAGCAACTGGGCATTGGCATAGAAGCGTCCTACCGAGGCCAAAGGCGTCTGGTCTTTTTCCAGAAGGGCAATTTTGTTCAGCGTGATTTCTAAAGTAAATGGATTGAATGCCGATGACTCCAAAGTGACGATTCGGCCGGTAACAGCTGAGAGTTTTTCAGGCAGTACCGTCTGAACGATTCGGGGAACAATCAAGAAACCTGTGACGACATAAAGCATCGACAGGCCGGCTGCGGCCAGGACGATCTTCCACCGACGGCTTTGAAGCGGCTTTTTACCGTTCGATTGCATGGGTACATCCCTATTTAGGTTCGGAATTCGCTGGGGGTGAAAGCTAACCTTTTAGAAATACTATAAACAATGGTGATTTATCAACAGGAAAGATCGTGGGTGTATGAAAAGAGGATTGACAAATGACTTGGGATAAGAATAGGGTTCCCTTTACGTCCGCGTAAACTATATGAGGGGAGCAATGCTTCCCGCAAGCGAATATTGCAGCGCAGGGCCTGGTCGGAGGCCCGCAGACAGCTGCAAAGGGGGAGAGTCAATGAAAAAAAGACTAATTGTAACAGATAGTGTGGCGGATCTGCCGGCTAAGATCATTGCCAAACACGGCATCCACATTTTGCCTGTCAATGTGATATTGGATGGCAAAACCTACAAGGACGGGGTTGATATTTCCCGGGATGACTTTTACAAAAATTACTACGATTACGAGGAGATGTCTACAGCCCCGGTATCCTATGAAGATTACGCCCTGGAATTTTTAAAGCTGGTCCAAAATTATGATGAACTGCTGATCATCCACTGCTCGTCCCATTTGAGTGAAACGTTCAACACCGCGCTGAAAGTCGTGGAAGATTTCCAGGGTCAGCACCAATGCCGGGTAAAGGTGATCGATTCCGGACTGGCCAGCATGGGCCAGGGAATGGTGGTTATGGCTGCGGCTCAAGCCCTGGCTGCCGGTAAACCACTGGAGTCCGCCGAAGGAGCCGTGTACGCAACCAGGGCGCAGATGTCGAATTTCATGGCCATTCCAACCTTGAAATATCTGCGCAAAGGTAAAAAAATCAGTGGCCTGAAGGCCTTGTTCGGTGTGGCCCTGGGGGTCAAACCGGTTCTTGAATTCGAAGACGGCAAGTTGACCATCAAAGACAAGCTTTTTGGCAAGCAAAAGAATATGATCTTGGCCATGATGGATAAAATTAGGGAGGATATCGGTAACAAACCGATTACATTGGCCATTGTGCATGCCAAGGAAACGACCCCGGTAGAGAACCTCAAAGGGGTCTTTGAATCTTCGTTCAACTGCCGAAAAATTTTTTCCGCCAGGTTCGGGCCATCTCTGGGCATTAACACCGGTCCGGAAACGTATGCGGTGATGTATATAAAACATGCAGCCTGAAGCCTGAAGGTAGAAGGCTGAAGATTGTCCGGCAAAATGCGTGAGAAAGCCGCGGGAAGGGTCCCGCGGCTTTTACATTTCTTTTACAAATTTGATATTGTCCTAACAGAATCATTCACTTATGCAGTTTGCATGGGCAAACTCAAAGCAGCCGCTCTCTGTGTCTGGGGGTTTGGCACCACGGGGATCTACACCCTGACGGCTTTTGTACCCATAATCCTGCTGGCCCCTTTCAGCCGCACCGGACGCGCCTCCTACACCGTCGGAAAAATCTGGTCCCAACTGATTTTTTGGACCAACCGCGTAAAGCTTGAGACAATCGGTGTTGAGAACATCGACACCAACCGATCTTACGTCTTTATGGCCAACCATGTCAGCCACCTGGATCCACCCGCGGTGGCCCTGGCAATCCCCAACATCCTGCGATTTATCGGCAAGTTGTCCCTGTCGCGAATTCCGGTATTCGGTCCGGCCGCGCGACGTGCCGGGGTTATATTCATTGATCGGGGAGACTCACAGAAATCCCATGCTGAGCTGAACCGGACAATTGCCGTTCTCAAGGAAGGTGTAAGCACCCTCTTTTTTGCCGAGGGAACCCGCAGTCTGGATGGACAGTTATTGCCGTTTAAAAAGGGTGGTGTGATGCTGGCCCTGCAGACCGGGTTGCCCATCGTACCGGTGACGGTGACGGGCAGCTACGCTCTTTTTCCTAAAAAACAATGGTTTATACTGCCAGGCACCGTACATGTCTAGATTGGCGCGCCCATTGAAGTGACCGGGTTCACACCCGCGGACCGCGATCGACTGCTGATGCGGGTTCGAGCGGTTATCCAGGAAAATCTCGACCGGTACAACCAGGCGCAATCGCGCAAACCAGAGTCATTTGCCCAACGGGCTCGATCGGCGTCGACACCGCATTTATCCTGAAAACAAATACTTATAGTACATTTGCCTAATATAGATTGACTCCCGGTCCTTTTTAGTCTTTATTGTCTGGATTGCGAACCGCGCGGAGACATGTATTCAAGCGCATGGATTCCAGGCGCTTATCCAACCAGTACGACAAACAACATGAGGAGATCCCATGAGCAACGATGAACTGAAGGGTGTCGATTTCACGGTAGATACAACAAATTTGTATAAGGAAGAGGGGTTTACCGATTTGAAAGTTGCCTCAATTCGCCGGCTGGTGCCGGTTGATGCGGATGGCAATCCAGATACAAGCCGGGCGGCGATTTATGTGGGCACCACCCAGCTGATGACGCCCCAGGGGCTGCTTCCCATTCAGGGCGCCCTGCCGGCCAACAATTTTAAAGAGGCCCTGGCGATATTTCCGGAAGCGATGAAAAAAGCGACCGAGCAGATGATTGATGAAGCCAAGAAAATGAAGGAAAAGGAAGATTCCCGCATTATCGTACCGGGGCGCGAATAGGCCCCAGACGCAGTTGTGCTATAACTACAATAATTTGAATTAATTATGGCCGGCCCTATTCCGGTGGTGGTTGTCACCCGCACCAGGGGCGGCCATTTTTTTGGCCCCCCCGATGAAAGTGTCGTCAGACTGCCTATATTAAGATAAGTTGTCCTCATACGGGCAACCCATCCAGCCAGGCGTTTAGGCTTGGAGGGCAACCAATCATCGGGAGCAAGCCATGCAAACTATTTTAAAGGCAATTGCCGGCGTACTGGTTTTGACCTTACTGGGCGGTTGTGCCCACGTCACCGGCTCACAAGGCCAGACGGCTCAGGTGGATGGCGATCAATTCGAAAAAGAGATCCGGCAAGCGATTTTGGAATGCCGGGTAAACGCTCTTGAACTTGACAATATCTATGACCGTCTGCACCATTCAGCTGCTAATGAAGCGGGTCGCAACAGCGCGGACCAGCAGCTGAGTTATATCCAGAAAACCTACCTGTATGTTCACCAGGCCAGACTTGTAGCTGATTATCAGATCCGATTGTTATCGGACTTTCACTTCATCGCGAAAACCCAGCGCAGTGATTTTCTAACGCTCCGCGCGCGAGATCTTGATCAGGCTATTTACGATCTGGAAGATGCCACCAGTTTTCTAGCGGTCTACGAGGCATTTATTGAGGACCGGCAGGCGCTCAGCGAAATAGAAAACGCCCGTCAGATGATCGGCGGTACCATCTACCTGTACGAAAAGCTGCTCGACACCATTCGGCCGGTCGTTAAACCAGCGGCCCCGTTTACGCGGGATCCCTATTCGCCGTTTTCCCGGGGAACATGAAGGTCATACTATATATCGAAAAAAAACTTGACAACAAACCACATATAGTAGCATAAGACGTCAGCGCTTCCACTGACTTCTCTTTTGATACCTAGTTTACTCGCTGATCTGAATCTGTTCTGAAATTAAACTAAAAAGCGCAGCCCTTTGACCCCGAAGGCTAACAAGCCTTCGGGGTCTGCCTTTTAGAAGCTGCCTCAGAAAAGTCTTTTGGCCCAATCTCGGCGTTGGCCGTAAGCTTTAAATCCTCGAAATACTGCCAGTATTCCTCCGGTTCAAAGCTCACGGCCGCCTTGACCTTGAACCAAAATACTTTCCTGAGGCAGCTTCTAAGCTAAAGAATTATGAATAAGAACCGATAACTATTATCGGGAGTGTTATTGAAGTGTGTCACTCCGGGCGATGGGTAAAGGAGAAGAGCATGCTACCGGCTATTCAAAGTTCGATTTCAGGTGTACGGGCATTTGGCAAAAAGCTCGATGTTCACGCTGACAATATCGCCAACGCGGAAACCGACGGCTTTAAAAAAAGCCGCGCGGTCCTGTCCAATGAGGAAACCACCGGTGTCCGGGCCGATATCCAAAAGGTTGATACGCCCGGTCCTCCGAATCCTGAAGCCGTCGAAGATCCCAGCGCAGAAAAAGAGCGCTCCAATGTCGATTTGGTCGAGGAAATTACCGAGACTATTCCGACCACGATTGGTTATAAAGCCAACCTGAAAACGGTCCAGGTAGAAGATGAAATGCTGGGCTCCTTGTTAGATGCTGTTGGGTAGTGTCCATTCATAGACGGCATCTTTTGGCTTATAGCCGCGTTTTCGCATTGATTAAATCCTCAACGTAGTTCCACCTACGCCTGCGGTTTAATAAATGCTCATGCCTTGCTCTAAGCCAAAACCGACCGCCTCTGAATGGACACAGTGCCAGCCTGTTACTCTTTCTACCAATTTCCATGTAAAACTCTGAACCTATTAGTTCAACCAGACGGACAATATCACCTTATCATTCCATCAAAATAGCATCTATCTGGAATTTGTCGGCTCTTTTTTCTTGCCTCGAGATGTTTATCTGCCTAATTAGTAAACAATCTAAGCAAATGATATTCCCTGAATAAGAAGAAGGACGGTTCACCATGAAAATGCTGGTGTGTGGGAAAGGCGGATGTGGGAAAAGCACGGTGGCGGCTCTGTTGGCCCGGGCCATGCACCGACACGGTCGGCAGGTGCTGCTGGTGGATGCGGACGAGTCCAATATCGGCCTTTACCGGATGCTGGGTGTGGACATGCCGCAACCGCTCCTCGATAATCTGGGCGGCAAAAAGGGCTTTCGGGAAAAGACAGCCCCGGGAAGCGGCCTGGGCGGTCCGCCGGCATTATTTCCCCGGGACCTGCGGGTCGCGGACCTGCCCGGGGATTGTGTGGCTGATGCGGACGGGGTCAGGATTATGTCCGTAGGTAAAATCCACCATTTCGGCGAAGGCTGCGCCTGCCCAATGGGCCGGCTTTTTCGAATGCTTTTCGGCGTGTTGACCCTTGAACCGGATGATCTGGTCATTGTGGATGCCGCCGCCGGGGTGGAACATTTCGGGCGGGGGTTGGATGGCCAGTGCGACCACATTATCAACGTGGTGGACCCCTCCTATGAGTCCATCGTGATGGCGCAGAGAGTTACAAACTTGGCCCGTGAGGCCGGCTTGCCGGTGAGTGTGATCCTCAATCGCACGACACCCGGTTTGGAAAAGGAAATTACCGGGGCCCTCGATGGTGCCGTTATTATCGGGAGCTTGCCTGACAGCGAAGCTGTTTTTCGGCGAAACCTAAGGGGCGAACCCCTGGCCGTCGATTTTCCGGAAATCGACACAATCAGCTCTGCATTGCTGAACATATGACGACCGCTCCACAGCCGGCAATCGCCTATTTTATTTCCGCCCACGGGCTGGGCCACGCTGCCCGGGCTGCTGCGGTCATGGATGCCGTGCATCAGGCCCAACCGGCTGTGCGGTTCGAAATATTTTCCACCGTTCCGCACTGGTTTTTTGACGATTGCCTGTCCTGGCCATTTGGCTACCATGCCCTAAAAACCGATGTGGGCCTGGTACAACGCACCCCTCTGGAAGTAAACCTGCCCGCCACGATAGAGGCCCTGAACGCATTCTATCCCCTTGACGAACAGATGGTTCGCACCTGGGCACACCAGTTTCGCAGCCTGAACTGTCGCTTGGTAATTTGCGATATCGCCCCCCTGGGCATTGCTGTCGCTCAGAAGGCCGGGTTGCCGTCGCTCCTGATCGAGAATTTTACCTGGGACTGGATCTATGCCGGCTACAAAGACTATCTATCCTCGCTGAAGCCGCACATAGAGTACCTGGCGTCCCTTTTTGCCCGGGCCGATTATCATGTGCAGACCGAGCCGTTTTGCGCAGCCGGTAGCCCCAATTTGGTCGTGCCACCCATCGGTCGGCCACCGCGAACACCGGTAGATGAAATTCGGCATCAGCTTGGGGTACCCACCGGTAAACAGCTAGTGGTCCTTACCTTGGGGGGTACAGCTACTTCAGTGGGACCTTTTCACACCGGGGACGTGCCCAAAGAAATTTTCCTTGTAATTCCGGGCAACTCCGATCGGGTGGAACAGACCGGATCGATCCTGCGTCTGCCCGTTCGATCTGATGTCTATCATCCGGACCTGATATCGGCCGCAGACGCTGTCATCGGCAAGGCCGGCTACAGCACCCTCGCTGAAATTTACCTGGCCGATGTGCCCTTCGGGTACTTGTCCCGCCGTGATTTTCGGGAAGCGCCCGTGCTGGAAACCTATACCCGCGATAACCTGCGATCGCTGAAAGTGCCCGCCGCCGCCCTGGCGGGCGGTTCCTGGATGTCCCTTGTTCCGACCCTGACAGCCTTGCCGGCCTCTGGTGCAAATCGGATGAACGGTGCCGATTCAACAGCGGCATTCGTGCTTGATCTTCTATCCCAATAGCACCTTGACCCTGCTTGCAGGTTCGAGTACTATGCCTTTCAAGTAATAACGGAACCTTACAGGTTTCTGCGCACAGTTGTGAAAAAGGCATCAGATGCACCGACGAGAAATTCTAAAAGAAATTTACGGCGTAGAAGCTCCGGAATTACAGGATCTGGAGGGGTATGCCAGTCTGAATATTCAGGTAAAAACCGCAGACTGCGGGACCTTTGTCTGGAAGCAGAATGCGGATTCGCCCTTGGAGCGGGCCTTTCTCGAGGCGGAAAATCAGGTCCTGCTAAAACTATCCGGGAGTCTGCCCTACGAATTTCCGGTGCCGCAGCCGGACCGGGATGGTAATCGGCTGTCCGTCACGGAAAATCCGGATGGCAGCTGGACATTACATCGCCTGCTGACCTTTGTCCAAGGGGCATTTTTTGATCAGGTGGCCCAGACGCCGGAACTGTTTACATCGCTGGGCACCTTTCTGGCACATGTGGACCGGGCCTTGCTGGATTTTCGTCATCCCGGAATCGAGGCCCGCACCCATCAATGGGACCTGCAACACTTGGCGCTTCCCCTGGCGCATATCGGCTACATCAAAAATTCCCGCCACAGGAAGTTGGTGGAATATTTTTATATGCAATTCAAAGAGGTTGTGGGACCCCTGCTTCATAAGTTGCGCCGAAGGGTGATCCACGGGGATGCCAACGAGCAAAACCTGCTGACCCATGACGGGCGGGTATCCGGCATCATCGATTTCGGGGATATGTGCTATACCCCCCTGGTCAACGAAGTGGCCATCGCCCTCACCTATGCCATGCTGGGCAAAGACGATCCGCTCACCTGGGCTGAACATGTGCTGCGAGCCTACACCGCCGAATTGCCCCTGGAGAGTGCCGAGGTCGACCTGCTGTACTATCTGGTTGCCGGCCGACTGTGCGCCAGCGTCTGTAATTCGGCCCACGCCAAGACCCTCAAGCCGGACAGTGCGTACATTACCATCAGTGAAAAACCGGCCTGGGAGATGCTGGAAATATGGCTGCGTTTGAATCCCCGCGCCGTTACCACCGTTTTCAGAAAGGCCGCCGGACTTGCGCAGGCACCCGGACCCGATCTCGGTGCGGAGCTGGCCCGCCGCAAGGCCTATTTCAGTAAAGCACTTGCGGTCAGCTATGCCGAACCACTGAAGATGGAAAAAGCGGCCTTCCAATACATGTATGCCGCTTCCGGGGATACCTACCTGGATCTTTACAACAACATTCCCCATGTGGGGCACTGCCATCCGCGGGTGGTGCGGGCCGGGCAGGACCAGATGGCCCGCCTCAACACGAATACCCGGTATCTATATGAACAGCTCCATGTGTATTCCGAGAGATTGCTCGCTAAGTTTCCGGAACCACTGAACAAAGTGTTCTATGTCAACTCGGGTAGCGCGGCGGCTGACCTGGCTGTCCGCCTGGCCCGGACACATACCGGCCGAAAACAGATCATGGTCCTGGAGCATGGGTATCACGGCAACACCGTAACCGGGATCGAGATCAGTTCCTATAAATTCGAGCACGCCGGCGGACCGGGAAAACCGGCGCATATCCTCATGGCCCCTATCCCAGATGCCTATCGCGGGTCCCATCGGGGCAGTGATGCCGGTCAAAGATACGCGGACGATGCGGCGACCTTGCTGAAAGATGGCGGCTGGGACCCGGCGGCTTTCATTTGTGAACCGATCATCGGCTGTGGGGGGCAGGTGCCCCTGCCGGATGACTACCTGGCAACGCTCTACCCAATCTTAAGGGAGCAGGGGATCGTTTGCGTTTCCGATGAAGTGCAGACCGGTTTCGGTCGTCTGGGCCGCTGGTTCTGGGGTTTTGAAATGCAGGCAGTTGTCCCGGATATCGTCCTGCTGGGTAAACCCATGGGCAACGGACATCCGCTGGCCGCGGTGGTGACCACCGATGCCATTGCCGGTTCTTTTGAAAACGGCCTGGAGTTCTTCAGTTCCTTCGGCGGCAACTCGGTGGCCTGCGCCGTGGGACTGGCGGTACTGGATGTCATCGAGGCGGAGGGTCTGCAGCAGAACGCCCTGGAAACCGGGGACTATTTGAAATCCGGACTCCGCGATCTGCAAGCGCGCTTTCCGGTCATCGGGGACGTACGGGGCGAAGGTCTTTTCCTCGGTATCGAATGCGTCAAACATCCAGAGACCCGCGAGCCGCACACCGACCTGGCCGGTGCGTTGATAAACCGGCTCAAGGCGAAATGCATCCTGGCTGGGACTGACGGTCCCTTCGACAATGTGATCAAGATTAAACCCCCCATCTATTTCAATCAAAAAGACGCCGACGTCTTTCTGAGAGCTCTGGAAGTCTCACTCGCAGAGCTTGCCTAGCATGGTGAGCAGAACCTGCAAACCACTAAAAAGGATTCTCGCGCAGAGACGCAGAGAAATCAATCATTTGTCCGGCTTCGCCGGTTAAGCCCCAAAAACATTTAGATCCCAAAAGTTAGGGTTTTGCGCACGATAGTGCGCCCAAATCCTGATTTTGGTTTTCTCTGCGCCTCTGCGTCTCTGCGCGATGCCCGGGGTGCTGGTTTTGCTCTCAGTGAATCTCTACATCAGGCGGTAGGCATTTCGCTTTCGTTCATAATACCCATAGAAATCAATATTTTAATTCAAAACACTTGACAATGCATCGATGTTAATTAGTTTAACATTGAACTAATTAAAAAGAGGCAAACATGAACGCCAACCCTCATACCACAGATCGTCAGCGGACCATCCTGAAGACCTACACCCAGATGATGCGGGCGGTCGATGCGGTGACGACCCGTATGCATCGACACCTGGCGGATACCGGTTTGACCATCAGCCAGTTCGGTGTGTTGGAAGTTTTGTATCACAAGGGCCCGCTTTGCCAGCGGGACATTGGCCGGAAAATACTGAAAACCAGCGGCAATATGACCACGGTCATCGATAACCTCGAGAAACGGGGGCTGGTGGTTCGCAAGCAGGATCCCTTGGATCGCCGCCGGATGTCGGTACAATTGACAGAAAGTGGCTTTGATCTCATTCAAGCTCTGTTCCCGCTCCATGCGGAGCGAGCCGAACAGACGTTTGCGGTCCTTCAGGCCGTGGAACTGGAAACTCTCGGTCGGCTCTTAAAGAAAGTTGGCAAAGCCAATGCCCCTGCAGCGGCATCCGTTACGGGGCGGACACCATGAGTACCAATATTGTATCGACCGAGCGGCGCCATTTCACCGATATGGGCTGGCCGGGATTCGGATTTCATCCTGATAGATGTACCGGTGGGATAAAACTTAAAGGGTTCGAGGGGCCAAGGGGCCGAGGGTAAGTCAATCCGGTGAACAGTCAATGTCAGGAGAATTGGATCTTAGAAATATTTGTTTTCGGTTTAAAGCTTTTCACTTGAACCCTGGACCCCCTGAACCCTTGGACCCTTTAAAATAAAAAGTAATCACACGGCACAAGATGCTATTTACTTAAAATCAAGATATTAAAAGTGAGGTAACAAAATGAACTACAAAGAGATAATCGAGAAAAGAAGGTCCATCAATTTTTTCGATCCCGAACGGGATGTATCGGACGAATTGTTGGGTGATATGATCGACCTGGCGGCCAAGGTGCCGTCAAGCTTCAATCTACAGCCCTGGAACCTGATGGTTCTGCGGGATACCGCCACCAAGGAAAAGCTCAAAGCCCTGGCCTGGGATCAGCCCAAGGTTGTGGAAGCCCCGGTTACCCTGATTGTATTGGCCGACAAAGACGGCTGGCAGGAAGGGCATCCCACGGTGGAAAAGAACTGGCAGGAGATGTTGGACAGTGGGGCCATGGGGCCGGAGCAGCGGGATTGGTTTCTCAATGCGGCCAAATCCCTCTATGCCTGGAGTCCTGAGGCCAGCTTGGCCTATGCAGCTAAAAACACAGGGTTTTTTGCCATGGGATTGATGTACGCGGCTACCAGCCTGGGCCTGGAGACCCACCCCATGGATGGTTTCGACCATGAAGGCGTGCGGTCAGCTTTCAATATACCGGACAACTACTGGATTCCGCTCTTGCTGGCAGTGGGTTATGCCACGCCGGACCTTGAGCTCTTGCCGCCCAAATGGCGCAAGACCAAAGATGAGATTATCGTTTCATTCGATTAATTTTTCAGGTACCTAAAAACTTCAAACCAATATTCTCGCGCAGAGACGCAGAGTCGCAGAGGAAACCAAAATCAGGACTGGGGCGCACTGTCGTGCGCAAAACCAATTAATGGCTTGGACCTAAATGGTTTTCAGGTTTAACCGGCGAAGCCGGACAAAATTGTGATTTTCCCTGCGCCTCTGCGTCTCTGCGCGATGCATGGTTTAGGTTTTTGGATTCGAAGCCAGATATGATGGGCCAACTGCATGCTTAAAAAAGACATACTACCATGAGCAACGAATGTGTTGAGGAAAATGTTCTCGAAGAATTGTTGACCCTGTTGAAGCTGGAGAAGATCGAAGAGAACATTTTTCGGGGGCAAAGCCAGGACCTGG